>R03__coassemble_79_pt1 | contig 59554 bp, 57 predicted proteins | sample R03__metabat2_low_PE_030 | metagenome-assembled genome bin R03
TCAGATAAGACCTACGTCGCCCAGATCGGCGAGACCAAGTACGAGACCCTGGCAGAGGCTGTCAGCGCAGCAACAGCAGGTCAGACCATCACGCTCCTTGTTGATGTTACAGAGAACATTACTGTCGCAGCAGGAAAGAACATCACCATTGATCTTGCCGGCTATACCATCAATGGCGGAAATCAGACTACAGCAAATAAGAAGCCGGCAATTACAAACAACGGCACGCTGACAATAAAGGATACCAGCGAAGGCGGCACAGGAACTATCAAGCGTGAAGATACCGGTAGCAATGCATATTATGTTATTGCAAACAACGGTACCCTGACCATTGAAAGCGGCAATGTTATCAACACCTCAGGCACCGAAAATGCCCATGCGGGCGCTTCCCTGATTGTCAATGGCGACTATAATACCGAGTCCTACCTTTACATTAAGGGCGGTCATCTTGAGCAGACGAACTTCAATGTTATCAAGGGCGACACCTGCAACGGGCTGATTGAGATTACAGGCGGCACAATCGTTGGCGATAAGACAGCTATCATGTCTTACGGCAATGTAAATATCAAGGGCGGCAGCGTCACAGGCTACGTGATTGCTCTTGGTATGGCAGATGATGAAGTGGCTAATGAGGCGCATCCTGTATTCAATATCAGCGGCGGTACATTCACTAACAGTGTACTGAGCGTTTCCTACTACAGCACATATAAGCCTTCAACACTGGCTTCTATGAATATCACCGGCGGTCAGTTCTCAAATTGCGATTTCGGCGTTGGACCGTCCAGTGGAAACAAGTATTCCACCAAGGATTCTTCCTACGGAACACTTAGCATTTCCGGAGGAATCTATGACGGGACCTCAAAGAACAATGCTGAAGGTTACATCGCAGAGGGCAAGGCAGCTGTCTCCAATACCGACAGCAACACCAGCGCAACTTATCCTTGGATGATTGCCGATGCAGCCGCAGCTGTCATCAGCGGTGAAACCACCACTTATTACAGCACCCTGGCAGCAGCTCTTGAAGCAGCTAATACGAATGATACCGTAAAGCTTCTTGCTGATGTGACAGCTCCCATCAGCATCACCAAGAGCATTACCTTTGACCTTAACGGAAAGACTGTTACCAGCTCTTCCTCCGGCATCAGCGTCAGCGGTGGCGCCAACGTAACCATTACCGGTAACGGCACAGTTAAGGCCGCATACAGCGCAGTTTCCGCTTCCGGTGATAATACAAAGGTCACCATCGAGAACGGCCACTTTGCCGGCAATACCACCGGTAATGTAACCCTTATTCATGCATACGAGGGCGCAACTCTCACCATTAACGGCGGTGAGTTCAACAGCAAGGACGGTGACCCGAAGGAGCAGAAGGTCTTCTACGCAGGCGCCAACAGCCAGGAAGACGGAAATCAGAACAAACACGGTAAGATTATCGTTACCGGTGGTACATTCTCAGGCCGTCTGTCTCTCTCCAACTGGGGCGAATACGAAATCTCCGGCGGTACCTTCAATAAGAACGAAGTTCAGAACTACACGAATCCTGAATCCGGCGTAAGCACCAAGGTTTCCAATCCTGCAACTCTTACTCTCGAAGCCTCCGGCATGCTGAAGTCCGGCTACACAGCGGTTCAGTCAGGCAGCGTATGGGTCATCGAAAAGATTACTCAGACAGCTGAAGACGTAAAGGTTGACGTTAATAAGACTGCGACTGCGGAAGTTACTGTGGACGCAGCAGTGTCTGTACCTGAGGAGATTACTCTTACTGAAGACCAGAAGGCTGCGGTTGAAAGCACAACAGTCACCGGTGTTAAACTGACAGAAGATGGTACTGATTCCGGTATGCAGACGGTTGTCGATACAGCTATGGCAGATGTAACAACCGAAGTGAAGACAGCCATTACCGATGCAAGCAATGTTGAAGTCAAGGTTCATGTTACTGTAAATGCAGAACTCAAGGAAAAGACTGAGGCCGAAAATGCAAGCACAGTTACCTTTAAGCTTGAACCCAAAGCAACTGTCCAGATTTACGCAGATGACGTGCTGAAGGTTTCTAAGCAGGATATTGACGTCACCAACGAGATGATCGACCAGACCCAGGATATCGTTGTCACCTTCTACACCGGCTTTAACCCCGCCCGCGTTGAGCATACCGATGACGCTGGCAACCTCATCGACTTCTTCACCGGCGATGACATCGTCTATGATGAAACCACCGGCATGACCACCGTTATCATCCACCACTTCTCCGAGCTGAAGGCATATGAGGATGTGATTCAGGAGGCGGAAGGCGTTAAGTACAGCGCGACCCTGACGCTGAATGATAACACAGATATCAACTTCTATGTTAAGTTCCCGTCCACGGTTACGGAGACAGAGAGAAATAAGTACTCTGTTGTTGCAACCTTCCAGGGAGAGACCAGAACCTTTAATCTGTCTTCTATGACCGGTACCACAAGCGGTGATACGATTGAGTATAAGTGTGCTTCCATCTGCACGGTATTCTCCTATCAGATGACCTTCCCCGTGAGCATTGTTGTTAAGTATGACGGAAATGTAATTCATGCTTATGAGTACAGCGTTCTTAAGTATTGCACCAACATGCTGTCCGCTGATGATACAGGTCTGGTTGACCTTTGCAAGGCTCTGCTGGACTACGGCGCCAATGCCCAGCAGTACTTTAACGGCAAGTCTTACTATGTGGGCGATATTGAGTATGCTTATGACACCGATGTAAGCAATCTCGCCAACAAGGCTACCAACGCATCAAATACAATCAGCGCAACCAAGCCCGCATCCGTTATGAGCAAGTCCGGTTCCATTGACGGTATCAGTGACTATTCTGCGTCCCTGATCCTCGGTTCGGAAACCTCTGTCAAGTTCTATTTCTCCGGAGATATTACCGATTGCACCGTTAAGGTGAACGATACGGTAGTGACCCCGAAGCTGAACGGCAACAAGTATGAGGTTACCTGCTCCGGAATCAAGAGCTTTAACCTTGGTAAGACAGTGACCCTCACCATTACCAAGGGCGATAATACCGTTACCCTGAACTATTCTCCCTACTCCTATGCCAATAGAAACTGGGACAACGCTTCCATCGGCAAGCTTTGCCAGGCTCTTACGGCATACGGAACCAAGTCTTCCACCTACTTTGCTCAGAATTAACAGAAAGGAGATATCTGAAATGGAATTCAAAGAAGCGGAATTGAACGTTATATTGTTCGATGCCAATATAACTACTGCAACAAGCGGTCCTAATAAGGAGAAGGGTGAAACCCCTGAAGATGTATTCTAATAATCAGTAAACGATATGGGGCGGGGAGCAATCTCTGCCCCATATTTGCAAAAGGGAAAGTAATGAAAAAGAAAATTATAATTATCATCATTGCCGTCATTGCGGCAGCAGCTGTTCTTCTTCTGCTCCTGGGGAAAAGTAATAATGCCTCCGCTCCGGCAGCAGAAGAGACCGAGCAGACGGTTACCGAGCAGCAGGAAACCGGCGCCGGGGAAGACACCAAGCCGGAGGAAGGCTATGAGCTGCCTGCGGATGAATTTACCGAAGAGGAAGAGCAGCAGGAAGATGCTGCGTCCCAGTCCGTTCAGGGCAGCAACACCCAGTCCACGCAGAATGCCGGAACCCAATCCACCCAGAGCAGCGAGTCACAGTCCTCTCAGGGCAGCGGTTCCCAATCCACAGAGTCTCAGGGAGAAACACAGCCAGACCCGATAGAGGAAAATCCGACTCAGGAGGATCCGGCAGAAAGTGATACCCCGCAGACTCCCACAGAAAATGTGCCTTCCGATAATACAAACGACTCGAAGGGCGAGCTTCCGAAGGATGAATTTTAAAGAAGCAATGCTAATCATTTTATTTTTTAAAATCAGTAAAAAATGCTTTATTTCCCGGTTCATCTATGCTATATTAAAGAAGAGCTTAAGGGCTCAAACATCAGGAATTCCCGTGCCATTAACAGGGTAACTGTACATTCTGGGTTTTCTTACCATTAACAGAAAGCTGTACATTCAGGTATTTCCCGGCCATTAATCGGGAAACTGTAAAATCTCTGGGTGGTGTTTGTACCACCCATTTTTATTGGAGTAAGCCATGAACTCAATAGCTCTTTACAGCATTTCGGATGAATACATTCATTTATGCTGAAGAAAAATGTGCCCTATGGGCTCGTACGCACAAACAAGTCACAGAGGATAGTTCCGATTGATATAAACTGGCTCAGGTCCTTCGCCCCCAACATACATTTCGAAGGGAATACCCCCGCAAATCCCCTGACCCCGGCGGGATTGACGACTGCGATTGAGGGTCCTTGCCGGATGAAGGAAAACGGCCAAAGGACCGCCGGACAGAAAATACAGAACCATAAAAACCAACCCTGTCTCGAAATGAGGCAGGGTAGTTTTTTGCGAAAATTCAGTTGTCCACGGCCGCTGAACACGTTGAAAAACCTTGACTTGAGTGGTAAAATTAAAACCTATAGCAAAGTGGATACAAACGAAAATGAAACCAAAGAACAGGGGCCTGACGAGGAATGAAGGATGCATTGATGAATTACAACAGAGATATTTTGGACAATTATCAAAATTCCGATAACATTCTCTCTGATGTGCAGAACATTATTGAAACTGCACAGCGGCAGGCATACCTTGCGGCAGACACGGTCCTAACTCTGCGTAACTGGCTCATAGGAAAGCGCATATTTGAAGAAAATCTTCATGGTGGGGATCGGGCGAATTATGGCGCGGGAATCATCAAGAAGCTTTCCTCAGAGCTTACAAAAGCATATGGAAAAGGCTATGACAGAAGCAATTTATACCACTATCTGAATTTTTATAAAACTTATCCAGAAATAGTCGATACGGTGTCTCGACAATCCGACATCCGTCTTTCATGGTCACACTACTGCATTCTTCTGCGTGTGCCTGACAGCAATGCCCGCGCATGGTATGAAAAAGAAGCATTTGAGCAGACCTGGAGTGTACGCACTTTGAAAAGGAATGTGGAAACACAGTATTATTTCCGATTGCTCAGTTCCCAGAACAAAGCTACGGTAGAAAAAGAAATGCTTGAAAAGACGGAAGGCTTTCAGGCAGATAAGCTTGAGTTTATCAAAAATCCTGTGATAGCGGAATTCTTAGGCTTTACCCCTAAATCGGATTTTTCCGAATCAAAGCTGGAACGCAGTCTGATAACAAACCTGCAAAAATTCCTGATGGAATTGGGAAAAGGCTACGCTTTTGTGGCAAGGCAGCAGCATATCAAGACTGAAAAAGAGGATTATTTCATTGACCTTGTATTTTATAATTACATTCTAAAGTGTTTCGTTCTGATAGATTTGAAAACAGAGAAAATCACACATCAGGACGTGGGGCAGATGGATATGTATGTCCGTATGTATGATGAGCTGAAAAAAGGAGAAAATGACAATCCGACACTCGGCATAGTACTTTGCGCAGATACGGATGAGGACATAGCCCGCTATTCCGTATTACACGGGAATGAGCAGCTTTTTGTAAGCAAGTATAAAGCTTATCTTCCATCCGAAGAAGAATTGCGTGCAGAGATAGAAACACAGAAGCTTATGTTCGCCTTGCAGCAGGATCAGGAGGTGGACGGGGAATGACCGCTGGACAAAAAATACTGAACAATAAAAATCAACCCTGTCTCGAAATGAGGCAGGGGGTGTCCGTTCTGCTGGTGCTCACGCTACTTGTCGGCCTGGTTCCGTCAGCCCTGGCGGACGGCCCTGTCAAGGGCGATTTGGATGGAGACAACGGCGTCACGGTTCAGGACCTTATTCTGCTGGTGAAGCATGTTCTTGGCTATGAGGTGACGCTGGCGGCAGAAAGCGACCCGGATATCAACGGAAACGGAGAGGTGGATATCAGGGATTGCGTAGCCTTGCTGCAAATCCTTTGCGGCTCGGAATCCAATCCGCGCGGAGAGCAAGGAGAGCTACCAAAGGATGAGTTTTAAGGCTGAAAGTGACAGCGGCCCCTTCTGCCTACAACATCCATTTTGAAAGGGATACCCCTTATGGGAAAGCGGAGTAAATCCCCTTGCTCCCGGCGGGATTGACGACTGCGACTGAGGGTCCTTGCCGGATAAAGAAAAAAGGCGGTTCTCTTTTGGCTGAAAAATTTTCAAACATAACTGCCCCTGAGGCAATAAAACAAACGAAAGGGAGAGAGAAAGAAAATGAAACTGAAATATGAAATGGAAATACTGAACGTCGGCGGAGATATTACCGCTGTTCCCCTGGACTGCGAAAATGAATTTCACGGCATTTTGCAGATAAACGAAAGCACGGCCGCTATTCTGAAACTGCTGGAAAAAGAGACGGACGAGGACAGCATTGTTGCAGAGCTTAAAAAGGTATATGAGGCTGACGAGGAAACCCTCCGCCTCAGCGTGAGAAATGTTGTTGAAAAGCTGAAGGCCAACGGTCTGCTATAGGAAAACAACGAATATTGAGATAAACGATAAGCCGTCCATCCTGAGAGTCAGGAGGGACGGCTTTTATGCGCTTCACATATCTCTTGCGGTTTCATATTCCCAGTAGGATTCTGAGGGAGGATCGTTAGAGGGGCTGTCGGTCTGGGAGGGGGGATCGGGCTGATATACAGGCTCATTGTAAATCACCGGAGTGGGGGTTGGAGTGGGGGTCGGCGTGGGTGAGGGAGTGGGTGAAGGGCTTGGAACGGACTCCTTTTCCGGGGCCTGAGTCGAAGCGGGCGCAGCAGACTGAGCTTCCTGAACCTCAACAGCTGCAGAAGCAGCCTGTTCGATGGGGGAGCTTACTTTTGAAAGCTGAAATGCGAGGAAGGCTATTATGAGCGCTTCAATAATTATTAAGCCTATGAAAAGCTTTTCTTTTTTACTTGTTTTCAATAGCGTTCTCCTGTTTCAAAATCATCGGGGCCAAAGGCGGACAGTGACAGATGTTTCATGATTTGCTCCTTTCTAAGCTGAGAAATAATCTTGAGCTGCTTTGCCGCGGGAAAGAATTGCCGTGCAGAGGGTCTTCAGCTTTTAAAAAATTTCAATTATGCGGGCAATCAATGCCGGCAAAATGTTCGCTTTCTTCTTCGAGACCCTCAAAATTGTGCTGCCGGAGCGCCTCATAAACGGCGATTGCCGCGGCATTTGAAAGGTTGAGAGATCTGAGTGTGCTGCGCATGGGAATGCGGACGCAGCGTTCAAGATTTTTCAGGAGAAAGTCCTCCGGCAGGCCCTTCGTCTCCTTCCCGAAGAGAAGCCAGCATTCCTCGGGATATGAAATCTCGGTGTAGGCCCGGGGAGCCTTGGTTGTGAAGCAGAAGAAGGCAGGGTCAGGGTGCTTACGGAAAAAGTCCTCCAGGCTGTCGTAATAGAAGACGGAGAGCTTGTCCCAATAGTCGAGACCGGCCCGCTTCAGAGCGGCGGAATCGGTTGAAAAGCCCAGAGGGCGGATGAGATGAAGGGAGGCTCCGGTGATTGCGCAGGTTCTGGCAATATTGCCGGTGTTATGGGGGATTTCGGGCTCGTGCAAAACAATGTTTATGTTCATAGCGGCTGCCTTTACATATATTTTCTGAACCAGGTGACCTGCCTTTTGGCATAGCGCCGGGAGGAGAGCTTTATGAGCTCAAGGGCCTCTGCAAGGCTCAGCTCCCCCTTGAGATGGCTCACAATTTCTTTATAGCCTATTGCCTGCATGGAGGTTGCAGAGGAAGGGACATGCTCAAGAAGAGCCTTCACCTCCTCCACGAGGCCTGAGGCGATCATAGCGTCAACTCTTTCGTTGATTCTGCGATATAATTCGCTGCGCTCGGGATTCAGAACTATCCACTCCGCTTCGTATCTGGGAGGTGTGAGGCGGGTTCTTTCGTCGTGAAGGCTTATGGCTTCGCCGGTGAGGATATACACCTCGAAGGCTCTCACAATTCTCTTTTTGTCTGCCGGGGAGAGCTTTGCTGCCCTGGCAGGATCGAAGGAGGAGAGCTCCTGCAGCATGGCCTCTCCGCCGATTTCTTCATATTTTGCGTTGAGCTCCGTTCTCAGAGCTCCGTCTTCGGCTCTTGCGCCGAAGTCTCTGCCGGAGAGGAGAGAATCGATATAGAGGCCGGTGCCGCCAACGATTATGGGAAGCTTCCCTCGGCGGAATATATCCTCGCAGCAGGCAGCGGCTCCTTCAACATATTGGGCAACGGAAAAATCCTCCTCGGGGTTAACAACATCTATCATGTGGTGGGGGACGGCGGCCTGCTCCTCAGGACTTGCTTTGGCTGTTCCGATGTCCATGCCCCGGTAGATCTGCATGGAGTCTGCAGAAACGATTTCGCCCCCTCTTTCAAGGGCAAGGCTTATGCCCAAAGCGGTTTTCCCGGAGGCGGTGGGCCCGGCAACGACTAAAACCTTTTTGCTCATAGGGTTCGCTTAAAGAGCTTGTCCAGCTCACGGCGGGTTACGGTTATGCTCACAGGCCGCCCATGGGGGCAATATTTTATCTCCCCGGAAACAACGGCATCTGCAAGCTTTTCCAGTTCTTCTCTGCTTGTGGACCAGCCGGCCTTGATTGCCGCCTTACAGGCCACAGTGTGAAGAACCTCCTCCCGCTTCTGCTTCGGGTCTATGCCTGTTCCGCTGCGGAGCTTTTCGCAGATTTCCTCAACAGCGGGGACAACATCGGAGGAGAGAATGTCCTCCGGGACAGCGCGGACAATATATTCCCTTTCTCCGAAGGGTTCGATTTCAAAACCAAGCAGGCTGAGAAACTCGGCGTTTTCCTCAAGAGCCTCCGCATCTGCGCCGGAGAGCTTCAGAGTGACAGGGCAGATGAGCAGCTGGGAGGAGGGGGAGTATTCGGTTTTGCAGAGACGGTCGAAAATTATTCTTTCGTGGGCAGCATGCTTGTCAATAAGCAAAATTTCTCCGTTTTGCTCAATAATTATGTAGGTATTGAAGGCCTGACCCAGAATTTTATATTCTTTGCGGGGCTGATTTTCAACATTTTGAACAGGTTTTTCAACATTTTTGCCTGTAAAATTACCAAAAACCTCGCTGTTGCCGCTTTTTTGGGGAGTTTGTGCATGTTGACTAATGGAAGGAGTCATGTTGAGAGAGATTTGAGTGTAGCTCTCGGGGGGCTCCTTGAGGGAGGTTGGAGGCATAGGTTTCGTGGCTCGTGGCTCGTGGCTCGTTTCTCGCAGCTCTCGTTCGCTACTGCCCACTCCGCCTACTACAGACTCCGGACTCCGGCTCTCCGGCTCTCCGGCTCTCCGGCTCTGATTCGCTTGCAGCTGCGGTGCGTGCACCGCCTTCTCCTTGAAGCTTGTAGCTTGCAGCTTGCAGCTATCCGCATCCCCCGTCTCCTTGAAGCTTGTAGCTTGCAGCTTGCAGCTATTCCCGTATTCCTCTTCAAGGGCCATTTTCACAGCGGAATACACAAAATCGAACACGGATTTTTCGTTACCGAAGCGGACCTCGGTTTTTGCGGGATGCACATTCACATCGAGGGCATTGAAGGGCATTTTTATGTGCAGCACGCAGGCAGGGTAACGGCCGGTGAGCAGAGTGTTTTTATAGGCCTGCTCAAGGGCAGACTGGAGCAGCTGAGATTTTATGCAGCGCCCGTTTATGAAAAAGAACTGGCGGCTTCTGTTCCCTCTGCCGGCAGAGGGAGAGGAGACAAAGCCTTCAATGCTCATTTTTTCGGCCGAAGCCCTGCATTCCAGCATTGAAACGGCCTCTTCTCTGCCGAGAAGAGCGTAGATGCTGCTTTTAATGTCTCCGCTGCCGGGAGAGAAGAGCTGCTCCTCCCCGTCTTTTATGAAGCGGAGGGAAACATCGGGCCGGGCAAGGGCGCAGCGGAGAGCCGCGGCTTCGCAGGCTGAGGCCTCTGCCCTGTCTGACTTCATGAATTTCAGCCTGGCCGGGGTGTTAAAAAACAGGTCTTTAACAGCGAGAACCGTTCCCTCGGGGCAGCCGAAGGGGAGCATTTCGGAAATTTCTCCGGCATCAAGCTCAAGCTTTATCCCCTCGGCCGAGCCCTTTTCCCGGCTTATTATTTCCATGTGGGAAACGGAGGACACTGCAGCAAGAGCCTCGCCTCTGAAGCCGAAGGTTGAAATTGCTTCAAGACCGGCTTCGTCTTTAAGCTTTGAGGTTGCATGGCGGAGGAAAGCGATGCCTGCATCGGCAGGGGACATGCCGCAGCCGTCGTCCTTTACGCGGATGAGGGTCATTCCGCCGTTTCTTATTTCTATTGTAACGTTTTTTGCGCCTGCATCAAAGGAGTTTTCAACCAGCTCCTTTATGACGGAGGCAGGCCTTTCAACCACCTCGCCGGCGGCTATCATGTCTGCCACATGGGGGGAGAGAATGTTAATTGAAGGCATGGGAACACCTCTTTTCTTTTAAAATGATTATATAATATTTTGGCTTTCAGAACAAGCGGGGAATAGAGCAGATTATAATTGACTATGAGGGAATTTTTTGATAAAGTATCAATGTTGTGAATCGGAGGCGATTTATTTGGCAACACTTGTTCTTCAAACGGATTTCGGCCATATGGACGGGGCGGTCTGCGCAATGTACGGAGTGGCAGAGGGGGTTGACCCGGCGCTGCGTGTTTGCGACCTGACCCATGAAATTGAGCCCTATAACATCTGGGAAGCCAGCTACCGGCTTATTCAAACGATTGACTACTGGCCTGAAGGGACGGTTTTTGTTTCCGTTGTAGACCCGGGGGTGGGCTCGGGCAGAAGAAGCGTGGGCGTTAAAACGAGGGACAACAAATTTATTATAACCCCGGACAACGGCACACTTACCCATGTTTCAAGGCTTCTCGGCATTACGGAGGCCAGAATAATAGACGAGGCGGTTAACCGCCTTCCCAACAGCGGAGAGGCCTACACCTTCCACGGGAGAGACATATATGCCTTCACCGGCGCAAAGCTGGCCTCAGGGAAAATGGGCTTTGAGGGCGTCGGCCCGGAGACGGAGGTTTCCTCGCTGGTGCAGCTGCCTGTGACAGACCCGGTTTTTACAGAGAATTCCGTTGAGGGAACGATAGATGTTCTTGATGTGAGATTCGGCAGCATATGGACCAACATTTCCCACAGCATGGTTAAGGCCCTGGGTATTAAATACGGAGACAGGGTGCAGGTTGCCATAAGGAATGATACCCGCTTTGTTTACCAGAACATAGTCACCTTTGCCCACTCCTTTGCTGAGGTTCTCGTTGGTGAGGCACTGATGTATATCAATTCCCTTGACTATCTGGCACTGGCGATTAACCAGGGCTCCTTTGCCAGGGCATACAATGTTGGCACGGGGAACAGCTGGCACATTTCCATTAAGAAAATATCCATTTGAATCTTAAGGCGGGAGCATTTAAGATAAAACATTTTAAAGGAGAGAGATTATGAACCTTAAAAACAAATCACTCTGGAAGATCGATGTTAAAACAATTGTGGCAATAGGCATAGGCGCAGCCCTTTTCTTTGTGCTTGGCCGCTTTGTTTCAATACCGAGCCCGGTACCCAACACTTCAATAAGCATTCAGTATGGCCTTCTGGCATTTATGGCTGCCTGCTTCGGGCCCATTGCCGGCTGCCTCATAGGCTTCATAGGCCATTTCCTCATTGACCTGAGCGCAGGCTGGGGCGTTTGGTGGAGCTGGGTTATCACATCGGGAATTTTCGGCTTCCTGGTGGGCCTTCTCGGAAACCGTACTCGCCTTGCATGGGGTCAGTTCGGCAAAAAGGGAGCGATAAACTTCAACATTGTCCAGGCCCTTTCACATCTCGTGTGCTGGGCAGTGGTGGCCCCTGTGCTTGACATTCTCATTTATGCAGAGCCGGCCAACAAGGTTTTTGTTCAGGGTCTGGTTGCCGCAGCTGCAAACATCGTGACAACAGCTATCATCGGAACACTGCTCTGCTTTGCATGGGCAAAGGCTGTTCCCGACAAGTCAAGCCTGAAGAAGGAAGACTGATTTTTAAAATCTGAAGCTGGGGACGGATTTATATCCGTCCCCGATTAAATTGCATTATGGACAGAAAACCGCTTATTGAATTTAATAATTTCTCCTTTAAATATGACGCTCAGATTGAGCCCACCCTTCAGGACATAAACCTGAAAATATATCCGGGGGAGAAAATTCTCATTGCAGGGCCCTCCGGCAGCGGGAAATCCACCATTGCCCACTGCATAAACGGGCTGATCCCCTTTTCCTACAGGGGAGACATGGCAGGCTCGGTTAAAATAAACGGCATAGAGAGCAGGGAAATGTCTCTTTTTGAGATTTCAAGAATTGTGGGCACCGTGCTCCAGGATTCCGACGCTCAGTTCGTTGGGCTGACGGTTGCGGAGGACATTGCCTTCATGCTGGAAAATGACTGCGTGCCCCAGAAGGAAATGAAGGAGCGGGTTAAGGCGGTTGCGGAAGAGGTTAATGTTTCTTCGGTTCTTAATCATGCGCCCCATGAGCTTTCCGGCGGCCAGAAGCAGAGAGTTTCCCTTGCGGGGGTTATGATTGGAGATGTGAATGTTCTCCTTTTTGACGAGCCCCTTGCAAACCTTGACCCTGCAACGGGCAAGCAGGCAATCGAGCTTATAGACAGAATACATGAACAGACCGGCGCAACCGTGATTATTATTGAGCACCGCATTGAAGACGTTCTCCACCGTGATGTTGACAGAATTGTTCTTGTTAATGAGGGAAGAATTGCTGCGGATATGGACCCGGATGAGCTGCTCTCAAAAAACATTCTCAAGGATGCGGGGCTGAGGGAGCCTCTTTATGTGGCAGCGCTGAAATATGCCGGAGTGAGGCTTGAGCCGGGAATGCAGCCTTCAAGGATTGAGGAGCTGAGGCTTTCGGAGGAGGACAGGGGGCTTGTGCGCTCCTGGTTTGAGAACACGCCCCCTGCCCCGAAAAGGGAAGAGGGTGAAATCACCCTTGAGGCAGAGCATGTGAGCTTTGCATATCCCAACGGGAAGGAAGCCCTGCAGGACATCTCCTTCACTCTGCGCAAGGGAGAGATGATGTGCATAGTGGGGCAGAACGGAGCAGGCAAATCAACCTTTTCAAAGCTTATATGCGGCTTTGAAAACCCGGCGGCAGGAAAAATCAGCCTCAACGGGGAGGATCTTGCGCCCCTCTCCATTAAAGAGCGGGCGGAGCACATAGGCTATGTCATGCAGGACCCGAACCAGATGATTTCAAAAAACATGATATTTGAAGAGGTGGGCCTGGCGCTGAGCCTTGACGGAGCTCCGGAGGAGGAGATTAAAGAAAAGGTTTATGCCGCCCTCAAGGTCTGCGGGCTTTATCCCTTCAGGAACTGGCCGGTATCTGCTCTGTCCTTCGGGCAGAAAAAGAGGGTTACGGTTGCCTCAATACTTGCAATGAACCCGGAAATAATTATTCTTGACGAGCCCACTGCGGGGCAGGACTTCCGCCACTACACGGAAATTATGGAATTCCTGCTTGAACTGAACAGGCAGGGCGTTACCATTGTTATGATTACCCACGACATGCATCTTATGCTGGAATACAGCCCCAGGGCCGTTGTTTTCACCGACGGACGCATTGTGGCCGACGACACAACAGCAAATGTGCTCACAGACCCGGAGCTCATTGCTCTGGCGAGCCTGAAGGAGACCTCTCTTTTCACCCTTGCCCTTCTCTGCGGCATTTCAGAGCCGAGGGCCTTTGTTCAGCGCTTTATTGACTGGGACAGGCAGGTGAGACAGAGATGACCAATCTGTTTAATTACATTCCCAAGGACTCCCCCATTCACCGGCTTACGGGAGCCACAAAGCTGGCAGCGCTGCTTCTGCTCTCCTTTGCCTCCATGACCACCTTTGACACAAGATTTCTGCTTTTCATTGTGGTTCTCTCCTTTGCAATGTTTTCCGTTTCGAAAATAAGGCTGAGAGAGGTTAAGGCTCTGCTGATATTCACTGTTGTTTTCATGCTGCTGAACAATCTGCTGATCTATCTTTTTGAGCCGGAGCAGGGAGTTGCGATTTACGGCACGAGGCATGTTCTCTGCACGCTTGCCGGAAGATATACCGTTACGGAGGAGCAGCTTTTTTACCATCTGAACGTTGTGCTTAAATATTTGAGCATGATGCCGCTGGTTATACTCTTTGTTTCAACAACAAATCCCAGCGAGTTTGCGGCTTCCCTGAACAGGATAGGCGTTAACTACAAAATATGCTATTCAGTTTCTCTGGCTCTGCGCTACATTCCGGACATTCAGCGCTCCTATCACGACATTTCAACCGCCCTTCAGGCAAGAGGCGTTGAAATGACGAAGAAGGAAAAGTTTGTTAACAGGCTTAAAAATGTTGCAACGGTGCTTTTCCCCCTTATTATGACAAGCATGCAGAAGATTGAGGTTATAAGCAACGCAATGGAGCTGAGAAGCTTCGGGAAAAATAAAAAAAGGACCTGGTATGAGGCAGATCCTTTTAAGAAGAGCGATATTTTTGTTTTTGTTCTGTGCGGTCTGCTGCTGCTGGTTTCCCTTCTGCTTAACTTCGTGAACAAGGGCAGATATTTTAACCCCTTTATATGAGCCCCGCTTAGCGCTGCACTCTGCCGGAGCCGTCTCCGCCGGCGAGCTTCTCCACCTCTTCCACGCTTACAAGATTAAAGTCCATCTCGATGCTGTGCTTCAGGCAGGAGGCGGCGGCTGCAAATTCAACAGCGCGCTGAGGTTCATAGCCGTTTGTAAGGCTGTATATAAGGCCGGCGGTGAAGGAATCTCCTCCGCCCACCCGGTTAACAATGTGAACGGCATACTCCTTTGAAAAATAACTGCTTTCCCCGTCATAAAGCATGGCGGACCAAAGATTGTCGGAAGCACTCAGGCTTTTACGCAGAGTGATGCCGACTTTTTTTACTCCGTATTGTTCGCAAATCCGGCGGGCAACGGCCTCGTAGCCCTCCCGGCTCAGTTTGCCTGCGGTCACATCGCTGTCCTTTGCTCTTATGCCGAGGACCTTGTCTGCATCCTCTTCGTTGGCAATAAGAATATCAACATAGGTTACCAGCTCCTCCATAACGCTGCGGGCCTTTTCCTCTGACCAGAGATTTTTGCGATAGTTAAGGTCGCAGGAAACGGTTATTCCCTTTTCCTTTGCCTTTTTGCAGGCCTCAAGGCAGAGCTTTGCGGTGCTGTCGCTCAAGGCGGCGGTTATCCCCGTGAAATGGAACCAGGAGGCATCGGCAAATATACTGTCCCAGTCAAAATCACCGGGCTGCGCAGTGGCGATGGAGGTGTATTTCCTGTCGTAAACCACTCGGGAGGGGCGCTGGGAGGCTCCCCGCTCGGTGTAGATAACGCCTATGCGATCTCCCCCGAAAACGATTTTTTCGGTGCCCACATTATATTTTCTCATGCAGGCAAGGGCGCATTCGCTTATTGCGTTTTTGGGAAGGCGGGTGACCAGCTCCGTCTTCATGCCGAAGCCGGCAAGAGAAACCAGGACATTTGCCTCAGCCCCCGTGTAGTTCAGCTCCATTGAATCTGCCTGAATGAATCTGAGGTAACCTGCGGGAGCAAAGCTCACCAGCATATCACCGAAGCCTATAACTTTTTTCATATTATTTAAAACCTCACTTTTTTACAACATGCAGCGCAAAGCCGCCGATTTCATCCTTAAGGTAGAAAAACTTCAGCTCTCCCTTTTCGTTGTAGCTGAGACTTTCCTGCACGAGCTCAAGGCCCCGGCTTTCAAAATAGGTCTTTGCCATGAAGCTGCCAGATCAGCAGCGGTTGAAGAGGCTTCAATTGACCTGCATTTTTTCGATTAGCATTATGAAACAGAAACATGAATATGATTGGCACAGCCAAAAATCACAGGCGGCTATATTTTACTACATTCAGACTGCTCTAAAATCCATCATAATGTGTCCACATACGAATGATCTTAACCGTACCCTCATAGATAACATTATCGACTTTTACAGCATCTGAATAGACCTGATAGACCAGACGATGCTGCAAATTTATTCGTCTGGAGAAATAGCCGGACAGATTTCCGACCAATCTCTCATAAGGGGGCGGATTTTTAAAAGGATCCTCTTTTACTACTTCAATAAGATATTTTGCTTTCTCACTTAATCCAATCGATTTGAGATTTTTTATATCTTTAGCTGCCTGTTTTGTATAAACAATCCTATACATTACCAGACGACCTCATCTTCTGTTAGACATTCATCAATCGGTATTTCCCCACCATTCCTGATGGAATCGGCCATACCAGGGACTGACATAAGGTATAGTGTTTCCTGAACGGCAGACCAGTCATCTTCCGATATAAGAACAGCATTTCTTCCGCGGTTGTTTGTTATTGTGATTGGAGTTGAGGTGTTGTTAACTTGCGTGATTAACTGATATATGTTTTCTCTTGCTTTTGTTACACTTATTGCTGTCATATTATCGCCTCCAAAAGAATTATAGCGTACGCTTTTGCGTTCGTCAATATCATTTAACAATATCTCCAAATAAATTTTCCGTACAGAAATCCCTTTCCTGCACTCCCTTTTCGGCGTTCGTTTTTGATTTAACAGGGTACGGTTGGCGGATTCAGCAGTGCCCATGTTCAACTTTTGAGAACAATTATTTCTCATTTCTTCTTTATCTCCGGAACAAAGGAGGCTGAGGCAGGTGCACTCACCAACTCCGGCGGAAAAAGGGCGGGTCGGACTTGTTTCTGTTTTTATATCGGTCGGAGTTCTGCTCTGATTCATGGGAATTAGAGCAGGTTGAATGTTGTTTTTCATATGAATTTGCGCTATAGTAGTGATTACTATTGCATCAGGAGACATGAAAAATGGAAAAGCTGCAGAGAGCTGGCGCAGCAGGGCAATTGAAGCTGTGAATTTGCAATAATTGACTGTTTTTTGACCATTGACAGTGGTATATTATGTGAGAAAACGAAAATTTGCAGGAGGAAAAAACATGAAATTCAAAATGGTGCATGAAAATTATAATGTGTGCAATCTTGAAGAGTCTGAGGCGTTCTATGAGAGGGCTCTCGGGCTGAAGGAAAAGAGACGCAAGGAGGGAAAAGGCTATATCATTGCATTTCTGGGCAATGAAGAGACTGATTTTGAGCTTGAGCTCACCTGGCTTGAGGACCATCCTCAGAAATATGACATTGGGGAAGAGGAATTCCATCTTGCCTTCAGGACCGAGGATTATGAAGCCGCCCATGCGCTTCACAGCGAAATGGGCTGCATATGCTTTGAAAATCCCTCCATGGGAATTTATTTCATTACAGACCCTGACGGTTATTGGCTTGAGATTGTGCCGGAAAGACATTGATTAAATGAAGCTCCTTGTTATCGGCAATGCGCTCTGCTTTGCCGGCGCAATAATAATGACCCTCATAGGGCTGATTAAGGGGAAAAGAAGGTTTCTTCTGGCCCAGAGCGGCATGAATCTTATTTATATTGCGGGAAATCTCTGCCTTGGGGGCGTTTCCGGAGCGATTGTCAATCTGCTCACAATGGCGAGAAATTTTTTCTGCCTGAAGCGAAACATGAACAGAGGGTGGAAGCTGGCGTTCATTCTTCTGAATCTCGGAATGACGGCGGCGGTCGGCTGTTGGGACTTTATAATGTGGCTCCCGGTGATTGGAAACTGCGTTTTCACCTGGTTTATTGACACGGAGGACATGGTTCTCCTTAAATTCATTGTTATCGGGACGCAGCTAATGTGGTTTGCATATGACCTTTACATTTTAAATTTCGCCTCCGCCCCCTTTGACATTGCGGCGGCGGTTACAAACGGAATTGCCGTGGCAGCCCTTATTAAGGAAGGGAAAAAATCAGAACAGACATCAGGAGGAAAAGAAGATGAATGAAATTTTAAAGCGAATTAAGTTTGCAGTGGATTTTCTGGAGAAGCAGGAGCTTAAAGGAATGACCGACGGGAAATATCCCGTGAACGACTGGTTTTATTTTAACCTGCAGGAATACATCACGAACGCAGAGCCGGAGGCCAAAATGGAGGCCCACAGGAAATATGTTGACATTCAGTATATTGTTTCCGGAAGGGAAATGATTAATGTTGCCCAGCTTTCGGGGCTGGAGGAGCTTGTCCCCTATGACGAGGAAAAGGATATTGGATTTTGGAGGCTGCCGGAGAGAAGCATGAACGCGGTTCTCGGCCCGGGGAGCTATATTGTGTTGCTGCCGGAAAACGCGCATCAGCCGGGCGTTGCGGCAGGCAGCCCGGCTGAGGTTAAAAAAGCCGTGGGGAAGGTGTATATAGGAGACCTGGTTTAAAAAAGCTGCAAGCTGCAAGGAGACGGGGGATGCGGGGAGCTGCAAGCGAGTTAGAGCCGCAGTCCGCAGACCGCAGTCTGTAGTAGGCGGAGCGAAGCGCAGCTTCGCTGCTAAAAGAATAAAGAATACTGAATAAAGAAAAAATAATAAATATAAGAGGTTGGCGGATGGCGGAGGGCAGATGGTAGGACGAAGCGCCTGATGCGGAGACTGCATCAGGCTTTGTAGAGAGAAATTTCGAATTCAAGACGGGTGGAAAGGGTTTCGGCAAGCAGGAGCTTCTGCTGATCCTTTTCGCCTGTTTTATAGTAGTAGGGGGTCATTTTGAAAAGACTGAGAATTGAATCGCGGTCTTCAAGGGTGATTGAATATTCAAGGCGGCGGGAGCTCAAAAGCTCAAAGCCGGGGATTTCAAGCTCCGGAGCAGGATTTTCGTAGGGCCTGTCATACACAAGGCTTTTCAATTCCCAAAGGTGCTTTTCTCCGGGGACTACACGAAGGAGCTTTCCGCCCCTTTTGAGGACTCTCCTGAATTCCTCCGGGAAAAGGGGAGAAAAAATGTTCAGGATAAGATCTGCGCAGAGGCTTTCAAGGGGCATGTCTGCTGTGCTGGCGGCTGCAAAGCAGAGATTCTTGCAGCGTTTAGCCGCGGCGGCAACGGCCACCTTTGAGATATCTATTCCGGCAAGCGCAGCTCCGGAGCTTTGGGCGACAATCTGCGAATAATAGCCCTCTCCGCAGCCTGCGTCCACAATCAGGGAGGAGCTGCCTGTGCTTTCGCCGGCAAGCTCAGCTGCGCAGCGGGCAAGAGGTTCATAATATCCTCTGTTGAGAAAGTCGGTCCGGGATTTAACCATGAGTTTGTCATCCCCGTGACCTCCGCGGGAGGAGGAAAGAAGAAGATTTACATAGCCGGCTTTGGAAATGTCAAAGCAGTGACGGTTGGAGCACACCAAAGAATTCCCGGAATGCAGGAGAGGCTCTCTGCAGACCGGGCAAATCCAGGGCAGCTTAGGGGCGGTGTTGTTCAAGGCCTTATCTGATTTTGGCTTTGATGCAGTCGCCTATTATTTTTATGCCGTTAACAATGGCTTCGTCACCGGCGCAGGAATAGTTGAGGCGCATGCAATGGCTGTTGCCTCCGTTGGGGAAAAAGCCGTCTCCCGGGACGAAGGCCACATTCTGCCTGAGAACCTCGGCGGCAAGCTCGGTTGTGTTAATGTATTCGGGGAGCTGGGCCCAGGTAAAAAGACCGCCGTCTGGGTCTGTGAATCTGACCTCGGGAGGGAAATAGTCCTTCATGGCCTGAACCATTACACCGGCTCTGTGGGCATAGGTTTTGCGGCATTCCTCAATGTGAGCGTCGATATCGAACATTTCAAGATATTTTGAAACTGCCATTGCGCCGGTTGTTGAGGTTTGCAGGACGGCTGCCTGGGCAAGCAGGTTGAATTTTGAAATATATTCATCACTTGCGCATATCCAGCCTATGCGAACGCCGGGAGAGAGTATTTTAGACATTGTGCCCAGATAGATCACAAGACCCTTTTCGTCCATTGTTTTGAGAGAGGGAAGATATTCTCCCTTGAAACGGAGTTCTCCGTAGGGATTGTCTTCAATGACGGGGATTTCATATTTTGTGATGATTTCCATAAACTGCTTTCTGCGCTCCAGGGGCCAGGTTCTGCCGGTGGGGTTCTGGAAATCGGGGATGACATATATGAGCTTGACCCGCTTGTTTTCTGAAAGGACTCTTTCCAGCTCCTCCATGATCATCCCGTTTTCATCGGTGGGGATTTCCACAAAATTGGGCTCGTTGGGGCGGAAGGCGTTTATGGCGCCCAGATAGGAGGGGGATTCCATTATTATGGTGTCTCCCGGGTCAACAAAAATTCTGCCGCAGAAATCCAGCCCCTGCTGAGAGCCGGCGGTTAGAAGAATGTTTTTGGGTTCGGTTTTGATTTGATTTTTGGCAAGCAGACGGTCTGCAATCTGCTTTCTCAGAGGAGCCCAGCCGTCAGTCTGCCCGTATTGGAGGGCAATGGGACCGGCTTCGTCCATCATGGCATCGAAGGCAGCCCTGAAATCTTCAACAGGGAAAAGCTCGGGAGCCGGGAGACCGCCTGCAAAGGAGGTTACCTCGGGGCGGGCCGTGAGAGCCAGGAGCGCACGTATTGCAGAGGCCTTCATGCCGGCTGTTCTTTGAGCATAATTAACCATATATACATCTCCTTTAAATCTGTTTTTTTAAGTATAGCACATATTTTCAGGATTTCACAGAAAAATGATAATTTAGATTGCTTTTTTTACCGATTTTAATGTATAATAATGCATCAGTTTTTAACGGAGGACACATCAATGGATGTTAAAATTTCAAAACGCATGCAAAAGCCCGACTTTCAGGGAGAATTCACCTCTGCAATTCTTGCAGCAGCGGGAGATCCGAGCATAATTTCCTTTGCCGGAGGGCTGCCTAACCCCGTTTCTTTCCCTGTTAAGGAAATGGACAAGGCTGCATCCGAGGTTCTCGAAGAAAACGGCGTTCAGGCTCTTCAATACAGCGGCGTTCAGGGCTATCTTCCCCTCAGGCAGTTTATATGCAAGCGCTATAAGGAAAATATGGGGCTTGACTGGGCCCCTGAAGACATTATAATCACCAACGGCTCCCAGCAGGCACTGGACATGTTCTCGGCCGTTATGCTTGACCCGGGCGATGAGGTTATGGTTGAGAGCCCCAGCTATCTGGCCGCCCTGCAGACCTTCCATCTTTATGACCCGGTTATTCTTCCGGTTGAGCTTAATGAAGACGGAATCAACTGCGAAATGCTGGAGGAGACGGTTAAACACCACAAGCCCCAGTTCATATATGTCATCCCCAATTTCCAGAACCCCACCGGGCTCACCTACTCCGAAGAGGTCAGAGAAAAAGCAGCGGAAATTCTGAAGCAGACCAATGTTATGGTTCTGGAAGACAATCCCTATGGTGAGCTTCGCTTCAGCGGCAAGGCAGGGCACAGCTTCTACTACTATCTGGGAGAGCAGTGCTGCATGCTGGGCACCTTCTCAAAAATCGTATCTCCGGGAATGCGCATAGGCTGGATTGCCTGCAGGAATCCGCAGATCAAGAAAAAGCTCCTTGACTACAAGTCCACCATGGACCTTCACACCAACATTTTCTGCCAGATGGTTCTTGCAAAGTATCTTTCAGAAAATGACCTTGACACACACATTGAAACCACCAAGAAGCTCTATGGGCAGAAGGCAGAGCTGATGATGGAATGCATGGCAAAATATCTCCCGGCAGATGTGAGCTACACAAAGCCCGAGGGAGGCATGTTCATCTGGGCAACAATGCCTGAGGGAATCAAGGCGGTTGATGTTCAGAAGGAAGCGGTTAAACGGGGAGTTGCCGTTTGCGCAGGAGACCCGTTCTATGAATATGAAAGAGGCGTTAGAACAATGCGCCTGAACTATTCAAATGCGTCTGACGAGAACATTGAAAAGGGAATGAAGATACTCGGCGAGGTTATTGCCGAGATGATCGGATGATTAAAAAATAAAAAAGGCGGTTTCGGCCGCCTTTTTTTGTTGTTTCAAAGGAAGAAACATAGTATAATACTTTATTATGGATAATTTTGATTTAGAAAGCATTTTGGCAGAATTCAATGCCGCAGAAGAACCGGTTAAACAGAAACCGGCAGAGCAGAAGCCCGCTGCGCAGCAGGCAAAAACCGCGCCTGAGCCGGCTCCGGCGCCCCGGAAGAAGCAGACGGAGCTCCCGGAAGAAAAACAGAAGGAAGAACATCCCAAGCCGAGAAAATTGACAGAGCTTCTCTGCGCTCTGGCCTTTGGGATCTGCCTTGTGTGGGGCCTTTTCAACATCAACCCCTACAGAAGCTCCTCAGGCATTCAGCGGCCGGCAGCAGTCACTCCCGCTTCGTCAGCAGCCACTGCAGCGCCCCTTCAGACGGCGACCCCTGCAGCCGAGACTGCAGGCACAGAGCAGGAGGAGATTTCCGAAGAACCGGAGGAGGAAGCAAGGACGGTTTATAAGCTCAACGAGGGAGAAATGGCTCCGAAGCCGAATCAGGCCTGCTTCGGAAGCGTGAGCGTTGATAATGCGGCGGAAATTGAACAGGTCATTGAAAAAGCCAGAGAAGCAGGGCTTCTCGGGCAGGATGAGGTTGTTGCCTTTGACCCGGAGGCAGATTTTAACAGGGGCAGCTACTACCAGGACATAATGTATTATTTCGACGAAACCATACTCGTTATATGCTGGAAGGAGCTGATTGACGGCTATACTCTTTCCATGTGCGAGGTGAAAATCGGAGACGGCTCCCAGTTCAGGATGGAGGTTTTCGGAGACATATATAACGAAAACGACAACAGCTATCTCTCCCAGATGATAATGGCGAACAATGCTGTTGTGGCCATGAATTCAGACAAATGCAAGGCCAGAGGAGACGGCGTTCTCGTTTGCGACAGAACCCTTTATAAATATAACGAAAACCAGTATGCAGGCTCTCTTCTGCGCTATAATTGTCTTGACAACTGCTATGTGACAGGAAGCGGAGATTTCCTCTTCACCCGCAGGCTGGAGGAAAAGAGCTATGACGAGATGCTTCAGTTTATAGCCGAGAACGACATTGTGTTTTCCATCTCCTTCGGTCCGCTGCTCATTGAGAACGGAGAAATGGTTTACGGCTATAATCCGGGAGACGAGGATTACATTGAATATGCCTTCGGTGAAACCGAAAAGCCCTATTCCCGCTGCGGAATGGGTCAGATTGGAACACGGCACTATCTCTACACCTCTCTTAACCATTCAGATGAACAGGCTGCCCGCTGGACGATGAGAGAATTTGCCCAGCACATATTCGACAAGGGGATAATGGAGAACTTCTATGCTCTGGACGGCGGGCAGACCGCAGAGCTTATAATAGGAGACACCATATATAACCACATTGACTACGGCGCCGAGAGATACACCTCCAACTGCATTTATTTTGCAACGGCGCTGCCGAATGCGGGGGGCTGAAGAACATGAGCTACACTTCCTTTATGATTACAGCAGGCATTCTTGCAGGCTTTATCTGCACGCTGCTGATTTACAGAGAGCGCACAGGCGAGACGGCAGCGGTCCTGGCGCTTTACCCCTTGTCTTTTATCCTGGCTGTCCTGCTTTGCAGATTTCTCAACTGGTATTCAAGCTCAACAACCTATGAAACACTGCTCCAGGCTCTGACCGATTATTCCGTGGGCAGCTTCTGCGGCTCAGGAATAGTTCCGGCTGCCTGTTTGGGAGGGCTGATTGTTTCAAGGCTGGGCTTGTGCAGGAACAGAAACATACTCATGGACTGCGCAGCTCCTGGCTTTGCAATAATGATGGTTTTCATAAGGCTTTCTGCCTGGGGAACGGGAAAGTGCCAGGGAGGAAAGAACATAAATGCAAAGCTGTTTCAGATTTTTCCCTTCAGCGTGAAGGGAACGGATGCAGCAGGAAATGTCTACCACCGCTTCGCAACCTTTTTCGTTGGGGCCCTGCTCTATCTTGCAATGTTTTTCGTTTTGAGGCGGTTTTATGAGAGCACGGCGGGCGTGAAGATGAAAAAGCCGGCATCGAGATATGGAAATGTCTGGAAGCTTATGCTGACGCTCTATGCCGCTTTGGAGATTGTGCTTGACAGCACAAGGATTGACTCCATGCATTTCACCTTCAGAAAAATTCTCACGCTGAACAGATTTTCAACCTTTATCAGCATAGGTCAGCTGGTTCCGGCCTTTATTTTCCTTTTTGTATTTATTTACTATTTCAAATGCAGCAAGGAGGCAGGGGGCTTTTCGGCAAAGCATATTGCAGCAATTGCAGGCTTTGTGCTGGGGCTCGTGCTCATAGGCTATTTGGGAGAATATAAATGGCAGAGACTTGGGCTTTACAGAAGCTATCTGTTTATGACGGCGGGAGCCGCGCTTATTGCGGGAGTTATAGTATTTTTATATATGGACTGCCGGAGGAGAAAGGGAGTTAAGCAATGAAAATACAATGGCTGGGGCACGCCTGCTTCAAGATCAGCAGCGGCGGCTTTTCAATAGTGATTGACCCCTATGACAACAACTATGTTGAGGGCTATCCAAAGCTTTCTGCGGAGGCGGACATGGTTCTTGTGAGCCACGAGCACAGGGGGCACAGCTGCGTTGAGGCAGTAAAGCTCTCGGGAAGAGGGAGCGACAGCTCACCCTTTGAAGTTGAAAGCTTTGAGGTTAATCATGACAGCGTGGGCGGCATTATGAGAGGAAGCTGCAGGGTCCACATAATCCGGGCGGAGGGGCTTAAGCTTGTCCACCTGGGAGACATTGGAACCCAACTCAACGGAGGAGAAATTACAAAGCTATATAATGCCGATGTGCTCATGGCAACGGCAGGAAGCCTTACGGGGCTGCCCTCTCAGGAGATTCGCCGGATTTACGACGAAATCGGAGCCACCGTTCTGATCCCCATGCACTACAGAGACGGAGACAGAGGCCCCAGAAGGCTTGAGCAGATTAAGGACCTGGAGGCTCAGTTTGAAACAGCCGACTTCTTTGAGTATTATGACTCAGACACAATAGAAATTACCGGAGAAGAATTTCCCCAGGTGGCAGTGCTTAAATATATGGGAGGAAGCGTCCGCTCGCAGTTTCCGAAATTCAGAAGATGAACACACTTAAAGACATTGTTAATATTACAGAAGCGGAGGGCTTTGAAGGGGCCCACTCCCTCATTTTCCTCATACGCTATGCAAAGCTGGCGGATGACAGAAAGCTTATGACCCTCATTGAAAACACAATGGAGGGGATGACATCCCTTCCGGCAGATGAAAATCTCCTTGCGGCCTATAAGGAATATTACCGGGCAACGGGCAGCGGGGCGGATGCGGTTAAGTTCCTGGAGGGGAAGGTCGGGCAGAAGGAAGAGCTGCTCCCCTGGGACTGCCTGGAGCTATACAGGGAGAGCTTTGAGCCGGAGCTGCTTGAAAGAGCAATAAAGGGAGGAGAATTCATTCTTGAGCATTTTCATGAAATGTTTAATCCTTCCGATGTTTATGACATTGAGGCTCCCTCCTTTAACAGCCGGGTGGCAGTTCTGTTTGATGAGCTTGCCCGCTATACCGGGGATGAAAAATTTGTTGAGGCCAGGAAGAAGCAGAACAAATTCATAAGGCTTCTTGCAGACAAATATCCCGGGAAGGTTAACTACGGGCTCTGTGCGCTGCTTGCAGAGGAATTCGGAGAGACTACTCTGCTTTGCAGAGGCAGCATTCCGGAGGCGGTGAGAAGCTTCTATTCCCCAACCACAGCCATAATCTTTGAACCCTCCGGGGAGGAGAGCATCAGCATATTAAAGAACGGAGAATTTGTTGAACTGAAGGTATGAGAAAAAAGATAATTTCTTTTTTAATAAGCGCAGTACTGCTTCTGTCGATTGGCTGCGGAGCCTTTGCGGTTGTTCAGAGCGAAATTGACCAGGTCATACAGCCCCCCGGGATGGAGGCTGCCCTTGAAAGAGCATGGGATTTCATCCGGCAGGATGAGGGAAAGAGCCTCTGGGAGATTTCAGACGAGAACTTTGCCAATTATTATCACTATAATCCCTATGGGGACATGGATGTTCCGGAGCCCTATATTTCGGTTTCTTCAGACCAGTCCTGGGACGAAGTTATTTCTATGCTGTTTGAAAAATATGGGATATCCGAGGGGCAGGAGAACATCGCCCTGACCTATTACAACACCGTGACCGGCGAAAGCCACTCCTATAATGCAGACAGATATTTCGTTACGGCCTCTGTTTTTAAGGTTCCGCTGTGCATGCTGATTGCCGAAAAGGTTGCTTCAGGAGAAATCACCATGGACACGGAAATCTGGGGCTCCAGCTTTTCCTATCTTGAGTGGAGAGCCCTTGCCCATTCAGACAATTCCGCAGCCCTGACTCTTGAGAACTATCTTGGAGGATATGTTGCGTTCAGGGATCTGCAGGTTAAGTATATGACATCTGACCCGAAGGATGATATTGGCGATGCCACCTATTACGAGAGCTACAACACGGCGCGCCAGATTGAAAACTGCCTCAAAATACTGTATGCAAATCCGGAACAGTATCCGGGAGTGCTGGAAAACATGCTGGTGGACACGCCATATGAATATTTTAAAATGTGGGACAGGCGTTACCCAACGGCCCAAAAGTGGGGATATCTTCCCACAACTGACAGTTACGGGGCCCATGATTATGTGAATAATGTGGGGATTATATACTGCGACCAGCCCATAATCCTCACGGTTTTCACAGATAGTCTTGCCAAGGGCTACAATGTGATTGGCGAATATGCCACACTGATGATTGACTACACCGATTTCAGAACCGAGGAGACCCTGCAGTCTGATGCGGCTGCCGGAGAGGAGCTTAAAGCTCAGCTCTCACAAAGGAGCATCAGGGAATACATCCCCCTGTCACTAAGCTCGAAGACGGCGGCGCAGCCGGGGGAAATTGAGTCTCATAAGGAGCTTCACATGTCTGTTTTTTCTTCATTTCTGCTGTTTTTAATTGCATCTGCCACCCTTTTTGCAATTGTTTTCATTTTCAGGAGAAACAAGGGCGGAAGAATAAATGCCCGTTGGGCAGTGCCCGGAATAATTATAGCCGGGCTTGCCCTTTCGCTTTGCGTGATTGCATGTAACGTGGGGACGGTGTATGCCCGGCCCGAGGGGGACCCTCAGGATGCCGTGAGAAGCTTTTTCGACAGCCTTATGACGGAGAACTGGCAGAAAGCCTATTCAGAGCTTTCCAACTACTCCTCTCTCGGCCTTGAAAATGAGCCCGAAAGCGAAGAGGGAAGGCTTGTTTTTGCAGAGCTTAAAAAAAGCTGGAGCTACAACCTGACGGAGCAGTCCGAGACTGACGGGCTCTCGGCAATCCAGCCCGTTTCCTTCAGATATCTGAATACAGCTGCGCTGGAAGAGGCAGCGGCCTCCAAGGTTGAGGACATACTGAACGAAATTGTTCAGAGCCGGGCCCGAGAGGAGGTTTTCGACCAGGACGGGAACTATCTTCCGGCGGTTACAGACGAGGTGTATCTGGAGGCTCTCAGCCAGTGCCTCCAGACGCCCTCAGATTTCTATTCAGTGTGCGATCTTGAGGTTAAGCTTGTTTATTCCGAGGGGCAGTGGCTCCTTGAAGCCGATGATGAGCTTACCTCGGCCCTTCTCGGCGGTATTAAATGAACGAAGACTTCGAGCTTGATATAGACAGAATACTTGCAGACTTCATAAGCGGAGACAGCGGGGAGAAGACTGAAATTTATGAAAATGAACCGCTGCCCTGGGAGCACGAAATCCCTGTTATTGAAGTCCCTGAGCAGGAAACAGCTGAGAAGGCTGCAAAACAGAAAAGCAGCGCGGCCAAAACAGGGCGGTCAGGAGAGCTGCCTGGGCCGTTGCATGCTTTTTTCGGACTGCTGGCATTTGCAGCTTCGATTTTCCTTGTGCTGTGGCTGACAGTTAATGTTCACCCGGGAGAGGGAAGCTCAGGCACCGGGCAGAAAATTTCGGCTGCAAATTTTGCTCCCTTGCTTGACAACGGGATGAATAATGCAAAGGCAGACGCGCTTTCGGGGCTTGCCGCCATTAAAAAGATATATAAAATTCCGGAAAGCGCAGCTTCCGCCCCAGAGCCTGACCCCGGGGGATATGGAACCTTTTCCGTTTCCCAGGCAGCAGAGGTTCTGAGAGTGATAGACCAGGCCCGTTATTACGGGCTTCTCGGGGAGGATGAAGAAACGGTTTTTTCTCCGGATGCTGATTTTTATTACGATTCCGACATTGAATATTATCTTGACGAAACGATTCTGGCGATATGCTGGAAGGAAGTTATAGACGGGAATACCTGCAGCTTTTCGGAAGTTAAAATTGCAGATGCCTCTCAGTTCAGGCGCAAATTTGTTAACGACACCTTTTCTGCTGATGCCCAGGATTATGCAACCAACATAGCGGCTTCCGTGAATGCGGTTGTGGCTATGAATGCGGATTTTTACGGCTTCAGAGATTTCGGGATGATTGTTTATCAGAGAAATCTCCTTCGCTTTTCCGACAGCGTGTATCTTGGGGATTATAAAAAATACAACTGTGTGGACACGATGTTCGTGGACTCCTCGGGAGATTTCAGATTTTTTCACCGCCTTGAGCAGAGCAGCGAAGAGGCCATGGAGGAATATATCAGAGACGAGGACATTGTTTTTTCAATTGCCTTCGGGCCGGTGCTGGTTGAGGATGGGGTTCTTCAGAGCTGCGACTGGTATCCTGCAGGAGAGGTGAATTCAGGATATTCAAGGGCAGGAATCGGGCAGACGGGCAAGCTTCACTACCTTTACATGTCTTTAAACCACTCCAATGAAAAGGCGGCCCGGTGGACCGTCAATGAATTTGCGGCTCACTTTTATGAAAAGGGCGTTGTTAATGCCTACTGCCTTGACGGGGGGCAGACAAGCGAGATCGTTTTCAGGGGAAAACCCTATAACTACATTGATTTTAACGCAGAGAGAACCGTTACAGACATAATTTATTTTGCAACGGCTCTGCCGGACGGAGGTGATTAGCCTGAATATTCAGCCTGTTGCAATTTGCGCGGGAAAAACAGTTATATACTGGAGCGGGCTTATAATTGCGCTGGGAACCCTTTCGGGCTTTCTGCTTTCAAACGCAATATATACCGCTCACCACAGAAACAGAGCGGCGATGTGGGTGATGCTGCCGTTTTCGGTTGTTTTCTCAATTGTGCTTTGCAGAATGCTCCACTGGTATTGCCACACGGAGCAATACGCCTCCTTTTTCTCCGCTGTGACAGATTATTCCTCGGGGGGTTATTGCATTCAGGGAATTCTGCCGGGGGTCTGGTTCGGAGCGCTGATGTCGAAGGGCTTCGGCTTCACAGACAGAACAGAAAAGCTTCTGGACGCAGCGGCTCCGGGGCTTGCGCTCACAATTGCATTTATACGCCTATCTTCGCTTTTTAATGACTCCTGCCGCAGCAAGTATTCAATTGAAAAAACGGCATTAAAAAAGCTCCCCTTCGGAGCTCCGCTCAGCAGTTCGGCTCAGGACTGGCGCTTTGCCACATTTTTCGTTGAGTTCATGTTTATGATGCTTGCAATGGTATTGCTGTTCTTTGCCTTTTATCACATGCACAACAGCCGCATGAAGCGCCCCTGCCACCGGAGTGGGCACATTTTCAGGCTTTTCCTCCTGCTTTTCAGCATGGCGGAGCTGGTGCTGGATTCCACGAGGAACGATTCCTCCTTCATGCGCTTCCCGGGGACCCTTAAGCTGCTGAATAAATTTGCAGGCTTTGTTTCGGTTGCTCAGCTCGTGGCGGCAATTACAATGCTGGCGGTGATGCTTTATTATTCCAAACGAAGCATAAAGGCAAACGGACACAAAAAATATCACATTTTGCTGTGGCTGGGATATTTTGTTTCTCTTGCCCTTGTGGGAGGGAGCGAATATGCGGTTCAGCGCTGGAGCAATTATCATAATGTTCTTTATATTCCCATGACGCTGGGCGCAATAACGATGGCAGCTGTTATTTTTGCCATGTATTTCACCTGCGTTGAACAGAAAATGCGCTTTGAAGACGATTATTAAAAAACCAAAAGAGGACGGGCAGCCGTCCTCTTTTTGATTATATCAGCGCATATTCAGCGAATTTTTCAAAGCCGCCTTTTTCTTTGATGAAGGAGGCTGCAGGCTCAATGATTTCGTAAAGCTCAAGCTTTTCAGAGGTCTCGTTTATATGGTGTGTTTATTATAACGATTTATCCTGAGTTGCCCAGACAAACACGCAGGAGCTGCCTTATGGGCAGCTCCTGAATTAAAGCTTTATTATTTGATGCCGTATTTCTTGTTGAACTTATCTACGCGGCCGGAAGTGTCTATCAGCTTCTGTTTGCCGGTGTAGAACGGGTGGCACTTGGAGCAGATTTCAACTGTCATGTCGCCCTTGGTGGAACCTGTGACATATTCTGCGCCGCACTGGCACTTGATGACACAGGGCTTATAGTTGGGATGAATTCCGTCTTTCATGTTTAATCTCCTATCATGTGCTGCCTTGATTGCTTATTAATAAGTTAGTTACAAGACGCAACGGATATAATAGCATAACTGCATTTTTATTGCAAGCAAAATTTTCAGAAAATCAGCTGCGGAATGCTAAGAGCTTCTGAGGTTATTACAGCTATTTGAGGATTATGCTGCAGATTCGCTCAACATCCTCAAGAGGCAGGTCTGCAAACATGGGGAGACAGAGGACATTGCTTGCAGCTTCAAGGGCAACAGGGGTTTCCTGGGGATTGAAGCCGGGCATGCCGCTGTAGCACTCAAAGGCATTTGTGAGAGGATAAAAGTATTTGCGGGCGATTATGTTTTCGGCGACGAGAAGATTAAAGACCTCATCGCGGTTATATTTGTAGCCTTTGAATATTACGGGGAAATAGGCATAATTGGAGCGAATACCCTCTTTCACGGGGCAGAGCTTTATGCCGGGCACTCCGCTGAGACGGGAGCTGTATTCCTCATAAACTCTTTTGCGCTTTTCAATCTCTGCGTCGAGATGGCGGAGATTGCAAAGACCCATTGAGGCGCAAAATTCGTTCATTTTGGCATTTCCGCCCACGGAAGGGGTGCTTTCAGGGCCGTGAATGCCGAAATTTTTAAGGTCATTCAGCTTTGTTTTCAAAGAATCGTCTGCATAGCAGACCGCGCCGCCCTCGATTGTGTGGAAAACCTTGGTTGCGTGGAAGGAGAACATGGAGGCATCTCCGAAGTTGGCGGAGCTCTCCTCTCCCCGGCGGACGCCGAAGGCATGGGCTGCGTCATATATAACCTTGAGATTGTGGCGCTTTGCGATTGCGTCTATGGCATCTACATCGCAGAGGTTCCCATAGACATGAACGGGGATTATGGCGGAGGTTTTTTCCGTTATGAGAGCCTCCAGCTTTTCGGGGTTAAGAGTGTAGTCGTCGGGCTTTATGTCGCAAAAAACAGGGGTGCAGCCGCAGCGGACTATTGCATGAGTTGTTGAGGCGAAGGTGAAGGGGGTTGTTATGATTTCTCCGGTGAGCCCCATGGCTGCGATAACAATTTCAAGGGCCAGGTGCCCGTTTGTGAAAAGAGTTATGTTGGGGGCGGAAAGATAGCTCTTGAGCTGTTTTTCAAGCTCAATATGCTTTTCTCCCATGTTTGTGAGAAAGCGGGAGTCCCACAGGGGTCTTATTTCCTCGCAGTATTCCTCGAAGGAGGGCATGGAGGAGCGGGTGACATTTATTGTGCTGTTCATTTCAGAACCTCCAGTTAAGAAGACTTTCAATCATATCAAGGTCAAATACGGGGATTTTGCAATTATCATGAACCTTTTTTCTTTCGGCAAAGGAGTCGTCAATGAAGATGCTGCAGGGCTCTATGAAGGAAAATTTCTCTTCTCCCTCTTTTAGCCAGATGATTTCATTGAAAAGGGAGGGGGAGATGCAATAGGCCGCAAGATCTTCAAGAGGGTCCCTGAAATGGCGGGTGAGAAGGAAAATCTTCTTCCCGCTGTTCTTCGCCTGATATAAAAACATCATAAGCTGAGCGTTGACGGCGCCGTTGACAATTAAGGTGTCGTCAAAATCAACATATACGGAGGAATAGCTTATGTCAGTCTTGAAACGGCTTATAAAGGCTCTGTCAAGAAGAACGGAATTGTTGTTTGAAAGAAGCTCGGTTTCAAAGCCCCAATGGTTATAAAGCGTGAGAAGGGGCAGATTTATTCCCAGACTGCGGCTGAGACCCATGGTTCCGGCAATGCGGGGAGCAATCTCCAGCAGCCTGTATTCACCGGCGGAGCTTTTCTTCAGCTGGAAAAACCAGGCGCCGTTAAAGGAAAAACGGCTGTTTATATCCTGGGCAATGGCTGCAATCTGTTCGTCACAGGGAAGATTACGGGAACGGACCGCAATTCCCGCCCTTATTCTCTCCCTGGTTCTTGGGTTTACAAAGCGGAGTTGACCATGAATATCCGTAAAACAGTCAACAGTGAATTCCTCACCGGGGAGGTATTCGCAGATTGCATATTCAATGCCTTCTGAAAGAGCCTCTTCAAGATGGGCCCTGTCCCCTATGCGCCGGGCGCCTTCGGAGCCCTGACCCACAGAGGGCTTGATGAAAACCGGGTATGAAGCGATTTCCTCAGGGGAGGAATAGAAACGGGGAAGATAAGAGGCGCCGGAGAGGAATTCGTAGGTTTTGTTTTTTGAACGGCATATGTCAACGGTTTTCCTGTCAGGCGCAATCAGAGAGCAGTGAAGCTCATCCCGCTGCTCGCTGAGAGAGAGGAGAGCGCTGTCGTGGGCAGGATATATGAAGTCGATATTATTTTCATCGATGATTTTGTTGAGGGCAGGAACAAGCTCCGGAGAATCCGCAAAGGGGACCTCATCAAAGCAGCGCTCAAAAACAAAGTCTGCATGGCAGGCGCTTCCGGTTGCGCCGAAAAGCCTGACAAATTTTGAATATTTCAGCGCATCGTGAATTTCAAAGGCTATTTCTGTCCCTGCGGGAAAAACAAGAACATTTTTTGTTTCGCTCATAGATTACTCCTTGTAACCCTGTTTGGCTCGATATATTTTGTGAAGACGGGGAAAGGCAAGCTTGAGCCCGGTTTTGACTCTGAAGCTCATCGGTTCCTTGAGATAAAGCTCTCTATAGGGCGGGCGAACCATTTCTTCAACCCTTCCTTCAAGATAGAGAAGTTCATATTCCCGTTTAAGAATTTCCCGCTTTGCCGCAGCCTCTTCTTCCTGATTGAGATGGGGAAGGAGGACCTGCATCATTGCTATCTGCCCTTTAACGAAGCGTGTGAGCTTTTCGTAGTTGTGTTTGTAGCCGCTGCTCCAGGAGGTGTTGTTGCTCGTGTAGCGGTAGACGGACATGGGCTTGTCTATAAAGCGGATTTTCCCACTCAGCGCCATTTGAAGGGCAATTGCATAGTCCGTGAAGCCGTATTCGAAGGCTTTGTTATAGAAATCTGGGGGAGGATTTATCACTGAGGCTCTCACCAGAATTGAGCTTGTGTGGAACGAGGAGGACATGCCGGTGATTATGGTTTCAAAGCCGATGTCTCTGTCTCCCGCCTGGGGGATGACGAGCTCATCAGGCCTGTTTTCTCCGCAGAAGTGATAATAGGAATTGTGAACGCAGCCGGAATACTCCGGATGAGCATCGAGGAAGTCAACCTGCTGCTGAAGCTTGGAGCTGTCGGTCCAGTAATCGTCTCCCTCGCACCAGGCATAGTATTCGCCCCGGGCTTCTTTGAAGAGAAGGAAGGGGAAAATGTTTATGCCCTGAGAAAAAAGGTTTTCCTCCTGGTGAAAATGCCGGATTTTATCGGGATGCTTCTCCGCATAGGAGCGGCAGATGGCAGCAGTCCCGTCTGTTGAGGCATCATCAGTCACCAGAATTTCAAAGGAAAAGTCAGCCTCCTGGGAAAGGAAGCTTTCGAGAGCCTGAGCCACATATTTTTCGTGATTAAATGCAGTGCATAAAACTGAAACTTTCATAACTTTTTCATTATATAATAAAAAGCTCACTTTTACAAGTGAGCCGCTGTTTTTGCTGCAAGTTCTGCATTGTTGAGAACAAGCTTTATGTTGCTCTCAAGGCTGCTTCCGCCCGTGAGCTCAACCACCTTTGCGAGGAGGAAGGGAGTTGTTTCCTTGCCCTTAATGCCCTGCTCAGAGCACTGCCTGAGGGCCTCTTCGATGGCGGAATCAATGGTGCTTTTGTCCATTGAATATTCTTCAGGTATGGGATTGGCAACAAGTATTCCGCCCTTATAATTGAGCTCCTGCTGGGCCTTGAAGAAAAAAGCCAGCTCCTCGGGAGAATCCACCCTGTAGTCAACGGAAAAGCCGCTCTGCCTTGTGTAGAAGGCGGGAAGCTCCTCGGTGCCGTAGCCGATTACGGGCACACCCTTTGTTTCAAGATATTCGAGGGTTAGCCCCAGGTCGAGTATAGATTTCGCTCCTGCGCACACAACCATAACCGGAGTCTGCGCAAGCTCCTCAAGGTCGGCAGAAATGTCCATCGTGGTTTCGGCGCCCCGGTGAACGCCCCCTATTCCTCCGGTTGCAAAGATTTTTATTCCTGCCATGTGGGCAATTATCATGGTTGTCGTGACGGTGGTTGCGCCGTCTGCGCCTCTGGCAACAAGAGCGGGAAGATCCCTGCGGGAGGCCTTCGCAACGCCTCTTCCGGTTTTGCCGAGATATTCAATCTCCTCCCGGCTGAGCCCGGCTTTAAGTCTGCCCCCAATAACAGCAATCGTTGCGGGGACAGCTCCGTTTTTTCTCACCGTTTCTTCAACAAGAAGAGCGGTTTCAACATTTCTGGGATATGGCATGCCGTGGGAAATAATGGTGCTTTCAAGGGCAACAACGGGTCTGCCCTCTTCAAGGGCGGCTTTAACCTCTGGGGATATGTCGAGATATTTGTTCATGAGAAAATTCTCCTTTCAAAATGCTATTTTACCACAGCCGTCAAGCTATGACACGCCGAGAGCGTGGAGAACCTCGGGAAGGAGCTGCTTTTTGCGGCTCATAACACCGGGCATATCGAAAATGTGGGGCTCGAGGGCGGAATACTGGAGATGCCGCTCGGCTCTGAAGGGAGTGCTGAGCAGAACGCTGTGCTCCTTTATAACGTCGGTTATCATGAGAGAGGCCCAATCCAACCCGTTCTTGAGGCGCACCTCCTCCAGACCCTCCAGATATGCCTCGGAGTATTCATGCAGATCCTGAAGAGAGGTGACCTCGCACTGACCTATGCCAAGCTTTGCGCCCTGCTCATTGTAGAGCTTGAAGTCTGAGGAGATGGCGGCAACGGGATTTCGGGACTTGAGGCCCTCAATGTTGCTGAACATGCTCCTGCCGTATTCCTCCAGCTTCAGCCCGCTTATGGCGGAAAGAAAGGCGGCGGATTCAATGTCTGTTTGGGTTGTTGTGGGGCTTTTTAAAATCAGGGTGTCTGTTATGAGCCCGGTAAGGAGGATTTTTGCGGTTTTGGGATCAGGCCGGATGCCGTTTCTGAGATATAGCTGATACACAATTGTGCAGGTGCTGCCCAGAGGCTCGGCATCTATGAAAAGGGGGAGCTCCGTTTTGAGGGCGTTGAGACGATGATGGTCGATTATTTCAACGATATTAGCGGTTTCAAGGCCCTTTATGCTCTGGCTCTGCTCATTGTGGTCAACGAGGATAACATTATAGTGGGGTGTGTCGAGGAAGCAGCGCCTTGTGACATAGCCGGCAAAATTCTCCCCGTCGAAAACAGGGAGCCCGCGTCTGGGGCAGGAGAGAAGGAGACTCTTTCCGTCTTCAAACCGGTCTGAGGCCTCAAGGCGGCTGGCGTCGGGGCGCATAACATCCTTTATGAGGGGAATGCGCAGGGCGGCCTTGTCTTCAGAGAGTTCGGAAACAGCCCAGGAGGCAATGTCATCAACGGAAATCAAGGAACAGTATTCCTCGCCTTTAAAAACCGGAATGGCAGAGGGATTGCTTTCTTTATAAATGCCGGCATACTCGGTTAAAGGGGAATCCGCATCCACTTTTATGTCTGCCGGGAGCATCACATCTCTCACCCGGGGATAGACATCTGCCATGTAAGGGGGAGGAGTTATGTCCAGGGCCCGGAGCAGCTTTTTCGTCCCCTCGCCCAGGTGAGAGCAGCGGACGGGGCGGTATTCATTTTCAGGGTCGATAAGATTTTTCAGGTTGGCATAGCCCAGGGCGCTGCATATGCTGTCCATATCCGGGTTTCTGTGCCCGGTGATGTAAATTACACTCATAAGTCCTCCATTAATCTGCAAAGACCTTCCGACAGGTCGTTATAGGTTGTTTCAAAATCTCCGGTGTACCAGGGGTCTGCAACAGGCCGGTCAAGGAGCATGGAAACCTTGTTTGCCGGGTCACCGCCGAAAAATTTGAGAATATTTCTCAGATTATATTCGTCCATGCAGATTATGCGATCATAATAATCATAATCGCCGGACCTAAGCTGCCTGGCAGCACGGCGTGAAAAATCGATGCCCTTTTCTTTGAGCATTCGTTTCGCCGGCGGATACATGTCGTTCCCGATTTCCTCGTTGCTGGTGGCCGCGGAGGAAATTTCAAATTCCTTTTCCAGCCCCCGCTTCTCAACCAGATCCTTCATCATGAATTCCGCCATGGGACTCCGGCATATATTGCCGTGGCAGATGAACAGTATTTTAATCATAAATTACTCCACAGGATTGAATGTTTATATTTTCTCAAAAAGCAGCTTTACGCTTTCCGTAACATCATACCAAGATATATTTCCTACATAGACACTGCCCATCCGGTAATTTTCCCATTGGCGATGCATAGTGTCGCTGCCTTGTATTGCGTCAAGAATTTCTGACCGGTAATTCAGCATATTTGCAGTATTTCTTTTAACTGCTGTGGCCAAAACAGCTCTGCTGAGAATGTTGAAGTCAAGTTTTTCATCTGTATAATTTCGCAGGACATAAAGGTCATAAAAATCTCTCATTCGCGAATTGGCTAAACCTCTTGCCAGTATGGTTTCAAGCTTTTCTGCAAAAAGAGTTTCAATTGGATAAGACAGGAGCTCTATCGTTCTGTCCTCAAACATAAGTCGGTACTTTCTTTTAATTGCCGCCGGAGTAATTACATCATCTGTGGAAATATCTATTTTAATTGGTTGGCGGAGCTTGTCCAGATGTGCCATCATATGAAATCTAACCCCAGGATAGTCAAATTCATCCATGATGCGTTCTCCAGTTATCACTTCGAAAGTAATGTTATCTGCAATGGAAATTGAGGCAATATTGTCAATAATTTTATGCGTATCCGACAGGTTCAGAGGAAGCGCCCTAACGGTTGTGTCTATATCCATTGTAGCCCGTAAATCGAGACCGGCCATGGAGGCTACAAGCATACCTCCCTTCAGAATAAATTGGTCAGAAAATTCTGACAGTGATATTCGTTCAAGAAAGCGTTCCATCATGTAATTTCGGATCAATTCCTGGGCTTTTTCACTATTACCGCCCGACAAATTTTTTATCTTAGACTTCAGTTGAACTGATGAGGTGATCAAAGCATTACCTCCGTATATTTTCTGATTTCATCTTCCATTCCATAATCTCTGGCACAGTTAATCAGGGCATTTATATTTTTGTTTCTGCGTTTCATATAAGTTTTCATAGCATATTGAAAAACCTGAACATCCGTTTTTGAGCGCACTTTTACAATTTCGCAAATCGTACGCTCACAGTCATAAGTAAACAAACGATTGCAATAGTTGTCTTCTATTGTGATAATATTCCGACGCAAGCAGGCTTTGTCAACCGAATGAACTCTGCATCCCTTTTCCCGTAGAGATGTTGCGTTGTAACCGGTATAGACTGTTACATGAATTGAAGACGGCTCGTGTTCCATCAACCCGTTCAAATATAATGCAGTCTCGTGGGAAAAAATTACAGCCGGATAAGTCAGCTGAATCTCATAGAGCGGATCTTCCCAGGCATCCTGAGAACGGTAAACGCCTTGAGCGACCTTCTCCAAATTTTCCTTCTTACAAATCTGCCTGAAATAGGTTTTGGAAATTCCAAGGGATTCTACATCCGCGGTTTTTACATATCCATTGCCGGCTTCTATTAAGTTTAAAATCAATTGTTTTTTATAAGTTTCTTTCATGCTTAAATTTTAATATTTTTAAGCGTAAAAGTAAAGTAAAAATGTAAAATTTTCCCGGATTGATACGATAAATTTTCATCAGATTTCAATATAACTCGGTAAAATGCGATTAAATCAATATAGGACCATAGATTTAATCGCAAAAATCCGTCCCCGAAATTCTCTGCAATAAAATCAGTTACGCCGGAACCGACATGTCATCAGTTCCGGCGTTTCTCGCAGCAGGCTTCATATGGTTTTTTGTATAACGGCTGTGGAGCCCGGAGCAAAGGGCTTAAAGTCTCAAGGCATTGAAAAAGCGGTATTGCTCATCCTTTTCAAGAATTCTCACAGGCTTAAGCTGACTTGCCGGAGCGCCTCGCATGATTAACAAATCCCTGTATAAAAAGGTGGTTTGCGGCTGCAGGAAGCACGCCCGAAGAGGCTGAATCCTGCGGTTTTTTATTGCAATGGCATACGACTCGTTGGCAAGCTCAAGCTGTTCGTTCAGGCATGCAGCAAGAGCCTCCTGAGATATTGAAATAATGTCATTCTCATTCTCCGGCTGAAGCATGAACAAATATTGAGCGGGAACAGCTTTTCTGTCAGGATAAAGGACAAAATCCGAAATCTGGAAGTGAAGACATTCGGCTGCCTTTTCAGCGGACAGACGCAGCGCCTGCTCCGTGGTTTTTTCACCGCACAAATTTACGGTGCGATTTCTGCGATATAAAAATTTCACGGTTGGAGTGCTGTTATACAGGCTGACAACTTCAACAACATCACTCATCCTGCAGCGATAATAACCGGCAAAGTTCGTGATAATTATTTCATATTTTTCTCCGGGCTCCAGGGAGTCGGCAGTCAGGCAGCGGGAAAAATCGTCGCCGGCCGAAAGGGGAAGGAATTCAATAAAGCCTGCTCCGGCTGCAATAACGGCATCCTCCCTGTCGAAATCAACGGGGACGGAAAACAGACCTTCAGAAGCGGTAATTCCGGAATAAAGATTTTTGAGACGGTCTGCGGTGAACCGCTCTTTTATTGTTCTGTCATACACAGAGAAATCTGCTTTTCCAACGCCGGAAATCAGCTCAAGCCTCGGCCAGACTTCGGGAACAAAGGGGAAATTGCTCCCGCTTTTGAAGATTTCCCTCAGCTCGGCAGCCCGTTCGGGCATGGGCTCCAGCCTTGCAAGCAAAGCTGCGCGCACATTGTCAGGCATGACCACGGAGGGATCTATTGTGCCTGTTTCAATGTCGTTAATCAGCATTTCGTAATTGTCGCTTATGTATTGGAAATATTGCAAAATCATGATGTAAAAGCCGGCGGTTATGCAGGTGATGCTTCGGTCCATGAGGGCAAAACGGGTGTGAAGATAACGGGTATCGGTGTCGGGTTCAGGAATTGAAGCCTCCACAGGAGAGGTGTATACTGTGCGGAGCAGCTCCCCCATGCGGCTTTTTCCGCCCTGAACATATTCAGCCATAACAGATGAAGCAGAACCGATGGTGATGCCGTTTGCCATTGTTGAGTGCTTGCCCTCTGAAATGCAGAAGGTTCTTCCGTGCAGCCAATCCTCACCCAGACTTGCGGTAATCAGACCGTCAATATAATTGCGGTTGTATTTAATGAACATGTCTGCCTGCTTTTCGGTCATGGGAACCTTCTTTCGCTTGCCCACGGTGCCTGATGTTTGATTTATGTGATGGAAGGGATAGGCAGTGAGCACATTCGGCTCGCCTGCGGCCATGCGCTCTAAGTCTGCTTCAATATCTTTATACTGAATAACGGGAACTCTTCGCTGATAATCCTCTATTGAGTTTATGCTCTTGAAATCGTATCGCCTTCCGTATTCCGTGTCGGCATTGTCTTTGAGAATCTGAAGAAGAACCTGCCGGCTTGTTTCAAGAGGATGCCTGGTTTCTTCAACAACTGCGGAATAAGCGGCCTGAGCTGCAGCCGCCCCCGCCTTGTGGGCAGCATATATGTCTGAATCGGAGGGAATTAACATTTGTGAACATTCTCCATTCTATCGGTGTGTATTGCCCGGTGGGTCTTAACTGATGTGTAACAATATACCATTATTTTCTTTGTTTTGCCATAGGAATGTGTATGGCCTTATAAGAGGAAGAGGCTGAAAATGAAAAGCGTTAGAGCGAAGTCCGGAATTTAAAGCTGTTGACAACAGCGGGCTGAGTTTATTATAATTGCACTGCACATAAATTATTCTTTCATGAAAGGAATGAAAACAGTCATGAAAAAAAGTCTGGCGATGGTCTCAGCGCTGACCATGACCTGCCTTTACGGCCTGCTTGCAGCATTTGTGATTTTAATCTGCCTCCTGATGGACGCCTCGGTGCTGACAGCCATAATCTGGTCAATAGTCATTCTCATAATACAGTTCCTGATAAGCCCCTGGCTTACTGACCTGTCCATGAAATGGTTCTACAAGGCAGATTTCAACTATGAGCTTCCTGCATATCTTGAAAGCTTCGTCAAAGAAATTGCCGAGAAATACAACATGAAGAAGTTGCCTAAGGTGGGCTTCATTAACGACGGCGCGCCCAATGCCTTCACCTATGGCAGAACGAAAAACGATGCGCGCATAATCATAACAAGGGGCATAATAGACCTCCTTGATGAAGACGAGGCAAAGGGCGTTGTGGGCCATGAGCTGGGGCATGTTGTTCATTACGACATGCTGCTAATGACAGTTGCGCAGATAGTCCCCCTGGTGTTTTACGGGATTTACGAGATTTCCATGGAATCTGCGAAAGACAGCAAGCCCACAGACAAGGAAGATGACAAGGGTAATGTGGGCCTTGCTGCAATAGGTCTTGTTGCCTATGTGCTCTATCTCATATGCCAGCTGATAATCCTTTGGTTCAGCCGCACAAGAGAATATTATGCAGATGAGTTTTCAGCAAAGGAAACCCGCAATCCGAATGCGCTGGCAAGCGCTCTTGTGAAAATAGGCTATGGCCTTGCAGTCACGGGCAAAACCGAAACCGAAAACAAACATTCGGTCGCAAGCCCCTCTGCCCTTGGAATAGCAGATGCCAAATTCAGCAAGGAGATGGCAGTATGCTGCGCCTCAGATGAAGGCGAAGACGAGAGAGCTTCAATTCAGAATGCCATGAAATGGGATATGTGGAATCTCTGGGCAAAGCTTTATGAGATGCTCTCAACCCATCCTCTCATTTCAAAGCGCCTGCTTGCAATATCGAAGCTGAGCCCGGAATTCGGCCAGGAGCCCTATATCACCTTTGACCTTGAAAAGCCGGAGAGCTACACAGACGACTTTGTGAAGGAGTGCTTCATAGACGGGCTGCCGGGGCTCGGCATTATTGCTGCGTTTATTATTATTCTGATTGTTGACAACCCCAATTTGTTCGGCTTTGCGGTTGTTATTCCTTTGCTGCTGGGGCTTTTTAAGTATCGCTACAGGCATCCCACCAAAAATATGGCCCCCGCAACAGTCAGAGACCTGCTCGGTGAGGTTAAGGTTTCAGACATAACGCCTGTTCCCTGCGAAGTGAGCGGAGAGGTAATCGGCCGCGGGAATCCGGGCTGCATCTTCAATGAGGACTTTGTCATTAAAGATTCCACAGGAATAATCATGCTCAACTATTCTCAGCCCCTGTTTGTTCTGAACAAGTTTTTTGCCCTCTTCAGATCTCAGGAAAATTTTGGCAAGACTGTGAAAATAAGCGGCTGGTACCGCAGAGCCCCCGTCCCTTATATAGACATTAAAACAATGGAGGTTGACGGGAAGGTTAAAAAATGCTGGACCTATCAGTTCGGCTATGTGTGGAGAATTGTTCTTCTGGCAATTGCATTGTTTTTCAGCATAGCAGTTCTGCTGTGATTAAAATAAAAAAGAAACGAGGTAAAACGATGAATTATCTTGGCATAGAAATTAATGTAAAAAACGCTCCCAAGCTTGACCCGGGCTTCATTCCTCTTCAGCTTTTCAACGAGGCCTTTCTGAAAACAGCGAAAAAACCCATAGGCATTGCTCTTGAAAGAGCCTGCGGCGAAATGGCCTCCTGCAAAACCTTTATCCACGGCACGGAGGAGCTTGCCGAGGCAGACAGATATTATATCCGCAGGCTTGTTAAAACCATGCTCTGGATGAAGGGCGGATACAAGGTCTATGTCTGCGGTGATGAGGGCATATACAGCTACCTGAAGAACGAAGCCTTCTGCGACGGCGGAATTCAGGACTTTGACTATCACTATTTTTCCGACATTTTTGAAACAGAATTTCAGGTTGTTTCAACAGACACTCTTCCCGAAAGCAAGGACTCTCCCAAGCCCATAGGAGGGCACTTTGAGGGCTGCCGCATAGGCTTTGATGCCGGCGGGTCAGACAGAAAGGTTTCCGCCGTTGTTGACGGCGAAGTGGTTTACGACGAGGAGACGGTCTGGTTCCCCAAAACCAACTCCAACCCGGACTATCATTACGACGGGATTGTTTCTGCCCTGAAGGCGGCAGCGGAGCACATGCCCCGGGTTGATGCGGTGGGCGTTTCTTCGGCGGGAGTTTTCATCAACAACCGCACCATGAATGCCTCGCTTTTCCTGAAGGTTCCCAAGGACGAGTATGACAAAAAGGTTAAAAACATCTATATCCGCGCCATAACAGATACCTTCGGCAATATCCCCTATTCAGTCATCAACGACGGAGATGTGACTGCCCTTGCAGGCGCAATGAGCCTTGAAGACAGCAATGTTCTTGGCATTGCAATGGGCACCAGCGAGGCCGGCGGATATGTTGACGAAAACGGCTGCATAAAGGGCTGGCTCAATGAACTGGCCTTTGTTCCGGTTGACGCAAATCCGGCTGCAATGCAGGATGAATGGAGCTTAGACATTGGCTGCGGAGTAAAATACTTCTCCCAGGACGGGGTTATCAAGCTGGCTGCAGCTGCAGGAATTGAGCTTGAAGAGGCTCTGTCTCCGGCTGAAAAGCTTAAGGTTGTGCAGAAGCTTATGGAAGAGGGAGCGCCTGAGGCAGCCGATGTATACAGAGGAATAGGCTGCTACCTTGCCCACACTCTTGCTCTTTATCATGCGCTCTACGGCTTCCGCCATGTGCTGCTTCTGGGCCGCGTCATGTCCGGAAAGGGAGGAGATCTCCTCCTGGAGGAATGCAGAAAAGTCCTTGAAGACGAATATCCGGAGCTTAACGAAAAGATATCTCTTGACCTGCCTGACGAAAAGTTCCGCAGGCTCGGGCAGAGTGCAGCCGCTGCATCTTTGCCTGAAATCGAAAAATGAATCCGCTTTTCAAACAGATACTTGTTTGCAAGGAAGCCTCCGCCCTCCCCTCCCTAAGGGAAAGCGGAGGTCTTCCTGCGCTCATTTCCGGGCTCTCTCCGGTCCACAGAGTTAATCTTGCGGCAGCTGTTTCGGAAAATCCTGAGGATAAGCTTTTTGTCCTCTGCCCGGACGATAATACGGCAGAAAATTTTGCAGCGGATCTTCGCGCCATGCTTAAAGAAGATGTCTGCCTGCTTACCATGAGAGAATTTGACCTTTATAACACAGAGGCCTCCTCCCACGACGATGAGCAGCGCAGAATTTCGAGCCTGTATGCGCTGGCTTCAGGCGCTGCAAGGGTAACGGTTGCCTCAGTCCAGGCAACAATGCAGAAGACCATGCCGAAGGAAAGCCTTCTGAAAATGGCATTTACCGTTGAGGCAGAGGGCAGCTGCCCGCCGGAAGAGCTTATGGAGGCGCTCATAAACTGCGGCTATACCCGCTCATATCAGGTTGAGGGGCGGGGTCAGTTCTCCCAGCGCGGCGGCATAATAGACATTTTTTCGCCCGGTTCTCCGGAACCTGTGAGAATTGAATACTGGGGAGACGACATAGACATGATGTCCCGCTTCGACATTTCAAGCCAGCGCCGGACAGACAGCCTGGACGAGCTTCTTATACTGCCCGCCCTGGAGCAGCTTGAGAAGAAATTTGCCTGCGGCCTTGACTATGTTTCTCCGGAGACAGTTGTTTTTGTTGACCAGCCTCTCAAATGCAGCGAGCGGGCAAAGGATTATGCCAAAAATCTTGACAGCGCCCTCTATCTGCAGCCGGAAAAGCTTTTCAACCGGCTTGAGGAGTTCTGCCTTTACATGGCAGATGCCTTCACCCTGGGGCAGACACCGATTCCCCCAAAGACGATTTTGTCAATTCCCGCCAAACAGCTCCCCTCATATGCAGGCAATGCCCAAACAGCCGCCGATGATGCAGGAGCGCTGCTTCGTGCAGGCTATGCGGTTGCATTTCTCGCAGGCGATGAAAGACGGGCAGAGGTCCTTGAAAACTATCTTAACGACCACGGAGTTCCCGCCCGATATCTGAAGGATGCGCCCTTCATCCCCTCGCCCGGAAGCTGCATTATATATACCGGCTCCGTTTCCGCGGGCATGGAATATCCCTCAATTAAGCTTGCAATATTGACGGATGCCCAGCTTGTGAGAAGAAAAGAGAGAATACACGCCAGAAGAAAGCTGCCTGCAGGAAGGCAGAGAATAGACTCCTGTTCAGACCTTTCCCCCGGAGACTATGTGGTTCACGAGAACCATGGCATAGGTCGTTTCACGGAAGTGGTGAGAATGAATGTGGACGGCTTTGAAAAGGATTATATCAAGCTTGAATATGCCGGCTCCGATGTTCTGTATGTTCCGGCCACCCAGCTTGACATGGTAACAAAATATACAGGCGCTGCAGAAGAGGTTAAAATCAGAGTTTCCAAGCTGGGAGGGACCGACTGGCAGCTGAGAAAATCAAAAGCAAAGGGCGCAGCCAAAGACATGGCAAAGCGGCTGATAAACCTTTATGCCGGCAGACTCAAAACGCCTGGCTATGCCTTCGCTCCTGACTCCGAGTGGCAGAGGGAATTTGAGGATAATTTCGGATATACAGAAACCGATGACCAGCTCCGCTGCATTGCGGAAATTAAAAAGGACATGGAAAGCTCCGTGCCCATGGACAGGCTGCTCTGCGGAGATGTGGGCTTCGGAAAGACGGAGGTTGCTCTGCGGGCGGTTATGAAATGCATTCTTGACGGGAAGCAGGCAGCGATTCTCGCGCCCACAACAGTCCTCGCTCAGCAGCACTACCAGACAGCTCTTCAGAGATTTTTCGGCTTCCCGGTGACAATAGAGGTGCTGTCCCGCTTCAGCAGCGGTGCAGGCCAGGCAAAAATCCTTGAGGGAATAGCAAACGGGAAATGCGATCTGGTTATAGGGACCCACAGGCTCCTGTCAAAGGATGTTAAATTTAAAAATCTGGGGCTGCTTGTGGTTGACGAGGAGCAGCGCTTCGGAGTGACCCACAAGGAGCACATTAAGGAAATGTCAAAAGGGATAGATGTGCTCACCCTTTCCGCAACTCCCATACCTCGCACAATGAACATGGCCATGAGCGGAATACGGGACATGTCCACCATTGAGGAGCCTCCTGAGGACAGAATGCCCGTCCAGACCTTTGTTATGGAGCATAACTGGGGAGTCATCTGCGATGCCATTGAAAGAGAGCTTGCAAGAGGCGGGCAGGTATACTATCTCCATAACCGCATAGATGACATTGAAAGAACCGCCTTCAAGCTTCAGAATATGCTGGGAGATGTTTCCATAGCCGTTGCCCACGGCCAAATGGAGAAAAATGCCCTTTCCGACGTTATGGACCGGGTTTCAAACGGAGATGTTCAGATATTGGTCTGCACAACAATTATTGAAACCGGAATAGATATTCCCAATGTAAACACTCTCATAATTGAAGATGCAGACAGGCTGGGCCTTGCCCAGCTCCACCAGATCAGAGGAAGAGTTGGCAGGTCTTCAAGAAGAGCCTCCGCCTATCTCACATTCCGCCGGGACAAGATCATGACAGAGGATGCGGAAAAGAGACTCAATGCCCTCAGAGACTTTACCCAGTTCGGCTCCGGAATGAAAATTGCCCTGAGAGATCTTGAAATAAGGGGAGCAGGCAATCTGCTGGGGGCGGAACAGTCTGGGCACATGTCTGACGTGGGATATGACATGTATATGAAGCTGCTGAATGAGGCGGTTTTAGAGGAAAGGGGAATAGCCCCTCCGCCGAAGGCGGACTGCTCAGCGGATCTTGCGGTCAGCGCGGGAATTCCCGAGCGCTACATTGCTTCTCCGGAGCTGCGCATGGATCTTTACAGGCAGATTGCGCTCATAAGATCCGAGGAAGAGGCCGAGGATATACTCGATGAACTGATTGACCGCTTTGGAGATCCCCCTCCGGGAGTAAGCGCCCTTGTTCAGGTGGCTCTGTTGAGATGCGAAGCCGGGAAGGCAGGCATAAGCGACATTTCCCAGAAGCACGGCACTCTCCGCTTTGTCGTGAACGATTTTGACATGGAAAAGGTTTCCGCGCTGTATTCGCTCGATGAGTTCAGAACAAGGCTCAGAGTTGAAGCGGGCTCAAAGCCCTGCCTGAGCGTTAAAATTAATAATAAAGCCCGGGTAATAGACGAGGCCCGAAACTTCGTCTCAGCCTGGGGAGAACAGAAGAAAGCTACTTCATAGCAAAGCAGCACCCGATGCAATAACGGGTGCTGCTTTGTGGATAATTCGGGCTGATGGCTGAGCTTGCAGCTTAGTCTACCACTTGTTTTCAACCTTTTCGGCAAAGCCGGGAAAGTCTTTAACTTCAATGACGGTTCCGTCGTCAAGAATCGCTTTTCCTGTGAAAAGGCCGAAGACCTGGTGCTGGTCAGACTTGATGAGGAGGACGTCTGTGCAGGAGGCCCTGTCCATCACCGGGGTGAAGTTCATCTCAAAACGGCCATCGTCTGAGGTGAAGGTCCAGGGGGAGAGGAAATCCTTTTCGTTGCCGGGAATGTTGAATTTAACCTGGGAAAGCTTGTGGGCCTTGCCGTTGTAGAAAAGCATGTTTTCCGAGGCGGCGGAGGTGTCTCCAAAGCCGTAGCCTATGTTCCAACCGAAGGGCACGCCGTCAATCTGATATGAGGCGGAGCCCCAATACCATGTGTTGTGATAGGTCCAGACGCCGCGGCCCCAGTCAAGGCAGGCAAAGCTCTCTTCGGGGCTGAAAACATATTCCCTGCTGCCGTAAATGACCTTTCCGGAGGCTCTCATGCAGTTGATTTTCTGATTGAAATAGAAGCGGCCCTTTTTGTTGAAGGGGGTGCAGATAACAATGCTTTCCTCCGGCTCTTCGGTGAGAAGTATGTCGTAGCTTATTTTGCCCTCGGGGCCGAATTTTTCCATATAACCGAAGAGATGGCGGGAGCCGTCCTTCTGAATTTCAAACCTTGAAGAGTAGCCCTTATAGGAAATTTCCACGTCTCCCTCCTTTGAGCTTGGGGGAAGGAGGGGCTTCCTGCCGGGGAAAAATTTTATGGGGCTGTTGGTTGTTTCCCAATTCTCCCCGAAATCGAGAAGGGAGACGGAATCCATGTTCATATAGCCGTTATTGTCGATGGTCAGGGCAAGGGCAAATTTCCCGTTGTTGATGAGATAATAGTCCCATTCCTTGATCCTCAGGGCGCCGGCTTTAATATCCTCCCGGCGATAGATTGGGAGAAGCTTTTTGGCAAAGCCCGGTTCGTTGATGTTCCCCTCTTCATTGAGCAGAAGGGCGGATTTTGTTATTTCGCGCTGCATAATTAAACCTCCTGTTTTCGGTTTTTTATGTTTCAGCGGGGACTATGAGGGTCGTTAAAGCCGGCCCTGTGCCCGCCTATCATTTCGTTCCGTTCCCGGCCGGTTGCGCAGGGAAGGTAGCTCGTTCCGTGCAGGAGAGCATTTTTCCCGTGCTTTTCGGCAATTTCCATTACGGCGCGCTCCTTCGCCTTTTCTTTTTCAAGAGCATTCCGGTCGCAAAAAAGGGTGTAGCCCTCGCAGCCCTCGTCAATAATGTTTTCAAAGGAGAGGGAAAGGCGGCGTATCGGCACATGAGGGTCTGCAAGGCGGTCAAAAAGCCCGAGGCCGGCCTCCTGCAGCAGAGAATTAGCAGCGGAAGCCCCCGTGAGGCGAATTCCGCCCTTTGAAGGAGGCAGAGCTTCTCCGCTGTAGCCTATTCCAAGGCGGACAGAGCCGGTTATTACCTTGCGGCGCATAAGCTCATGAGAGCCCCGCAGAAGCATTTCCTGAATCACAACCCGGGCCTCGTCACGGCTGTAGTCCCGGGGGAGAATCTGGGAAGAGGAAACCGAGCGGGACTTGGGGCGATAGTTCTTTATGTCTTCAATGAGGCAGCTCTCCCGCCCCCAGGCATGGTCTATGAGGAGCTCGGCATTAACGCCGAAGGCCCGGTAGAGATATTCCTCCGGGCAGTTGGCAATGCCCCGCATGCTGTGAATTCCCAGCTTTGCAAGGCGGGCTGCGGTGCCGGTGGAAATTTGCCAAAAGTCTGTTATGGGGGAATGGTCCCAAAGAGTTTGGATGAAGAGCTCCTCGGTGAGATAGCCAAGGTGATTTTTGGAGTGCTTTGCGCTTATGTCGAGAGCTACCTTGGCAAGATAGAGATTGGCCCCTATGCCGGCGGTGGAAGGAATTCTGAGCCGGGAGGCAATTTCGTTCATAAGCTGTTTCGAAAGAGCTTCAGGGGAAATGTTATATGCCTTGAGATAGAGAGTGGCGTCTATGAAGCATTCGTCTATGCTGTAGACATGAATGTCGTCAGGGGAGAAATATTCAAGGTAGATGGCATAAATGTCTGCAGAATAGTCAATGTAGAGCTGCATGCGGGGAGGGGCAATCACATATTTCACATGGGCGGGTATTTCTGAGAGACGGCAGCGGTTTTTCACGCCCAAAGCCTTCATCCGGGGGCTTATTGCCAGGCAGAGGGCATTTTTCCCTCTGCTCTCGTCCGCAACCACCAGGCAGGTTTCAAAGGGGTTGAGCCTCCGCTCGGCGCATTCAACAGAGGCATAGAAGCACTTCATGTCTATGGCCAGGTATGTTCTTTGGAGAGGCTGGCTCATCTCAGATTTTTAAAAACCATAACGGCAACGCCCTGAATGACGCAGTCGCTCACAATTATGTCTTCAAAGGAGGGGTTTTCGGGACAGAGCCGGACTATGCCCTTTTCAGGCTCGGGGAAGAAGCGCTTCAGAGTGGCCTCCTCGCCTCCCGTGAGGGCAACGACTATCTCTCCGCGGTTTGCCGAAGACTGACAGCGTATGAGAACAAGGTCCCCGTCTTCTATGCCGGCATTCCTCATGGAATCGCCGTTTGCCCGGAGAAGGAAGAAATCTCCTTTCCCGAAAAGAGAGCCCGGAAGGCGGACATATTCCTCAATGTTTTCCTCGGCAAGCTTTGGAATGCCGCAGGCTATGCGCCCCAGCACGGGAACCCTGAGAGTCTGCTGCCTCGTTTCCCTGTCTTTCCTTGTTGTGAGGCTGCGGTGAGCCCCCTCCTCGGAGAGTATGCCGCTTTCAAGCATTGAAGAAACATAGCGGTGGGCATTGGTTTGAGACATGCCCGTTCCTGCGGCTATTTCCTGAATTGAGGGGGAAAAGCCGTTTTCGTCTATATAGGAGCTTATATATTTTTCGATGGCTGCAATGTATTCCGGATTTTTTGTGCGCATGGGCAGCGGAGCCTCCTTCGTTAAGCGGAATTTTTGTTCCGCTTACATTATAGAGGCTTTTTTTCAGGCTGTCAAGAGGGAAGAAGGGCGGAGCGGAAGGCGGGAATGAAATTGTGTATGTAGTCCGCCATTGCGCTGAGCATTTCTGCGCCCCAGGCGGCATCTGCTCTGGTTGGAGCATCAGGCATGCCATAGGCCATCCAGCCGTTGTCAGTCAGGCTTTTAAGAGGCCGGGGAATTATAATCTGGCCGCCTTCGAAAAGCACGGAGGTCCAGGAATAGGTGGGCAGCGAGTCTCCAAGGTCGTTGCGCATGTTCTCCCCCTCGGAGAGGTATTCCTTCTTAATGAGGCTCTCATCGCAGGCCATCACGCCGGCGGTCTCTTCCCCGCCTCCGTGACCGCCCTTCCATTGGGGATTAATCTGCCCGGCAACGAGCCACCAGTCAATGCGGGCAAGGAGCGCTCCCCTTTTATAGAGATGGAGCCCGGTTCTCTCGATAGACTTGCTGTTTCCCCCGTGGCCGTTGACTATTATGAAGCGGCGGAAGCCGTAATCAAAGAGATCGTCGCAGATTCTGTTGAGCATTTCCGTGAGCAGGTCAGGGCCTATGGAGAGAGTTCCGCAGAAGCCCTTTAAATCTTCCGTTGAGCCATATGGGAGGGGCGGAGCTATTACAACGCTTTCGCTGTAGCGCTCCTCGAAAATTTCCATAATTTTTGAGGGGATGAAGGTGTCTGTGCCAAGGGGCATGTGTTTGCCGTGATTTTCCGTGCTGCCGGTTACAATTACTATTGTGTCGTTATGGCGGAGATATTCCTCCAGCTCAAGATAGCTCATTCTGTCAAGATACATGCTTTTTCTCCTTACATCTTATATGCTTATACGGATTTTTTATACCGGTCAATTTCTTCGTCAAGGGTCATGCGGGATGAGAAATATGCCATCAAAAGGGCGGAAAGGAGAACACCCAGACCCATGATGAGAACAATTGAAAGCTTTGCGCTGTCGGGCTGGACCGGATAGGGGTTGGCATCGGTTTTTTCAATGAAGCCCGCAAACTGAAGTATAATGCCCAGAAGAAGGGTCACAAGGGCATGGGCAAGCTTTTTGATGAGGCTTGTGACATTTGAAACCATGCCGTCCATCCGGCGGCCTTCCTTCCATTCCAGAACATCGGTCACGTCTGCGCGGCTTATGCCGATTACAATGATTGTGATTGCGGTGCCAACGCCCACGCAGAAGGTGAAGAAAAAGGCGGAGGCAACGGCTTTCCTTGCAAAGAGCGTGAACACAAAAGCGCCCAAAGCAAGAATCAGGGAGCCGATTATCATGGTCTTGTTCCGCCCGTATTTCTCATACATTTTTTTAACGAAGGGAGTTGCCAGAAGGGTGCCCACAATGAACATTGCCGAAATGGGAGTCACGAGATTGCGGTTGAGCATAACATAGTTGCAGTAGTAGGCGGCATAGCCGGTTGTGAGAGTAACGCACATGCCATAGAAAAAGAAGATAATAAGGTTGAGAACAAAGTTCCTGTCTTTAATAAGAAGCTTTATGGCAGTCATAATGGGAGTTTTAACGGTTTGTGAAACAACTCTTTCCTTGGTTGTGAAATAGTTGAAGAAGGAGCAGAAGATCACAACCGCAGCAATTATGACTGCTGCAACAAGATATCCCCTCTGGGGGTTGATCATCTCTTCAACTCCGTTGATTTCAACAACGCCTGCTGCCGCATAGATTATGGGCCACATAACAAGCGTGGGCAAAGAGGAACCGAAGGCCTGCCCGTAGGAAATGAATTCGTTGACCTTCAGCCTCTCTCCCAGGTCGGGGGTTGCAACCTGGCGGAGAGTGAACACGGGGAGATAGTAGAAGGTTCTGGGAACCATGTATATGAAATACCAGATGAAGGAATATGCTATGCGGGCAGAGAGGGATGCGTCTATGGTTGTGAATATCATCACGAAGCACAGGGCAAAGGGAACAACGGAAAAGGCAAGAACCGGTCTCATGCGCTCGCCGTTTTTAAACTTGTGGTTATCAACCCAGGAGGCGATGATGGGATCGTTTATGGCATCCCAGATGGCGGAGAGGGAGATTACAAGGCTTGCAAGGGCTATGGGTATGCCAACAACGGAGGTGTAGAAAAGCTGGAGGAAGGAGCCGGTTGTTTGAGTTGTCATATCGCTGCCCATGGCGGTGAGGGCATAGCCGAATTTTTCTTTAAAGGACAGTTTTTCGTTTTCCATTTTTAACCTCACAATTCAAAGCTGTATAGATTTTCATAGTCGAGGAAGACCGAAAGCAGGAGCGACTTCTTTTCCAGGTCGTAAACCGCGCTCCACTGGGTGAGGGCCGCCTCCGGGTTCTTAAAGGGATTCTGAGCGGCGGCCTCAAGGGTCTGCATTACACGGGCAGGGTTCATCCCCTCAGGGCTGCTCAGAAGGGCTGCGTTGAGAATTCCGTCTCTGTCGTAGCCGTAGCCGTAGTGATCGGGGCGGGAGAGATAGAAATTGGTTCCGTGGTCGGCAGGTACAACACGAAGCTCGTTGTTAACCCATTCAAGCATAACGGAGCTGCCCGAGCTGTCGCAGAGCATGATGTGATAGTCGTTGTCAGGGAGTGGGCTTCTCACATTGAAGGCTTTTGCAAGCTCAACCGCTTCGCCCACATCAGCGCAGAAATCCAGCATTTTGCGCATTAAAACCGGGTGAAAGATGCTCTTTTTGCCGGGCTCATTCTGGCAGACGGCAAAGTTCTTGTTTGCCCTCCAGCAGAGGCGGTCTGCTGTGTTGATGGCGAGGGCCCCGTTTTTCACCTTTGAGTCAAGCCGCTGAGGGCGGAAGCCTGGGCGGTCATAGATTATGGCAGTTGCTTTTTCCTTTTCGTCAAGAGAATCGGGGGAGCGATATTCAATTTCGGTCCATTCGTTCTCCGTGGGCAGATGCATTATTGAGGCGGCAAGCCCTGCCTCGTTAACTCCGTCCATTATCACGAAGGGAGCCATACCAAGGCGGGTCATGTCTGTTTTTCCGTCTGAGGGAGCACCTTCGAAATAACGCCCCTTGTCAAAATCCAGCCAAAAACCGTCTGCTATGCCGAGGGATTTGTATTTTGCCTTTGGATTTGAAGCCTTTATGACTATTATGAGGCCGGTTGAGTCCTTCGGAAGGGTTTTTTCGTTGAATTTATAGTGGCAAAAATCATAGTTTCGCCCCAAAAGGAAGGAGGAACCGCTCTTTGCAAGGAAGCTGGAACAGCCCGGGGTTGCAATCAGGTCAACATATTTTTCAAGCTTGTAATAGTCGGCCCTGCAGTCCATGAAATATAAAAGCCCACGCTGGTCCTGCTTTTTTATGCCGTCTATACATCTGCCTATGCCAAGGGGCAGGGGCCTTTTTCTTGGATTTGCTTTCATGTTGACCTCCTAAAAAGATTTAATAACATCGCCGTTGAGATTTTTAACGATTTCGCTTATGAGGGAAGCCGTTGCTTCAAAGTCCTGATAAGATGAAATGCAGTTCATTGCGTGAATATATCTCACAGGGACTCCTGCAGTCACGGCGGGAATGCCTGAAAGAGAGGTTTGAATAACGGCGGCGTTATTTCCGCCCCCTTCTCTGACTGATTCCTGCGCCGGCATATTCTTTTCGGCAGCCAAATTGAGTATGAAGCGCTGGAGGCGGGGGGAGCAGATTACGGAGCAGTCCATGTGGCGGAACATGGGCCCCTTCTTGAGGGCGGTTTGAATGGCATAGGGCTCGGTGAAGGTGTCGTCCGCAGGGCAGCCCTCAAGGCAGAGGGCAACATCCGGCTTAACACGGCAAACGGAAACCTTTGCGCCCCTGTCTCCAACCTCCTCCTGGGAGGAGAGAACCCCCACAACATCAACATCCAGCTCCATAGTGCTGAGCCGGCGCAGAGCCTCTATCAGGGCTGCGCAGCCTATGCGGCAGTCAAAAGCTTTGCCGAAGAGCAAACCGGTTTTTTCATCAAATTCAAATGAAGAGGCAGGAACCACAGGCTCTCCCATCCTGATTTTAAAAACCTCCCGGGCCTCTTGGGCGGAGGTTGCGCCTATGTCTATGGAGAGCTCCGATATGGCAGGCTCAGAAACGCTGTCTGCAGCGGTTCTGAAGTGAGCCGGCTTGTTCACGAACACACCGGAGAGCCATTCCCCCTCTGCGTTGCGGACCTTAACCTTTGAGGCGGGGAGAGTGGAATTGGTCCAGCGGCCGAGATTAACAACCCTGAGAGTGCCGCAGGGGCGTATGGAATGAACCATGAAGCCCACCTCGTCACTGTGGGCATCCAGCATAACAACGGGCCGGTTCCCTGTGTTGGTTTTAAGGCGGAAATAAACATTTCTCAGGCAGTCCTCTTCAACCGATGAAAAAGCAGAGGCATAGCGCTTCGCAGCCTCAACAACCTCGTCTTCAAAGCCGGAGGGACCCCGGGCGTCGGAAAGCTCACGGATTAAATTTAAGCAGTAATCATCATATTGCATGGCAGTAACCTCCGCAAATTCTTATATGAGGGAATTATAGCATATTAGGAGGGCAATGTAAAAACAGAAAGTTTAAAAATTATCCCCCGGAGAAATTTCTCCGGAGGCTTCAAATTCAGGGCTTTTTCAGCAGAAACGGTGCGCCGAAGGAATAAGGCTTTTCCTTGGAGCTGCTTTTAATGTAGCTTCTCATGCCGGGTATGTCGGTTATGCAAAGGCCTGCAAGCCTGTCAATCCCAAAATCGAAGAGGGCGGGGCACATGGGAACGGAGGGACCGGTGAGAATTGTGTATGCATTTTTTGCAAGCTCAAGAAGACGGGGAAGGGTCCCGTTCACAAGGGAGCTTCCGGTTATAATAACAATGTCGCAGGAGGGGAGAAGCTCTTCCTCCATCTCTGCGGGCAGATCCTCCTCCGCCTTGGGCTCCAGCTCAAAAACGAATATTTCCCGAGCCTCATTCCCATGCCGCCGCCTGACCTCAGCCAAATGCCCCACAACGCCGACTCGTTTTCCGGAAAAGTCCAGACCGGAGGTGTAATAATTTTCAAAGGGCTCAAAATGCTCAGTGCCCTGGTTGTAGAAAGCGTTTATGGCTGCGAACCTGCTGTTATCGCAGCCGGGCACATACATGCACATTCCCATCCCGGCATCGGTTTCAACTGCGGCCCAGCGCTCTCCGTGATAGCTGCGCAAAATGGCGGGAGGGGAGCTGATGCCTGCTTCAAGGGCGGAGTATATATTATTTGCCATTGCGGTTCTTCTCTGCCCTGACTTCAATCATCTGGGCAGCAATGGAAATTGCAATTTCTGCAGGAGTTTCCGCTTTTATGCTGAGACCTATGGGGGAAACTATGCGCTCAAGCTCGCCTTCGGGAACGCCGAATTCCTCAACAAGCCTTTTGCACACGCCGGCCTTCTTGGCCGCCGAGCCTATAACGCCAACATAGCAGGCAGGGGTTTTGAGAACCTGCCCCTGAACAACCGCATCATAGGCATGCCCCCTTGTCATGACGCAGACATAGTCGTTTTCCCCTATGCTCACATAGTCTGAAATGTGTTCAAAGTCAATGAGCATCAGCTCGCAGCCGCAGGGAAAGAGCTCTCTTTTCACAAAGGCCTCCCTGTCATCCAAAGCGCACACTCTGAAGCCCACCCCCTGCAGAACCGGGGCAAGAGCCTGGCCCACATGGCCGCAGCCGAAAATATATACCCTGCCGGAGGAGCTTATCTGCTCGCAGAAATCCGTGCTGTCCGGCTTTTCCTCGTGGAGCGCAAGACCTTCGCCCTCGGTGAGCCAGATGTCCTTCCCGGCAGCAAACAGCTCCTCTGCCTTCAGGCATAGCTTTGCGATTTCTTCATCACTGTGGTCTATGTATCGGAAGAAGACCTTCACGGCGCCTCCGCATATCATGCCCAGATTTTCAACATCGCTCCTGTTGAGTTGAAAATCATGACCCCGGGAATCCTTTTCAACAAGAACCTGCTGGGCAATTTCTCTTGAGCGGTGTTCAACATTACCGCCCCCTATTGTGCCGCATATTCTCCCCTCCTTGCCAACGAGCATGCGGGAGCCGGCTCCCCGGGGAGTTGAACCGGAGGAGGCAACAACGGTCACAAGCACGGTATCCTCCCCGCTCTGCATTCTTTCATAAAGATTTTTGAAAAGTGTTCTCATTTAAATCTCCCTTCTTTAATGAGCAATTCGGCAAGCTCATTTCTGTTATCTTCTGTTAAATTATATAAATCCACATTCGGGTGGTTTTTTACCCTGTTGAGGAACTCATTTTCAGGATGCCGGGCCTTTACGGCGCCTATAATCGGAATTTCCCCGCTAAGGAGCTCCAATATGAGAGCCTTGAAGCGCTCGGCATCCTTTTCCATAAAGCCAATCTCATCCATGAGAATAATCCCGTCCGGTTTGACGCTTCTAAGGAGTTCAACGCCCACCGTTTCAAAAACGGAGGTGTCTGCAAAGTGATGCACGGTGTCGCACTCGGCAATTTTCACTGCTTTTTCGGGCTCTGAGGGCGGGTAGATGAAAATCTCATGATATCCGTCGGCCCGACGGTTGAGGGACTTGGTGCAGTAGCCGTATACATGCTTATTTGTTGAAGCAAGAATTTTTGAAATTGCGGTGGACTTTCCGGCACCCACCTCTCCGCATATCAGAATGTGCTTGTGCATACTCTCACCCTATCTTCAAAGAGGCTCGAAATCTCAACATCGAGATTGTAAAGAGCGCTCATGGTTTCCTTTGTTATTATGTCTTGGGGACTTCCCTGCGCATAAATGCCCCCTGAAGCAAGAGCAACAATCCTGTCTGAAAACATGTAGGCATGCTCGGGATTGTGAGTTGTCTGGATGATGGTGTAGCCTTCGCCGGAGAGGACTTTGATTTGGCGAAGAACTCTCATCTGATTGCCGAAATCGAGAGAGGCGGTGGGCTCGTCGAGCATGATGGTTCGGGCATTCTGGGCAAGAGCTCTTGCAATTATCACAAGCTGTTTTTCTCCTCCGGAGAGCTGATGGAAGCAGCGCTGACGCAGGCTCTCTATGCCAACCTTTTCAAGGGCCGCAGCTACACTGTCCAGCTCTGCCCGCCCGGGCTTTGAAAGAGCGGACTGCCCGGCAGTTGTGCCCATGAGGACTATGTCCTCCACGCTGAAGTTGAATGCCGGTGCGGTGTGCTGGGGAATATACGCAATTTTTGAGGAAATTTCCCGGGGAGACATGGCTTTTATACTGCAGCCTGATATGAAAATATCTCCCGCAAAGCCCGGATTAAGCCCGAGCATGCATTTGAAGAGAGTGGATTTCCCAACACCGTTTGAGCCGAGGATTGAAAGGAAAACCCCCTCCTCCACGCTGAGATTTATGTTGTTGAGAATTTTTCTGCTGCCATAGGAAAAGGAGAGATTTTTTGTTTCAATTATGCTCATTTGAATTCATTCCTCCTTGTTATGAGAAGAATGAAGAAGGGGGCTCCCACGAAGGCCGTGAGAATACCTATGGGGATTTCTGTTGTGCTGATGTTTCTTGAAAAATTGTCAACCAAAAGGAGAAACAGACCTCCGCCGAATATGGAAGCGGGCATGAGATATCTGTAGTCTGAGCCAACAAGCCTTCTCATCATGTGGGGAATCACAAGCCCCACCCAACCTATCATCCCGGAGACAGAGACAGCTGCAGCGGTGATGAGTGTTGCGCAAATAATTACAGCAAGCCTCAGAGCATTCACGTTCACTCCGAGCGACCTGGCTTCTTCATCTCCGAGAGTGAGAACATTCAGCCTCCAGGAAAGAAGCAGCAGCGGAATTATCCCGGCTGCTATGGGGAAAATCACAAAACGGACCTCTTTCCCAGTTGCGCCCACAAGGGAACCCATGAGCCAGTAGGTTATGGCGGGGAGCTTGTTGGTTGGGTCTGCAACCAGCTTTATGAAAGAGGTGCCCGCCTGGAACAGAGAGGAGACCATTATGCCCGCAAGCACGAGCCCCAGCACCCGCTCCCCCTTTGTGTGCCGGGAGATGAACATTACAAGGAAAACGGTTGCAAGGCTCATCATGAAGGCCATTGCGGTTATTCCCGAAGAGGAGAAGCTCATGTAGATTGCAAGAGCCGCTCCGAAGCCTGCTCCGGCAGAGGCTCCCAAAATGTCAGGCGCGGCCATGGGGTTCTGGAAAACGGCCTGATATGCTCCTCCTGCTGCGCTGAGAGCAGCCCCCACTACTACAGCCATGAGAATTCGGGGGAGCCGTATGTTCAAAATGGCAATTGCCGGAGTTGTGCCCCTCTCGCGGCCGAGAAGGACTGAAAAAAGAGTGGGCAGATCAACCTTATATCTTCCGAGAAGAAAGGAAAGAAGAATCGCCAGAACAAGGGCGAGACCGAGAGTGAGAACAACAAGCCGCTTTTTCATAATGCTCCTTGACAAAATAACATTGTGGATGTATAGTCTAATTGTATTTTAATACAATTCACATATATTTGCAACTTGCAAATATATACAACTTGAAAGGAGAAAACTGATGAAGAAGATTATATCACTGCTGCTGAGCGTTATTATGGTGCTTGCGCTGTTTACCGCCTGCGGAAAGCAGCAGACTGCTGCAACTGAAACAGCAGCTGCGCAAACAGAAGCTGCAGCTGCGCCGGCAGAAACAGCTGAGCAGACAGCAGAGCCTGTTCCGGAGGACCGGGAATTTACAGACGACTGCGGAAGAACCGTTACCGTTCCTGCAGAAATAACAAAAATTGCAGTTTCAGGTCCTCTTGCCCAAATCTATATTCTGCCGATAGCTTCAGATTTAATGGTGGGTTATGCGAATGAATTTTCTGAGGATGCGCAGAAATATATCAATCCTGATTTTCTTGCATTGCCTGCGCTTGGCCAGCTTTACGGAGGCAAGGGAACCATGGATCTGGAGGCTCTGCTTGCAGCGGCCCCTGAAGTTGTGATTGACGTAGGAGAGCAGAAGGGCAGCATAGTTGAAGACCTTGACGGGCTCACTGAGCAGACAGGCATTCCCTTTGTTCATGTTGATGCAACCGTTGCAACCTCAGGGGATACCTACCGCAGGCTGGGTGAGCTTCTTGGAAGAGAGCAGAAGGGCGAGGAGCTGGCAGCTTATCTTGAGGGAATTTACTCCGAAATCACGGCGATTATGGAAAAGGTAGATGCCGACGGAGCAAGAAAAACCATTGTTTACTGCCTTGGAGACAAGGGACTGAATGTGCTGGCGCAGGGCTCCTATCATGCAGAGACCCTTAATATCTTGGCGCAGAATGCTGCCGAGCTTGCAGATGTTGTTTCCTCCGGCGCAGGCAACGAGATCGACATGGAGCAGCTTCTTCTCTGGAACCCTGAGTTTATTGTGTTTGCGCCGGATTCTGTTTTTGAAGAGGTGGGCTCGGATGCTGCCTGGCTGCAGCTGGATGCCATAAAAAACGGGAATTATGTTGAAACGCCTTTCGGGCCCTACGGCTGGCTTCAGAGCCCGCCGGCGGTGCAGAGATATCTCGGAATGCTCTGGCTCTGCAGCATTCTCTATCCCGATTATTGCGACTATGATCTGCAGGAAGAGGTTACGGAATATTATAAGATTTTCTATGATTACGACCTGAGCGACGCAGGCTATCAGGAGCTGACAGCTAACGCATTGTTGCCAAAGAGCTGAAAAAGGAGTAGAATACAGCAAAAAAGGCGGAGGTTTCCGGCGTGAAAAAAACGGTTCTCTTCGGAGCAGGTCAATACGGAATGATGATTTCAAGGCTGGCCGGCCCGGAATTTGATGTTATATGCTTTGCAGACAATTCCCCGCAAAAGCAGGGCACGGAGCTGCTGGGCATCCCGGTGGTCTCTCCGGAGG
>R03__coassemble_97_pt1 | contig 53771 bp, 39 predicted proteins | sample R03__metabat2_low_PE_030 | metagenome-assembled genome bin R03
GATCATGAAGCGGAGGATACAGCCCTTTAAAAAATAAGTCATATGGATCATCGGGAAGCATGCCTGCGTCGGCCAATTCCTGCATAGAAAAAGGCAATAGCTTCAATATGCCAATTCTGCCGGCAAGGCTGTCGGTTATATTTTGTTTCAGCCTGAACTGACTTGATCCCGTCAGAATATATTTTCCAGGTGTATATTTTCCTGAATCTACCGTCAGTTTTATCGCATCAAATATTTCCGGTACCTTTTGTGCTTCATCTATAATCAGGCCATCTGGGAAAGCCTTTATAAAATCACCCGGATTTGATTTCGCAAGTTCCCGATAGTATTTATCATCAAAAGAAATATATTTTTTCTCAGGGAACGCTGCTATCGAAAGAGTAGATTTACCGCTTTGCCTTGGACCTGTAACTGCAATAACAGGAAATTGTTCTGCAAGCCGTATCAATGCGGAATAAGCTTTACGATGAATCACAGGCTCACCTCCTTAGGATAACCCAAAGTATATCATTAGGATATTCCAAAGTCAATAATTAGGATAATATAAAGTTTTACTTATGGAAATTATAAAATGTTGATTTTTCTCCTCCTTTTGACCCATCGTTAAAAATGCGGACGGAAAAGCAAAAAAGCCAGCCCCGGAAAGTGCTCCGGAGTCGGCCTAATATGTTGCGGTTTTTGATGAAATATTGCCCCATACGCCGCAGCATATTTCATTTGCCCGCCAGGGCAAATTTCAAAAACCACTTCTCACGAAGTGGTTTTTTCATGGTGGAGACGGAGAGGATCGAACTCTTGACCTCATGAATGCCATTCATGCGCTCTCCCAGCTGAGCTACGCCCCCAAAGCGAGAGAAAGTATATCAGATGTTGGGGCAGTTGTCAAGCAAAATTATGCGTTCCGGATTTATTTTTCCGGAAAGCATAAAAGCCTTTAAATCAGTTTGCCGGCTTGAGAATGAGGTTTACAAGCCTGCCTCTCACGCATATGGTTTTAACAATCTGCATGCCTTCGAGATATTTTTTAATTTTCTCGTCTGCGCAGGCTGCGGTCACAAGAGCCTCGTCATCTGCATCTGAGGGAACAATAACCGAGGAGCGAAGCTTGCCGTTAACCTGAACTGCAATCTCCTTTGTTTCGTCCACTGTTTTTGCCTCGTCATAAACGGGCCAGGGGTTCTGCATTGCCATTTTGCCGGTTTCAGCCGCAAAGCCCTCCAGTTCCCACATTTCCTCAACTATATGAGGCGCAAAGGGACTGAGCAGAAGCAGGAGCTGCTTAAGGTCTCCCTTTGTGAGTCCCTTTTCATAGAACTCGTTAACAAGGGTCATGAGCCCTGCAATGGCAGTGTTCATCTTGAGATTTTCAATGTCTGAGCTGACCTTCTTGATGGTCTTGTGGATTGAGGACTCGTTCTTCTTGGAAATCTCCCCGCTCTCTTCAACACGGTCCATAAGGTTCCAGACTCTGTCAAGGAAGCGCTTGCAGCCGGAAACCGCCTTTGTCTCCCAGGAGCAGGACTTTTCAAAGTCGCCTATGAACATGATGTAGAGCCTGAGGGTATCTGCCCCGTATTCATCAACTATATCGTTGGGGTTAACAACATTACCCCTGGATTTTGACATTTTGATTCCGCCCTCGCCCAGGATCATGCCGTGGCTTGTTCTCTTCTGATAGGGCTCCTTTGTGGGCACGGCGCCTATGTCATAGAGGAACTTGTGCCAGAAGCGGGAATAGAGAAGGTGCAGCGTGGTGTGCTCCATGCCGCCGTTATACCAGTCTACCGGAGACCAGTATTCAAGGGCCTCCTTAGAGGCAAATTCCTTGCTGTTGTGGGGATCCATGTAGCGGAGGAAATACCAGGAGGAGCCTGCCCAGTTGGGCATTGTGTCGGTCTCCCGCTTTGCAGGGCCTCCGCATTTCGGGCAGGAGGTGTTGACCCAGTCGGTCATTTTTGCAAGGGGTGATTCGCCGTCGTCAGTGGGCTCATAGGATTCAACCTCGGGCAGAACCAGAGGCAGCTGCTCTTCGGGAACAGGAACCCAGCCGCAGTCAGGGCATTCAATCATGGGAATGGGCTCACCCCAATATCTCTGGCGGGAGAAGACCCAGTCTCTGAGCTTGTAGTTAACCTTTTCTTCCCCCAGCTTCTGCTGGCCAAGCCAGTTTATCATGGCAGGGATGGCCTGCTTAACCGTCATCCCGTTGAGGAAGCCGGAGTTCACCATTATTCCGGTGTCGTCCTTAAGAGTGAAGGCCTCTTCCTGAACGTTCCCTCCGGCAACCACTTCGATTATGGGCAGATTGAAGGCCTTTGCAAAATCCCAGTCACGGCCGTCGTGAGCAGGAACCGCCATGATTGCGCCGGTTCCGTAGGTTATGAGAACATAGTCTGCAATGAAGATGGGAATTTCTTTCCCGTTCACCGGATTTATTGCGTTAACGCCCTCAAGGCGAACACCGGTTTTTTCCTTGCTCAGCTCTCCCCTTTCAAAGTCTGACTTGCGGGAAGCCTCTTCAACATAGGCCTGCACTGCCTCATAGTTGCTCAGGCTGTCCTTCCACTTTTTAACATAGGGGTGCTCCGGAGCCAAAACCATGTAGGTTGCGCCGAAGAGAGTATCGGGGCGGGTTGTGAAAACAGTGAGATCGTCCCCTGCGGTTGTGGCAAAATGAACCTCTGCGCCGGTGGAGCGGCCTATCCAGTTTCTCTGCTGAATTTTGACTCTTTCAATAAAGTCAACATCATCAAGGTCATCTATGAGGCGCTGGGCATATTTTGTTATTGCCAGCATCCACTGGCTCTTCTCCTTGCGGATTACATCCGCTCCGCAGCGCTCGCAGACACCGTTGACAACCTCTTCGTTTGCAAGAACAACCTTGCAGCTTGTGCACCAGTTAACCGACATGGTGGCTTTATATGCAAGGCCTTTTTTGAACATCTGCAGGAATATCCACTGAGTCCATTTGTAGTATTCAGGGTCTGAGGTGTTGACGCAGCGGTCCCAGTCAAAGCCATAACCCAGCATCTTCAGCTGGGAGGTGAAGGTTGCAATGTTGTTTTTTGTTACAACCGCGGGGTGAATATGGTTTTTTATGGCATAGTTCTCAGTGGGCAGGCCGAAGGCATCGTAGCCTATGGGGAAGAGAACATTGTAGCCCTCCATCCTCTTTTTGCGGCTGACTATGTCTATGGCGGTGAAGGGCCTGGGATGACCCACATGGAGCCCCTGCCCTGAGGGATAGGGGAACTCGATGAGCCCATAGAACTTGGGCTTGTCGCTGCCGGTTACAGCGGCATAGGGCTTTGTTTCCTCCCAGCTTGCCTGCCATTTCTTTTCTATGGCTGTAAAATCGTACTTCATGTTATGTTAACCTCTCCATTAATTTTTCTGTAACGTCCTCGCTGTCGCTCCATAGTCGTTCCAGATTATAGAACTTCCTTGCCTCCTCCTGGAAGACATGGACAATGACCGAGCCGAAGTCCATGAGGACCCAAATGTCGCTGCGCAGACCCTCTCTTCTCACTGGGGGCTCCCCTGCCTCGCTGAGCTGCTTGTCCACCTCGTTGACAAGGGCCTTAATGTGGGTTGAAGAGGTTCCGTTGCAGATCACAAAATAGTCTGCAAGAACCGTTTGCTCCGCTGTTTTAAGGATTTTAATGTCCTTTGCTTTTTTGTCGTCCAGCGCTTTGGCTGCGACAGCTGCTATCTGTTCCGGTGAGAGCATATTACACCTCTATAATAATTTCGGGCTTCAACTGTATCCTTATAGGGAACCTGCCCGTTATTTTCAATTTCTTCAAGGCTCATCTCAAGGGCGAGAGCCATTGCCCCGTCAATATCCTCGTAGGCAAGGCTTCTCAGAGCCTCAAGCCCTTCAAAAGCTCTTGTGGGCTCGATGTAGTCCGCAAGATAAATAATCTTTTCAAGAAGGCTCATTTCCGGCTTTCCGGTTGTGTGAAATCTGATTGCAAACTCAATCTCCTCACTCACGCCGAAGCGCTCCCTTGCAAGGGCTGCGCCGGTTAAGGCGTGGAGCAGCTTTGGGGCTTCCCTTTGGCCGCTGTCAAGGACTATACCATAACAGGAGCACATTTTCAACTGCTCTTCAAAGCTCAGCTTCTTGGTGCAGTCGTGAAGGAGGGCTGCAACAGACGCAGCCTCCCTGTCTGCCTCCCAGCGCTCTGCAAGCCTGAGAGCTTCACTCTCGCAGCCGAGAACATGGGGAATTCTTCTCTCGTCAAGAAGGGAAAGGGCCTCAGCTCTTAATTCTTCAGAAGAGAGCTTCATTTCTTTTTCTTTTCGTTCTTCTTTTTATTTTCCCGGTATATAACAAACTTTGTGCCGATAACCTGAACCGGCTCTGCCTTAAGAGCTTCGCAAAGCTCCTCGCAGGCTTCTCTGGGGCTCAGCAGGCAGTTTTCCTGAACCTTGCATTTAATCAGCTCCCGCTTTTCAATAACCTCCTCTGCCGAGGAGAGAACTGCCGGGGTTATTCCGCCCTTTCCGATGAAAACCACTGTGTCCTCAAGGGCTGCCGCAGAGCGCAGCTCTGCTCTTCTTTTAGTTGTTATGGGCATTTAAATACTCCTTAAGCTCTGCTGAAAATATTTTCATTGCCTTTCCTCTGTGGGATATGGCATTTTTTTCTTCAAGACTAAGCTCGGCATTGTGCCTTCCTCCGGCGCAGTCCGGAATAAAAACCGGATCATAGCCGAAGCCCTGCTCTCCCTTGGGCAGCAATGCTATCTTGCCTTCAAGCTCTCCCCTTGCTCTGAGCGCATCTCCGTTGGGGAAGGTGCAGCATATACAGCTGACAAATTTAGCGCTCCTGTCTTCAACGCCCTGAAGACGGCCAAGAAGATAGGAATATCTGGCAATGTCCGGAGCCTCGTGCCCCAGACCATAGCGGGCAGAATATATTCCTGGCTCTCCGCCCAGCGCATCAACCATGAGCCCCGAATCATCCGCAACGGCCGCCTCGCCAGTTGCCTCGGTGACGGCTGATGCCTTTAAATAGGCGTTTTCTTCAAAGGTGGTTCCGGTTTCATCAACCTCGAAATTGCAGCCTGCCTCTCTCTGGGAAATGAGCTCAATGCCCAGTTCAGCGGCCATTGCTCTGAATTCCTCAAGCTTGTGAGCATTATTGCTTGCAAGTATAAGCTTCATTTAAAAAGTGCCTCCACAAAGGTTTTATAATCAAAGGGCAGAAGGTCGTCAATCCCCTCGCCCACTCCAACGAACTTCACGGGCAGCTTCAGCCTGTCGGCAATGGCAAAGACAATTCCGCCCTTTGCGGTTCCGTCAAGCTTGGTGAGCACAATGCCGGTGAGCCCAGCCGTTTCAAGGAACTGCTCGGCCTGAATGAGCCCGTTCTGGCCTGTGACCGCATCGAGAACCATGAGAGTTTCAACAGAGGCCTCAGGAAGCTCCCTGTCTATTATCCTTCTTATTTTTGAAAGCTCATTCATGAGATTCTGCTTATTGTGAAGACGGCCCGCAGTGTCTATGAGAACAATATCGCTCCCCCTTGCCTTTGCGGCGCAGAGCGCATCATAAACGCAGGCTGCAGGGTCGCTCCCCTCTTCATGACGCACAAAATCGGCCCCGGAGCGTTCCGCCCAGATTCCAAGCTGCTCGGCTGCAGCGGCTCTGAAGGTGTCTCCCGCACAGAGAAGAACCTTCTTCCCCTCTGAAACAAATTTTGCTGAAAGCTTTCCAATGGTCGTGGTTTTGCCAACGCCGTTAACTCCCACCATGAGGATGACCGAGGGCTTTGTTTCAAGCTTAAGCTCCGGGTTTTCCGTTGAAAGCATTTTCCCCAGAAGCTCAATAAGCCCCTCCCTGGCCTCGCTGCCCTTGCGGAAGCGTCTCTCCCAGGTGAGCTTCTTCATTCCTGCAACTATTTTTTCCGCAGTTTCAATTCCGGTATCGGAGAGAATCAGAATCTCTTCAAGCTCATCATAAAAATCCTCGGAGTCGGGGGCATAGTTCTGAAACAGCTCTTCCAGCTCTGCCATATTGTTTCTGGTCTTTGAAAGGCCGGAAAACATTTTGTCAAAAAATCCCATAAATCAGTCCTCCGCATTTTTTCTTGCCTGCTCAAGATCAAGCTCCAGCACAGTTGAAACGCCCTTTTCCTGCATTGTAACTCCATAAAGCATGTCAGCCTCCTCCATTGTGCCCCGCCTATGGGTGATGACAATGAACTGAGTCCTTCCCGAAATGCCTCTTAAATACTCGGCAAAGCGGCTCACATTCGCCTCGTCAAGCGCCGCCTCAATTTCGTCCATAATGCAGAAGGGGGTGGGTCTCACCTTGAGAATTGCAAAATAAAGAGCAATGGCCACGAAGGCCTTCTCTCCGCCGGAAAGGAGTGAAATGCTGGTGACATTCTTTCCGGGAGGCTGAACCTTGATTTCTATTCCGCAGTTGAGAATGTCGGCTTCATCCTCGAGTCTGAGCTCTGCCTTCCCTCCCCCGAAGAGGTCGCTGAAGGTTTTGCGGAACTGCTCGTCTATAAGACGGAACTGAGTGATGAAAACCTCCTTCATTTCATTGGTGACCTCTCTTATGATTCCGAGAAGCTCACGCCTTGCATCGTCTATGTCACGGCGCTGTGAAACGAAGAATTCATATCTCTCCCTCACCCGCTCATATTCCTCTATTGCTCCGAGATTAACGTTGCCCAGAGCTGAAATGTCCTTCCGCAGGGAGGCAATTTCCCTGTTGAGCTTTGCCAGACTTTCAACCTCAAGTCTGATTTTCTCCGCAGATGACCAGCTGAGCTCATAGCTGTCCCAAAGTCTGTCTGTCAGCTGCCGCTCCTCCATCTCCGCAGAGAGCTTTCTCTGCTCAATTCTGGCGCAGCTGCGCTCAAGCTCCGTTATCCTGGCAAAGACCTCCTTGGTCTCTCCCTCGGCCCTTGTCCGCTTTCCTTCAAGCTCCAGTCTCTCAGAGGCAATTCCGGAAATTTCCTCTCTGATTTTCTCTGCAGCTGCAAGGGCGCCGGAATACTCCTCTTCCTTTTTGGAAATTTCTTTTTTAAGCAGACTTATTTCAGTCTCGCCCTCTTCAAGAGCCGCGCGCCTCTGACCGGAGTCTCCGCTTATGCTGAGAAGGAGAACCCTGAACTGCTCTGTTGAGAGTCTGAAGGATTTCTCCTCAGCCTCCAGGGAGGACTCCTTTGAAAGAATTTCAGTCCTGTCCGCATTGGCCATGTCAAGATTATATCTCAGACCGGAAAGCTCTGTTTTGAGGGCATTTAGCCTCTGCGCGCAGTTCTCCTCCTGAGCCTTAAGCTCGGTCAGCTTTTTCTCAAGCTTTTCCTTTTCATTGGCTCTCGTGAGAATTCCGCTGCTCTTTGAGCTGCTTCCTCCCGTCATCGAGCCGCCGGGATTGATCTGCTGCCCGTCCAGGGTGACTATTTTATATATGTCGTTATATTTTTTTGAAATTCTTATCGCGTCGCTCAGAGCCTCAACAACAATTGTTTTCCCCAGCACCGACTCAACAACCGCCCTGTATTTTTCCTCAAAGCTCACAAGCTCCGAGGCAAGACCAACAAAGCCGTATTCGCTTTCAGGGCAATTACTGAGAGCGGAAGCTCTTATTGTGTCGAGAGGGAGAAAGGTTGCTCTTCCGGAATCTGTCCGCTTGAGCATTTCAATTGCAGCCCGGCCTGCCTCCCGGCTGTCTGTTACAATGTGACCTCCTGCTGCTCCGAGAGCCGTCTCAATTGCCAGAGCGCACTCCTCATCTGAGCGCAGAAGATTTGCAAGGGGCGCATGTATTCCCCTGAGAGTTCCCCTACCGCTCTCCTTCATAACAGCTCTCACTGCCTTTGAGTGCCCTTCGAATTCCTTCTCCATTTCCCGGAGCATGTTAATTCTTGAGGCAGTAAAGCGAATGTCGGCTGAAAGGGAGGAGGCTTTTTCCGAAAGCGCATCAAGATCTCCCTCCCTTGAAGAAATCTTCATTCGGCAGCCCGAGAGCACATTTTCGTTTGCCGCCCTCTCTTCCTCCGTGCTTTTTCTGAGAAGGGCAAGCTCCTGAAGCCTTTTGCCGTTTTCTTCAAGGTTACGGCTTATTTCTCCGGCCCTCTCCTCCTGGGAGGAAATGTCGCTCCGGAGCTTTTCCATGGCCTCAAGGCGGCTCTGAACCTTTGTTTTAAGAACCTGTATGCAGGAATCAATTTCGGATGCGGCGTTTTCTGCAGCGGAAAGCCTCTCCCTGGCCTCCTCGCTCTGTTCATCCTTGCTGTGCATGCGCTCGCTCAGACTCTCTGAGGAAGCATAGAGGGAATCAAGGTCTGAACGGGCCTTGTCGAGCTCGCAGGAGGCCTGCTCATATTCAAGCTTAACTGCCTCCTCCCTCTCACGCACTCTGTCGAGAGACTCCATCCAGGCGGAAACCTCTCTCACCTTAAGCTCGTCTCTTAAAACGAGATATTTCTTTGCGTTCTCGCTCTGGTGCTTCAACGGACCCACCTGAAGCTCAAGCTCTTCAATTTTGTCGTCTATTCGGAGGAGATTCGCATCGGTTTTTTCAAGGCGGCGCTCCGCCTCCTCCTTGCGGTAGCGGTAGCGGGATATGCCGGCGGCCTCGTCAAAAACCTCTCTCCGGTCTGTTGATTTGGTTGAAATAATTTCTGCAATTCTGCCCTGACCTATGACGGAATAGCCGTCTCTGCCGAGGCCTGTGTCCATCAGAAGGCCGTTGACATCTTTAAGGCGGACCTGCTCCCGGTTAATCATATATTCGCTCTCGCCGCTGCGGTAGTAGCGGCGGGTAATCTGAATTTCGGCGCTGTCAGAGTCGAAAATGTGGGCTGAATTGTCTATTATGAGGGAAACCTCAGCAAAGCCCAGAGGGTTTCTCTGAGCCGTGCCGCCGAATATAACATCCTCCATTTTGGAGCCTCTGAGAGTCTTAGTGCTCTGTTCGCCCAAAACCCAGAGAACTGCGTCTGAAAGATTTGATTTGCCCGAGCCGTTGGGACCGACAATGGCAGTCACATCCTTTTCGAATGTGAGCCTTGTTTTGTCCGGAAAAGACTTGAAGCCCTGAATTTCTAAAGCCTTAAGATACATTCACACCTCAAAAAATGAACAGTAAAAACGATTTATTATAACCTATTTGCCGATTATTTTCAATTCGTCAAGCGCATATTTTTCTTTTAAATATTCCAGATTGCATCTGTGCTGACCGATTGCCTGGGAGAGCCTGTTTTTGGGCACAATGATTTCAAGGCTTTTTTCCCCGGAGCTTCTCACAAGCTCCTCAAGCTGATTGCGCATTATCCTGCTCTTCACAAGCTCGCCGAGAGCCGGGTGATAGGCTCCGGCAACCGCAGCGCCTCCGGAAAGCTCCTCCGTGGGATTGAGACCCAGCCTTATAACCGGAATTCCGGCCTCTTCAAAAATCGGGAGTATTTCGCTGCACCAATCAGTTGCCTCTTCCACGCTGTGCTCTTCATATTTTCCCCTCTTCCACATTTCGTAAAGAGCAGTGTCTTTAACTATGACAGTGGGATAAATCCTAACTCCGTCCGGCCTCAGGGCGGCAATTCTGCGGGCGGTCTCAAGGGATTTTTCCTTTGTGTCTCCGGGGAGGCCTGTCATCATCTGGAGGATAAGCTTAAAGCCTCTCTCCTTAATGAGCAGAGAAGCCTTTTCAACTGCCTCCGGACCATGCCCTCTGCCGGAGAGACAAAGAACCCGGGCGTCCATGCTCTGGGCGCCCAGCTCAATTGTTTCAACTCCGTATTCTTCAAGCCTTGAAAGAGTTTCGTCGTCTATTGCATCGGGGCGGGTTGAAAGCCTTATGGTGTATCCCCTTCCGGCCCGGAGCAGCTCCAGCTGCTTTTCAACGGGGATGGCAGTGAAGGAACCGCCATAGAAAGCGAGCTGGCAGTCCTCAGGGGCGCCTTCAAGGGCTTTTTTAACATCCTCTTCCGTGGCAGGCTCAAGAGAACCCGAAATTCTGTTCTGATTGCAGAAAACGCAGCTGTGAGGGCAGCCCAGATGGGGAACAAAAACCGGAATTATGCTCTGTCTTGCCATTTTTTCAGCGCTGTCTCCGCAGCCTTCCGTTCAGCCTGTTTCTTGCTAGCTCCCTCTCCGGTCCCCAGCTCCTCCCCGTTAACAAGAACCCTCATGCAGAAGATCTTGCAGTGGTCCGGTCCCTTCTCCCAGAGCTCCTCATATCTGATTTCGGCTGCCCCGCCCTTCTGAACCAGCTCCTGAAGGGCGCTTTTGGGATCCTCCGGGGCATCAAAGTCTATTTCATTGAGAATGAATTCTTTAACAAATTTTCCGGCGCTTTCAAGGCCGGAATCAAGATATACGGCGCAGATAAGGGCCTCCATAACATCCTCAAGCAGGGAGGGTCTGAATCTGCCGCCGTTTCTCTCTTCTCCTGCTGAAAGAAGAATATATTTCCCCAGGCCGATTTTCTCCGCCGCAGCGCTGAGCCCTGCGGAGCAAACTCTGTCGGAACGGAGCCTTGTCATTTTTCCTTCGGAAATCACGGGGTTGAGAGAGAATATATATTCTGCGCTTAAAAAACCGAGAACCGCATCACCTAAAAATTCAAAGCGCTCATAGCTTTCGCAGCCCTTCTCGTTTGCATAGGAGGCATGGGTCAGGGCCGTGAGCATCAGCTCCCGGTTTTTGAATTCATATCCTATTTTTCTTTCAAGCTCAGTCATTTTCCTCTTTAAGCTTCATATACTGAATATTATCTTCAATCTCCTTAATAATTCCGCTCTCGGCAAAGCTCTTTGCCTGGCGTATGGCGGCAAAAATCGCGGCTGAATTAGAGGAACCGTGGGCCTTTATAACCGGCTTTGAAATTCCCACAAGGGCAGTTCCGCCCACCTCGTTAACATCCATAGACTTTTTCATCTCTGCAAGGTCCTTCTTAAGAACGGCTGCAGCCAGCTTGTTTTTGCCGGAGGCATAAAACACTCCCTTGAGGGATTTCATCATGAATTTAATCACTCCCTCAGTGGTTTTCAGGAGCACATTTCCAGTGAATCCGTCGGTCACAACAACATCAACATCTCCGGAGAAAACAGTCGTCCCCTCAATATTGCCTATGAAGTTTATTCTGCCCTCCTCATGGGCCTTTTTCAAAATGGCAAAGGCGTGATGCTGAAGCTCTCCGCCCTTTGTATCCTCCGTGCCCACATTGAGAAGCCCCACTCTGGGATTTTCAATTCCCATAAGCTTTTTTGCATAAAAGCTGCCCATAAAAGCGAACTGGAGAAGATATTCCGCGGTGCATTCAACATTTGCCCCGCAGTCAATGAGCATAACTCCGTGCTCTCCGGCAGGGAGAACCGGAGCCATAGCAGCTCTTCTGATTCCTTTAATTCTTTTAACAGTGAGGGTTGCGCCGGTAAGCAGGGCTCCCGTGGAGCCGGCTGAAACAGCTGCATCGCCCTTCCCCTCGGCAAGAAGCCTGAGAGCAACTGCCATTGAAGAATCCTTCTTTCTTCTTGTTGCGGTTGAAGGATCATCCTCCATTGTGATTACTTCGGTTGTATTAATTATGTCAACCTTTTCACCCTCCGGAATCAATGGCCTGATAAGCTCCTCGTTTCCGGTAAAAATTATGTCAACCCCGAGCTCTTTTTTTGCACGGAGCGCGCCTTCCACGGCGCAGAGAGGCGCATTGTCTCCTCCCTGGGCATCAACTATTATTTTCATTGCAAAAAACCTCCTTTTGGAGAATTATGTCAACCATTTCAAGGGACCTGCGGGAAATTTCCGCATTTTTGTTTCTCTTTCCCTTAACCCTTCTGTCAAGCGGGGTTATGAGCCCAAAGTTTATGTTCATGGGCTGGAAATCGCCCACGCTTCCCCCGGATATATAGGCTGCAAGGGCTCCCATTGCAGTTTCAGGGGGAAAATCAGCATGTTCAAGGCCGAGAATGTCGCATGCTGTTTCTATTCCTGCAAGCATTCCGGAGGCGGCAGATTCAACATAGCCTTCAACCCCGGTCATCTGCCCGGCAAAGCGGACCCGGGGAAGGCTTTTAAGGCGATAATATCTGTCTAAAAGGCGGGGAGAGTCAATATAAGTGTTTCTGTGCATAACCCCATAGCGCAGAAATTCGGCGTTTTTAAGGGCGGGTATCATGGAAAACACCCTTTTCTGCTCAGGCCAGGTCAGGTGGGTCTGAAAGCCCACCATGTTATATAGAGTTCCCTCCGCATTATCCTTCCTCAGCTGAACAACAGCATAGCTCTCCTCGCCGGTTCTCTCGTCAACAAGACCAACAGGCTTCAGTGGGCCGTAACGCAGAGTATCAACTCCCCTTCTGGCCATAACCTCAACGGGCATGCAGCCCTCAAAAACCGAGCTGTCTTCAAAGCCGTGGATTTTTGCCTCCTCAGCGGAAACAAGCTCTGAAACAAAGGCCAGATATTCTTCCTTGGTCATTGGGCAGTTAACATAATCTGCCGTGCCCTTGCCGTAGCGGGAAGCAAAAAAGGCGCTGCCCATGTCAATACTTTCAACGGAAACTATGGGGGCAACCGCATCGAAGAAATGAAGCCCCTCTCCCCCGCAGAGCGCTTCGATTGCAGGGGTTATTCCGTCGCTGGAAAGGGGGCCCGAGGCAATAATAACGTCTCCGTCAGGGATTTTCCTAAGCTCCTCATGAATTATGTTAACCTTTGGGTGGTTCTCCAGCTTTTTTGTGACATAGGCGGAAAAGCCCTCCCTGTCAACAGCGAGAGCTCCTCCTGCAGGAACCCTTGTTGCGTCAGCCGCCTCCATGATAAGAGAACCTGCCCGGCGCATCTCCTCCTTGAGAAGGCCAACCGCGTTTGTAAGCTCATCCGATCTCAGGGAATTTGAGCACACAAGCTCAGCAAATCCGGCTGAACGGTGAGCAGGGCTCAGCTTCTTCGGCTTCATCTCATAGAGAACAACATCTATTCCTCTTTCTGCAAGCTGCCAGGCAGCCTCCGAGCCTGCTAATCCGGCTCCAATAACAGTTACCATAATTCGGTTTACTTTTTATTCCCCTTATTTTCGTTGCTTTTATTTCCGCTGCTTCTGCTCTTGTAACCTCTCTCCTCAAGAGGCACAAAGGCGCTGCATTCCGGGTTTTCGCAAAATGTTCTGCTCTGGCCTCTGCCGCTTTTTTTGAAAAGAGTCTTTCCGCACCGGGGGCAGAATTCCTTCGTGGGCACATCCCAGGTTATGAAGCTGCATTTTCTGACTGAATAGCCCTCGCAGGCATAGAAGGGCGCGGCATCTCCCTCTTTAATCTCAATGATTTTCTTTCCGCATTTGGGGCAGATGTCACTTTCCGGTTTTTCGGCGGACCTGAAGCCGCACTCTGCCTTATTTTCTTCGCAGGCATAATATGCGTTGCCGTTTCTTGAGGTTTTTTTAATAATTCTTCCGCCGCAGGATGGGCACTTCCCCGGCATCTCAAGGGTTATGGGCTTGGTAAAGCTGCAGTCAGGAAAGCGAGGGCAGGCGAGAAAATAGCCGAAGCGGCCCTTTTTCTTAACCATTTTTGCCCCGCAAAGCTCGCACACTTCATCAGTCTCAATATCCGGCACCTTGATTTTAACGCCCTTTGTGGCCTCCTCAGCCTCCTTAAGCTCCTTTGAAAAGCCCTCATAGAAGGAGGCAACAAGCTCCTTCCAGGCAACTCCGCCATTCTCGATTTTATCAAGCCCGGCTTCCATGTCGCTGGTGAAGCCGTAGTCAACAATATCTTTGAAATGGTCCTTCAAATAGCCGGTGACCACCTCTCCCAGAGGCGTTGGAAGGAGATATTTCCCTTCCTTGGAAACATAATCATGGGAGCTTATGGTTGAAACGGTGGCGGCATAGGTTGAGGGTCTGCCTATCCCCTTCTCCTCCAGGGCTCTGATGAGGGTTGCCTCGGTATATCTTGAGGGGGGCTGTGTGAACTGCTGCTCAGCGTTCATTTTAACAAGGGCAAGCTCTTCACCCTTTGAAAGCTTGGGCATGCTGTTTTCAATTTCAGCGCTCTCCTCGTCCTTTGCTTCTTCATAGAGAGCGGTGTAGCCCTTGAAGATTATCCTTGAGGAGGCGGCTTTGAAAACATGACCGGCGCAGCCTATGTCTGCGCTGACTCCTGCATATCGGGCATTTGCCATCTGGCAGGCTGTGAAGCGCATCCAGATGAGCCTGTAGAGAGAGTACTGGTCCTTATTAAGGTCCTTGCGGACAAGCTCCGGAGTTAACATAACATCTGTGGGACGGATTGCCTCGTGGGCATCCTGAGCGCCGGCAGAGGTTTTATAGCTGCGCTTTCCGGAATAGTATTCCGGGCCGTATTTTCCTTTAATATATTCGCCGGCAGCAGCAAGGGCCTCATCGGAGAGGCGCAGAGAGTCTGTTCTCATGTAGGTTATAAGGCCGGTTGAGCCCCTTCCGGAAATTTCAACCCCCTCGTAGAGCTGCTGGGCAATCATCATGGTGCGCTTGGGAGTCATGTTAAGGCGGCGGGAGGCCTCCTGCTGAAGGGTTGAGGTTATGAAGGGAGGCGCAGGGGACTTGCCCTTTTCGCTCTCTTTAATGTTAAGAACGCTGAAGCTCCTTCCTTCAACCGCCCGGGAGATTTCGTCAACCTCCTCCTTTGAGCGCAGAACACGCTTTTTTTCGCTGCCCTCCGGGCAGAAGTATCTGGCGGTAAATTCCTTTCCGGAGGAGTTTTTCAGCTTTGCGTCGAGGTGCCAGTATTCTTCCTTGTTGAAATTTCTTATTTCCTCTTCCCTGTCTGCAACCATTCGCACTGCCACAGACTGAACCCTTCCTGCGCTCAGCCCGTATTTGATGGAATGCCAGAGCATGGGGCTCAGCTCATAGCCCACCAGTCTGTCAAGCACTCTTCTGGCCTGCTGCGCATCAACAAGATTGATGTCTATTTCTCTCGGATTCTGAATGCTCTTCGTAACCACATTTTTGGTGATCTCATTGAAGGTGACTCTCTTTGCCTTTTCATCCGGCAGATTAAGCAGCTCCTTGAGATGCCAGGAAATTGCCTCTCCCTCGCGGTCAGGGTCGGTTGCCAGATATACAACCTCCGCTTCCTTCACATCTGCCTTAAGCTCCTTGATAAGAGACGCCTTATCTCTCACGGGAATGTATTTGGGTTCAAAGGTTTCCATGTCAATTCCCATGTTGCTCTTGGGCAAATCGCGCAGATGACCCATTGAGGCCTTAACCTTATAGCCCCTTCCCAGATATTTTTCAATTGTTTTTGCCTTTGCAGGGGACTCAACAATAACAAGCTTAGACATTTATTGCCCTCTCTTTTGGGTTATTTTTTAATTTCAAAACCGGAAGCGGATTTAACAAGAATTCCTTTAATCTGCAGCATGGTGATGTTCTGCAGAACATCGCTGACGCTCAAAGCCGTCCTTGCAATAATCTCATCTGCACTCCTGCAGCCTCCGTTAACAGCCTTCACAATCTCCGTTTCTGTCCTGTTAAGGCCGGCTGTTAAATCTGTTATGTCAATATAATGGTCAGTTTTTTCCTTGTCAACTGTTTTTTTGCTTTCCTTCGCTCTCGACTCCACCGGCACATCTCCTGCCGTGAGTCTTATTCCGGCGTTAAGCTTATAGGGGAATTCCTCTGCAACCTCCCAGCCCCTGGTCACAAGCTTGGCTCCTTCCTTAATGAGCTTCAGAGTACCTGCGCTGTTTGGGCAGTCTGCATTGCCGGGCACGGCGAAAATCTCCTTTCCCTGGTTAAGGGCGGTTTCAACAAAAAAAGCCGTTCCGCTCTTTTCAGGCGCCTCAACAACAACCACTCCCCCGCTCAGGCCCGAGCTTATTCTGTTTCTCTCCCGGAAAAAGGCCCTGCAGGGCTTTGTCCCCTCAGGATATTCGGAAACCAGCGCTCCGTTTCTCAAAATCTCCTTTGCAAGCTCGCTGTTTTCGTTTTCAACGGGAATTCCCAGAACCGCTATGCATCTGCCCCCTGCAAGAAGAGCTCCCTCCGCAGCAGCCATATCAATCCCAAGGGTGAGGCCGGAAACAACAATTCCCCCGCATTTTGCAATTTCATAGGAGATGTTTCTGCTCATCTTAAGCCCGTAGGGGCTGGCATATCTGGTTCCTATAACGGCAATTGCAAGCTCCGAATCAACATCCGGGAGCTTGCCTCTCACATAGAGAGCCTTAGGAGGAGCTTCAATGTTTCTCAGAAGCTCCGGATAGGCCCTGTCTTCAATTTTTATAACCTGAACCTCTGAGCTCACCTGCTCATCTCCCACATGCAGATTGAAGCCGCAACCGCCGCATTAAGAGACTCAGCCTTATCGCTCATGGGAATGATTATTTTCCCGGCGCAGCTGTCTAAAAGCTTTTTTGAAAGGCCGTGTCCCTCGCTGCCAATGGCAACAGCGCAGTTCTTCAGCGAAACTTTAGTTATGTCAACCGAATCGGCTGCCAATGCAGCTCCGTAAACGGGAAGAGAGGGCAGGCAGCCAACCTTCACTCTCTGATAAAAAACCGCTCCCATGCTGGCTCTCACGGTTTTGAAGCTGCGGAGCCCGGCGCAGTCCCCAAGAAGATATACGCAGTCAATATTGAAGGCGTTTGCGGTTCTTATGACCGTGCCCACATTTCCCGGATCCTGAACATTTTCAAGAATGATTGCGCTGTGCTCCTCAATTTCGGGGAAGGGCTTTATGCGGGCAGTGAAAACCGGCCCGGGTGAGTTTTTCATGGGGGCGGCATAGTCAAAAAGCTCCGCAGGAGCATAGAACTGCCTTGAGCAGCCCTCAAAGCTGCCCGGAGCTTCCTTCCAAAGCAGAGAGGTGATCTCCGCTCCGGCTTTAACCGCCTCTTCAAGCATTTTTTCCCCGCAGCAGAGGAAATCCTCCCCCCTGTAATCCCGGAGGGCTTTAATATATTCGTTTTTTCTCGATGTGATTTTTTCCATGTCAGTCAAGCTTTGTTTTTTCAACATCCAGCATCTCAGAAAGCAGCTGCTGGGGAAGAATATTGTTTTCGTCTTCAATCAGGTCATTTGAAACATACATAAAGCCGTTCTTAGTTGGCATTACGGTGAGAATGTGGCGGAAGGCGCAGTCCGTTCCATACCAGGAGTTCACGGCGTCAACGGTCATGGTGACAGAGCCGTCTGAATTGTAGCTGTAGTCAACAACCTCCGGCTCCGGAGTGCGGGGAGAGACATTGTAGTAATCCCGGTTGTAGCCCAGGAAGAAATAGCCTCCGGCGGAATAGGAAAAGTCGGAAATGGCTTTAAGGGTTGAAGGGTCAATCGAAAACCAGGTTCTCACCACGGTTTCAAAGGTATCAGTCGGCACAACGTAGAGGCGTGTGTTGTTATATGCTCTGTAATAATTGCGCACATTATAGGAGGAGAGCATATCGGTTCCGTTATACATGGCAAAGAGATAGGCATAAAGGGAATTAAAGTCTATGGGCCCTAAATTTGCGTTGCTCCAGTCGGTTATGAAAAGGTTGTTTTCAAGATAGCCTATGGGCTCAACATAGCGCGCGCAGAGGGCGGAGCAGGTTTCATCCCGGGGGATGACCCTGAGCATTGTGTAGCTGTCGGTATTCTTTTTCTGGTTCTCGTCGAAATCGGAGGTGTTTCGGGTATATATGAGCCAGCCCTTTTCCGTGTAGGTCACTCCTCCCACGCTGTAGCGCCCCTCGGAGAAGGTTCTGAAGGAGCCGTCCTCCTCCCAGTCCCCGGAAACCCCGTATAGATGCCACACGCCGGACTCTCTTGAAAGAGTGAAGGCTGACATGTGCCCGTCTGAATAAATGTCAACATAGCTGCCGCTCACATTTGCCTCGGAAATATAGGTGCTTTTTCCGAATTCATCAAGCGCTTCCCAGCAGCTCATGGAGTAATCTCCGAGGTAGTCTCTTGCGGTAATGCCCGCCTGGCCGCAGGCGGTAACCATTTTGTAGACATCAGAGCTTCCAAGGGAAACATTTACGCCTCCGCCCTTGTCTGCGTTAAGATATATTTCCCGGCAGGCATCTGCTGCGGATGCAAGGGTATCCTTCAGTGCGCTGATAACCGAAGAATCTGCCTTTGAAAGGGAATTATATTCCTCGTCGGCAAAATTGTTCATGGCGGCCCCGTCTGAAACACCGATGCCGCTGTATTCTCCGGCGGAGTAGGTTATGCCGTTGCCCGGATCGATGATTTCCGGAACCGAGGAGGACTCTTTTTTTCTTCCGCAGCCCCACAAAAACAGAGAAATAAGCAATAAAATGTAAATTAGAAATTTTTTCATGTTGCAATTATAACTCATTTATTCTATAATTACAAAGCTTGATTAAAAATATTTAATTTTAAGAGAACTACAGAAAGAGGAAGATTATATGGAAAGCAAAAACATCCGTAACGTAGCCCTTCTGGGTCACGGTAACAGCGGCAAAACGAGTCTTGCCGAAAGCATGCTCTATGTCACCAAAGTAACAGACCGTCAGGGCAAAGTTTCGGACGGAAACACCGTCTGCGACAGCGATGCAGAAGAAGTCAGCCGCCAGATATCCATTTCCCTGGCAATTGCGCCAATCAGCTTTGCAGGCTGCAAAATCAATCTTTTAGACTGCCCCGGTTTCTTCGACTTTGCAGGAGATGCTCTCTGTGCCATCCGCGCTGCAGAGTGCGGCGTGATCCTCTGCTCTGCTAAAGACAAGCTCACTGTCGGAGCCGAGCGCAGCTGGAAATATCTCAGAAACGCCGGAAAGGCCGTTATGTTCTGCATCTCCAAAACCAACGAGGAACACGGAGACTATTTTGAAGCCCTCGCAGCACTCAATGCAAAATACGGCAGCATAGTCTGCCCCGTAACCATCCCCACGGGAGACGGAAAGGGCGTTATAGACCTGGTTCACAATGTGTGCTATGTAACCAACGGCGCCAAGACCGAGAAAAAGGAAATTCCCGCAGAAGATGCAGCCAGAGCCCAGGAGCTTCGTGAGGCTCTCACAGAGGCAGCTGCCGGAGCAACCGAAGAGCTTATGGAAAAGTTCTTCGAAACAATGGAGCTCTCCGAGGAAGACATTATCGCCGGCCTGAAGGTTGGTGTTGCCGAGAGAAGCGTTGTTCCCGTTTTCGCCTCCGATGCCATGACCAATGTCGGAACCGAGGCCATGCTCCAGGGCATTGCAGACTACTGCCCCGCTCCCGAAGAGAAGGCCGCTCCCACCGTGGGCTTTGTCTTCAAAACCATTTCCGACAAATTTGGTAAATACTCCCTCGTCAAGGTTATGTCCGGCAAGATCGATGCAGGCATGACTCTGCGCAATCAGAGAGCCTCCTCCAACGACAAGCTTGGAAGAATCTACACAATGTGCGGCAAGAAGACCACCGAGGTTGAATCCGCCTGCTGCGGCGACATTGTTGCCGTCGGCAAAATGGACTGGAAAACAGGCGATATCCTTTCAGACAGCAAGGATGAAATTGAAATTGCCCCGATAGACATTCCGGAGCCCATGTATTCAATGGCAATCTCCCCCAAAACAAAGGGGCAGGACGATAAGGTGGCAGCAGGCCTCACAAAGCTAAACGAGGAAGACATTTCCTTCACAGTCGTCAACAACCCCGAGACCCATCAGATGGTCATCTCCGGCGCAGGAGACATTCAGATTGCCGTTCTTCTCAACAAACTGAAGAATCTCTACAATGTTGAAGCCGAGCTTCTGCCCGCAAAGGTTGCATACCGCGAAAAGATTAAGAGCAAGGTTGAAGCCCACGGCCGTCACAAGAAGCAGTCCGGCGGTTCCGGTCAGTTCGGTGATGTGTGGGTCCGTTTTGAGCCCCAGGAAGAGCAGGACGACATGATCTTTGCCGAGGAAGTCTTCGGCGGCGCCGTTCCCAAAAACTTCTTCCCCTCAGTTGAAAAGGGTCTGCGCAATGCAGTTGTTAAAGGTGTTCTTGCCGGCTATCCCCTTGTGGGCCTGAAGGCAACCCTCTATGACGGCTCCTACCACCCGGTAGACTCCAACGATATGGCCTTCCAGACTGCCGCCCGCCTTGCATACCAGGAAGGCATTCCCAACGCCAAGCCCACCATTCTTGAGCCCATCGGTCAGCTCTTCGTCACCATTCCCGACGAATTTCAGGGCGCCATAATCGGAGACATCAACTCCAAGCGCAGAGGCGCAATGATGGGTTCCATGCCTGCTGAAGACGGCATGACCACCATCGAAGCCGAGGTCCCCATGGCTGAAATGACAACCTACACCATAGACCTTCGCTCCATGACTCAGGGCGCAGGCACCTTCACCTGCAAATTTGTCCGCTACCAGGAAGCTCCCGGCAATGTTCAGGAAAAGGTCATTGCAGAGGCCAAGGCAGCAGCCGAAGAGGAATAAATGAACGACCGTTTGTCAACGGTTAAAAACTTCATATGGGCGCTGTGCATACTCGTTTCCTCAGTCTTCCTTTTAGTGGGAACCATGATAGTGGTTTTCCGGAGATATGACGGGGAGAAGGTCTCCTACGGGATGACCCTTTCAGAGAATGCGGGCGCCGGAAAAGAGGAGGCCGCCGGTGAAGAAATCATCGGGGCTTCTTCTTCGAGCGATTTGGGCAGCGGCAATGCCAGAGGCACGCTCAACACTCTTAGCAGCACCGAAGATGCGGGCGAGAGCTACCTTGCAGACGACGGCGTGATTTTCCTTGTGGACAGCACGTTTATAGGCCTGCGTTCAAAGGGTATCATCTCCTCCTCCCAGGTCTGGGGGACGGAGTCAGGCAGCCTTTCCGTGGACTCTCTGTCCACCCAACTCATAAGCTTCCCCAATGACGGCAGCCAGATAACCCCTGCCAGCGCAGCCATGATCTCAAAGCCCCGTGTTCTCTACATTGGCATTGGGACAGACGGCCTTGCCAAAACAGATGAAAACAGCTTTGTTGCCGCCTACGATGCTCTTATAGCCGGCATACAGTCTGCCTCCCCGGAAACCGTAATAGTCTGCATGGGGCTCTGCTCCGTAACCGAGGATTATTCCGGAATAGACGGTCTTTCAATAACAGTCATGTCAGACGGGAACGACTGGATTCAGCTTGTCTGCAGAGATACGGGAGTTTACTATCTTGATGTTTCCGAAAATTTAGGAGACGGCTCCGGAGGCCTCCGTGCATCCTACTGCGAGGCTAACGGAAAATCTCTTAATGCAACGGGTCTGGGTGTTGTGCTGCAGACAGTCCGCACCCACGCTGTTCAGTAATTTTTAAAATAAAAAAGAACTTCCTTTTTGCGGAAGTTCTTTTGCTGTATATCAGATGATAAACCCGCCGTCTATGCCCAGAACCTGGCCCGTGGCATATTCGGCCTTTGCAAGAAAGGCTGCAGCCTCTGCAATCTCCTCCGGTCGGCCCAGCCTCCTGAGAGGAATTTCATCCGAGAGCATATCAAGGGTTTCCTGCCCCAGAACCTGCACCATGTCTGTGTTTATAACGCCCGGAGCAATGCAGTTAACTCTTATGCCCGTTGGCGCAAGCTCAGCTGCCAGAGACCTGGTGAGCCCTATTATTGCGTGCTTCGTGGCGCTGTAGCATACCTCGCAGGAGGCTCCGTGACTGCCCCAGATTGAGCTTATGTTTATAATGCAGCCTGAGTGCTCATGGAGCATGTGGGGAAGGGCGCACTGAATGGTGTTGTAGCAGCCGCCCAGATTAACGGCAAACATCCTGTCCCACCTTTCCCGGCTTATGTCCTGAAACTGCATCTGCCCGGCTATTCCCGCATTATTCACAAGAAGATCTACATCGCCGGTTATTCTGAACATTTCCTTCACGGCGGCTCCGTCTGCCACATCGCATTTTATTGCAATTGTCCCCAGTTCCTCGGCAATGGCCAGGGCCTCGCTCTCGTGCTCAATGTAGTTTATGAAGACTTTATAGCCCTCCGCATGCAGTCTTCTTGCAATTGCAGCCCCTATTCCCCTTGAGGAGCCGGTTATGAGAGCTTTTTTATCCATAGAGCTTTTCCTCCATCAGCCGCCTTGAACGGGCGGAGAGCTGAGCCGTGCTTGAGGAGGCAACCTCCTCCGGGCTTATGGTCTCAAGAATGTCAATGTAGATGTGGGTCCTTCTTTTGAAAATGTTTTTAAACACCTTGTCTGTGTTCTTTGAGGCGCAAACAACAATCGGAACTCCCGCCTTCTTGGCAATTTTGAAGCAGCCGGCTCTGAAGGGCAGCATGCTCTCTGTTTTGCTTCTGGTCCCCTCAGGGTATATGCAGATGGAGCACAGGTCCTTCTTCAGATATTCTGCGGCTTTGTTCACGGTTTTGAGAGCTTCCCTGTCGTCCTCACGGTCTATGGGGAGGTAGCCGGCACCCCAGGCAAGCCTTCCGATCACCGGAAGATTCATGTTTGAGGGTTTTGAGATGAAGGAAATGTTTTTATCTCTCAAACCGGTCACCATGCTTAAAGGGTCAAAAAGGCTTTTGTGGTTGCAGACAAGGAGAAATCTCCCCTCAGGCAGCTTCTCCTTCCCGGAAACATGAACCATTGCCCCTGCCATGCCGCAGGCCCAAAGGCAGAAGGCCGTGCAGGCTCTGCGGTATATGCTGCGCTGCACCTCTATGGGAGCCTTTTTCGCTGTGAGAGAGATTGCCGCCAGAACGGCAAAGAAAAGAACATTCAGGGCGAGAAAGCCCAGCAAGATAAGCAATATAGCTTTTAAAATCTTAATAATCATAGCCCCTGTATTATAACACAAAATTAAGCTTTTCTGTCATGTTCATATTTTTTTAATTATTTATACACAATTTAATATTTATTCCCCGGCTAAAGTGATTATAATAGACAACAAAGAAATAAAGGAGGATTCGCCATGAACGAAGATTACGAGGTCCTTACCCCCGACGGGGAAAAGAAGAAAAAAAAGAAAAAGGGCAAGGCCTGGAAAATCATTCTCATAATTCTGCTCAGCCTCATAATTGCAGGGCTGGCCTTCCTTGGCGGAAAGAGCATCTATAACTCTCTTGCTCCGGCCTATGAGGAAAACGGCTTCAAGGGAATTATTGCAGAAATTTTCGGCATTGAAAGCAGCAGCAAAGCAGTTGCGATTGAAGCAGATGACCAGGAAGAGACGCAGCCGGTTAAAGCCCAGCCTGCAGAAACGCCTGCAACAGCTCCTGAGGAAACTCCGGCCCCTTCAAAGGAAACGAAAACCGCCGAAAACGAGCTCTCTGCAGCCGATCTCTACGAGGCGAATGTTGACACCACCGTTGCAATCACAACCAGCATTTCCCAGAATTACTGGGGGCAGACAATTCACGGCGCTGCAAAGGGCTCAGGCTTCTTCATCAGTGAAGACGGATATATTCTCACAAATTACCATGTTATTGAAGATTCAGAGTCTGTTACCGTTGCAACCTACAGCGGTGAGGAATACAGCGCAGTTGTTATCGGCTGCGACTCCACCAATGACATTGCCATTCTCAAAATTGAGGGCGAAGGCTTCCATGCGGCAACCTTGGGCAGCAGCGATGAGCTGCGGGTTGGCGATGAGGTTGTTGCAATAGGCAATCCTCTGGGAGAGCTCACCTTTTCAATGACAAAGGGCTATGTCAGCGCTCTCAACAGGCCCGTAACCCTTTCCTCCAGCCAGACTCTCAACCTCATCCAGACTGACTGCGCAATAAACTCCGGCAACTCCGGCGGTGCCCTTTTCAACATGAAGGGTGAGGTAGTGGGCATCACAAATGCAAAATATTCCTCTTCCTCCTCCTCGGAAGCAAGTGTTGAGGGCATCTGCTTTGCTATCCCCATTGACAGCGTGAAAACAATTGTTAAATCAATAATTGAAAACGGCTATGTGCTCAAGCCCTACATAGGGGTGAGCGTCGGCAATCTCTCAGACCAGACAATGCTCGCCACAGGGCTTTCCGGAGGCGTTTTGGTTGGAAAGATTGTTGAAGGAGAGGCAGCGGAAGAGGCAGGTCTCCAGGTTAACGACATTATCCTCAAGGCAAACGGAACCGAGGTCACCTCAAGCTCTGATTTCGTAACAATCGTGGGTGAGCTTGAAATAGGCGATGAGCTTGTTCTTGAAATCTACCGTCAGGGAGAATTTCTCGAGCTAACGGTTATAGTGGGCTCAACTCAGACGAGCTCCGAGTATGAAGCTCCTGAAACCTCCGAGAGCACCGGCACCACCGGCGGAGGCTACGGTTACGGCGGCTCCTACGGCGGAGGCTACGGTTACGGCGGCTCCGGCGGTCTGAATGACATTTTCGGTTCCCTCTTCGGCTGGTAAAAATTAAAAAAGTCACTCCCGTGGAAACCCGCGGGAGTGTTTTATTGAAAAAATGCGGACCGCACATCACCAATTCCAATCATATCTCTCAATATCATCCTCCGTCAGCTCTTTGCCGACCTGAACTTCTATGATGCGGAGCCTTGTATTTGCCTTTATGCCGTGCTTTGTTTCCGGCTTAATTACTGCCGAATCGCCCCGGCCTATTTTCCTGCTTTCGCCGTCAACAACAAGCTCACCATCGCCTTCAACAAAGGTCCATATTTCAGTTCTGTGGTGATGCAGCTGATATGAAATATGCTGCCCCGGAAATATAATCAATTCTTTTACAAGCGAGTTAGCTCCATCTTCATGAATGCTGTAGTTGAGAACCTTATATTCTCCCCATATTCTGCGCTCACACATAGGTCTTTGAGCTTCAACATAATTTTTTAAGTCGGAGCTGACTTCTTTATCTGCAACAAGAATTCCATCCGGTGTTGCTGCAACAACAGCATTGTTAATTCCCAGAACAACAAGAGGAATACTCAATTCATTGACAACATGAGTGTTTTCACACTGCGCTGCTTTTGCATTGCCCCCAACCGGCTCCTCCATTGCCTCAGACAAAGTGTTCCAAGTGCCCAAATCCTTCCACTGTCCGTTAAATCTGATAACACTCATGTCAGATTCCTTTTCAACAACAGCGTAATCAAAAGAAATTTTCTTCAAATCTGCATATCTGCTGCACAGCTCATCATAGTCGGATGAGTTGAACTCATTTTCTGCTATTTTAAGTACATAGCCCAGTTTGAAGGCAAAAATGCCTCCGTTCCAAAGGGCTCCCTGCTCTATATAGCTTTCAGCTGTCTGCTTATCCGGTTTTTCTTTAAATTCTATTACCTTTGCATAATCATCCTTACTCTCCGGAATGATATATCCGTATTTTTCAGAAGGATAAGCAGGCTCAATTCCCATAAGCGTGAGATTACTTTTTCCTGCAGCATTGCTTAATTTCTTCAAGCATTCAAAATAATCTTCATTTACATACGGATCCACCGGGCACACAACCACAGCTTCTTCATCACCCGCTCCATTCTTCTTCAAATATGAGCACGCCAGAGCAATTGCGGGGAATGTATCTCTCCTGCAAGGCTCCACGCTTATTCCGACATCATCTCCAAGCTGGGCTTTAATTTGCGGAATCTGATTTTGTGATGTGGCAATAGTGACGGTTGCTTCTCTGTCTGTCGCTTTTATCATGCGGTACATTCTTTGGGCCATAGACTCATGCGTGCCGTCTTCTTTTTTTAATATCTTTAAAAACTGCTTTGAACGAACCTCATTTGACAGCGGCCAAAGCCTTGTTCCGGAGCCGCCTGACAGCAGGATAACATTCATGTTCCTAACCCCTCTTTAATTCTTGAAGACTGTGAAAATCAATACTTTCAAACTGTTTGACAACCCATATTTTTCCTTATATAATTTAATTGTAATATGAAGGCAATAATTTGGCAAGCATTATTTGCCTCAGATATACTAACCGGTATTAACAATTATAAAAAGGGAATAATCACCATGAGCAAGCTTGAAAGCATTAAAGAAAAGCTGAGGCCAATGCGACAAAGCAGGATAGGAAACGCTCTTTTTTTATGCATGAAATTTATTTATATTTTCATCACTCAGGAGCCTGTGGCTGCTGTTAAGGCCACCATAACTCATAATAAAAAAATGAGAACCATGCGGCTTGAAGCTAAAATCCAAATCGAGGAGCCTCCGGCCCCGCTTACTGTTGATGCAATGCCCTACAACAGCTATTATGAGAACAATATCGACTTTTCCGCTCATGATACAGCCGTTAAAGCCCTGGCCTTTTATCTTCCCCAATACCACAGAATCCGTGAGAATGATAAATGCTGGGGAGCAGGCTTTACTGAATGGACTAATGTTAAAAAGGCTCAGCCAAGATACAACGGCAATTACCTGCCCAGAGTCCCCCATGGGGACATAGGTTATTATAATCTTCTTAACCCTGAGGTTTTAAAAGCCCAGGTAAGGCTTGCAAAGCAGCACAAGATATACGGCTTCTGCTTTTACTATTACTGGTTTTCAGGAAAGCGTCTTTTGGAGAAGCCTGTTGATCTTTTTCTCGAAAACAAAGATATTGATTTTCCCTTCTGCCTCTGCTGGGCAAACGAAAACTGGACCAAAAGATGGGACAGAATGGAACAGGATGTTATTGTTGCGCAGCAGTATCTGCCGGACGATCCCGAAAAATTTATAGATGACATATCTGTATATTTTAAAGATGAGCGATATATCAGGGTAAACGGGAAATTTTTAATCCTCGTGTACTCTCCGGGAGGCACGAAAAATATAGCAGAGATTTTCACGCGCTGGAGGCAGCATGCCAGAGAAACCGGAATCGGGGAACTGGAAATATGGACCTGTCAAACCTCCAATAATACTGCAGAGAGCTTAAATATAGAGGACTATATAGATGCAGAGGTGCAGTTTCCTCCGCATAATCTTTTTCTTGATAACAAGGCTGCTTCTGTTCCCGGGCTTCAGGGCAGCCCTCTGGGAATATATTCATATCATAATGCGGTCATGGCGGCTCTTGCCGGAAATGAAAACGGCTGCTCCGAAGGGAAAAAGCTGCACAAAACCTGCATGGCGGGCTGGGATAACGCCGCCAGAAGGGAAAGCGACTGGGTTTCGTTTTACGGTTATTCAACCCGAGATTTTTATTCCTGGGCAAGATATATCGCAGAATACACGAAAACCAGCTTCACCGGTGACGAGCGGATAATGTTCGTTAATGCCTGGAACGAATGGGGAGAGGGTACATACCTTGAGCCTGATGTTAAATACGGCTACTCAAACATTAACACATTTTCAAGAGCAATAGCCGGTCTTCCCTATATTCAGGACATTGAGGTAATAACTGGCAGAGAGCAGGTGGATTTGTCCTGCATTTCCCGTCTGAAAATTGCGGTTCAAGCCCATATATATTACACTGACACACTCGATGAAATTGTTCAGGCGTTAAAAAACATTCCTGTGCCTTATGATTGCTATATTTCCACAGACGCTCCGGCAAAGACTGCCGGAATACAGAAAGCGGTTAGCAGCTGCGGTGCAAATAACATTTATATTGAAGTGTTTGAAAACAGAGGCAGAGATGTGGCACCCTTCCTCCTGCAGCTCGGCGGAGTCTATAAAAATTACGACCTTATATGCCACATTCATTCAAAAAAATCCGTATATACTTCCTTTGGAGACGGATGGCGAAAACATCTGTTAAAAAATCTTCTTGGATCAAAGCATTATACGGCCTCCATTCTCAAAAAATTTCTTGAAGACCCGGAGCTTGGCATAGTTTTTCCCGAGACTTATCCTCTCGTTAAAAGCTATGCTGAATGGGGAAAAAATGCTCCCGCCTGCCTCAGCTTTGTAAACAGGCTTGGAATTTATGAATACTTCGACACGGAGCCGGTCTTTCCCGCAGGAAACATGTTCTGGGCAAGAACCGATGCAATAAGATATATATTTGAGGAAAATCTCACAATGGAGGATTTCCCCGAGGAGCAGGGCCAGCAGGATCTGACAACTGCTCACATGTTAGAGCGGATTTGGGTTCCGGTTGCTGCAGGCTCGGGATATAAATATAAAAAAACAGTCAACTGCGAAAGCTCCACCGAAAATTACAGGGACTGTAGGCGTCTGGCTATTTTTGCCCATTATGACAGGCAGAATGTTATTTCCGATTCTGATTTTGAATATCTGGCAGCGTTGAAAAAGGTTGCTCAAAGGCTTATATTTGTGAGCAACAGCGCTCTGAATGCGAATGAAACAGAAAAGCTTGCTTCTGTGGCTGATGCCGTTATCCTTCGCGAAAATCATGGATATGACTTTGGAATGTGGAAGGAAGGGATCCTGAGTCTTCCTCCGGAGGAGCTTAGAAGCTTTGATGAACTGATAATAGCCAACAGCAGCTGCTTCGCCCCTGTTTATGACCTGCGAAATGCTTTTTCAGAAATGGAGTGCCGGGACTGCGACTTTTGGGGGATAACAATGTTTCCTGAATATGCCGACGGTTCATTTATCAATGAAGATAAAATTGATGAACATATTCAGTCCTACTTTGTTGTCTTCAGGAGTCCCCTGCTTTCAGACGAGTGTTTCCTTGAATACTGGAGAAACCTTATTCCCCGTGACACAAGAATTAAGACAATCGCATCCCACGAAACCAAAATGACAAAGTACTTCAGAGAAAGGGGTTTCAAAGCTGATGTCCTGATTACTGAATATGAAGGGCTGTCCTGCAATGATGTGACTATTTTTGAAACAAAGCCCTATCAGATGCTTCTTCTCGGCAGCCCGTTCATCAAAAAGCGCAGCCTTGAATCGGCCCATTGGAGCGAGCTTCAAAGCTGCAGCCCATTCAGCAATTGTTTTAAGCGCGAACTTCAGCGGTCTTCCTTATAATCAAAACCACGCGTTCATCAACGCGCGGTTTTTTATTTCACAAATCAAATTCATCTTTTATGATATTCACCGCATTTTCAAAGGAAAAAACCTTTTTAACATAAGCAGAACCCCTTCTGCTGTAGTCCGCAAGCAGCTCCTCATTGTTATACAGTTCAATAATTGCCGCAGCCAATTCATCCGCTGTCTCCCTTATTACAATTGCATTTTCAACATCCTCAATGCCTTCAGCTCCTATAGGCGTTGTAACAACGGGAGTTCCGTAGCGCATGGCCTCAATAACCTTTCCCTTAACGCCGGCTCCATATCTCAGCGGTATAACAGCAAGTCTGCAGCTATTGTAATAACCTTTAAGCTCATCGTCCGTTACATATCCTTTAATCTGAATGTTTTCAGACTGCAGATTCAAAATCTGCTCCGGTGGATTTGACCCCAGCACATAGAATTTAAGCTCCGGCATGGCTTTTAGGACATCGGGAAGAATCTCCTTTGCAAACCACATAACAGCGTCCACATTCGGGCGATGATTAAATCCGCCCAGAAACATTAGATTTTTTCTTTCACTGGCTGAAAAGCTGCAGGGTTCAAAATCCTCATAAAGATAAAGAGGTATGGCTTTCACGGGTATTGTGGAGTCGACTTCTTCTATAATCTGCTTTTCCACATAAGAGGGATAATAAACCGCATCCGCCTTTCGCATAATTTCAAACTCAATTTTTCTGTGATGCTTGCTCTGCTTAAGGTGTTCGCTGTTTCCGCTTATTTCATATTCCCTTTTTTCCCTGAGAAAATGCAGGTCGTGGCCGAAATATACAATTTTTGCATCGGAATATTTTCGTATTGTGTCAATATATTTATCTGACTCATCAGGCCTGTTGAGAAACACATGGGTGAAGTATTTCCCATTTTCCTTCAGAAACTGCTTCCAGTTCAAACAATAGTAATTCCCATACAGCACATGAATTCCCATCTGCTGCAAAACAGTTGTATATGGCTGAGTCGGATGATAATCGTTGGGAATGAATGTGATCTGAAAACCCTGGTTCACGAAAAGCTGAAGATATGTATATGTGAATCTCTCGCCGGCATTTGTGTCAAATCTTGGGACACGGCTGTCAATCATCAGGAGGTGTTTTTTCTTCGCTCCTCTGTCTCTTGCAAGAAACACACAATTTCCGTTTTCAAAATGTTCCTCTTTCAGAACATCCTTCCATTTCTCATAAAACTTGGTCCTGTTCACATTCATTTGCTTTTCATGAACAGAATTCTTTTCCTTGCCGTTGGAAACGCTTTCAAAATGAATTACCTCTGAAAGGGGCTGATACATAACCTTGTAGCCCCGGGCCCTCACTTCAAATGCAAGATCAGTATCTTCATAATATGCAGGGGCAAAGCGGGTATCAAAGCCTCCGATGTCCTCCCACAAGGTTTTTTTAATGATTATGCATGCGCCGGAAACATAATCTGTCTCTTTAAGATAATTGCAGTCAGGGTCGTCAATCGCTTTTGTGCGGCCGTAATTCCAGGCATCGGCTGCCCTCCACACAATGCCGCCTGCTTCCTGCAGACTCCCGTCAGGCATAATGAGCTTAGAACCGACCAAGCCCACATCCTCCCGCCTGATAACATTCAAAAGCTGCTTCAGCCAGTTTTCCTGAACCTGAACATCATTATTAAGGAAAAGGATATACTCCCCTTTTGCTTCCTTTGCGGCTCTGTTGCAGTTATTCACAAACTGCAGATTATTTTCGTTGTGAATAACATTAATTCCCGGAGCATATTCCTCCATATTCTTTGTTTCGTCTGTTGAGCAGTCATCGGCAAGGATGATTTCATAGGAAATATCCTGAGTGTTTAACAGAATGGACTGAAGGCAGCGATAGGTATATTCAAAGCAATTAAAGGCAGGTATAACAATTGAAACAAGGGGTGAGCTTTCCTCTTCAAAATTCAGTTTCTCATAGCTTTCAATCTGCAGAATCTGCAGGGAGGATTCAGACCCCCTAACAGCACAAGCATAATAATCCTTATGTAATTTTGACTTAATGAAATCAAGTGTTGCTCTGGCAGGCTTTGTTATCCTCCAAAATTTTGAATTTTGAATTGTGTCAAGGCTCTGCTTCGTTTCCGCAAGCTCTGCTTCCAGAGCGCGAACCCTCATCTGAAGATATTCTTCATTCGTCATTTTATGATTTTCTGCTTGCCTTTCTGTTGTTATTTCGTCTCGGTTTTATTAAAGCTCGTCCTCCGGCAGCTCGCCCTGTTCATCGTTGCCTGAGGGCTGGGGCACCGGCTCCTCGGGCACATCAGGTGAAGAGACGGGCTCTTCAGGCGAATCCGGAGAAGGCGCGGGCTGCTCAGTCTCTGAATAAACAACGGGCTCCGAAGGGGCAGCTGTCTCTTCAATTTCATCTTCCGGCAGCTCAAGGGCTGCAGTCGGCTGCGCTTCAGCTTCTTCAGCCGGCTTAACTGTCTGGGCAGCGGGCTGCTCCGTTATTTCCGCCGCCGCAGGCTCATTTTGAGTCTGCCCGCTTTTTCTGCCTGCGGCAAAGCCCAACAGCGCTGCAAGCAGCAGAGCTAGTATAATTATTAAAACTGTTTTTTTGTTTTTCACATCAAACCTCTTTAAGCTGTTTAAATCTCGTCCTCGTATCCGGTTTCGCCTTTTTCATTTTGCTTGCCGCTTGTGCAGATAACATTTCCTTTGCCAAAATTAAGCACGGTGAGCTCCGCTTCTTTAAATTCCATTTTATTTCTCCTCATTGAAGTATGCTGAAGCTTTATCCCCGTAGTTCACGATGGTCCGGCAGAGCTTGCCTATTTCTTCGTTCTCCCAGTATTTTGCAGCGTAAGCATAGGGTGAATAGCTTACCTTTGCGGTTTCATTTCCGTCAGTTATAACAAGTTCAACAGCTTTATTAAGCTCATAGGACTTTATGCCTGAAACAGTTATTGAATATCTGCCGTCGCTTCCCTTAAGCGGGGTATAACCCGTTTCTCCCACTTTAAAGGTTAAGCCTTCAACGCTTCCCGTGAGATAGAACTTCACGGAGGTTTCTGAGCCCAGAATCAGCGATGCCTGATATGTTGTAATTCCGCTTACGGAGCCTGTTACTGAGGCCGTTGCACTCGGCTTGTCAGCAGTTATTTCATTATTGGGATTATGGGCGCTGTTGGCCAGATTGGAAGCGTCTGCTTCATAGTTCTTTTCAATGCCGCCTTCCCAGTAGGTTTTGCCGTTGTAATAGAGCTGGGCATTGGCGCCGTAGTCAAGGGCGGCCTTGCAGAGCTCAACCAGCTTTGAGTCGTCGGAGGAGTTTTTGATTGCGTTGAGGAAATATCGCTGTACGCTGTAGTCAACGGTTTTAACGGTTTCCCCGTTATATTTAACAACTATGGTAACCGGCAGAGTCATCTGATAAGAATAGGCCGAGCAGAGAACCATTCTGTAACGGTCCTTTCCGCCATCGTAATCATATTTTTCAATGCTGCTCAAGTTGAAGGTCTTTTTGCTTCCCTCAAAGCTTGCTTCAACGGTATATTTATTAACCTCGGCTTTATCCGTCCCTGCTTCCACCTTGAGATAGAAGTTAACATCAATGTTGTCCCTCAGAGTAAGGGTTGCGGAGAAGGTGGCTGAAAGAGGGAAGGCTCCGTCGGTAATAACAATTCTTTCAGTAACGCTGCTGCCGTTGTATGTGCCGCTTTCAAAAACAGCTTTTCCGCTTCCTGCCGCCAGCACAGCGGGACCTTCGCTGTTTGTGATTGTGCCGCCGGCTAAAGTCACAGTTCCGGAGCTGATCTTAATAGTCGCTTCGCTGTTGGCAGAGCTTAATTTATAACCGTTGAGGTTCAGAGTGACGGAGCAGTCCTTGCTTAAGCTGAGCTGCCCGGAGCCGAGATCAAGGTCTGCAAGGAGGAGAACGGTTTCTCCCTCATTTGCAGCGTTAAGAGCCTCTGCAAGAGTAACATAGCAAATTCCGGTATCCTCAATTTTTGCCGCAGCTTGGGTAACGCTGTAGCTTGTTCCGTAGCTTTGGTCCTCCACGGTTTCAATCACGAAGTCCCCTCCTGCCTCTGCAGCTACCTCCGCAGCCTCATCATAGGTGTCATAGGAGGAGGTTTCGCCGTTAATCAGAGTTACCGTTGCCGCAGACTTGGAAACAATGCGCCAGGGGCTGAAATTGCTTGAGGAGAGCTCAACATAGTAGCCGGAGGCGCTGTCTCCCAAAACCTGATAGGCTCCCAGAAGGGTTTCAGTGTCACCTATTGTGTGATAAACCAGAACCTCCTTAGTGGTCACCGTCTCCGGAACCGGCAGACGGAAAGAGATGCTCCCGCTTATGTCGCTGTTTGGAATTTCAAGCCAGTCTTCTCCGCTGAGATATTCCGGGGTTACATCGAAGCGCATTTCGGTGACTGCCCAGCCTGTCCCCGTTTTCTCCGAGGCCTTCACGGAAAGGGAGTTAACGGTAACCTTAACCCTTTTCTGCAGGCTGTGGGCAGGGGAGCTTTCTGAAAGGCTGTTCATAATGCCGGTGCCTGAATAGGTGCTTGTGTTTGTGTTGGCAGAAATGGAGGAGGCAATGCTTTCGAGAACCGTTTGACCGGTAATTCCCGTGACGGTTCCAAGCTTCACCTCTGCAGCTTCTCCCAGCTGAGGAGCCGTTTCGGCCTCAGGCTCGGCAAGTGCGGGGATCACCTCACCCTGCTGAAGAACAGCATTGCAGGAGGAGCATACAGTATCCCCGCTGTAGCCGGAGGCATAAACCGTTGCCGCTTTTGCGCCTTCAACCTGGGTTTCACCTGAATGATTTTCGGCAGCAATTGGAATTGTTAATGAATCAAGATAGATTTGAGTATTTCCATCTGCATCGGAAAATAGAGTTCCGCAGACTGGGCACTCATAGTGTTCATTAACTCCCTCGCTGCAGCAGGTGGCTGCCTGCGCTGGAACATAAGTTATTTTGCTGTGAGTATGGGGAGCAGTCGTCACGCAGTGGCAAACAGTGCAGTGAACGGCGCTTCCTTCTTCAATCTCTGTTTCAGGGGTATGAGCTGTTTTTTCAGAGGCTGTTCCGCAGACGGCGCAGAGCTGCCAGTGGCCTTCGGCATCATAAACATATTCGCCTTCTTTATAGCTGTGGCCTGCTGCGGGGATCTCCTCCCCTGCCGTAATCAGCTCTCCGCAGACGGAGCACACAACATTTCCCGTGAAGCCGGCTTCGGTGCAGCTGGCTTCCTTTGAGTTCACTCTGTTTTCCGCAGGAGTGTGTCCGGCGGGAATAACTGTATCTGCCAAGGTTATTTCCTCAAGCAGGTCGGCTGTTTTCCAAAGCTTGCCGCAGTCAGGGCCTGTACACTGCCAGTATTCAATGTTTCCGTTTTCAGTGCAGCCTGCAGAAACCGCCTCAACCTTTTCGATTGTGTGGATGTGTTCCTCGGTCCATTCGGCAAAGAGGGTTGAATCTCCCGTGAGATTGAAGGATACTGTTTCCCCTTCCTGAAGGAGAGCCCTTTCCTCTGTTTCCCCGGTTTGAAGAACCAGAGAGGCCTTTGAAAGCTCTGTCTTCGTGCCGGAGATGCCGCCCTTCACGGTGCAGACACAGGGAGCAAGAGCAACAAGATCGCAAACGCCGTTTTGGCTGTTGTCAATAACGGATTTAACCTGCAGCTCGTCTCCTGCGGTTGCCCTGAAGGTGAGGGTTTTTCCGGAGGGGAGATATACAATGTCTGAAGAGTCTGTATCGGTAAGGTTCACAGTGCCGTTGGCATAGATTCCGCTGCCCAGAGCTGCGCTGTTGTTTCTTATGTAGCCGCCGGTGAGATTGGCAGTTCCACCCCAGAGATAGAAGACACCGCCGTAGTTCTTTGCGGAATTGCCTGTGAAAATGCAGTCGGTTGTTGTGATTGTGGGATAATAGCTGTGTTCAAAGTCGTAGAACACGCCGCCCTTATCTGAGGCATAGTTATTTGTGAATTCGCAGTTTATGAAATTGTATTTTCCAGAGGCATAGGTGCAAACTGCGCCCCCCTTAATTGCCGAGTTGCCAACAAAGGAGCAGTTGGTAACGGTGTTTGTGGAGGGACCGCCGAAGAAGAGGGCGCCTGCAACACTTGAGTAGTTGTTGCAGAAGGAGGTGTCGGAGCAGTTGAAGGCTGCCGAGCCGCTCATTGAGAACACGGCGCCTGACCATGTCTCGGATTTGTTGTTTGAAAATTCGGCGTTTGAAAGCTGGGTAGTTGTGTTGGCATACATCATGAGAACGCCTGCATACCTTGTTGCATAGTTGCCCCTGAAGCTGCCTCCGCTTATGTTGAGGCCCGCTCCGCTGCCGGAAAGAAGGATTGCTCCGTCTCTTGAGGCGCAGTCGTTAATTTCAACTCCTGAGCCTATGCTTATCATGCCCTTTGCAGACTCATGTAGCACGCTGCCCTGGGCATCCTTAATATATGAAACATTCTGAATTGTGCAGCCGTTATTAAGATTTACCTTGCCTGTGCCGGAGAGGGTTATGGCAGGGGCAGTGCCCTCAATGCCGGAATTCACAATCCCTCTTTGAAGCACGGAATCAATGCTGCCCTCCCAGAGGGCTCCGCCGTCGAGAATAATATTTTCAAGGGTGAGGCTGCCTGTTGTTACAGAGAACATGGTTCCTGTGTAATTTTCTCTTTTCAGGCTGAAGCGCTCTCCCGCGCTGCGGATGGTGAGGACCTTGTCTCCCACAGAGATGAGCTCGGTGATGGCGGCATTGCCATAGAGCAGGAGCTCGTCGCCGCTCTGAGCCTCGCTGAAGGCTTCAGTGAAGCCTGAATACTGTTTCAAAGTTCTCCCGTTCACAACGGGACAGCCTTCTTCAAGCACAAGCACACAGGCCGCAGAGGACTTAACATGCTCCCCTGCCTCCCCTGAGCTGTCAAGCACCCAGGCATCGGCATAGTAATAGCCTGTTTCCGTTGGCAGATAGGAGGTTCCCGTTGCGCCCTCAAGGAGAAGGTCTCCCTCTCCGGGGGCGCTTCCGTTTGCGCATTTATACCACTGATAGCAAACCGTTCCGCCCGCAGTCTTTGCCTCTGCGTTCAGCCCCTGAAGCTCAGAGCCTGAATATGCGGTGTAGCCCTGGGGCTGAAGAGTGAAGACAGCGCCGGTATGCTCCACAGTGAGCTTGAAGCTGCAGGAAACCTGAGTTTCCTTCCAGGTCAAGGTTACGGTGTAGTCCTTTGACTCGGTGAAGACTGTTCCCTCTTGGGGCTCAATTATGCATTTTTCGCGTATCTCGGCCGCTTCCAGGCGCCAAAGGGTTCCTGTTTCCTCATCCTCTGCAGTAATCTCAAGGCCGTCTAAATTGAGAGCCTCGTCGAGAACATAGTCAGTGTCTGAAGGCATTGCTGAAACTGTGAGCTTCTCCGGTATGAGCTCATTTTCTTCAACCTGAACCTTGAAGCTGCCGGAGAAAAGCTCTCCGCAGGAAACATTAACCGAGATTTCTCCCAGCTTGTCGAAAATGAGCTGCTGCCCTTCCTCCTCGCTGCAGTCAAAGGAGAGCTGCCAGGTGGGAATATTAAGGCTGTAGCCATTTTCTTCATTAAGGCAGGAAAGACTTATGTTTTCGGTGTTAAGAGTCTCTCCCCTCTTATAGCTCAGCTTTGCCCCTTCTGTGAGTATATTCCAGCTGTAGGAAGAGGTATCTCTTTTATCTTCAAAGAACTGAATTTCCCTTGCTGAGGCAAAGCTGCCTCCGCCGTTTGTAACCTGAACCTTAACATACTTTGCATAGACATTGGGGAAGTCTATGGTCTTCATGTTGTTGTTATATGCAAGATTACCCTCCGCAGCCTTATGCCAGTCTGTTCCGTCCAGGCTTACCCAGATCACATAGGAGCGGAACTGGCCGTTTGAGCTTCCGTCTGAACGGGGCCAATAGTTAATGCCGCTCAGAATCACAGGCGCATTGAATTCATAGGAAACATAGCGCTCAAGGTCGCTGTTGGCAGTCCAGTTGGTGTGCCAAAGGGTTTCGAAGATGCCGTCTGCTGCATAGGCGGCCTTATTGTTCTGGTTGGCCTGCTCTGAGGAGTAGCCAACAAGCCTGAAGCGGGAGACGGAGATGTAGCTTCGTGAGTCAGGCAGGTTAAGGTCTGTGAAGGTATATTCCCCGGAGGCTGCGCCCGGCAGGTAAACTCCGGTTGCCGCCTTTCTGAGCATGACCTTGTCTCCTGCGGAGAACATTTTGTCTTTCGGAAGAGTCTGCCAGCTTTGGCCTGAATCCGTGCTGTATTCATAGCCGCTCACTGCGTTGACAAAACGCTTTTCATAGTCATTATAGCCCACGGTTCCCGCTGCGGCACCGGCTAAAATGTCTATCTTGAAATAGTTGTCCTCACTGTCTGCAAGGCCCATGAGAAGAAGCTTAATGTCGTTCTCGGCGGTGATTGAGGCAAGCTCCTCTTCCGTGAAGGAATAGACAAGCAGACCCTTTTCATCCGGAGTTATGGCCTTATATTCAGTCCAGCTTGCGCCGCCGTCAAGGGTATATTTAAACTGGACAGAGCTGTATCGCTCGTCAAAAACCAGCTTGCCTGCATTCTCCCCGTCAAAGGAGAAGGTGGCAAGGGTGAAACTTGTGTTCCCCAAGAGGGCAGAGGCAACCACTCTGCAGGAGCTTGCCGCATTAGACTCCGTGTTCTTTTGGGCAGAGGCCGTTTTAAGAGTTGAGCTGAGGGCAAGCTTTATTGCAGCGTTCTGAGCCATCTCCTCTGAGCTTGAGGCAATGGCATCTGCCTTTTTGATGATGAGCTGGCTCAGGTCATAGAGCGGCAGGGGGAAATAGGGCATTGCCTTGCAGAGTCTTGTTTCAAGGGCAAGAAGCTCTTTCTCTGTGACTCCCTCCTTCGCAACCGTCAATGTGATGAGGTTATACCAGGCATCAAGATGGTAGGAAAGATGACTCAGCGCCTCCTCGCAGACGGCAATTTTTTCATCTGCCGTTGATGCCGGCTCAAGCTTTGTGAGGATGAGCTCTGCGTCAACATAGTTTTCATAGTCGTTCATGGCAGCCATTGCCATTGTCGCATAGGGGATCTGGTAATAGGAATTCCAGGTATCTGAGGCGGTGCCCCAGGCAAGGGGCATGCGCTCCCCTTTTTCAGACTTGCTCCAGCCGGAAACATCGTTTCCAAGGGCCCAATAGTTTTCAAGGCCGTTTGTTGCATAAATATATTGCAGATAGGCAGCATGCCCGGGCTGGCCGATTACTCCCGAGGGAACTCCCATGCAGGCGCAGATGTTTGCCGCCGTTTTGGAGATTCCGCCGCAGACGGAGCCCTCTTCAAAAACCTGCCAGAGGCAGACTCTTGACTTGTCTCCATAGGGCATGTTGAACTTTTCAAGCTCGTATTTTTCGTTCCAGGCTTCGTAGTTTTCGGCGCTGTAATATTTGTCCAGCCCGTAGTTATAGCCAAAGGTGTAGGTTATGTAGGAATAGGGAGAGGCAATAACCTTTCCCTTTGTTTTCTGAACATAGGCATTCAGCCAGGGGATTTCGCAGTCGTAACACTGAGTGTTGAGCACCCAGCGCATTTCTTCAACATTCAGCGTGTCGAACACAACAACTCCTCCGGCTTCGTAAAGGTCGTTATTCTGCCGGAGGGTTTTGAAAATTTCATAGCGGGTAACGGCATCTGAGGTTCCGGAAATGTTCTTTTTCCAGTCCGTAATGCCGTTTGCATGGGTGAGGGAGAGGGTGATCATCATCCGCAGGCAGAGATCTCCCATGGTCTCCCCGGAAACCGAGATGGAGGTTGTGTCTGCCAAATCCTCGCTGTGGGCAGAATAGAGCCTGCAGAGAAGTTCAAGAGAGGCTGCATATTTATTGCCCTCGGGAGCGCCGCCGCCCACATAGAGCCTCATAATCTCGGCGCTGCCTAAGAACCAGTCGAGGCATTCTTTATATTTTGAATCTGCATTGCTGCGAAGGTTGTTGATTGCGGTTTGCTCTGCCTTGCCGGTTATGTAGGAAGCGAGATATTCTTTGCTGTTAACCTCTTCAAGGACAGACACCTCCGCCGGAGCTTCAGCTGCCGGCTCCTCTTCCTCCGCATAGGCAGAAAGGCAGGAAGGGCACAAAATCAGAAGCGCAAGAAATATTGAAATCAGCCGTTTTAAAAAAGTGTTATTCATGAAATCACCGCCCTCGCTTATATTTTAAATTAATTTTATCTGCACACAAATGCGTTCCATTCCTCTTCACGGAGGTGGGAAACAATTTCAAAGCCGGAGTCTTTGAGGACCTTTTCAATCTCCTTCTCTCTGCCGTCTATAATTCCGGAGCAGATATACACCGCTCCCTCAGCCATGAAATCTCTCACCTTCGGCGTGAGCTTTTTAATCACATCTGCAACTATGTTTGCAAGCACAATATCATAGCCGGAGCCCAGGCTCATAATAAGCCCCTCATCTGAAAGCACATCTCCGGAAAGCGCAAGCAGCCGCTCCTCCCCCAGACCGTTAAGCTCTGCATTTGAGCGCACAACTGCAGGGGCCATAGGGTCAATATCAACGGAAACACAGCTCCGGCAGCCCAGATTAAGGGCGCCTATGCCAAGAATTCCGCTGCCGCAGCCCAAATCCAAAACTCTTTTGCCCTCTCCCGCAAAATCCCCCAGTGACCTGAGGCACATTTTCGTTGTTGCATGGCTGCCGGTTCCGAAAATAAGCCCCGGGTCCAGAACAAGGGGCGTTAGGTCGGAGGAGTAATTTTCCCTCTCCCACTCCGGGATAACCGCAAAGGGACCGATTTCCATGGGCTTGTAGAACTCCCGCCAGTTGTTTTCCCAGTCACTGTCCTGCACAACGGAGCATTCAAGGGAAGGATAGATCCCCAGGAGCTTTTTAAAAAGGGCAGTCCCCTCTTCGTCGTCGTTCACATAGAATTTTATGCGGCTTAAATTCTCATATTTTTCCGCAAGGGCCTCATCCACATAGTCCCAATAGCGTGTGTTGTTGGCGAGGAAGCTTTTGAAATCCTCCCCGTCTTCAATTATGAAACCCTCAATGCCCAGCTCTTCAAGCTCTTCGCAGCGAAGCTCAATCTCCTCCGGCGTTGTGTTGAGAACAAGCTCTTTATATCTCATGATTTCACCTTCCTTTAAGGGAAAATGGTATGAAAAAAGAGCAGGGTACGGGAATCGAACCCGCCTCCTCAGCTTGGGAAGCTGATATACTACCGATGTACTAACCCTGCGTGTGGAAAGAGTATAGCACAAAGAGGAAAAATTGTCCACAGAAAAAAAACGGGGCGGAGAACCTTTTTAAAATTCTCCGCCCCGTGAATATACTGTTATTTTTTCTGCTTTTTTTCCTCATACATGAGTCCGTCCGCCCTCACAAAGACTGACTGAACAGTTCTGTCAATCTCCGGGTCATAAACCGCCAGCCCCGCCGAGAAGGAGGCGGCACCGCTTTCAATTGTGGCTTCATTCACGAAGCCGGCTGACCTGTTCCTCAGCTCCTCCATGAGAAGGAACTTCTTTGCATAATCTCTCCCCGTCAGCACGGCTACGAATTCATCTCCTCCGATGCGGTAAACTGCGCTGTTTCTGAAGGTTTCGCAGAGATGGGCGCAGGCATTAATTATGTATCTGTCTCCATAGCCGTGACCGAAGCTGTCGTTAACATGCTTGAGATTGTCAATATCCAGCATGACAATGGCAAACTCTTCACATATGCCCGATGAAATGCGCTTCTGGATTGACTCGGTCATCTCGTTATAGGCGTTTTTATTGAGAATTCCGGTGAGCGCATCTCTGTTGGCTCTCAGATTTGCAACACTAAGCTCGCTTTTGAGCTGCTCATTCTGCTTCTGCATAATGTCCAGCAGAACCTTACTCAGCTGAGATATGGGAACCGGCTTTGTGAGATAGTCGTTCATGCCGGCATTCACTGCCTCCTCCAGCACTTGCCCCGAGGTCTCCGCTGTCATGGCGATTATTGGGATTGTTGCGGAATCTGCCCGGGTAACTGCTCTTATGCGGCGGGTAGCCTCAATTCCGTTCATTTTGGGCATCTCAAGGTCCATCAGAACGGCGCTTATGCTGCCCGGCTCCGAGTCAAGAAAAACTTCAAGGCACTCCTTTCCGTCCTCTGTCTCTATAACGTTTGCCCCCTCATTAACAAGAAGCTCCCTTGTGATTTCCCTGTTGATTTCATTATCCTCCGCAACGAGAATAGTGAGACCCTTCAGACTTTCCTTAAGGGTCTGGGCGGAAATCGACTCCGCGCTGATCATGGAATAGGGATTGAGAGCAAAGCGTTCAAACTCATCCTTGCACATGGAGAGGCAGGTTTTCATCTTTTCCGAGAATTCTCCGCATTCGCCGCTCATAATCATTCTGTATGCAATTGAGGCGCTGTATGCTCCCTTATATATTCTTTTTGAAACAAGAGCATCAAAAACATCTGCAACGGAGACAATCTGGGCAGAAATCGGAATCTGGTCTCCCTTTAGTCCGTCCGGATAACCTCTTCCGTCCCACTTTTCGTGGTGCCAGCGGCAAATTTCCATTCCGGTTTCCAGATATTCCCTGTTCCAATCCACAGGGGCCTTTTTCAGAAGCTCGCAGCCCTTCACGCAGTGGGTCTTCATGAGCTCAAACTCTTCGGGGGTAAGCTTGTCTGGCTTGAGAAGGATGCCGTCTGAAATCATGATTTTGCCCACATCGTGCAAAGCGGAGGCGGCGGATATAATCTTCACTCTCTCCGGTGTGAGCCCATATTCGGGGCAAAGCTCCATAACCGTTTTTCCAAGAATGTAGGACAGGACCTTAACTCTTTCAATGTGTTCTCCGCTCTCCATGTCTCTTGCTTCAACCACGTTTCCTATGAAGGTGATAATCTCTTCGTTGATTTTTGAGAGGCTGCGGTTCTTTTCCTGAAGCTCAAGGGTTCTGTCGTTTATTTTTTCTTCAATATGGCGCTCTCTTGCAAGAGCTTCCCTGGTTCTTGCGTCAACATCTGCAATGCCGCAGATGAAGCCCACCACATTCCCCTCTTCGTCTCTGTCTGCAGAGAATTTAAGCTGCCAGTAGCGAAGGTTATCTTCTATCACTGCCTTAAAGCGGACATAATATGCGCTGCTGCTCTCAATTCCGCTTAAGATAAGCTCCCGCCTTGTTTGGGAAATGAATCTTGCTCTGTCCTGCCGGCAAACGAAATTGTCTGCCATTAAATCGAGCCGGTTGTGAAAGCTGTATTCCTCAGTCCAGCCGGGGATCAGACCGGGCAGAATTTCACCCTGCCTGAAAATCTGGGCCACATCCCTGCTCTTGTTGAGATTGAGAACAACATATTCAACCTCCTCATAGTCAGCCGTCAGCTCGTTGACAATTGCAAGGCGGCGCTCATGGTCCACCTTTTCGCCGGGGCAAAGAACCTTCATCTCCAGCTTAACGCCCAGAAGCTCAAGCAGACTTTTGAATTCCTCAAAGGCCAGGGTCTCATTTTTAAGCTTTTTGTGAAGATTCTGAGAGGACTGCCCGCTTCTTCTGGCAAGCTCTGCCACACTCACTCCAAGCTCGGCGCAGAGGGATTTTATTGTTTCGGAAAGATTCATTTCTCACGCTCCAAAATAATAAACTTCGGGATTAATTATAAACCCCGAAGTTTAAAATTACAACACTTTTTTGTTTTCTTTTAATAAACATCAAAGATTATATGAGTTGAGATATCTCTCCTGCTCCTCCGTGAGAACATCTATGGACTTGCCCCAGGCAGCAAGCTTTCTCAATGCAACCTCCCTGTCAATCTCCGGGGGCACATCAATCAGCTTTTCCTTCAGCTCGCCCCTGTGTTCAACAAGGTATTTTGCGCTGAGAGCCTGGATGGCAAAGCTCATGTCCATAATCTCGGCGGGGTGCCCGTCGCTGCAGGCGAGATTCACAAGCCGCCCCTCGCCCAAAACATAAATCCATTTCCCATTGGGCAGCTTATAGCCCTTAATGTTGTGGCGCATATCCTTTGCTTCAAGAGCAAGCTCTCTCAGGGCTGCCATGTTAATCTCAGTGTCGAAATGGCCTGCATTGCAGAGTATTGCTCCCTCCTTGAGAAGAGGGAAATGCTCTTTGTCAATAATGAAGTCGCAGCCGGTAACGGTAACGAAAATGTCTCCCAGGGGGGCTGCCTCCTTCATGGGCATAACATCATAGCCCTCCATAATGGCCTCAAGGGCTCTCACAGGGTCAACCTCGGTGATTATAACCCTGGCGCCCAGTCCCTTGGCTCTCATGGCAGTGCCCTTGCCGCACCAGCCAAAACCCGAAACCACAACCACCTTTCCCGCAACAATCAAATTGGTTGTGCGCATAATTCCGTCCCAGACCGACTGGCCCGTGCCGTAGCGATTGTCAAAAAAGTGTTTGCAGGAGGCATTGTTCACTCTCACCATCGGGAACCTGAGGGCCCCGTCCCTGTTCATGGCCTCAAGGCGGATTATGCCCGTCGTCGTTTCCTCGCAGCCGCCTATAACCCCGGGGATAAGCTCCCTCAGCTCCCTGTGGAGCATGTTAACAAGGTCTCCCCCGTCGTCAATAATAATGTTGGGCCCGTTAAGAAGAACCGCCCTAATGTGGGCAAAATATTCCTCTTCGCAGGCTCCGTAGCGGGCGTGAACCTCAACCCCCCGGCTCACCAGGGCAGCAGCAATGTCATCCTGGGTTGAAAGGGGGTTGGAGCCGGTGACGAACATCTCTGCTCCCCCCTCCTGCAGGGTGAGGCAGAGGAGGGCGGTTTTTGCCTCAAGGTGAACCGAAAGGGCAATTTTAACTCCTGCAAAGGGCTTTGTGAGCCGGAACTCCTCCTTCAAAGAGGCGAGCAGGGGGCAGTTTTTCTCAACCCATTCAATTTTTTGCAGACCGGATTCCGCAAGCTTTATGTCTTTAATTTCCGAAGGCATTTTCAGGCGCTCCTTAAAAATATTTTTTTCTGATTGTAAAATATTTTAATTGCTCTGTCAATCTGCTTTATTTTATGGTATTATGATTTAAGAAAAATTCGGAGGGGCAGATGTATAATTCTTCCTTCACTGTTGATTTAAACGTTATAAAGCGGAACTATCGGGCAGTTTTGTCCTCCCTCCCGGGGGGCTGCAGTGTGATTCCCGTTCTGAAGCGCGATGCCTTCGGCTACGGGGCTGCAAGGGTTTCTCAGGCCCTTCTTCAGGAGGAACAGCGGCCTGAAATGATAGCCCTGGCTCACCCCTGTGAGGGTCTGGAGCTGCGAAGGTCCGGGGCAGACTGCGAGCTTTTAATTTTGGGAGCCTTCCTTCCCTCCACTGCCGCTTTAATAAAAGACTGCAGCCTCCAGGCAACTGTTTTCACTCCCTCTCAGCTTGAAGCCTTAAACAGTCTCGCCTCTCCGGGCAACAGGATAGGCATTCAAATCAAAATCGAAACCGGGCTCAACAGAATAGGAGTTCGCCCCGGAGAAGAGCTTTCAAAGCTTCTTGCAGCTTTGAAAAGGGCGGAGAAGCTTGAGCTCAAGGGAGTTTATTCCCATTTTTCCGATTCCGAAAACTACGGAAGTCCTCTTGCAGAAAAGCAGCTTGAGATTTATAAACGTGCCGTTGAACAGATTGAAGCTGCAGGCTTTGAAATCCCTTTGAAGCACATGTGCAACAGCGCAGCCTCCGAATGGTTTGAAGAGGCGTTTTTGGATGCTGTGAGAATAGGCCGCCGGCTCTATATGGGCAGCAGAGACCATGTTGATCAAATCGAAGAAACCGGAACCTTCAAAACCGAAATTGTCAACCTTAAAACCGTTAAAAAGGGAGAGAGCGTGGGCTATGACGGGGCCTATGTTCCCGCAGAAGACACTCTGATTGCAACCCTCCCCATAGGCTACGGAGACGGGCTGCACATGGGCCTTCCTGCCGCAGGCGCTCCCCTCCTGATAAACGGGCAAAGGGCAAGATATGCTGCAATCTGCATGGACCAGTGCATGGTTGATGCCGGCGGAATAAGCTGCTCCGTCGGAGACGAGGCGGTTATTTTCGGCAGAGCCTCCGGCGGGGAATTTCTCTCCTCCCAGGAGGTTGCAAAACATATTAATGACGAGGGCGTTCTGCTCACCTCTTTTCTCGGCAGCAGGGTTGAAAGGATATACCAATGAGTTCTCAAAGAAAAATTTATTTCATTCGCCATGCCCATCCAGACATTCCCATAGATGAGCGCTGGTGCGTTGGCAGCCGGGCAGACCTTTCTCTCAATGCTTTGGGAAGGATGCAGGCCTGCCTTCTGGCAAAGGAGCTTGAGAGCGCAGACTTGACCGGCGTTTACTGCAGCAGACTTAAAAGAGCCTGCGAAACAGCCTCCTTCCTCTCCCCTGATTATGTCTGCTTCGGCGGGCTCGAAGAAAAGGACATGGGCGACTGGGACGGGCTCAGCTTCGAGCAGATAAAAAACGACTGGCCCGAAATATATGCTCTCCGTGAAGAAGATATGTCTGTAACTCCTCCGGGAGCTGAGCCTGTTGAATCGGCAAAATACCGTTTCCGGCAGGGCATTGAATTCGTGAAGCTCCTCACAAAGGGAGACATTGCCCTTGTTTCCCACGGCGGCATCATGAGAGACTTCTTTGGAAACGAGAAGCTGCCCTACACCGGCTATTTCATAACCGACAAAGATTTTAACATAATAAGCGAAAACCGCCTGCCCCACCCTGACATGACTCCTCAGCTCTGCCTTGAGCTTCAGGAGGCAGCTGAGCTTCTTCCCAACATAAGAGCCCACTGCATCTCTGAGGCAGCCTTTGCCCTTGAAATCGGGAAGGAGCTTAATGCTCACGGCTTTGAGCTTGACCTTAATCTAATTGAATGCTCCGCCCTCCTTCACGACATTGCCCGCCTTAGCCGGCAGCACGAGAAGGTTGGTGGCAGATATCTGAGCATTCTTGGCTATGATGAAATCGGCAGCATAATCCGCCAGCATGATGAACCCGAATCAGAGGAAATCAGCGAAGCCACCGTCCTCTTCATTGCAGACATGAACACAATTGAAAACCACCGCTGCAGCGTTGACGAGCGCTTTGAATACAGCTATACCCGCTACCTTCTCCCCCGCTATGAGCAGATGAAGGAGCTTGGAATATTAGAGGTTCATGCCCGCAGGCGTGAAATGGCTATTCGAATAAAGGAAAAAATAAATAACATATGCGGAAAGGAGCTTGTTAAATAATGGCCAACACTCTCGACTATCTCTCCTGGCGAGGAGATCTCAGCTTCGCAGCCTCACCCTTCAGAGAAATAGATTCCTTCATAATCTCCCAGCTCTCAACCCCGGATTACAGCGGAATTGTTCCTTCAGATGGGGAAAGTGTTCCCCTGCCGGAGGTTGTTGAGAAATATTTCGAAACCCATGTTGACGATGTTTCAACTTTGGGGGTGCTCCAGTCAACCTATGTTTTGCCCATGCTGAGAGCTCTTCCCGAAACTCCCCGCTTCAGAGATGCCCGCCTGTCCTTCGCAGTTAACCGGGTGAGGCAGGAGAATGAGGAGCAGTTCTGCGCCGTAACGGTTGAACTGCCTGACGGCTCCTCCTGCATATCCTTCCGCGGCACGGACGACACCATAATTGCCTGGAAGGAGGATTTTAACCTTGCAACAAGAGCTTCCGTTCCCGCCCAAAAGGATGCGGCGGAATATGTTGAGAAGGTGGCTTCCCTGCGGGACGGAGAAATCAGAATCTGCGGCCATTCAAAGGGCGGTAATCTGGCAGTTTATTCCGCATGCTCCGTGAATGCTTCACTAAGAAACCGAATAAGCAGCACCGTGAGCTATGACGGGCCTGGCTTCAATGCTTCCTTCCTTGAAGGCGAGGGTTATCTCTCAATGAAGGATAAAATAACAACCGTTCTCTCCCAGAATTCCCTGGTGGGCACCCTTCTTGAAACTGCCGGAGAGCCTCTCATTGTAAAGAGCGACAAAGCCGGTCCCATGGCACACGATGGCTTTTCCTGGCAAGTTCTGGGCAATTCCTTCGTGAGAGAGCCGGCTCTGAGCGAAACCTCCATCTTTTTCAAAAGAGTCATGGCCGAAACTCTCGGCTCCCTTGAAACCGAAGAAAAGCAGGCCTTTGTCGACGAGCTGTTTGACACTTTGCTTTCAACCGGAGCCATCACCATAACCGATTTAACCAACTTCACCCCCCAGCAGGTTCTTGAAATGGTGAAGAACCTGCACGACGGAAAGAAAATCAAAAGCTTCGGCCGGGCAGTTGCCGAGCATATGCTCAAAGACACCGCCGAAAAAATAAAGGTCCCTGAAATAAAACTACCTGAAATAAAGCTCCCCCTGCGCTAAGCAGCGGGAGCTTTAATATTTTGTTCAGGAAAGAAGCAGCGAGTCGGTTTCCTCCTGCTTTCCTGCACTTATCTCAAAGCGGCTGAGAAGGTCCTGCTTGGTGAGCTTTTTCTTCTCCTCCCCGGAGATGTCGAGAGCAATATTCCCCTCGTTCATCATAATGAGCCTGTTGCCGTGATTAATGGCGTCTCTCATGTTGTGGGTAATCATGAGGGTTGTGAGGGAATTTTCACAAATCAGTCTCTCGCTTATCTCAAGAACCTTTGAGGCAGTGGCCGGATCGAGAGCGGCAGTGTGCTCATCCAGCAGAAGAAGCTTCGGGCTCTTCAGGGTTGCCATAAAGAGCGTCAGCGCCTGGCGCTGCCCTCCGGAAAGCATGCCCACCTTAACCTTCAGCCTGTCCTCAAGACCCAGACCGAGCCCCTTGAGCTTTTCATAATATTCCTCTCTCTCCGCCGGGCTTATCTCCCAGCGAAGTCCTCTTTTCGCCCCTCTGCGGGCTGCAAGGGCGAGGTTTTCCTCAACCCACATGTCAGGCGCGGTGCCCATCATTGGGTCCTGAAAAACTCTTCCGATGTCTGATGCCCGCTTATGCTCCGGCAGAGCTGTTATGTCCTTCCCGTCAAGAATTATGCTTCCTGAATCCACCTGCCAAACCCCTGCGAGGGCGTTCAGAAGGGTGCTCTTTCCGGCTCCGTTTCCCCCAATCACCGTAACGAAGTCTCCGGCCTTAAGCTCAAGGCTCAGATTCTGCAGGGCTTTTTTTTCGTTTATCGTTCCGGGATTGAAGGTTTTTGATATATTCTTAACTTCAAGCATCATTTTCTCCTCCCTGAGCTCTTCTGCTGTTTAAGGTGGGGCACAGCCAAAAACAATGCCACAATCACCGCCGTGAACAGCTTCAAGTCGTTTGGGTCAAGCTTCAGCCAGAGTATAATTGTCATGGCAAAGTAATATATAATTCCTCCCAAAACAACAAAGCCCATTCTCACGGCGAAGTTGCTGCCCTTTGAAAATATCGCGTCGCATAGCACCTCGCCAATCACGATTGCCGCAAGACCAATCACAATTGCGCCTCTGCCCATGTTAACATCTGCCGTCCCCTGGAACTGGGTCATAAGGGCTCCTGCAAGGGCAACAAAGCCGTTTGAAATTGCCAGCCCCAAAACCTTCATGTTTGAAACGTTTATTCCCTGGGCCCTGCTCATCTCCGGGTTGCAGCCTGTTGCTCTCACGGCACTGCCCTGCTCCGTGCCGAAATACCAGTAAAGGGCAAAGACTGCGGCAGCGGCAAGAATCAGAGCAACTGCAATTGCCTGGGGGATGTAGCGGGAGGAAACAAGAAAGCCTTTTCCGTTTTCGAAAAACATTCCGTAATTCTTCAGATTGGCAGACTGGTTTGCCTTCATCCCCATAATCCGAAGATTTATTGAGTAGAGAGAGAACTGGGTGAGTATTCCTGCAAGGATCGCCGGGATTCCAAGCTTCGTGTGAATTATCCCGGTAACAAAGCCTGCAGCAATCCCTGCAAGAAGAGCCGCAAGAACCGAGAGCCAGGCAGGGCAGCCTGCTATTATGAGCATAACGGAAACCGCTCCCCCGGTTGCAAAGCTGCCGTCAACGCTCATGTCTGCCAGATTAAGAACTCTAAAAGTTATGTAAACTCCAAGGGCCATGATTCCCCACAGCAGCCCCTGGGCTGCCGCAGCCGGCAGCCTTGACAAAAGATTGAGAAGGTTCATTTATTTTATCCTATTGCAACAAAGTCTTCAGGAATTTCAACCCCGTAGAGCTCTGCAAGCTCAGGGTTGTATTTTTTAACGGGGTTGGAGTCATATTCAATGGCCATTTCAGAAATGTCTGCCTCGCCCTTGAGAATTTTAACTGCCATTTCGCCGGTAACTCTGCCCAGCTGGTAGTAGTCTATAGTGAGGGTGGCAACTCCGCAGATAGCGCAGGGGCCCTCCTCCCCTGTTATAACGGGGATTCCGGCAGTCTCTGCAATGTTTCCTATTGTTTCTGCGCAGGAGGCTGCAACATTATCCGTGGGTATGAAGAGCACATCGGCTTCTCCGCAGGCAGCCTGAGTAACGGAGGCAACATCGTTTGAGTCTGTGAATTTCTCTTCAAGAACAGTCACGCCCTTGCTCTCAAGATATTCGCTCACCTTTTCAAACTGGTAAACGGAGTTTGCCTCTGAGGAGCAGTAGAGAACGGCAACTGTCTTCGTATCCGGGAACAAGTCAAGTATCATCTGGGCCTGCTGGTCAAGAGGGGCAAGGTCTGAGGTGCCGGAAATGTTTCCCCCCACAACGCCTGAAAAATCGCTTATGTCAAGAGCAACGCCATATTCGGTAATTGCAGTTCCCAGAACCGGGATTTTATCCGTTGCAGACTGGGCAGCCTGAAGAGCCGGGGTTGCGTTTGCCAAAATCAGATCAACTCCGTCTGCTGCAAAGCCGCTGCAGATGGTTGAGCAGGTGGGAATGTCTCCTGCGGCAATCTGCTCATCGAACTCAACGGCGTCGCCGAAGGCATCGGTCAGCGCGTCTTTAAAGCCCTGGGTTGCGCTGTCCAGCGCAGTGTGCTGAACCAGCTGGCAGATGCCAACCTTGAAGCCGTCGCTCTTTTTGTCTCCTGAGGAACCGCAGGCGCAGAGCGCAAAAATCATTGCAGCGCAGAGAATGATGCTCACTAATTTTTTCATTTTTCTTTCCTTCTTTCAAAAAATTAAGCGGCCCCGCCGAAAAGCGGGACCGCAGGTTTAACCCTTTGTTTAAACGCGCATATCCTCAACTCTCTCCGGCAGAAAAACAGCCCTGATAATAGCGATAATATGCGCAGGAATAGGAGCCCGCAGCCTTGCGGACCTGAGAAATGTTCATTTTAAAGGAATTTAAAAACATTTCCAATCTCCCTTCCCTTATTGTTTTACAGTATAGCACTTTAAATCAAAAAAGCAAGCTTTTTTTCAATTATTATTTTTTCTCAATGACAATGGATTGAAAGAACCGTGATTAAACCTGCAATCCCATTTCCTCCTCATGAGTCTGTTGCCAAAGCAGCCCTCTCTTCACCGCTATGTTAGCAACGAATTCCGTTATATGAGATTATTTTCTGTATTTGCATATTTCAAGCTCTCTGAACAGTCTGTCATGCCGTTGATAAATATCGTTTGCATTATTAAAGCTTCTCTTCTTTAAAAGTATGCCCACAATGCGAATAATCTGATAAATCCATGCAAACGGCCGAACCCAATTATGAGTCCAGGCATATTTCCAATTATACATGCCGCTGCGCTGAAGCTTTTTAAATATATTACTTTCCTCTCGGTAAGAAGCAATCTTTCCGGCCACGAAGTCTCTTCTTTCTCCGAAATTTCCGGCATCAAGAATCTCCTCCATAAACAAATCCACGGTGGCCTCCTCCGCCGCTTCGGAAAAGCGCCTGTGTGTTGTTCCAAGATATTTTTCCGTCAGCGCCGTCGTGAATATCGCCAGTTTTTCAAGGCCTGTTTCCCTTGTAAGGGCAGCAAATTTATGTTCCCACACATCATCTGTCAGGAATTTTTCCACATAACAGGCCCAGTCTATAATCTGGCGCAAGCCTACTCCGGTTTTTATGTGGTGTTCAATATGCTCAAGCAGCACAAGCCCATTTTCAGCATCCGGAAGGGCATAAAATGAACATGAATCTGCCTGCCTTTTTACAGGCACCGCTTCCTTTATGATTTGATCCAGCCTTTTGTCATTTGCATCTTCATTAAAGGAAAAATATCTGTGCATTTCATAGCACACACCGTTCTTCTCAAAGGACATGTGGCGGAGATATTCATAACCCTTTATTGCCTTGTCTGTTCTGACAAAGCCATTTTTCTTCATAATTTCAACGGCCTCGTCAAAGTCCTCACCCATAGGCATGAAATCTATATCTCCCATGGTCCTGTCTGCCGGATGGGGATAATACTGCGCTGCCGCAAAGCCTTTAAAAATCACGGGCCTGGCAAATAATGTATTCAGCTCGTTAACAGCTGCGCCGTGAAGAATAAATTTTTTAAGATTATTATATCTTGATGCATTAAGCCATGAAACGCCCTCCGGTGTTTTAACCATAGGAAGAATGGCGTGCTCCGAAAGCACAGCCAGCGCAGCATCCCAGTCTGTAATCTGCGGGTTGCCTGCATCAAAAACCGAATATTTAATTATGCTCAGCGCTTCTGATTCTGCAGACATTTCATTCCTCTAAAAGATCGGCTTCCCTAAGCTTGACCAAAATATTATTAACATTTCTTTCGGCATCTTCCCGGCTTACATCATATGCTTTTGTAAGCTTTTCCACGATTATAGCCTCGCTTGTTTCTTTTTTAAGGCACTCCAAGATAAATCCCGCCACGCCATTTATCTTTATAATTCCGTGAAAGGATTCCCTCATCGGGACGGCCAGCTTCTCTCCTTCCACCTCGCTTATAACCACATTGCAATTTAGTTTCATATCTTCTATTCCTCACTTATAGAATTGATCAACACTTAGTTCAAAGGGAATGCTTTTTCCCTGGCAAGCTTTTTTCTTTATTAGGAAAATTCATGAGTTATATTTGACATAAAATATTTTCAATTTATTCTTGATTTTATTATACTTTTCGGTATAATAAATGTATCAATTAGAGTAGAGGTATATTTTATGTGTGTAAATAAATTTGTTGACCGCATACAGGAAATGAGCACGCTTGAAAATGAATATCTGCGAAAAGAGTCTTCTCTTACCGTTGTGTACGGCAGAAGGCGTGTCGGAAAAACCGCTCTTTTAAGCGAATTCATCAGCCGTCACAGCGGTTTTCATATCTATTTTCTTGCAACGCAGGAGTCAGAATGCCAGAATATTTCCGCCTTTAAAACACAGGTGGCAGAAAAGACAGGAAATGAGCTGCTTAAATCCGCCGATGTTGACTGGCTGACTGTTCTCAGAATATTGGCAGAGTATAAAACAGTTGAACGAAAGATAATTGTGCTTGACGAGTTTCAGTATCTCGGAAGTGCCAACCCTGCATTTCCATCTATTCTTCAGAAGGCATGGGACACCTTTCTGAAGGATTCCAATATCATGCTGATTCTGTGCGGTTCTCTTGTAACACTCATGAAACAGCAGACCTTGGAATATTCAAGCCCCTTATACGGCAGAAGAACGGCACAGATAAAATTAAAGCAGGTTCGTTTTTCCCATTACGGCGAATTTTTCCCGGATATGGATGAGGAGAAGCTTATTCCGTTCTATGCCGTTACGGGCGGTGTACCCAAGTATGTTGAGTTATTTGAAAATGAGAATGATGTTTATAAAGCGATCAATGATAAAATATTCAACACGCAGAGCTATCTGTATGAAGAGCCATACTTTCTCCTTCAGAATGAGGTTTCTGAAATAGGAAGCTATTTTTCCGTCATAAAAGCGATTGCGATGGGCAATCACAAGCTTTCGGATATATCCGCATATATCGGCATAAAACAGACAAGCTTAACGAAATATCTGAAAATCCTCACTGATCTTGACCTGATTGAACGGGAGATTCCCGTTACGGAAAAGACTCCCGAAAAAAGCAAAATGGGACTTTACCGTATTACAGACAATTTCATTGCATTTTGGTTCAAATTTGTTTATCCCTACCGTTCTTTCCTTGAACGGGGTGAAACGGCTTATGTCAGCGAACAGCTCCGCAAAATGTTTATTCCAAATTTTGTTTCATATGTATATGAAGACCTTTGCCGCGAAAAAATGTGGCAATTTGCTGCGGAAAACAGATGGGCCTTTTGTTTTGACCGTATAGGCAGATATTGGGGGCCCAAATGCGGTGAAACCGACATATTAGCCATTGATACTGCCGGAAAGAATATGATTATAGGTGAATGCAAATATTCCTGCAGCGAAAAGGGCCTTGAGGTTTTGCATACTCTACAGGAAAAAGCAAAAAAGCTTATGCCTCTTGCGGAGTGCGGCAATGTGAAATATATTATTTTCAGCAGTTCCGGCTTTACCAAAGGTCTTCTTGACGAGGCAGAACATAATCCTGACCTTACGCTTGTAAACGGCCTTCTAGTTCAATAAGCTGCAAGCTGCAAGGAGACGGAACGAGGGGCGAGCATTGAGCAGTGAGCAGCGAGTGAAGGAATTTTCGCGAAGCAGTGTAGAGCATTAGTGCATTAGCTTTTTTAGTTCGTGGTTCGGAGTCAGTAGTTCTTGGCGGGTTCGGAGTTCTTGGTTCTTCGTTCAAAGAAGTAACCGATTTCCTAAGAACTAAGAACTTTTAACCATGAACCTTCTACGAACCACCCACCGCGCACTACGAACAAAAACCTTCGTACTCCGTCCTTTACTACAGACTGCAGACTACGTCAGCCTAAATTCACAAATTATTATTGCATTATTTCTGTAATTTAATTATAATTGAGATGAAAAGGAGGGATGCTGCTATGGGAAAGAAAGACATAACCGAAAAGCTTCTTGCATCATATAACGATGTATTTGCAGACATTGTGAACGTGCTCCTTTTCAACGGTGAAGAGATTATAAAAGAAGATGAGCTTGAACCTGAAACAGCCAGATCGAGCTATAAGTTTGCAGAGGCAATACATGAGCAGGAGAGAGATGTTGCAAAATTCTGGAAGAACAACAATGTGAGAATAG
>R03__coassemble_109_pt1 | contig 51907 bp, 59 predicted proteins | sample R03__metabat2_low_PE_030 | metagenome-assembled genome bin R03
CAAGCGGTCCCCCTCCCTTTAGGCAAGGGAGGCTAAGATGCGGGGGAGGCTTTTTTAATAGCTTCGGCCTTCGTCCTGCGTCCTGCGTCTTCTCCTTGCAGCTTGCAGCTTTTCACACCCATCAAAGCTGGGGGTCTCTACCACTCTACCACTATTCTGAGCGCATGATATCTTGCAGGGGGAATAATGGTGGAGACCCTGCAGGCGCTGCAGCTCTGCCGCCTTCGTTGTGCATAATATTCTCATGTCGTTGGGTAAACCGGCTGTATTGCGTTTATATATTTGATTCTCTTATGATATAACTGTTGACAGTTATGTTGAGGTTCGGTTATAATGAGACAACTATTTTGATGCAGAGGGTAAAGGTATGTTTGAAGATTTGATTGCAAAGAAGGGTGTGAGTGTTTACAGCGTGGCTAAGAAATGCGGTCTCCCATACACGACTGTTAACGAAATTGTTCTCAACAAAAAAAATCTTACTGCCTGCAGCTACAGGACGGTTTCCGCCCTGGCTGAATATTTCGGACTGTCTGCAGACGAGTTAGTTGCTGCGGCTTCCTCAGATTGTTCAGCTGTAAAACCGGTTGAAATCAATCAAACATGGGCAGAATGCAAAAAGCATAGGTACCGTTTTCCTGTAAGGTTCAGCTGTGAGGGATATAATGCTTCAAGAATACATCCTCTAAAGCAAAAGGATACAATGGCAGTGTATAACTGCGTTAAGGATAATTCTGACATACTTTCCTTAGTTCTTTTCGGTAGCTCACCGACAATCTGCTGCAGAGTCGACAGCGACCTGGATTTTGCAGTGGAACTCAGACAGGATGCTTTAAACCGCGACACAAAAAACGCTGTTTCAGAACAAATTCAGGAGGCCTGCGGATATACCGCAGACATAATATGGATGGATCGAGTGGACAGACCGTCAAAGCTTTATGAAAATATTTGCAGAGGTGTAAAAATTAAATGAGCAAGCTTCTGGCAAGAGCCCGCATTAAACATATAAATGCGGAAAACGATTACCGACATATATCCGAGGATGATGCTTATCTGGATGACTGCTGTTATAATCTTCAGCAGACAATTGAATTCTGTTTAAAATATATCGTGGAGCTGAACGGAGAGGGCTATGTTGAAAATCACGATGTGAGAGCACAGCTTAACAAGCTGAAGTCAATGGGCGTTGTTTGCCCGTTTTCTGATGATATTAGAAGACTTGCCTCTGTTCTTAACAGTTGGGAGGCTGAAACCCGTTATAACGACAGCTTTACATCGCTTATTGAGGATGTTGAAGACGCGAGACAGCTTGCCGACAGACTTCTTGAATATTGTGAGGGACTTGTTATAGTTCTGGACGAGGGCGAACAAATGTAATTTTCGGCGCCTACCTCTTTCAATCCCTTACCTGATTCAGCTTTTATAGCTGATTATTTCAAATGCGTTAAACAGCGCAGGCAAATCGCTGCCTGCGCTGTTTAATATTGGTTTTATCAGCCCATTGTGATGGACTTTTTGGGGCAAACGGAAACGCAGTTTCCGCATTCAACGCACTTGCTCTCGTCAAGCTTCCAGGTTTTTTCGGCCCTGTTAACTTCAATGGCCTCCTGGGGGCATTTCTTTGCGCAAAGCGTGCAGTAGACGCAGGTTTCCGGATTCTGCTTGGGCTTTGTGCTTGCTGCAGCGCCGGATGCAGTCTTCTTTTTGGGCTTTATGTGGGAGCCTTCAACAATAAGGTCCTCTTCCTTGGTGGCTATCATGTGATAGTCCTGAGTCAGGGTGATTGCCTTGCTGTTGCAGAAGTCTGCGCAGGTTGCACAGAAGGTGCAGGAGCCCAGATTGAAGGAAAGGGTGATCTTTGTTCCCTCTTCAACCTCTTCAAGGGTTCTTGTTATTGCATTTCCGGAGCAAACCTTTTCACAGATGCCGCAGCCCAGGCACTTGTCAGGGTCATAGCTTATTCTGCCGCGGTAACCCACGGGCGCTTCAACGGGAACAAAGGGATACATGTTGCAGCTGGGTTTGGAAAACAGCTTCTGAAAAGCCTCTTTTACAAACGGGAAATCCATAACTTAAACTCCTCCCTTCTTCTTTTCTGCAAGAATCTGAGTTGCAAGGGCCAGACCGTCGATTATTGCCTCGGGCTTGGGTGAGCAGCCGGCTATGTCAACATCAACATGAACATATTTGCTAAGAGGTCCTGCCACTGAATAGCTTCCTCTGAAAACATTTCCTGACTGGGGGCAGGAGCCGCAGGTGACAATGCATCTGGGTTCAGGAATCTGCTCCAGGGCGCGGAGAACTCTGGGAAGGCTCTGCTTTGTTACAGGGCCGGTTACAACTGCTATGTCTGCATGGCGGGGTGAGCCAACAAGCTTGAAGCCCAGACGCTCTGCATCATAGCGGGGGGTGAGCACGGAGACGATTTCAATGTCGCATCCGTTGCAGGAGCCGGCATTAATGTGGAAAAGCCAGGGTGATTTTGCCGAGCTTTCCTGAATAGTTTTCTTAAACATACCGATTCCTCCTTACAGCCCGTACCACACAAGAATCAGGGAAATCAGGGCAAGACCCGATACCACTGTCCAGTAGTACTTGAAAATCTGGTTAATTTTGAGTCTTGCGGTTACTGCATTAACAACTGTGACGCTTATAACCGTGATGACCACACAAAGCACCGCCATGATGAGCCCGTCAACAACAATGTTTCCAACTCCTATTCCGCCCAGGAAAAGGGCAACGAAGAGGGAGGACATTGTCAGCATTTTCACACCGTGGGTGAGCTTATAGACAGCAAGGGGAGGTCCGCTGTATTCTGCCAGCATGCCTTCGCAGATTTCGGTTTCTGCCTCTGCCGCATCAAAGGGATGAGCTCCGGTTTCGCCGGGGATAACCATTAAGAAGGCTATGGCCGCAGGGATGAGAGCGGGGTGGGCGATCAGGGAGCCTGCTATCTTCTGATAGTCGGCAATGGCCTCCATAGAGAAGGTGACTCCGTCTGCCGTCATGTTTCCGACTGCCTTTCCCACTGCAAGAATAATGAGAACCAGAGGAAGCTCGCAGGAAATTATCGTTACCATCTCCCTTGAAAGACCGATTCCGGCATAGGGAGAACCGGAGGCTGCAGCGCCGCCTATTTCGCATATTGCAGGAATGAGCAGCAGGTAGAGAATAACGATTATATCTGCCTTTGCTGAAAATGCTTCAAAGCCGTATATGGGGATAAACAGCTGAATAACAACCAGCGCTGCAAGCCCTATGATGGGGCAGAGCAGGAAGGCTGTTTTATCTGCAGCAGCGGGGATAATGGTCTCTTTGCCGCAGAGCTTGAAGAAATCATAGAAGGGCTGAACAATCGGGGGACCGACTCTCTTCTGCATGCGGGCAACAAGCTTTCTGTCTATGCCGACAAGCAGCATACCCAGCAGGAAGCAGAACAGGAAGCCGGGGAAAATGAGGATGTAGCCCAAATTAACTAAAACTGAGGTTAAAGCCTGCATATTCCCACCTCCTTAAAGTACCAGCAGCATGAACAGCATCGCAAGGGCAAGAGCAATAATCGCCCAGAGCGCATAGTCGTTCACAATACCGCTGTGCAGGTCGTGCATAAATCCGAAGTAGTGGCGCAAGTTATACTTGAAGCCCCAGAAAAGGTCGCTTCCTCCAACCTGGGAGTACTCGCTCTTTTCACCGCCCCAGAACAGGTCGTGCTTGGCATCGATTTCGCCTGCGGGAGCAAGATTTACGCTGTCGTATTTTCCGAGAACCGCAACTATCGTCACGGCAAGAAGAGCAATGCACATAATCAGCAGCCAGCTGATGGGGCTCCAGCAGCCGATTTCAACTGCTGTTACTGCAGGATATGCAGCAGTTACTGCCAGATTGCTCATGGCATAGCCGCTTCCCATGGCTGCGTCAATGTAGTTCATGGGGTTGAAGGCTGCAGAGGCTGCAGGACCTGTGAGGAACTTTTCCACAAGGTCCGGGAACAGACCTGTGAGCACGCAGAGAAGAGCAAAGATGCCCATTGCAAATCTCATGCCGAAGGGAACTTCCTTAACATTTTCATATTTCTCGGGAAGTCTTCCGAAGAATACCGACTGAGTAACCTTCACGAAGGAGGCAAGGGTGAGAACTGAGGTTACGAGGCACACCACTGTCACAACGACATACCAGATTGAACCGGTTTCGGCTGCCTTCTCAAAGCATGCCTGATAAATCATCCACTTGGAGGCAAAGCCGTTGAAGGGAGGAATGCCGGAGATTGAGGCTGCGCCTATGAGGAACAGAACCGTTGTTTTGGGCATCTTCTTTGAAAGTCCGCCCAGCTCATCGAGGTTGGTTGTTCCTGTTTCATGGAGAACTGCACCGGCTGCAAGGAAGAGCAGACCCTTGAAGAGAGTGTGGTTCATTGCATGGTAAATGCCGGAGGAGAAGCCCATGGCAGTGCAGAGACCGACAGCTGTGAGCACATAGCCAATCTGGGAAATGGAGTGGAAGGCAAGGAGTCTCTTAAAGTCATGCTGGGCAAGGGCCATGGTAACGCAGACAAACATTGAAACGCAGCCCACAAAAACAAGAAGGAACTGGAATGCGCTCTTGTCCATTACCTGGAAAACAAAGTAGCAGAGACGGATTATGCCGTATATACCGCTCTTTGTGAGAACGCCGGAAATGAGCACGGAGATTGATGCAGGAGCTGCGCCGTGGGCATCGGCTGCCAGGGGATGGAAGGGAACAATGAAGGCCTTTGTGGAAAAGCCGACAAAGAGGAGCGCAAAGGCTATTTTTGTTCCCGTGGTGAAATTGCCGGGAAGAAGGGCCGAAAGCTGAGCCAGGTTCAGTGTGTGGACCTGCGCATAGAGCATGATTATGCCGGTGAGGATGCAGGTTGAGCCTATGCAGCCAACAACAAGATATTTAAAAGCAGCTTCCAGCGCTCCGTAAACCTGATTTCTGAAGGCTGTGAGCGCAACGGCGGCAAAAGTGAGAATTTCAACCATGATGAACATGTTGAATATGTCTCCCGAGAGGACGAGGCCGATAACGCCGCCGGAGAGCATCAGGAAGAGTGTGTAGTACTGGGGGATATTGTCGTCATGCTCCATATATTTTATGGAGTAGATTCCGGAAACGAACACCGCCGTTGAGATGAGCAGACCGAAGAACAGAGAAAGCGCGTCAACCTCAAGAGCAATACCAAAGGCATAGCCGCCGGCTGTTGTTCTGTTTCCCATCCAGTAGGCTATTATCTCTCCGTCTATCATAACGGGCTTTATAAGAGCAATCATGAAGAGCAGAGGAGCGGTAACGCCTATCACAGCAAGGATATTGCGAACTGTTTTGTTTTTGCCCATTACAACAATCAGGAATGCGAAGAGGAAGAATGTCATAATGGCATAAATGGGGAAATGGCTGTAATTAAGGAAGTTGCTCATCCGTTAAGCCTCCTTATCTCCCTTGTGTCAAGGGTGCCGTAGCTCTCGTGAAGCTTCATGACCAGCGAAAGGGACATTGCCGTTACACATGCGCCTATAACGATGGATGTGAGTGTGAGAGCCTGGGGGATAGGGTCAACAAAATAGCTGAGAGCGGAAAGCTCACCGTCTGTGAAGATGGGGGCTGTGCCGCCGGGAACATAACCTATGGAGATTATGAGCAGATTCACGCCGTAGTCGCAGATTGAAAGCCCTATAACCGATTTAACAAGATTGAACTTCGTTATGATTGTGTAGAAACCGAGGGCAATCAGGAAGAAAGATGCCACATAGTTAAAGGTTATCATCACTTTTCCTCCACTTCCTGCCCGAGCTGAAGGAGCCCGAACATTGAAATTGCAAGAACTCCCACACCTGTGAGAACCTTTACTCCGACTGCTGCGTTCATGAGGAAGATTGTGCCGGTTGACCAAAGGTCTCCGATGTTTCCCTCGCATGCAAAAGCGTTGTAGCAGAAGCTTCCGAGGTAGGCAATGCCGGTTAGAGCAACCAGAACATAGAATACTGATGCCCAGCCCTCTGCGTGGTGCATTGCGTTGAAGGAAAGAACCTTGCTGGTTGTTTTATAGCCATGGCCCAGGCAGAGAAGCACAACTACGCCCACCATGAGCACACCGCCCTGGAAACCGCCGCCGGGGGAAAGATGACCGTGGAGGATTATGTAGAACAGATAGACAAGGGCGAAGGGCATTATTGCATCGCATCCGCATTCAGGGATGAAATTAAGAACTTTTCTCTCTTTCATTCTGCTTTCTTATCCTCCTTCTTTTCTTTTTTGTGGTTTGAAAGAATGACTATTGAGCCTGCAACCGCAGTAATCAGTATGAAGGCTTCACCCATGGTATCGTAGCCACGGAAGTCAAAAACAATGGATGTTACATCGTTTACTGCATGGGTCTTTTCAAGGTTCTGCTGAACGATAACATCAGCTGCGCCTGCAGGAGCGGAATCATCATAGGATGAAGGGTCCTGCTGGAGAGCATAGACGCTTGTTCCGTTTGCGCCGTCATAGGTGCGGGTCATCTGCCCCATGTCTACGGCAGCCATTATTCCGGCAACCAGAACCGTTACAAGCGCAAACCAGGTCAGGAATTTTTTCATTTATCCTTCCCTCCCTTGATTTTCTTAAGTGTCACAATGAAAATCAGCGGAGAAAGGGCTGCGCCCACGGCTGCCTCGGAAATGGCAACATCGGGAGCCTGGAGAATCAGAAATTCGGCAGCGGCAAAAATGCCGGTTACTCCCAGAGCTATAACAGCTGAAAGCAGATTTTCAAAATGGCAGGCGAGTATTGCTGAAACGACCATTCCGCAAACGACAAGGACATTGAGAATAATAACTATATTACTCATTGAAATCCCTCCCGTAATCATCAGGATCAAGGGGCTGCTCCGGACGGACTCCGGATTTGTATGCGCCCTTGGCTATGGTATGGGCTGCAACGGGATTTGTTAAAATCACCATGAGCGCAATAACTCCGATTTTAACCGCATCCGCTGCGCTCCCCTTAATGCAGGCGGCGTAAAGAATTGCGCCGACAGCAGTGCAGAGCATTCCCAGAGTGGGGATGCAGGTTGAGGCCTGCATACGGCAGAAGGTATCAGGCATTTTGATTATGCCTATTGTTCCTGCCAAGGCGAAGAAGGCTCCAACAACTATTAAAACATCAATGATTATTCTCAAAACCATAATCAAAGCCTCCCTTCAAGATAGCGGCCCACCAGCATGGTGTCTACTATGCCGAGAAGTGCGCCCACAAGGGCGATGTCAAGGTATATACCGCGGCCTGAATACATTGAGAAAAGAATCATGGCGCAGCAGATGAGATCGTCGCAGGCATCTCCTGCAACCATTCTGTCTGCCGGGGTGGGACCCTTTGCCAGCCTGTAGGCAGCGCAAAGCGCCAAAAGGGCAAAGAATATTGCGGCCACAAGAAGCTCTATGAAACCGATCATTCAAAAACCCTCCTAACTCCCTTTTCCAGGGTTCCCTTAATGGCATTGCCCGCTTCCACTGCATCCTTTGAAGCAACATCTATCCAATGGATATAGTAATATGCCTGACCTTCCTCTTCAACGGCATCAAGGGTGATTGTGCCGGGGGTGAGGGTGATGGAATTGGAAAGCATTGAACGGCCGTAGTCACTTTTAACATCAACCGGAATCTTTACAATGCCGGGCTTGATGTTTTTGCAGCCGCCATAGCATCTCTTTGCAACATCCCAGTTTGCCTTAAAGAGCTCACCGAGAAAAACAAAAACATAAGCCACGAGGCCGAAAAGCTTTGCCGGGTTGAAAAGCCAGAAGGCATTTTCATGAATGAAGAATCTTGCCGAGAAAAGAGCCACCGCCAGGCTCACAACCGCGCCTGCTGCAAGCTCCTGAAGGCTGAAGGACCAGGTTAAAAGTATCCAGAAGCCCAGGCAAAGCAGAAACGTGGTTAAAACTGCGGGAAAGCTTGTTTTGCGCAAGGGAGATTCCCCCTTTCTTTATTCTACTTCTATTGATTCCACATAGGATTTAAACATGTCCTCTCCCTCATTAAAGCGCAACAGGGCATTTTCAGCCATTGTGTCTTTTGCGGCGAGGGGAAAGAACTCTTCAATACATTCCGGAACTATTCCGGAATATTTGCCAACCGAGAGAGTGATCGCCAGGCATTTTGTGAAGCCCTGCTTTTTGCTTTCGGCCTCAACAAGCCTGATCACGCCTTCGGTAAATGCCAGCTCATGCATTTATCTGTCCAGACAGCTGAAGCAGGGATCTATGCTGGCAATAATCAGTCCCGCGTCGGAAACATTGTTTTCCTTCAGCATGAAGGGAACCGTTGGTGTGTTCTTATAGCTGGGAACATGGATTGAAACCCTGTGATTGTTGAGAGTTCCGTTTCCAACCACCATGTGGCTGAGCTGACCTCTCGGGGCTTCATGGCGGGCAACCGACTGACCTTCTTTAATCTTGGGGATCTTGTTGCCCAGATTAATGGGAGTTGCAGGCAGATTTTCAAGCGCCTGGTTGATTATCTTTATGCTTTCATAGCATTCAAGCGCACGGACAACAACACGGGCAAAAACGTCTCCGCTGTCAACCGTGGGAATGTCGAACTCAAAGTCGCCATAGGAGGAATAGGGAGAATCTCTTCTCACATCTATGGGAACGCCTGAGGCTCTTGCATGGGGGCCTACAGCGCCCATTCTGATTGCATCCTCCTTGGGAAGAACGCCCACGCCCTTGGTTCTCATGGCTATGGTCTTGTCTGTCAGAGCAATTTCAACAATTCTGTCCATGGGGGCCTTGAGCTTTGCGCAGCCCTCCAGTATTTCACGGCGGAGATCATCGCTTATGTCTCTGCGGGCGCCGCCTATTGTGACCATTGCGTAGTTGACTCTGTTTCCTGAGAGCTTCTCTAAAAGATCCATAACCAGCTCGCGCTCATCCCAGATGTGCATGAACATGGAATCGTGGCCTATTATGTGGCAGGCAATTCCGAGCCAGAGCAGATGGGAATGGAGCCTTTCAAGCTCTGCTGTGATTACGCGGATATACTGACCGCGTTTGGGAACCTCAAGCCCGTTGATTGCTTCAACCGCCATTGCATAGGTAAATGCATGGGAGTGGGAGCAGATGCCGCAGACGCGCTCAACCAGAACCAGAGTCTGGATGGCATTGCGCTGTGTGGCGAGCTTTTCGATGCCGCGATGGTTGTAGCCCACGAATACTTCGGCGTCTTTAATGATTTCGCCTTCCGTAATTAGCCTTGCATGAATCGGCTCTTCAAGGGCGGGATGGTAGGGCCCTATTGGAACAACATAACTCATTGCTCTTCAACCTCCTTTGGCAATTGTGTACCGTTGAGTTTCCTGAGTTCCTCAATGGGGGTAACCATTATGTGGCCCTTCCCCTGCTCCTCAAGCATGTCCTCCGGGAGGAAAAGACGCTTTGAAACGTCAAGTCCTTCAAAGGTCCAGCCGAAGATTTCATTCAGCTCTCTCTCCGGCCACTCGGCAGCCGTGTCGTAGATTGAGCTGATGGAGGGGACCACCGTCTCTCCGACTACATGGTAAGACTCAATCTGAGGCTCCACCTGGTAGTCATAAGAGATGTCGGGAACTCCGTCCTTGTTGAGAAAGCCGTGAATCATGGTGAGCCATACTCCGTTCTTTCTCATTTTTTCTGCAACGGGTACAATTTGGTCTTTGCTGATGTCGATGCGCTGGTACTCCTGCAAAATATATCACCTCTTTCTTGGTTTGCTTAACAGATTCTGGGCAGCTGCGCCCCCGTGAGCTTCTGCAGAATTCTGCTTCCGCCTATTTTAGTGCGCAGTATGACCCTGCCGGGGTAATTTATTGTAAGCTCGCCGATTATCTCGGCGTTTTTACCGTGTTCATGGCCTCTCATTGCCGAAAGCACATTTTCAGCCTCCTCCGGGGAGACAATGCATATGAGCTTTCCCTCATTTGCGCAGTAAAGCGGGTCAAGCCCAAGCATATCGCAGGCTGCGCTCACTCCCCCGCTGACGGGTATGCTGCTTTCCTCAAGCTCTACGGAAAGCCCGGTTCCTTCAACAAACTCGTTGAGGGTTGTGGCAAGGCCGCCTCTTGTTGGGTCTCTCAGAGCTCTCACCGCCCATTCCGGAGCCGAATTCATTATGCATTCAACAAGACCGTTAAGGGGAGCGCAGTCGCTTTTCAGCTCGCCCTGCATCATTCCGCTACGGCTGAGCATAACCGCAGTTCCGTGGTCTCCCATCGTTCCGGAGACAATCACCCTGTCTCCCTCTCTAAGGCTTTTGGGAGAAAGGCCCTTATATTTGAGCCTGCCTATGCCCGCTGTGTTGATATACAGTCCATCGCCCCGGCCTCTTTCAACAACCTTTGTGTCTCCCGTGACGATTTTTACTCCGGCCTTTTTTGCAGTCTCGCTCATTGAGGCAATGATTTTTTCAAGCTCAGCGCTGTTCATTCCTTCTTCTATTATGAGCGAGCAGGAAAGATATTCAGGTCTCCCGCCGCACATGGAAATGTCGTTCACGGTGCCGCAGACGGAGAGCTTGCCGATGTCTCCCCCGGGGAAGAAGAGGGGGTTTATGACAAAGCTGTCTGTTGAGAAAACAATGTCTCCCAGAACGGCCCCGTCTCCCAGCTCGCTGAGATAATCATTGTTCATTGCGGGAACTATTATGTTTTCAATGAGGGAAGCTGTCTTTTTTCCGCCGCTTCCGTAGTCAAGAGTTATTATATCTTCCATATGTCACCATATTTATAGGCCGCTGCGCAGGCGCCCTCGGAGCTCACCATGCAGGGACCTACAGGCTCGTCCGGAGTGCAGCGCTTTCCGAAAAGCGGGCACTGCTCCGGAGATATTTTCCCTGTTATTACATCTCCGCAGCGGCAGGCGCTCTGCCTGCCTTCCTTTTTTTCCACGGAGAATTTTTTAACCGCATCAAACTCGGAAAGCTCCTCTCTCAGCTGCAGGCCGCTTCCCGGTATTGTTCCCAGACCTCTCCACTCACTTTCGCAGGGCTCAAAGCATTCCTCCATAACCCTTTGGGCGAGCCTGTTGCCTTCATAGCTCACGGCTCTCGGATAGTCGTTTAAAACCCTGTTTTCGCCCTTTTCAATGAGCTTAAGCAAATCTTTAATTGCAAGCTTAATATCCTCTGCCTCAAAGCCGGCTATAACTCCCGGAATATCCAGATATTCAAAGCCCTTCTGCCCTATTATTGTTGCAACATGGCCCGGAAGGAGAAAGCCGTCTATGCAGAAGCCCGGCATTGCCATAAGCGTCTTAACCGCGCCCTCGCAGGTCTTCAGCATGGAGAAAAGGGAGAAATTTTCAAGCCCCTCAGCTCTTGCGCTGAGAACTGCAGCAGCCGTGCCGGGCGCAGTGGTTTCAAAGCCCACTCCCAGAAAAACAACCTCTTTTCCGGGGTTCCTGCGGGCAGTTTCCAGAGCATCTATGGGGGAATAAACAATGTCTATCGCCGCGCCGAGAGCTCTCCTGCGGGAAAGATTGTCTCCCGGAGTGCTTCCCGGAACCCTTACCATGTCTCCGTAGGTGGAGATTATAACATTCTTCTCCATTGCCAGTTCCAGAACGGAATCTATAACGGCAGCAGGAGTGACGCACACCGGGCAGCCCGGCCCCGAAACAAGACTCACATCCTTAGGAAGCAGGGCCTTAATCCCGTTTCTTGCAATGGACATTGTGTGGGTCCCGCAGATTTCCATCAGCTTAATCGAGGGCATCCTTAACCTCTTCCCAGGCTTCAAGATCCTCTTCTGCCTGCTGCTCGTTCAGCTTTTCAATCGCAAAGCCTGCATGAACGATTACATAGTCTCCGACTTCCGGCGACTCAATGAAATCGATGCGAACCTTTCTGCTCATCCCCATTGATTCGCAGACTGCCGTGTTTCCTTCTATTGATTTAATTCTGAGAGGTATTGCGAGGCACATATCATCAATTGCCCGAGGCTGATTCCCTCATCGTTGCAGGAGACCCTTTGATGACGGAACACCTCAAATCCTTCTTTTCTGAGTTTTTCAGGTAATCTTTTCATTATATACATGTTCTGAAAGCTGCCCCCCGAGAGAACGACTCTTTCAAGCCCATACTTCTCTCTTGCATTAAGGCACTGCTTCAAGGCCATGTCTATAAGAGTGTTCATAAACTTCGCGCAGGCTGCAGGAACATCCTTTTCCTGGGCAAGGCTGCTTATCATGCTCTGCCAGTCGAAAACATTGTTTTCGAGGCCATATTCATAGATGCCATCAATGCTCTCGTCGGCAGCAGCTTCAAGAAGCACTGCGGCCTGGCCTTCATATCCTGCCCGCTCCCTGATTCCAAGAACTGCAGCTGCCCCGTCGAACAGGCGGCCCATTCCGGTGCTCTCCGGGCAGTTCAGGCCGTTTTCCAGCATTGCGTCATAAACCCCATTGCCCTGCTTTTTGAGCATGTAATATGCAATTCTGCTTATATCTTCAACGGCTCTGTCTCCGCCTATGAGCCTTATTGGCTTTATTGAACCGAAGCGCTCAAAGCTCTCATAGCCGCCCACGAGGCATTCCGCCCCCCAGGAGGTCCCGTCGGTTCCGAGACCCGTTCCGTCCCACACAAGGCCTATTACTCTTCCGCTGAGATTATTGTCTGCCATGCAGGAGGCCATGTGGGCATGGTGATGCTGAATTCTGAAAACCCTTATGCCGCTTTCCAGCGCATATTCCGTTGACATGTAGTCCGGGTGAAGGTCGCAGGCAAGCGCCTTCGGTTCAATGTCGAACAGGCGTTTAAAGTGCTCAATCTGGTCTTTATAGTGCTCATAGGTTTCAAGATTTTTCAAATCTCCTATGTGCTGACAGGGGAAAACATAATCCCCTCTGTTAAGGCAGAAGCTGGCCTTCTGCTCTGCTCCCAGCGCCAGAACGGAACCGGCTCTTTCAAGCAGCTCCCCGTTCTCTCCTCCCAATTTAACCGGAAAGGGCACATATCCCCTGCTCCTGCGGAGAAAATATTCCTTCCCGTTGAGCACATGGCAGAGGGAATCGTCGCAGCGGGTCTGAATGTCTCTGTTATGGAGGAGAAAACCGTCTGCCACATTGGCCAGCTCTTCCTCCGCCTCTTGGTTTTTATACATGATGGGAGTTTCGCTGATATTTGCGCTGGTCATTATGAGAGCGTCTATATCGCTGCCGAAAAGGAGATAGTGAAGGGGAGTGTAGGGGAGCATAATGCCGATATATCTGTTTTCACTCACACCGTCAGGGGCTCCGTCTTTTTTCCTCAGCAGCACAATGGGCCTTCTGAAGCTCTCAAGAACCGCTCTCTCCTCTTCCGACACGAAGCAGAGCTTCTCTGCGCATTCAGCGTTTCTGCACATGAGCGCAAAGGGCTTTTCGTCTCTCCGCTTGCGCCTTCTCAGCTCCGCGGCCTTTTCGGGCAGGCAGGCAAGGTGCATCCCGCCCAGGCCCTTTACCGCTATAATTTTCCCTGCCTTGAGAGCTCTTCTTGCCTCCTCAATGGCTGCATCACCCTCAAGGATATCTGCACCGTAAGCTTTATAGAAGCAGTGGGGCCCGCAGACCGGGCAGGCATCCGGCTGGGCGTGATAGCGGCGGTCTTCAATGTTGTGATATTCCCTGTCGCAGTCGGGGCACATGGGGAAATCGGCCATTGAAGTCTTTGCCCTGTCGTAGGGTACATCTTTTATTATTGTGAATCTGGGACCGCAGTTTGTGCAGTTGATGAAGGGATAGCGAAACCTCCTGTCCCCCGGGGTCATCAGCTCACGCAGGCAGTCTTCACATATGCACACATCCGGGGAAATGAGAGTATTTCTTTTTTCCTCGGTCTTGCTTTTTTTAATCTCAAAGCCCTTGAAGCCGGCAAGGGGCAGGCCGTATTCCGTCTCTATGCTCTCAATCAGAGCAAGAGCAGGGGCCTTTCCGGGAACAGCTTCAACAAAGCGTTCAAGCTCGCTGCGCTCCCCTTCAAGCTCAAGCTCCACTCCCGAGGAGGTGTTTTCTATGAAACCGCTGAGATTATAGTCTCTCACCAGCTTATGAATAAAGGGGCGGAAGCCCACTCCCTGAACTATTCCGTGAATTTTAATCAGAACCCGTTCCATGCATTACCTGATAATTAATTGACAATTCAAGCTATTATAATCCATTATCAACAAATTAACAATATGTTTTTAATTATTCTTCACGATTTTCTAACAGCCCAGCATCCATTCAATAACTTCTTTTGAATATGCGTCATATCCCATATATGCGTGGTCTGAGCCCTCGATTATGGTGAGAAGGGCGGCTCCTCCGTTTTCGTTTATTTTTTCAACATTGCTTTTAATTTCCCGGAGATAGCCGGCATCTCCCGCTCCGTCGCTGGCAATTGCCCAAAGGGGAACCTCCGCAAAATTTTCGGTGTTCTTCACGGTACCTCCGCAGCTAACAGGAACAGCGCAGGAAAAATAGCTCCCCAAATCGTTGACCATGCCCCAGCAGCCGACAGCTCCCCGGCTGTAGCCCGTGAGGCAGATTTTTGAGCTGTCAACCCTGTATTCCGCTGCCACTTCATCTATGAGCCCCTTCAGAACCTCGGCAATCCATCCGTCGTGCCACTCAAACCAGCGGGTGCAGGGCAGGCAGAGTATGAAGGGGAAATCGTCTCCGTAAATTTCCTTCACCCTCAGCGCAAATTCTCTTTCGGGAATTTCGTTGAGCCTGTCGTTTGAATTGTCTCCCGGGAGATAGATTATGAGAGGCATCCCCTCTGTTGCATTCTCCGGAACCATAACATTATATTCAAGATACTGGCCCCCGTATTCGGCAGTCTCCTGCTGATGCTTCCCGTAATGAAGACCCGCTTCAATTCCGAGAGCCTCCTCGGCAGGCTCAGGCTCCGGCTCAGGGGAAGCTTCGGCAGCAGGGGGCAGGGCAGGCGCGGAGGAGGGCTCGCAGCTTTCCTGCGGAACAGCCGTCTGCCTTTCGTGAAAGCTCTCTTCAGCGTGAATTCTTCCTGCAAGGCATATCAGCAGCACTGCAGAAAGAATTCCTGTTATTAATAATTCAATTCGTTTTTTCACAGCAGCTGAATTTTCTTGCAGCTGCCCTCTCCAAAGACCTTTTCCATGCCGGCTCTGTATTCCTCAAAATAGTGCTTCGGCATGACGGCCTGAACGCAGCCTGCAAAGCCGCCGCCGTGAACTCTCCAGGCGCCCTTTCCTTCAAGCAGCTTTGCGCTCAGCTCCAGCCCCTCCTGGAGCTTAGTGTCTCCGGTGGCGCTCGTGACAATGTTGTTGAGCAGTCTTTCCGAGGATCTGCCTGACTCATTCATGAGGCGCATATAGGTCTCCGCATCCTTTGAAATGAGCGCATCGCGCATCTTCGGAACTCTCTCGTTTTCATTGAAAAAATGCATGGCCCTTCTGACGGGTCTGTCTTCCTCAGACCAGCCCTTCGCCCAAAATTCCTTTGGATCAACATCTGCAAGAACTCCCTTGTCGAACATGTTTGCAATCCTCACCATGTCCGCCGGGAGCATGGCATAGGAGGAATCGAGCCCTGCATGGCTGCCGCCTGTGTCTGTGAGGCAGATTTCAAGCCCCATGGAATTAAAATCCGCTTCAACAGCCGTTATTTCGTGGGTCTTAAAGTCCACATATATGCATTTGCCCATTGCGCTTGTGAGCTGGTCCATAAGGCCGCAGGGCTTTCCGAAAAAGCGGTTTTCCGCTGTCTGCGCAATGCGGGCGATTACAACGGGGGCAAGCTCTCCGCCGTTGAAAAGCTCATTTATTATTTTCCCTATAAGAACAGAAAAGGCAGCAGAGGAGCTGAGCCCTGAGCCTGCAGGAAGGGTGCTTGAAAGCTCTGCTTCAAAGCCTGAAACATTTATGCCCAGCTCCTTTGAGGCGGCAGCAACGCCTCTCACAAGGCCTATGCTTTTTCCGAATTCCTCAGGATTGGGGCGCAGATTGGAAAGCTTTACCTCAATGTTGGAAAAGCCCTTTGATTTGATTCTTATGGTCCTTCCCGGAATCGGGCGGCATACGGCCGTGATTCCGTAATTCACAGCAGAAGCAAGTATTCTGCCCTTTTGATGGTCTGTGTGATTGCCGGCAAGCTCAGTCCTTCCCGGTGCAAAAATCGTTGTCATGGATTCGGCCTCCATCTGTTAATTTTTACACATATACTATAACGCAAAATTATTTGAGTATCAAGTGAAAAGAGATATTGACATCAAATTGTAACCGGTTTATAATAATTTTGTTATGAACCTCTTCAAGAAATTTAAAACTGAATTTCTGGATTTTGAGCATCCTCCAAAGCCCCGCAACGCCGCAATCCTGGATGCTTTGCTTATAGGCCTGATTCTGATTGTTTATGCCCTTATTCAGCATGTTATACCCATGCATTTCTTCGAGATTAAGTTCGCAGCCATAAAAACCCGGTATGCGCAGCAGGCAGAAATTGAACAGTCCGCTGTTATCACCCCTGCTCCAACAATAGTCCTTCCTTCACCCACTCCCGCTCCCGTTAATCCTGAGGAAATGACTCTTGCGGAAAAATTTGCAGACAAATTTTCTTCCGAGACTGTTTTTGAAAACGGTCTGTATAAAAGCAGCGATGTTTCAATTGAAATCAGTGAGCACTCCTCAGGTGAAGGGAATCTTGCCCAGCACTGGTATGTTGCAGACATATATATTTCAGACGTTCACTGCCTCCAGACCTACATGTTTGACAGCACCTACAGCTATGAGTGCGGCGGGCACATTTCCAAGTTAAGCCAGGCGGCAGGCTCCATAGTTGCGGTGAACGGTGACTATGCGCTCACAACCTCCTCCGGAGTGATAATAAGGAACGGCGAGGTTCTGAGAGATTCCCCTGCCCTGGCTCAGATATGCGTGCTCTATGAAAACGGCGAAATGGAATGCTTCTCTGCCGACGAATATGATTCCGATGCGGTCATGGAGAAAAATCCCTGGCAGGCCTGGACCTTCGGGCCCTCCCTGCTTGATTCAAAGGGAAGGGCCATAACGGAATATTCCTCCTACTACGGTCAGGTTCTTGAAAGCAACCCGAGAACCGTGCTGGGCTACTACGAACCGGGGCATTACTGTTTCGTTCTCATAGACGGGCGGCAGAGCGGATATGCGCTGGGTCTTGAAATGGATGAAACCGCCCTTCTCATGGAGGAGCTGGGCTGCACTCTTGCTTTCAATCTTGACGGCGGCAGATCCTCACAGATGACCTGGGGCACCGAATTCGTGAATATTCCCTATAAGGACGGGCGATATGTGGGAGACATTGTTTATATTAAAGATATTTTCAGAGAGGCTGATTTAAATGAAGAAAAATATAATTGAGCTTTCCAAGCGGCTTCTGCCCCATTTTGTTCTTGATTTGGCAGTTGTGTTCATCGTATTTCTGGTTCTTAACAAATATAACCCCACAATGGCCTTTCTTTCCAACAAATACAGCAACCTGCTGATGTGGATTTTCTGCATACTTTCAATTGCGGAATCAGTCTTCTTCATAATAAGAAACCGCAGAGGGGAATAAACCTCTTCAAAATTTAATATTTTATCTTGACTATTTTCCCCTGCTGTGTTATCATCCTTGAGTCAGATAAATATCGCGGGATAGAGCAGTTGGTAGCTCGTCGGGCTCATAACCCGGAGGTCGTTGGTTCAAATCCTTCTCCCGCAACCACTAAAAACCGTCTTTTTTAACGAAAAGGCGGTTTTTTCATAACTTTTGGGAACAATTCAAAAATCCTCTTTTTTGATTTGGCGCACTTTGGAGCTTGCAATTAATTTTGCCTTTTGGCTTTTCTTGCGCTTGAAGTGCAAAGGCAAGCTTATCCATTAACGCTTTTATCGACTTAATAGCGTAATCAAAAGAAATATCTGAAATAAAAAGCTGTTTACATCTGTGTTAATTTGAAGTATAATTTAGTCACAAATGTAAACTACTTGGGTGATTAACTATGCACAAATACGAGCAGCTTAATAAAATGCTGGAAGACGGAAACGGATATTTATTTACAGAGGATGTTGTTGCTGCAGGAATTTCCAGAACATATCTCGGTAAGTTTGCTGCAGAAAAAGGACTTGAACGGGTTGTGCAAGGTGTGTATCTTGCTCCGGATACCTGGAACGATGAACTATTTATTCTGCAGCGAGCATATCCTGATATTGTTTTTTCCGGAGAGACAGCTTTGTATCTTCATGGACTTACTGATCGGGAATATCTCCACATCTATGTCACTGTCCCTTCCGGCTTTAACCGTTCAAGACTCACCGCACGTGGAATTCTTGTTCATCAAGAGCCACCGCAAACTTACATGCTTGGAATTACCGAGGTACAAACCGGTTTCGGACATAGCGTAAGAGCCTATAATAAAGAACGCTGCATTTGCAATTTAATTAAGGAGCGCAAAAAAGCAGAGGTGCAGACTTATCAAACAGCAATTAAAACATATATGCGCAGTAAAGACCGTCGCCTAACGGAGCTTGCACAATATGCAGCCGAGCTGAATATCAGGGATGAACTGATGAAATATGTGGAGGTGCTGGTGTGATAACAAGCGCAATACAGCTCAAAGCCAAAATTCGCAACGGAAAGACGGATATAACCATCACACGCGGCGACATGACCGACAGTGAACTTGAATATCTTCAGTCCGAGCTTGAACGGCGGATAAACAACAGCTAATGACCGATGAGCAGCTGCAAGCGGTTCAGCGCCTGAGTGCCTGGGAGCCTGAGTACCTGAGAAGTTGGGTAAAGGGGCGCGAAGCACGGCTACGCCGCTAAAAGAATAAAGAATATTGAATAAAGAAAAAATAATTTAGGGGGTCTCTACCACTCTACCACTATTCTGAGCGCATGAGAGAAGCTACAAGCTGCAAGCTGCAAGCTACAAGGAGACGGAACGAGGGGCGAGCAGTGAGCTGTGAGCAGTGAGGGAAAGTAGATTTGCGTGTGCGCAAATCATTTGATTTGATAAAAACAAGAAGATTAACAGGGACGCAGGGGCCGATGCCCACATCGACCGGAGAAAGGAAAACAACGAAATGTTGTCAATGTTACAACGGGACGGTTACAGCAGTACCGTCCCCGATTTTTCCCTTGTCTATACCGATGACTGCGTTAAGGATGCCAAAGCAGACAAGGCTCAGCTTAATAAGCTTAAACTGGTTCTACCCGCAACTGCTTTGCATACGCCATCAGCTTATTGATATCCCGTTCTCGCTGCTTCTTAGTCATCGATTTAGCAAAAAACCGCCTTTCGGCGGTTTTTATTATTTGATGTTCCAGATGTTTTCGGCATATTCCTTAATTGCGCGGTCTGCGGCGAAGTAGCCTGAGCGGGCAACGTTCATGATGCCTATTCTTGCTCTCTCTGCAGGGTCTGCAATGCAGGCATACAGCTTTTCCGAGGCTTCAACATATGATTCAAAGTCTGCAAGAACCATATAGGAGTCTCCCCCGTAAACAAGGGAGGAAACCAGGTCGGAATAGCTCTTTCCGTCTGAGAAGCCGGAGGAGAAGCGGTTGAGCACGCAGTTCACTGCCATGTCGTTATTGTAGATGTCTGCCGGGTTATAGCCGTTGCGGCGCAGCTGCTCGATTTCGTCAACATGGAGGCCGAAGAGGAACATGTTTTCATCCCCCAGCCGTTCATACATTTCAACATTGGCCCCGTCCAGGGTTCCTATTGTTACGGCGCCGTTCATCATCAGCTTCATGCAGCCCGTTCCGGAGGCCTCCTTGCCGGCGGTTGAAATCTGCTCGGAGACATCTGCCGCAGGGACTATTGCCTCGGCCGCGGAAACCCTGTAGTTTTCAACAAAGTAGAGCTGAAGCCTGTCTTTGCAGAGAGGGTCTGCATTAATGTCGTTCCCCAGGGAAAGCAGCAGCTCGATTATGCGCTTTGCCGTTTTGTAGCCGGCGGCGGATTTTGCTCCGAAAACATAGGTTCTGGGCACAAATTCCATTCCCGGATTGTCATGCAGGGCAATCTGAAGCCTGGCTATGTTCATTGCGCAGAGGAGCTGGCGCTTATATTCATGGAGCCGCTTAATCTGAACATCCTGAAAAGAGTCGGTGTTAAGAAGGAAGCCGTCGTTCCTGGAGGCAAAGGCTGCAAAGCTTCTGCGGTTCTCGGCCTTTATTTCATTAAAACGCTTCTGAACCTCGGCATCCTCTGCAAACTCAGCCAGCCCGGAAAGGAGCTCTGGCTCTTTCAGGTAGGCATCTCCTCCCAGAAGGTCGCACACGAGGGTGTGGAGCCCGGGGTTTATCTGGGAGAGCCAGCGTCTGTGGTCTATTCCGTTGGTTACGGAGGTGAAAAGCTGGGGGGAAATTGAATAAATGTCCGAAAACAGGTCGTCCTTGAGGATCTGGCCGTGGAGCCTTGAAACGCCGTTTACCCTGTAGCAGGTTGCAAGGCAGAGATTTGCCATGTGTACATTGCCGTCTCTGATGATCAGATTGCGGCCCACCTTCTCCCCTTCTCCGAACCGGGCGGCAAGATAGTTGCACCAGCGTCTGTTTATCTCGCACATAATCTCCCAGATTCTGGGCAGCAGCCCTGCGATGAGATTCTGGGGCCATTTTTCAAGGGCCTCGCTCATGACGGTGTGGTTGGTGTAGGCAACGGAATTTTTAACGATTTCCCAGGCCTCGTCCCAGCCCATGTCAAACTCGTCCATGAAGATGCGCATAAGCTCCGGGATTATCATGGTGGGATGAGTGTCGTTAATCTGGATTGTGTGGTGCTCGGAGAAGCTCTTAATGTCTCCCCAGGTTTTAATGTGATTTCTCACAATGTCCTGAGCGGTGGCAGAAACGAAGAAATACTGCTGCTTCAGGCGAAGGGTTTTTCCCTCAATGTGGTCATCTGCGGGGTAGAGCACCTTTGTGATGACCTCCGCCATTGTTCTCTGCTCAAGGGACTGAACATATTTTCCCTCCGAGAAGAGAAACATGTCGAGGGAGTCAACGGATTCTGCATCCCAGAGTCTGAGAGTGTTGATCTCGTTTCCGCCGTAGCCGGCAATGAGCATGTCCCTCGGGACGGCTTTAACGGCTGTGTAGCCGGTGTATTCGGCGGTGTAGTGGCCCAAATTGTCCCAATGGGGCTCAATTCTCCCCCCGAATCTCACTTCCACTGCCTCGTCATATCTGGGGATGAGCCAGCTGTCTGCCGCAATTCTCCAATTGTCTGCAAGCTCGGTCTGGGCTCCGTCCTTGAAGCGCTGGCGGAATATGCCCAGCTCATAGCAGATGGAATAGCCCGTTCCTTCAAGACCAAGGCTCGCCATGGAGTCCATATAGCAGGCGGCAAGGCGGCCCAGGCCTCCGTTTCCAAGGCCTGCGTCGGGCTCGGCTTCAAATATGTCTGAAGCGTTTCTGCCCATGTCCTCAAAGGCGCCCCGCAGTTCATTTTCTATGCCCAGGTTATAGGCATTTTTCATAAGGCTCCTGCCCATGAGAAATTCCATGGACATATAGTGGATTTCTCTGCCCTGCTTCCGGGGGTTCTCAACCGCCAGGAGGCGGCTCATTATTTCTCTTATGACTATGGCCGAGGCCTGAAAAATCTGGTCGTCGGTGGCGGTTTCGCTTGTGACCGAGAAGATTGCGCAAAGCTTATCTTCAATTGCGCTGCGGATTTCATCTCTTGAAATCTGGCTGATTTTGCTCATTAAACGGTTGCTCCTTTAGGTACTACTATGGGAAGATTTTTATTTCCTATGAGGGAAATTTCAGAGGTGAAGGCTGCGCCCTTGTCTGCTATCACATAATCCAGGGCCGTGTTTTTGCCCACATGGCAGTCGTTAAACACAATGCAGTTGCGAAGCTCTGCCCCCTCCTCAATTCTCACGCCGGAGAATATGACGCAGTTTTCTATGCTGCCTTCAATTATGCAGTCGTCCGCCACAAGGGAGTTGCTGGATTTTGCCTTGACTCCGTAGTAGGTGCTGACTCCCTCGGGGTAATTTGTTCTCACCGGTCTTTCCGGGGGGAAGACCGCTGCTCTGTTCACAGGGTCCAGCATTTCGCTGCTGGCGGCATAATAGCCGTCAACCGTTCTGATGAAGCGGGCATAGCTCGTGTGAACATAGGGGAGCATTTTTCCCCCTGCGGCAAGATAGCCGGTTATTGCGTCTTTATGGAAGCGGTATTGGCCCTTGGCCCTGCAGCTGTCCATAAGCTCGAGGAGAATGTCTTTATTGATCACATAGCCCTCAAGGGAGGGTATGCCCTCTCCGGGGCCCATTCTGTCGAATAGGACATGCTTTATGAAGCCGTCTTCACCAACTATATAGCGGTGATGAACAACATCGGGCTGGTAGTTTCCGCATATTGCGGTTATTCCCGCTCCGCCTTTTTTATGCTGAGCACAGACTGCTCCCAGGTCTATATTCCCTGCCAGATTTCCCAGCATGAGAACAATGTATTTCTGGGGAATGTCTCTTATGTAGCTGGAAACGGCATTGAGGGCCTCAATAGTTCCGTTGTAATCGCCTCTGTGGTATGAGGGGAGACCGAAGGGGGGAAGCATTCTGAGCCCGCCGCTGCGCTTGCTCATGTCCCAGGCCTTGCCGCTTCCTATATGGTCAAGCAGGCTCTGGTAGTCTCTCTGCATAACAATGCCCACATCGGTTATTCCCGCGTTCCTCATGGAGGAAAGGGCAAAATCTATGAGGCGGTATCTGCCGCAGAAGGGCAGTGACGCCGCAGTTCTCTTGGCAACAAGCTCTCCCAGCTCAGGGTACGCTTTGTATGCAAATATTATTCCGTGGAACTCAGACATGGCTCAAACCTCCCCGCTTTCATATATCATGGCTGCCGGCGGCACAGCTGCGCCTTCCCGGATTTCAACATTGGGTCCGCAGGTTGCAACTCCCCAGCCTTCGCTTCCGTCAGGTTCTGCGCCCACACGGGCGTTTTTCCTTATAATGCTGTTTTCGCCCACAATTGCATATTCAACAACGGCGCCCTCTTCAATGACGGCTCCCGGCATGAGCACGCTGTATTTAACTCTTGCGCCCTTTCCAACCTTAACCTGGGGCGAAAGCACCGACTCTTCCACCTGCCCGTAAATCTCGCAGCCCTCGGAAAGTATGCTGTGAACAATTTCTGCTCCGCTTCCCACGAAATGGGGAGGACAGGTCCGGCTTCTGGTGCTTATGGGCCAGTCAGGGTCATAAAGGTTAATGAGAGTTGTGGACAGCATGTCCATATTTGCGTCCCAAAGGCTTGTGATTGTGCCCACATCACGCCAGTAGCCCTCGAACTTATAGGGCCAGAGCTTCTCTCCCGCATTGAGCATGGCGGGGATTATGTTTTTGCCGAAGTCCTTGCTGGAATTCGGGTCTGCCTCGTCGGCAATGAGATAGGCTCTGAGCTTTTCCCAGGAGAAGATGTATATTCCCATGGAGGCAAGGTCGCTTTTCGGGTGGGCCGGCTTTTCCTCAAACTCGCAGACATATCCGTCTGCCCCCAGGTTCATAATTCCCATTCTTGTTGCCTCCTCCATGGAGACCTGCTGAACGGCAATTGTCAGCGCTGCATCGTGGGCCAGATGCTCTGAGAGCATCTTCTCATAGTCCATTTTATATATGTGGTCTCCGGAGAGGATGAGCACCGTTTCCGGATTATACTGCTCGATGAAGGCTATGTTCTGATATATGGCATTTGCCGTTCCGGAGAACCAGGAGCCCTTTTCCCCTGCGCTCTGATAGGGCGGGAGAATGAAAACGCCCCCGTCTGAAACGTCAAGATCCCAGGGTTCGCCGGTGCCGATATAGCTGTTGAGCTGCATGGGCCTGTATTGGGTGAGAACGCCCACTGTGTCTATTCCTGAATTTGCGCAGTTGGAGAGGGGGAAATCTATTATCCTGTATTTCCCGCCGAAGGGGACGCCTGGTTTTGCCACATCGCGGGTGAGGGCATATAGTCTGGAGCCCTGCCCGCCGGCCAGCAGCATTGCAACGCAGTTTTTCTTCATACTTGGGCCTTTCCTTTCTCTGTTTTCAGTTGAATTTATTCATGGTGGCCTCGCAGCCATTTAATATTATGCTCTCCGCTGCAGCAGCTGCCCTTGCAGCCGCTTCTTTGATAAGCTTTGAATCCTCCTGAGAGAAGCTTCCCAGCACATAGTCCTTCATCTCTTCCGGCGATGCGCTTCTTCCAACGCCAATTCTTATTCTGGGAAACTCGCTGCTCCCCAGGCAGGCAATGACGTTTTTCAGCCCGTTATGCCCTCCTGCCGAGCCCGATGGCTTCACACGGATTTTCCCCGTGGGCAGAGACATCTCGTCTGAAACGATTATTATGCGCTCAGGGGGGATTTTGTAGTAGTCTGCCGCCTGGCGGACCGCCTCTCCCGAAAGATTCATGAAGGTCTGGGGCTTCATGAGCAGAACCTTCTGCCCCTCAAGCTCCCAAAGGCCCGTCAGCGCCCGGAATCTGCTTTTGTTGATTGCAATGCCCTTTTCCTTTGAAAGAGCATCCCCCGCCATAAAGCCTGCATTGTGCCTTGTGTTTTCATATTGGGGCCCCGGATTGCCCAAAAATGCAACAATCCAGGAAACTCCTGAGGATTTTTTAAAAAGCATAGTTTCTGATTATTCGAAAATGTTGGAGATTGAAACCTCTTCATATATTCTGCGGATTGTTTCTGCAAACACGGGGGCAGTTGAGAGGTAGGATATCTTGTCGCTCCGGGGCTTATCCTCCGGGTAGGGGATGGTGTCGAGCAGGAGGAGCTCGGAGATGGGGCTTTCATCAATTCTTTCAATTGCGGGGCCGGAGAGCACGCCGTGGGTTGCGCAGGCAAAAATTTCCTTTGCGCCCCCTATTTCCTTGATGGCCTTTGCCGCTCCGCAGAGAGAACCGGCTGTGTCAACCATGTCGTCAAGCAGGATGCAGATTTTCCCTTCAACGCTTCCTATTATGTTCATAACCTCGCTCTGGTTGGCTCTTTCACGGCGCTTATCTACTATGGCAAGGCCGACTCCCAGCTTCATTGCAAAGTTCCTTGCTCTTGCAACGGAGCCCACATCGGGGGAAACCACTATTATATCATCGTTACCCTTGCCGAACTTTTTCACATAGTGCTTTGAAAATATGCTGCCGCCTGCAAGATTATCAACAGGTATGTCGAAAAAGCCCTGAATCTGGGCTGCATGCAGGTCCATAGTCAGAACTCTGTCTGCCCCGGCAGCGGTTATGAGGTTGGCAACGAGCTTTGCGGATATAGGGTCGCGGCTTTTGGCTTTTCTGTCCTGCCGGGCATAGCCGAAATAAGGGATCACAGCGGTAACTCTTCCTGCAGATGCGCGCCTGACAGCGTCTATCATGATGAGGAGCTCCATAAGATTGTCGTTAACATGGTTGCAGGTGGACTGAATGATGAAAACATCATTTCCGCGCACCGGTTCCTGGATGGAGATGGAGCACTCTCCGTCTGCAAACTGGGTCACGCTGGCATTTCCCAGGGGCTTGTAGAGTCTGGCGCAAATGTCTTCCGCAAGAGCTTTGTTGGAATTTCCGCTGAAAACCTTAATTTCTTTGCCGTGTGAGATCATTGTCTTTACCCTCCGAAGTGCATAATTTTACATGTATGATTATAGCATCTCCCCTGTCAAATTAAAAGTGGCATAATAAACAATAAAGAAATATTTTGACAGCAGGATTAATATGAACTATACTCATCGGGAAAAGGAAAGGCGGTATGTCCAAATGGAATTCGTTGGAATTTTTGACTCCGGCTTCGGCGGGCTAACCTCCGTTATGGAGTTCAGAAGGCTCATGCCGGAGGAAAACATAATTTTCTTCGGAGACAATGCCAGAGCCCCCTACGGGGCAAGAAGCAGGGAGGAAATAAGGGCCTTCACCGCAGAAATTTTAGAGCTGTTCAGGGCCCTGGGGGCAAAGGCAGTGCTTGCCGCCTGCGGAACAATTTCTTTGAACGCAGGAGATGTCATTAAGGGCTGCGGCCTGCCCTCGGCCAACGTCCTTTCTCCCACGGTTGAGCTTATTGCCGCCTCAAAGGAAGAGACTCCCCTGGGAATAATTGCAACGGAGGCCTCCGTCCGCTCAAGGGGCTATGAGCTTGAGCTGAAAAGGCTGGGGGTTGAGAGGGAGCTTGTCTCCGTCCCCTGCCCCGACTTTGTCACTCTTATTGAGGCAGGAGTGCCCTGTCAGGACGAAAGGGTGAAGCAGGCCGTTGAAAAATATCTTCTGCCCATAAAGGAGGCAGGCTGCACCTCTCTGCTCCTCGGCTGCACCCACTACGGAATAATCGAGCCCGCTATAAGGGAATTTCTGGGTGAGGGAGTCGGCATCATTTCGGCTGCAGGCTGCGGCGCCTCTGCCCTTGCAGAGCTTCTGAAGGAGCAGGGCCTTGCCGGAGGAGAGGGCATAACGGAATACAGAACCAGCGGCAATATTGAGGAATTTCGCAGGATTGCTTCAAAAATCCTGGGATATTCAATATAATATTGAAAAAGAACTCTCGACAGGGAGTTCTTTTTCGTGTATAATAGTTCGGCTATGCTGGAATTTGAAGAATACAAAATAAAACTGAATAATCTCCGCCCCGTGCTTAACGGCCTTCAGGACGCGCTCAAGCTTGAAGCCGCCTCAAAGGAAATTGAGGAGCTGGAAAAGGCCTCGGAAATGCCCGGCTTCTGGAACGACATTGAAAAGTCTCAAAAGGTGCAGAAGCGGCTGAAGGTACTCAAGGGCAAGGCCGAAAAATATGCTTCTCTCTGCTCAAGCTGGGACGACCTTATGGCCATCTGCGAAATGGCCCTTGAAGAAAACGACGAGTCCATGCTCTCCGAGCTTCAGGAGGAATTCTCCTCCTTCGAGTCTGAGCTTGAGGCCACCCGCCTTTCCACCCTGCTAACCGGCGAATACGATGCAAACAACGCCATCATAACCTTCCATGCCGGAGCCGGCGGAACCGAAGCGCAGGACTGGGCCTCCATGCTCTACCGCATGTATAACATGTGGGCCGAAAGGCACGGCTACACCGTTAAGCTCATGGACTATCTTGACGGGGACGAGGCCGGTCTCAAAAGCGCCACAATAATGATTGAGGGCGAAAATGCCTACGGCTTCTTAAAGAGCGAGCACGGAATTCACAGGCTTGTCCGCATAAGCCCCTTTGACGCAGCCGGCAGAAGGCACACCTCCTTTGCAGCAGTTGAGGTCATGCCGGAAATCACGGAAAGCAGCGAAATTGAGCTCCGCGATGAAGACATTAAGATGGATGTATACCGTTCCTCCGGCGCAGGCGGCCAGAAGGTCAACAAAACCTCCTCCGCAGTCCGCCTTACCCACATACCCACGGGAATAGTTGTTTCCAGTCAGGTTGAAAGGAGCCACTTCCAAAACCTTGAAAACTGCCGCAGCATGCTCATAGCAAGGCTTGCAGAAATTAAAGAGCGGGAACACCTTGAAAAGATAAGCGACATTAAGGGTGTTCAAATGAAAATCGAATGGGGCAGCCAGATCAGAAGCTATGTGTTCATGCCCTATCAGCTGGTTAAAGACCACAGAACCGAGTTTGAAAACGGCAACATAGACAATGTGATGAACGGCGATTTGGACGGATTCATTAACGCCTTCCTCGCCATGAGAGCTGCCGACTGAACCGAAATATATTTTTAAAAGAGGACATAAATAATGAGCGCTTCAACAGAAAAGAAACTCCGTGCCCAGGCAAAGGCCGCCGGGACAGACAAAAGATCAATTGCCGCCGCTGAAGAGGCAAAGAAAAAAGCCAAAACCAACAGAAGAATTTTCTGGGCCTGCTTTGGCGTTGCTGTTTTTATTATCCTTGTGCTTGTTCTAAACTCCAACCTTCTCTACAGAAACACCACCGCTGTAACAGTTGGCAGCAGAAGCTTCTCCCCTGCCCAGATGAGCTATGAATATGCCGCCCAATACAGCAACTTCTACAGCAGCTACGGCAGCTATGCCTCCCTCTTCGGGCTTGACACCTCCTATGGTCTCTCAGGGCTTTCAAGCCAGGAATGCTCTATGGGCGAAAACATGACCTGGAAGGACTACTTTATCCAGCAGGCAGAGGCCTCTCTCCAGCAGCTTGTTGCCCTTGCAGACTATGCCGAAGCAAACGGCATCACTCTGACGGAGGACGAGCTTGCAGAGCTGGAGGAAAACTATGAAAGCCTTGAGGAATACGCCGTGACCTACGGCTATGCCGACGGAGACAGATTCCTCGCCGCAAACTACGGAAAGGGCGTTAACATTGCTGTTGCAAGAACTATGGACACTCTCTCCTCTCTTGCAAGCAAGGCCTACACCGCCTATGTTGATTCCCTTGAGATAACAGACGAGGAGGTTGCCGAGGCCTATCCTTCAGTTGCCGTGCGGCACATTCTCATAAAGGCAGAGGCCGATGAAAACGGCGAATATACCGACGAAGCCCTTGCCGCAGCAAAGGAAAAGGCAGAAGAAATCCTTGCCCAGTGGCAGGAAGGGGATGCAACAGAAGAGAGCTTTGCAGCCCTTGCAGAGGAATATTCCGAGGATGAGGGCAGCAACACCAACGGCGGCCTCTACGAAAACATCCTTGAGAGAAACACCGTCGAAGAGTTCAACGCCTTCTGCTTTGAAGAGGACCACGACTCAGGAGACACTGCAATTGTCTACGGTGACAACGGAAGCTATGCAGGCTACCACGTCATGTATTTCGTTGGGGAGGGAGACCCTGCCACCAACGAAACCGGCAGATCCTACATTGAAAGCGAAAAGGCCACTGCCTGGCTGGAGGAGCTGATTGAAGGCATTGAAGTGAAGGAAAGCTTCTTCATGCGCCTTGTGGGTAAAACCGTTTGATGCAGGAAATTTTCATTCGTGAGGGCGTGCTCCTTGGTGAGCAGGCCCTCATTAAATTAGGAAAAAGCCATGTCTGCGTTGTGGGGCTTGGGGGCGTTGGCGGCTGGTGCGCAGAGGCCCTTGCCCGCAGCGGGGTCGGTGAACTTACTCTGATAGACAGCGAGGACTTTTCCCCCAGCAACATAAACCGGCAGCTCGGCGCCCTTCACTCAACCCTTGGGCATTCAAAGGCGGAGGTTACCGCCCAACGCCTGCAGGACATTAACCCTGCGCTCAGGCTTCATGCCGTGAAGGCTCTTTACTGCGCCGAAACCCGCTCCGAGCTTCTCAAGGGCTATGATTATGTTGCGGACTGCATAGATCTTGTGAAGCACAAGACAGATCTCATTGCCTCCTGCCAAAGCGCAGGAATCCCCATAATCTCCGCCCTGGGCACAGGCAACAAGTTGGATGCCTCCCTCCTTGAAATAACCGACATTGCAAAAACCAGGGGCTGCCCCTTTGCCCGGGTGATGCGGAAGGAGCTGCGCAGCTTGGGAATTGAGCATCATAGGGTTGTTTATTCTCCGGAGGAGCCTGCGCCTTCTCTGCTGGAAAGCAGGGAAGCTCCTCCCCCGGGCAGGCGCTCAATCCCCGGCTCCTTAGTCTGGGTTCCTGCAGCTGCAGGGCTTTTGATGGCTCAGGAAATAGTTCTTAACATTGCAAAATAACCGCCGGAAACCGGCGGTTATAATTGTTTCTCTTATCTGTTTTTCATGACGGTCTTCATACGCAGGCCGTGGTCAAGAATGGATTTTCTCAGTCTCAGATTCTTGGGGGTGACCTCAAGGAGCTCATCGTCTGCAAGAAATTCAAGGCACTGCTCAAGGCTCATCTGCCTGGGAGGGATGAGACGGAGGGCTTCGTCTGAGCCGGAGGCTCTTGTGTTGGTGAGGTGCTTTGAGCGGCAGACATTAACGGGAATGTCTTCCATCTTCGGGCATTCGCCAACAATCATTCCGCCGTAGACCATTGTCCCCGGGGTTATGAACATGGCGCCTCTCTCCTGGGCATTCCAGATTCCGTAGGCAACGGCTTCTCCGGTTTCGTGGGCAATGAGGGAGCCTGTTCTTCTTCTGAGAAGGTCTCCCTTAAAGGGAGCATAGTTCTCAAAAACCGATGCCATAATGCCCTCTCCCTTTGTGTCTGTGAGGAATTCGTTTCTGTAGCCGAAGAGCCCCCTGGAGGGAACCAGAAATTCCATCTTCATTCTGTTGCCCACGGGAGTCATCTCCATGAATTCTCCCTTTCTTGCCCCCAGCTTCTCCATGACGGAGCCTATGCTGTCTTGCGGGACATCAACAACAACTCGCTCAATGGGCTCGCACTGCTGTCCGTCTATCTCCTTGTAAAGAACTCGGGGAGGAGAAACCTGGAACTCATATCCCTCACGGCGCATGGTTTCAATGAGTATGGAAAGGCTCATTTCGCCTCTGCCTGCAACATTGAAGCTGTCTGTCGCCCCTTCAACCTCGCTCACGCGAAGGGAAACATCCTTCATGGTCTCCCTGCGGAGGCGTTCGGAAATCTGCCTTGAGGTGACAAACTTGCCCTCCTTGCCTGCAAAGGGGCTGTCGTTAACGGAGAAGGTCATCTCCATGGTGGGGGCGCCTATTTTAACAAAGGGCAGGGGCTCTGCAAAGCCCTTTGCGCAAATTGTGTCTCCTATTGTAACGTCCCCTATTCCGCTCATGGCAATTATGTTTCCTGCGGAGGCCTCGGTCACAGCAGCCTTTTCAAGCCCTTCAAACTGGTAGAGAGAAACGGCCTTTGCCCTGTGGGTTGGGGCTGCAGAATCGTGATAGTTGCAAACCTCAATCTCCTGATTCTGCTTCACGGTTCCTCTTTCAATTCTTCCTATTGCAATGCGGCCAACATATTCATTGTAGTCTATGCTGGAAACAAGCATCTGGAAGGGGGCCTCAGGGTCTGATTCAGGGGCGGGGATGTAGTCAAGAATTGTTTGGAAGAGGGGCTTAAGGTCAGTCCCTGCAACATCCGGAGAATAGCTGGCCGTGCCGTTTCTTCCGGAGCAGAAGAGCATGGGGGAATCCAGCTGGTCGTCTGTTGCATTAAGGTCTATAAGCAGCTCTAATATTTCGTCTATAACCTCGTGAATTCTCTGGTCGGGCCTGTCGATTTTATTAACAACGACAATCACCCTGTGGCCGAGCTCAAGGGCTCTTGAAAGCACAAAGCGGGTTTGGGGCATGGGGCCCTCTGCCGCGTCAACCAGCAGAATTACGCCGTTCACCATTTTAAGCACACGCTCAACCTCTCCGCCGAAGTCTGCATGGCCCGGTGTGTCTACTATGTTAATCTTAGTGTCTCCGTAGCGGACGGCGGTGTTCTTTGCCATGATGGTGATTCCGCGCTCCCGCTCGAGATCGTTGGAGTCCATAACACGGTCAACAACCTCCTGGTTTTCCCTGTATACGCCGGACTGCTTCAGCAGCTCGTCTACCAGAGTTGTTTTGCCGTGGTCAACGTGAGCGATGATTGCAACATTTCTGAGTTTGTCCATATAAAAAACGACCTCAATTCATAATCTTTTTACACATTTCGCAACGAATGAAGATTTTAACACTTGCAAGCTCAAATTGCAACCATTATAATAGAGAAGATTTCAATTACTTCCGGAGATACTATGAGCTACAATTTTTTTGCATATGTTTCAAGAATGAAATACATTGGCCGTTGGAGCCTTATGCGCAATTCCTTCCCCGAAAACATCCAGGAGCACAGCCACATGGTGGCCGTGATCGCCCACGCGCTGGGGATTATCCGGCGGGATGTTTTTCATGAAGACTGCAATCCCGAGGAATGCGCTGCCGCCGCCCTCTATCATGACTGCAGCGAAATCCTCACAGGGGACCTGCCCACCCCCATAAAATACCACAGCGCCCAAATCCGCTCGGCATATCAGCAGGTTGAGCAGCTTGCCTGCAGCCGGCTTGTTGAAACCCTTCCGGCAGAGCTGCGCCCCTCCTTCGCCCCCTATCTGGGAGGAGAGAAGGAACAGGAGCTTCATGACATTGTCAAGGCGGCAGACAAGCTCTCTGCCTACATAAAATGCATTGAAGAGCGCAAGGCCGGAAACAACGAATTTGCAGAGGCCGAAAAGCAGACCAGGCGCATCCTTGAAGAGAGCGGAATGAAGGAAACTGCCTACTTCCTTGAGCACTTCATCCCCGCCTTCGAACTGACTCTTGACGAATTGGGAACTATTGAATGATGGAAAACCGTAATAACGAAGAAATTAAAAAGAAGGTCGTGCGCCTCATAGGGGGAACCGCCTTTGCAATTGTTTTTCTCATATTTGCAATAATAAGCATATCCGTTGCGCCCCACACCAGCGATCTTGAAGATTATTACACCTACACCAACTACCACCGGGGCGTTGAGAGGGAGAAGGCTGACTCTTCCCAGTCTCAAGCTCAGGCCGTGAGCTATTCCCAGTCTGTTTCAGACCTGTCTGCCTCCCAGACTTCCGAGCAGGAGAGCGCTTCTTCTGACAGCGCAGAGCAGAGCGAGGAAGCTCTGAGACCTGAGGTTGAAAAGGCCCGGGCGCTGGGTCTTCCCGATCCTCCGGAGATTGATGTGAGCGCATGGCAGTATGTTCTTGTGAATTCAGACCATCTCATTGAGCAGGACGAAGGCCCGGAGCAGATTGTCTACATCAACATGACCGCTGACGACACTGAAAAACAGACCGACTACAACGGCAACCGCCTCCCGGTTGATTCCCTCATTGCAGACGCTCTCCTTCAGATGGCCATTGACTGCAAGGCGGCAGGCAACCCGGTATTCCTCTCCTCTGGCTACCGCTCCTACAACGAGCAGAGCACTCTCCTGCAGAACAAAATTTCCAGCGGCTACGACTATGCAACCGCCATAACCATCGTGGCCGAGCCGGGCTCCAGCGAGCATCAGACCGGCCTCTGCTGCGACATAACCGACTATTACCGCCAGCTGAAGGACTCCTCCCTCGCCGAAACCGAAACCTACAAATGGCTCGCTGCCCACTGCACGGACTATGGCTTCATTGTCCGCTACCCGGCAGATAAAAGCGGCAGCGCAGACAGCGTGACAGGCATAATCTATGAGCCCTGGCATTTCAGATATGTGGGAACTGAGGCTGCAAAATACATAACAGAGAACAATCTCTGCCTTGAAGAATTTCTGGAGTTATACGAATGAAAAGAAAGCTGATTAGTCTCCTTCTCTGCGCAGCTGCGCTTTTTGCCCTCGGCGGAACGGCTCTTGCCGAAACCCAGTGGGACATTCCTGAGGAAAAGGACCCTTCTGAATATGAATATCCCGTCCCGGAGGGGCTCCCTGTTGTTGACATAACCTCCTGGGAATATCGCCTTGCAAACCAGAACAACGGCATCGGGCCCTATTGCTGCCCTCAGGTTGGCTTTGTCTATGAACAGGGGATTGACCTCAGAATATACGACAATGTGATTGCCATGATTGAAGCCTGCCGCTCCGAAGGGCTCCCCTGCTACATAAACTGCGGCTACCGGGATTATAGCTTCTGCTTTGCCCAAGACCAGACCGCCCTTGCCTATTACTACAGCAGCGCCGCTGAGATGGCAGCAAACCGGCTCTGCACCGGCTGCAACGAACACCAGACCGGTCTCGGGCTTGACATAACAGACAGCTTTGCCTATTCAGCCAACTATGACGGGCAGATTAATGAAGACGCTGTTTATTCCGAAACCTGGGCCTGGATGAAGGAGCACTGCGCTGAATACGGCTTCATAGTCCGCTATCCGGAGGGGAAAGAGGAATATTACGGTCTTGCCTGCCACCCCACCCACCTGCGCTATGTGGGCACGGAGGCCGCGCAATATATAACAGAAAACAATCTCTGCCTTGAGGAATTTCTCCTGCTCTACGGCTACCCCGTTAAGCTCCCGGCAGACTGAATGTGATGCATCCCCGGCCTTGGGCCGGGGATGTTATTTTTACATCATGTTGTCTTCTGCCTGGCGGCTGAAGATTATGTTAAGATTTCCGTTGCGGCAACATAATTACTTTCTGATTTCTGCTTTTAGGTTTATCCGGATAGAGATATGACACTTCACCCGTGTCAATCATTTCATTCACAACTGCTCTTAAAGTATCTGTGATTTTTTTATATCCAAGAGCAGTTGCAATCTCATTTGTTGACATACTGCCATTTTCAACCAAAAGATTTCTTACAAGCAAGCGGAGTTCACCTCGATTTCTTCGGGCCGGAACTTTGATTGTTTGTGTGTCATGCATTTTTTTAGTTTGCTCGATAAAAAGCGGATGAATCGGTAAAATCGTCAGAAAATAACTTCGATCTTCATCGGTCTCAAAAACCGGGATATCAGAACCATTGTTCTTCATGGAGCTGAGTATCAACGGAACTCCGGTATTGCGGCCTTCAACAATTTCCAGTTCCTTTAAGAAATCGCCGATTCTACGATTCCGGTATCTTCTGGAAACAAGTATTCTGTCTTCCAGCTGAGCATCTGTAATAGAACGATCCGGTCCGGGAAGGCTTAATATTTCCATCTTTTCAGGGGTCACTGTAACTGTAATTGGTTCATGAATCTGATAAGATTTGTGATACACAGCATTACTCAGTGCTTCTTCGACAGCCGGATACGGCCAATTAAATGCACGAACAGCAAGTTCATTGTCAGGGACTTTGGTCACATATTCTTTTATGATGTAATTTTTGATGTAGGCCAAGGCATCGCGGAGTTGTCGATCCAATGGCCCTTTGAAGGTTTTTTCAGTCATTCCGATCCCGGTAGGGTCCGGTTTGTCCACGACTTCAATCTGAGCAAAGGAGAAGAATTGCTCCGGGTGCTCATTAAAAAACATCAGACCTACATTCAAGGGTTTTCGATATTCAGAAGGTCCTCTCACAAGCTGCATATCCGTTGCCACTGCTTCTGTAGAGCGGTCCCATGCTGTATCATACAGGTCGCTTCCAACAGTATGAAGATAGTCTGCTAATAAAGCCGGCTTCATATCTGTAATTTCAGCGTGATAATTAATACGGTCATCAAAAGGAATATCTCGGGATATATAGATGAGCTCCTGTTCTTCTCGAGCATTTGCTTTCAGCGTTCGAGCGCCCTTCCGTATATAATAAGCTTTTGTGCTCTTTTCACCACCCTTTTGAGTGTATACTTTTTCCGAACACCTATACGGACGATCCTCACCACCGGGAACCCAAAGAACCAGGATCTCTTTTCCGTCAATCGTATAAGGTTCTATTACAGGGATACATCTCGGTTCAATGAAATTACATTTATTCAAAATATCCTGCTGAATGTTATCGATAGAATTAGGATCAAGGCCTTTTAGAGGCAATTTGGGCCTTCCGTTATCTTCTTCAACTCCAATTAAGATATATCCTCCACCCATATTATCAAAATCATTTGCAAAAGCAGTGATTGAATGAATGATTGGCTCCGGGTTCCAGTCTGATTTATATTCAATCCGGGTCCTTTCAACCTTTCTCCGGTGGATGAGATCATCAACATTGATTGGTAAAGCCATTTGTAAACCCCCTTTTTACAGAGATACCCTTCAACATCCCTTTTAACATGCCCTCAAATTATGCAAAGGGTATGTTAAAGGGTAAGTCTAATGTTGCCAAAATGTTATGCTGAAAAGAAAACCTCTCTCAACGGCTGAATACTGCGCTAATGTCCGGGAAGTTTTTTACATCATGTTGTCTTCTGCCTGGCGGCTGAAGATTATGTTAAGATTTCCGTTGCGGCAGCGGAGGGCGTCTATGAATTCCCGGGATTTTTCCGAATCCTTCAGCACCACCTCATAGGTCATCTCATAGAGAGTTCCCATGTTGGTGGTTTTCACCTTTTTGAGCTGATATTTTTTCGCGTATTTTTCAAAAATATCGTCAAACACGGTGTCGTAATCAAGGTTTTCCGGAATGGTCACCTTGAGAATTCTCACTGCCGAATCAGCCTCTCCGAAGCGGATTTTTGCAAGAATCAGCACCGCTGCAGACATTATTGCAAAGTAAACAAAGGCAAAGCCCACATAGCCCATTCCGCACACAAGCCCCAGGGAAACCGCAAAGAACAGCCCCGTAACCTCCTTTGCGCTCCCGGGCATAGACCTGAAGCGGACCAGGGCAAAGGTCCCCGCAACGGCAAGCCCAGCCCCTATGTTTCCGTTCACCAGCATGATAACCACGCAAACAACCGCCGGCAGCAGGGCAATCGATATTTTCCAGGAGCTCGTGTATTTGCTGCCGAAGGAAAACACCAGGGCAGCAAGAACTCCCAGCGCCAGCGCCGCCGCTATGCACACAATGAATTCCTGCATGGTAATTGGATTTGTAATAACACTGTTCAGCATTTCTCTCTCCTTAAAAATCGGCAAAAACCGTTTTTTTGATTATTTCCTTTTTGTAGCAGTTTCCGTATTTTGAATACGAGGTTGGGAAAATGCCCTCCCTGCTGAGAAGCTCTGCCAGCCAGAGGGGAGCCGCAGCCGGGATTTTAATTTCCATGAGCACATCCCCGTTTTCAAGCAGCTCCCTGCCCCGGTCTCCGGAGGTCAGGCTGAGGTCTTCGTCTCTCCAGCGGACGGAGCTGTCAATCGTGATTCTCAGCTCGGGATTGTCTTTATCCACATAGGAGGTTCTGTCGCAGCAGATGGAGACAGCTGGTCTCGGCTGATAGAATTTGAGAAAATTGTCAATCTCACGGCAGGTCTGGGAATCCTCGGGAGCCGCAGCGCTTCCCGCAAGCCAGGCTTCCGCCAGGTACGCCGGCGCAGAAACTCTCCTTTTATAAACCGTTCCCTTATATTTCTTCTTCAGCTCAACAAAGACCTTCCCCTCAGGCCCGGGAACTCCGTAGCTTCTCAGTCTCAGCTTCTGCTTGAACACCGGGCCCTCAATGGAAGCCCTTATGAGGGTAAAATCCTCAGTGTCGTAGTATATGCTGCAGACAAGGCTTTTAAAGAACTCGTCGGGAACAAGATGCTCTCCCGCTGTTTTCATGAAGCCCTCATACTGGGAGGGGCTGAGGAGATATTTCTTTTCAACCCTCTTGAAATTTAATATTGTGCCCTTTGTTTTTTCACTCATAGTTTCCGAAATAGGAATACAGCTCCTCCTGAGTAAGCTTGCAGAAATACCCCAGATATTTTATGCTGGTTTTCTTCCAGTCGTAAATGTCCAGCAGACGGTCCTTCATTTCATCAAGATGATTCTGCCAGCTTGAATAGCTTATCGTGTCGTCCCGGCGGGCCTCGTCGTCTATTATTTCGGCAAGCCGCTCGAATTCGGCCCATATGTTTTCGGCCGTAAGCTCTCCGTTGAAAGCCTCTGCCGCCCGCTTCAGGAAGCGGTCTTTATAATCCTCGTTCTTCATGAGCATGGTGTTGAGCCCGCTCACCTGATTAATATAGGAGGTGACATAGCAGAAGCAGCCCTCGGAGCTTCCCAGCGCATTGTCAAGATCGTAGAGCACCAGCTGCCATTTTCCTCCCTCTGTTTTAACATAGCGGAGATTTCCGGTCTGCAGGTCCCAGTTGGCGGAGAAGCCTTCAATAATCGTCCAATCGATGAGGCTGTCTATGTCTATTGCGGCGCAGACCTTTTCATAAACCAGCGGGTCTTTAACGTCTTCATAGTAAACCGGCTTAACGACCTCCTCATAAAACTCGCTCTCGGCATAGCTTGGGTCCTCCTGCATAACAACGCTATCCCTGTCAACGCCTATGAGATCTGCATACATCTGCTCGTTGTTTTTCTCCTGGAAGGAATATATTCCCAGATACTCTCCGTTCACATAAACCGCAACATATCTGTTCCGGCTGACCACTATGCTGTCTGAAAAGCCTGATGCAATATTCAGGAAAACCTCATTTTTAACTATTGTGTCGGTCTGGTCTCCCCCGGCCCGGAGAAGCAGATTTGTGAATTCGGTGACGCCCCCGTCTCCGAAAAGGTCAAAATTGAGAGTCTCTTCGCCGTAGCAGCCCCTGAAGCGGAAGCTCATGTTCTTCTTTCTCATTCCGGTGAGGGTTGAAAAGCCGTGCATTTTAATTCCCGCGCCAATGGTGAAGCTTCCGTTGTCTCCATAGTAGGAGAGGACCCCCGGCAGCTCCAGCTCCTTCTGCCCGTTGGCATACATGCTGTTAAAGGTTCTCGTGTCGTCCGCCACAACGGAAACAACAGGGATTGAGTGCTCCTCGTTGATGATGTAGTTAAGGGTGAGGGGCCTGGAGGCTGCGCCTCCTTCTTCAATGCACACTGCCCTCACAACGCAGGTTTCAGAAATTTCAACCGGCCCCGTATACCTTGGGCTCTGCTCCGTGGGATAGGAGCCGTCTGTTGTGTAATAAAGCTCACCGCTGCCCTCAAGCTCAAGGGTCACGGTTTTCACGCCGTTGAAGATTCCGTCCTCCCCCAAAAGCTTCGGGCTTTCCGAGACAAAGCGCTTTCCCTCTTCGTTGCCCTTCTCCGGAGTCTGCTCCATGTAGAAAAATCCGTTCTGCCCCTCAAGCCTTCCGTAGCTCTTGCCATAGGGAATGTCTTTAAGGGGGGTGTAGTCCGCAAGCTCTCCCTGGGGAGTGTAGAGATAGAGCCTGTCATTCTCGGAATTGAGAGAGAAGGGGGCCATGGGTCTTTCGCCCTGATAGCTGAGACCCTCCTTGTCGCAAAGGATGACGATGGTCTCCCCGGGGTATAGGATGTGGTCCGGAAGAGTATACAGCGCTTCTCCTGCCTTGTCGGTTAAGCTCCAGCCGGCGGTGCTCACCGTGCTTTCCGAGATGTTTTTAAGCTCAACCCAGTCAGGATAGCCAATGTTCGTGTAGTAAAGGGAAAAATTGTCTACGCAGACCTCATTTATAACAAGGGGGCCGCTCACCTCCCTGCTTTGCTGCAGGAGGGCAAAGCTCTCTTTTGTGTTGGGGTACAGGGGAGTGGGATATTTGGTTTCCTCCCAAAGGCCTTCGCCGTTTTGAATGAGGGAGCAGTCTGCCGTGTCGGAAAAAATCTCGCAGGAGGAAACAGCGGTTCCGTTTCTGTCTCTGAGGGTCACGGTCTCTCCCTGAGAAAGGGCGAAGGAAGCATGCAGCTCTCCGCCGCCGCTCTCCACCTTATCTGCAAAAACGAGGGCATAGGAATCGGCATAGAGCGTGAACTCCGGGAAGCTCCAGCTTGCGCTGCCGTCATCAAGGCTCCAGGCGGAAAGGTCAATGTCTTCCCCGGTCAGATTGCGGATTTCTATCCAGTCAGGAAAGCTGCCTGCAGAGTCCTGAAGGGTGGCCTTGTTTTTTGCCATGACCTCGCTTATTATAACTCTGCCCTCTCCCGACTCATAAACCGCAGGCGCCTCGGTTTCAGCAGGCTCCGCCGCAGCCGGGCTCCCGGCTGTTTCCGCCCCGCAGGCGGCAGCTGCGAAAATCAGCAGCGCTGCAGCGCATATTAAAATCAACTTTTTTATAATCTTCATGCTTTGGTCCTTGCACATTTAATCAAAATATTATACATTATTTAAGCAAGGAGGTCAATCAAATATGAACATAACTGTAATTGGCGGAGGCGCTTCCGGGATGCTGGCCGCTCTCACGGCCTCCGAAAATCCCGAGAACCGGGTCATCCTTCTTGAAAGGCAGAGCCGCGCAGGCCGCAAGCTTTCGGCCAGCGGAAACGGGCGCTGCAACATAACCAACACCAATCCCTTCTCCGGCCGCTATCACGGGGAGGACCCTTCCTTTTCCTCCTTCGCTCTCGCCGCCTTCCCCCCTTCAGACAGTCTCAAATATTTTGAGTCTCTGGGGCTTGTATGCTGCGAGCAATACGGCGGCAGAGTATATCCTTTTTCAGACTCTTCAAACAGCGTTGTGGATGCGCTCCGCTTCGCTCTCGATGCCTCAGGGGTTGAGCTCTGCTGCGGGGAGGCTGCAAAATCAATAGCCTTCTCAAAGGATAAGGGCTTCCACATTTTCACAGACAACAGAGTTTTCCCGGCAGACAGAGTGATAGTTGCCTGCGGCGGAAGGGCAGGGGGAAAGCTTGGGGGCGTGAGCGACGGGTATGAGCTTCTCAAATCCCTGGGGCACAGCTGCACAAAGCTCTATCCCGCCCTTGTCCCCCTTGTGACCGAAGGGGATTTCACCCGCTCCCTCAAGGGGGTTCGGGCTCAGGTCTCCCTCCGTCTCGGCTCTCTCTCCTCCTCAGGCGAGCTTCAGTTCACGGAAAACGGAATATCCGGCCCTGCCGTTTTCGACATTTCCAGAAAAGCCTCCGTTGAAGGGGGAACCGTGGAAATTAATCTTCTCCCCGGCCTTGAAAGCATCTATCCCCTCCTGCTCAAAAGAAGAAGCAGCTGCCCCTCTCTTGAGGCAGGAAGCCTTCTCACCGGCATTCTCCACAACAGGCTCTCCCTTGTCATGGTTAAACACTGCGGAATCCGGCCCTCCCAGCCCATAGGCTCCCTCAGCGACGGTCAACTCAGGGAAGTGGCAGAGAGCTGCTGCCGTCTCACTCTGCGGGTGAAGGGAACAGGCAGCTTCGACAATGCCCAGATTACGGCCGGCGGAATCAGAACCTCAGAATTCAAGAGAGAAACCCTTGAAAGTCTCCTTGTTCCGGGGCTCTATGCCTGCGGCGAGGTTTTGGATGTTGATGCAGACTGCGGGGGCTTTAATCTCCGCTGGGCCTGGGCCTCGGGGCGCCTTGCAGGTATGCTGAAATGATTAAGCAGAATCTCCGCCTTGAAATTGGGGAAGACGAAAAAAAGCTTCTCCCCGGCAGCAATGCAAGAATACTGAAAAAATCTCTCGATGCCCGCCGCAAGAACGACATTCACTATGTTCTCACCATTGGAACAGAGGAGCCCCTGGCTCTTTTAAAGCCTCCGGCTCTTTCCTCTCCACCTGCTGTGAGGCCCATTGTGGTGGGAAGCGGGCCAGCCGGGCTCTTTGCCGCCCTCTATCTCGCCCGGGCAGGGGCCTGCCCCCTGCTTCTTGAAAGAGGGAGCGATGCCCTCACAAGAAAGGCCGCAATAGACTCCTTCAAATCAGGCGGAGCCTTTTCCGAAAGGAACAATGCCCAGTTCGGTGAAGGGGGCGCCGGAACCTTTTCAGACGGAAAGCTGAACACCGGCACCCACGATGCCCGAATAGCCCAGGTCCTTCAGATTTTCTATGAGCACGGGGCAGGAGAGCAGGTGCTCTACGATTCAAAGCCCCATCTTGGAACAGACCGGCTCATTAACATTGTTCAGAGCATACGCAATGAAATAATTTCCCTGGGCGGGCAGGCGCTTTTCAACACAAAGCTTGAAAATCTCATCATAAAAGAGGGCAGGCTCACCGGGATAATTGCCAACGGCCAAAGGCTTGATTGCGAAAATCTCATTTTAGCCGTTGGCCACTCCGCGAGAGACACCTTTGAAGCCCTCCACGCTCTGGGCATTCCCATGGAACGCAAGGCCTTTTCCCTTGGCGCAAGGATTGAGCACCCTCAGGAAGACATTAATCTTGCCCAATACGGAAATCTCCTTCCGAAGAAAAAGCTCTCCCTCCTGCCTGCGGCAGACTATAAGCTCAGCTTCGGGGGAGTCTACAGCTTCTGCATGTGCCCCGGGGGCTATGTGTTCCCTGCCAACTCCTCCGAAAACAGCATCTGTACAAACGGCATGTCCTATTCCGGAAGAGCCGGAAAAAACGCCAACTCAGCAATCCTTGCAGGGGTCCGGCCGGAGGAATTCCCCGGCAGCGGAGTTCTTGCGGGAATGCGCTGGCAGGAAGAGCTTGAACGTTCAGCCTTCAGCTTCAGCGGAAGCTATTTTGCTCCTGCCCAGCTTCTGGGGGATTTCCTTGCTGGCCGCGGGAGCAGAGCCTTCGGCTCGGTTGAGCCCAGCTATCTCCCGGGCGTTGTGCCCGCAGACCTTTCTTCCATACTCCCCGGCTTTGTCTGCGAGAAAATCCGCTGCGCCCTCCCGGAATTCGGGAAAAAGCTCCGCGGGTTTGACAGGGCAGATGCGGTTCTGACCGGGCCCGAAACCCGTTCCTCCTCCCCCGTGAGAATACTTAGGGGAGAAAGCTTTGAATCCTCTGTGAAAGGGCTCTTTCCCTGCGGCGAGGGAGCCGGCTATTCAGGAGGAATAACCTCCTCTGCAGTTGACGGGCTCCGCTGCGCAGAGGCTTTACTGAAAAAATATATTAGCGAGGTTAATCATGAATTATAAAGAAGCGCTTGACTACATCGCCTCCTCCGAGCATTTAGGCACAAAGCTCGGCCTTGATAACATCAGGGAGCTGCTGGAAAAGCTGGGCAATCCTCAGAAGAGCCTCCGCTTTGTTCACGTTGCGGGGACAAACGGCAAGGGCAGCTGCTGCGCCATGCTCTCCTCCGTTCTCCGCCGGGCAGGCTGCAAAACCGGGCTCTACACCTCTCCCTACATTTTCCGCTTCAACGAGAGAATGCAGATAAACTCAAAGCAGATTGAAGACGGGGCCCTTGCCTCCCTCATTGAAGAGGTGAAGCCAGCTGCCGATGCCATGGAAAATCAGCCCACCGTTTTTGAAATCATAACAGCAGCGGCCCTCCTCTGGTTTGCCCGGGAAGGCTGCGACATAGTTGTTTTAGAGGTGGGCCTGGGGGGCCGCTTCGATGCAACCAACATAATAGACTGCCCTGAGCTTGCCGTAATAATGAACATCGGCCTTGACCACACCGAGCTTCTTGGAAACACCCTTGAGCAGATTGCCTTTGAAAAGGCCGGCATAATAAAGCCGGGCTGCGAAACCGTGCTCTATAATCAAAGCCCTGCCGTTGAAGAGGTGATCAGGGGCATCTGCGCAGAAAGGGGCTCCCCGCTTCGCATTGCAGACTTTTCCGCAATAGAGCCCGGCTTCAACAGCCTTGAGGGCCAGAGCTTTTCCTACAAGGGCCAGACCTATGCCCTTCCCCTTTTAGGCGCCCATCAGCTTAAAAACGCTGCTGTGGTCATTGAGGCGGTTAATGCGCTGAGAGAAAGGGGCTGGAAAATTGAGGACGATGCCCTTGAGCACGGGCTCTACAGCGTGTTTTGGCCTGCCCGTTTTGAGATCTGCGCCGAGGAGCCCTATTTTGTTGTTGACGGCGGGCACAATCCCCAATGCGCCTCAACGGTGGTTCAGAACCTGGCGGACTATTTCCCCGGCTTCCGCCATGTTCTTCTTGTGGGCGTTCTGGCAGACAAGGACTATCCCACCCTCTTCAAAATCCTCAATCTGGCAGCAGGGGAATATGTCTGCGTAACGCCGGAAAGTCCCCGGGCTCTCCCCGCCTCCTCCCTTGCAGAGCACCTGAAGCAATACGGAAAGCCTGTGACCGTTTGCCAAAGCATTGAAGACGGGGTCTTCACCGCCATTGAAAAGGCCAGGAGCGACGGAATGGTCTGCGCCGTGGGCTCTCTCTACATGACAGGCGAAATAAGAAACTGCCTTGGGCTCTACTGAGGAGGTTCACCATGAGAACAATGGCAATTGACTACGGGGATGCAAGAATTGGTCTTGCGGTTTCAGACCTCACCGGGACAATCTGCGGCGATGCCTGGACCCTTGAGGAATGGAATGCCGAGAGGGCAGCCGAGCGCATATTGGAGGAGGCAAAAAGCAGGGATGTGTCTGTTCTTGTTCTGGGCCTTCCCAAAAACATGGACGGAAGCGAGGGCCCCAGAGCCGAAAAAAGCCGGCAGTTCAAGGTCCTTCTTGAGCAGAAAGGCGCTCCCGAGGTGGTCCTGTGGGACGAAAGGCGCAGCAGCATTGAGGCCCATGCCAGTCTCCATGCAAACGGCAGAAAGGAAAAAAAGCACCGGAAGAATGTTGACGCCGTGGCCGCTTCCTTAATTCTGGAAGGATTTATCTCAAGGGCAATTCGCTCTTGATTTATCTGCCGGTTAGATGTAATATACTTACAGTTGCTTACTCGTGAGTTAGTAACCTATGAGTTAGTATTTCGGAGGTGTGATATGTTTCTTTGCAGAGAAAATGAGCTTAACAAAATGAACAGCCGCTATTACAGCGATAACATGGAATGCATCGTTATCTATGGGCGGAGGCGTGTGGGTAAAACGGCTTTGATAAACGAGTTCTGCAAAGATAAGCCCGCTGTTTTTTTTCCTGCGCTGAAGGGCAGCTCAAAAGAAAATCTCGAAGCGCTGTCAAAAGCTGTTTACAGCTATTTTAATCCCGGAGCAGTCGAGGCGCCGGTCTATGCTTCCTTTGATGCTGCATTTGCAGAAATTACCCGAATTGCAAAATCTCATCGGGTTGTTTTTGTAATAGACGAGCTGCCCTATCTTGCAAAGGCTGAACCCTCCGTCACTTCCCGCCTGCAGCACCTTATTGACCATGACTGGAGCGACTCAAAACTCTATCTTATACTTTGCGGATCCTCCATGAGTTTCATGGAAAAGGAGATTCTGAGTGAAAAAAGTCCGCTGTTCGGCAGACGAACAGCGCAGTTTAAAATATTACCGCTGACATATCTGGACGCAGCAAAATTTCATCCGGAGCTTTCGCCGTCAGAAAATGCTCTGATATATGGCATTACCGGCGGAATCCCTCACTATATCAGGAAGCTCGATGTACACGGCAGCATCAGAGATGCTTTGCTTAACAATTTTTTTGACCCATCCTCCTATTTATTTGAGGAGCCGGAAAATCTAATCAAACAAGAGCTGCGGGAACCTGCCGTGTATAATACTATCATAACCGCAATTGCATGCGGAGCCACAAGACTCAATCAGATTTCCGACAAAACGGGAATCAGCACTGCCATATGCTCAAAATATATTGCAAGTCTTTCAGAACTGGGTATAATACACAAACGGCTTCCTGTTGTTCAGAAAAGCGCAAAAAAGACCTTGTACGGCATTTCCGACAATTTTTTCCGTTTCTGGTATCGGTTTGTGCCCGAAAACATACTGCCTATCAACGCCGGGAGCATGGACCGTATATATGATGCAGCTGTCGGAAGCTATCTCTCTTCCTATATGGGGCTTGTCTTTGAAGAAATTTGCCGGCAGTACATGATGTTCTATGCCGACTGTCTTCCCTTTCCCCTTCAGGAAATCGGGGAATGGTGGGGAACGGATCCTGCGCTGAAAAAAGAGGTACAGATAGATATTGTCGGTATCGGCGCCAAATCTGATAATGCCGGTAAAGGCAGGAAATATATCATCGGTTCATGCAAATTTAAAAATGAAGAAATCGGCACCAACGAGCTGGATCTGCTCAGAGATTATGCATCTCTGTTCACTACCGCCGATGACGAGTGTTATTACTACATTTTCTCCAAAAGCGGATTTACAAGCGGCCTTATTGAAAAGCAGTCCGCAGGTGAGGTTACACTTATATCGCTCCAGCAGATTTATAACATGGCAGCGGAGCCGCGCAGACCGTAGTCAGCAGACCGAAAGAGATATCGTTGGGGCATTGTGTGAGACGATCCTGCATATAATATCCATGTCATAGCCTGATGATTGCTCCGATTTTATATGATTGCCCTAATTTATCTCAAAAAAAGCTTGACTCCAGGCCGGTTTTTTGCTATATTATCTTTTACCTGTGAAAGCAGGGAGGCAAGCCCTGAGGCGGCCGCATTCTAAGCGTGCTGAGACCACGCGCAATTAGTTTGCTGTGCTGCGCTCTGCGCAGCATTTTTAATGCCCGGCTCAAGGCAAATTTAAAATAGGAGGTGCCGTTAAATGGCTGCTGACGCACGCATTAAAGTAACTCTCAGATGCGAAGAATGCAAGCAGAGGAACTACAACACGATGAAGAACAAAAAGAACACTTCAGATCGTCTTTCTCTCAATAAGTATTGTCCCTTCTGCAGAAAACACACCAAGCACGTGGAAACCAAGTAATTCTTGAAAGGAAATTAAACAATGGCTGAAACAAAAAGCGCTGCCCCCGTAAAGGCCGCTGAAAAGAAAAACGCCGCTCCTGCAAAGGCAGTAACTGCCGTCAAGAAAGACGATTCCAAGCCCGGTTTCTTCAAGAGAATTGGAAAATGGTTCCGCGAAATGAAGAGCGAGCTCAAAAAGGTCATCTGGCCCACAGGTCCTCAGCTCGTGAAGAACACCGGAATCTCCCTTGGCATGATGATAGCTTCTGCAGTGGTCATCTGGGGCTTCGATGAGCTGGCTCAGCTCCTCGTCAAGGCTCTTCTGTCTTTGGCAGGTTAACGATGGCTGAACAGGCTAAGTGGTACGTTGTTCATACCTACTCAGGCTATGAAAACGCAGTAGCTGCCGCTGTTATGAAGGCAGCAGAAAACCGTCGCATGACAGACCTTATTGAGCAGGTTAAAATCCCAATGGAAACCGTCACGGAATACACTGACGCCGGCGAAAAAACCACCGAGCGCAAGGTTTTCCCCGGTTATGTGCTCATCAAAATGGTTCTGACAGACGAATCCTGGCACCTGGTGCACAATGTGCGCGGAGCAACAGGCTTTGTCGGAGCAGACGGAAAGGCAATCCCCCTCACCGAACAGGAAATAATCGACCTTGGTGTTGAACACAGAGAAATAAGCCTTGGCTACTCCGTGGGAGACACAGTGAGAGTAATAGACGGGCCTCTCTCCGGCTTCCTTGGAAAAGTCGAAGAGCTCGACATTGAAAACGATCTCGTAAACGTTGTTGTTTCAATGTTCGGAAGAGAAACCCCTGTAGACCTGGAGCTTGCCCAGGTTGAACCCTTAGAAGACGATTAATAATTAAAAAGAAAGAGGTGCTCTAAATTGGCACAGAAAGTTGTTGGATACGTTAGATTTCAGGTCCCCGGCGGAAAGGCAACTCCGGCCCCTCCCGTAGGTCCTGCACTTGGCCAGTATGGTGTTAACATCGGCCAGTTCACAAAAGATTTCAATGAGCGCACAAAGGGCGACATGGGAATGATGATTCCTGTTGTCATCACCGTTTATGCAGACCATTCCTTCTCCTTCATCACCAAGACTCCTCCCGCAGCTCTCCTCATCAAAAAGGCCTGCGGAATAGACAAGGCCTCCGGTGTTCCCCAGGCAAACAAGGTTGCCACCATCAGCAAGGAAGATGTCCGCAAGATCGCAGAGCAGAAGATGCCCGATCTCAACTGCACCGATATCGACTCCGCCATGAGCATGATAGCCGGAACCTGCCGTTCCATGGGCGTTATAGTTGGCGAATAAGCGGATAGGAGGAAGGTTAAATGTTCAGAGGTAAAAACTACAAAGAGAGCTCCAAGCTCATCGACAAGTCAGTCGTTTACGATCCCCAGGATGCTTTAAAGCTTGTCTGCGAAGCAAGCAAGGCCAAGTTCGACGAGACTGTTGAACTCCATGTTAAGCTCGGTGTTGACGGCCGCCATGCAGACCAGCAGGTTCGCGGCGCAATAGTCCTCCCCAACGGCACAGGCAAGAAGGTTCGCGTTCTTGTTTTCTGCAAGCCCGAGAGAGTTGAAGAGGTTCTTGCTGCAGGCGCAGACTACGCCGGTTCTCAGGATCTCGTTGAAAAAATCCAGAAGGAAAACTGGTTCGAGTTCGACACTGTTATTGCTTCTCCCGACATGATGGGTGTTGTCGGCCGTCTCGGTAAAATCCTTGGACCTAAGGGTCTCATGCCCTCCCCCAAGGCCGGAACCGTAACTCCCAACCTGGTTCAGGCTGTTAAGGAAGCCAAAGCCGGTAAGGTTGAATACCGTCTCGACAAAACAAACATCATCCACTGCCCCATCGGCAAGGTCAGCTTCGGCGCCGAAAAGCTCTATGAGAACTATGTTGCTCTCATAGGCGCCATCATCAAGGCAAAGCCCGCAAGCGCAAAGGGCCAATACATCAGATCCTGCGTCACCGCCTCCACAATGGGCCCCGGCGTTAAGGTCAATGCTCAGAAGCAGCTTTAATTTTCAGTTTGTTTTAAAAGCCACCTCTTGCGGGGTGGCTTAAATTATATTATAATCAGCTTATGAATAATTCTGCTAAAGTAAAAATGATTCTTTTCATAGTGATTTTCCTTTTCCTCATTGCCCTGGTGGTCTATGCACTTGTGGGCACAAAGCAGGAAAGGGAATACTATCAAACCGCCGGAGTGCACGTTTCCGTAAGCTCCCCCTCCCCAACGCCCACTGCCATTGTGACCTATGGGAACCAGAGCAATCCCGCTGTCTCAACTCAGCCCGAGATCTACATTGTGGAGACCCCTGAGATCACTGCCGAGCCCACCCCTGAGCCCACAATCGAAATTGTCTCCGAGCCCACTCCCTCTCCCCAGCCCTACGGCATGGAGCTTTGCAGCGGCAGCTTCAGCTCCTCGGGAGACTATCTTTTAAAAATCAGGGCAGACTATGTTGCCTCCGTGGTAGACGAAAATAACGTTATGTTCACCGTCAGCATCTATGCCCTGCACTACTCCCTGCACTACAATTCCTTCAAAACTCTCCATGCAGATTTCAACGGCGAGTCCCAGTCCCTCCAGGTGCCTGACATTAATTGTGACAATAATGCTCTCTCGGAAACCCTCATCGGAAACGCTGTTTTCTCTTTAAGTCTGCCCCAGGGCTGCTCTCTAAGCGTCCCCTTCACTGCCCGTTGGGACTATGGCGGAACCTACGGGAAAGACTCAAACGGGAATCCCGTTAACATAGACTCTCTTTCCTGCGGCGGAACGGTTGCAATTTCAAGATGAGATCCCCGGAACAGATTAACAAAATAGTGCAGCTGCTCCTTGAAGAATACCCTGAGGCAGACTGCACTCTTGACTTTAAAAAGGATTATGAGCTCCTCTTTTCCGTGAGGCTTGCCGCCCAATGCACAGACGAAAGGGTCAACAAAATAACTCCCGCCCTTTTTGCCCGCTTTCCCTCCCTTGAGTCCTTTGCCGCAGCAGAGGTTAAAGAGGTTGAAGAGCTTGTTCATTCCTGCGGCTTTTTCCGGGCAAAGGCGAGAGACATTGTTGAATGTTCAAAAATCCTTCTGGAAAAATTCGGAGGCAGAGTCCCGGGAACAATGGAGGAGCTGCTCACCCTTCCCGGCGTTGGGAGGAAGACAGCGAATTTAATCCTTGGAGACATTTTTGAGCTCCCCGGCAGTGTGGTTGTTGATACTCATTGCATCAGGCTTTCAAACCGCCTCGGTCTGGTTGACAATCTGAAGGAGCCTGAAAAAATCGAGCAGCAGCTAAGAAAGCTTCTCCCGCCGGAAAGCTCCTCCCGCTTTTGCCACTGCATCGTTCTTCACGGAAGAGCCGTTTGCGATGCAAGAAAGCCCCTTTGCCAAAGCTGTTGCCTGAAGGCTTACTGCCAATATAATGAAACCGCCCATAACTGAGCGGTTTCATTCGTTTATGAGGATTTTTCCTTTAATCTGGTCAAGAAGTATGGGTCCGTAATGCCTTGAGTCTGAAGAAACGGAGCGATTGTCCCCAAGGACGAATACTCTCCCCTTTTCAATTGTCAGAGGATAGGAAAGGCTTGCTCCGGGCTCGGTTTCTGCCTGCCCCTCCTCGGCAATGCCGTTAACATAGAGGACTCCCTCTTTAATGTCAACAGTATCTCCGCCGACTGCCGCAATCCTTTTAACAACCCTTTCCCCGTCGGGCAGGCGGATTGAAACAATGTCCCCCTTTTTATAGTAGCTTTCCAGCTTCCAGCAAAGAACAAGCTGCCCGTTTTTAAGCGTCGGTTCCATTGAGCTTCCGCTTATCCTTGCAAAGCCCAGCATGAAGGAGAATGCCGCGATGGCAGCAATAAGCGCTGCCATCACAAGCTTCAATGTTCTCAGCCTTTCAAGGCTGTCTTTTTTATACTTTTTTAAACCTTTGCTGCTCAATCGTCAAAAAGCATTTCTTTTTTGGTTCCGGAGCTGTCTTCCTTCGGCTGAGCAGCCTCTTCTGCTTCAGGCCAGCTGGTGTTTGCGCCGTCAACTGCGCTCAGCTGCTTTTCAAGCTCAGCCTGCTGCTCCTTCAGCTTGTTGAGCTTCTTATAAATAATCACAATAGCAGCAGCCAGAATCGCAAGGAAAATCAGGTCTGTCCAGCAGAGTTGGAGGCAGGTGTGTTCAAGTATATATTTCATTTGCTGCCTCCTTCATCTGCTTTTTCCTCTTCCCCCTCCGGCTTTTCGCCGGTGGGGGATGTTTCTTTTTTCTCAAGCTCCTTGAGCAGTTCCTCGTTTTTCTTCTGGCGATCCTTGAATTTCTTTCCGGCTATAGCCCAGACCACTGCCGCAATCAGAAGAACTGCAGCTGCTTCAAAAACATAGGAGTGCATGTGGAGAGTGTTATGGGTAAAATTCCAGAAGTTCATTTCTTTTCCTCCTTATGCCTTTCCGCCCAGCAGCTTTTCCTTGAGCTGCTGAATACTGCTCTGATACTTCTTCCTCTTGTCCTCATAGAAGCATTCTGCCGCAAGAGTGAGAATTGCGCAGAGGAAGGGGATTATACAGTCTTTGTGTGAGTCCCCAATGAAGCTGCGGGGAACATCATTGTCTTCAATAATGGAGACTGTGAAGCCGTTTTCATCCTCGGTTATAATTCCGCCCTTTTCAACGGGGTTCTCGTCGTTATTGCCGGCGCCTGTTTTTGTGTAGGTAACCCAGACCTCAACATCCTTTGCAGGCATGCCGGAGGGTCCAAGGGAAATGTAGGTGTAGCTGGGGGTGAAGCCTGCAATATTGGGCGAATAGATTCCGGTTTGTGAAAGCTCGCCCTCCTTGAGTCCTTCTCTCACAAAGTCCTCTGCAGCCTGGGAGCCGTCTTCAAACACATAGTGAATAATGAAACTGTAGGTATTTGTTTTTTCTTTAATCACCGTGGTATTGTAGGTTGCCGTGTAAACCACGCTGCCTGTTACCGGACCGATTTCCGGGTTCCAGCCGCTGAAGCTGTAGGTCGCCTTGTCATCAGCTGCCTTTGTGGGCGTTTCTCCGCCGTAAACAGGAACTGAGCCATATTCAAAGCTTCCGCTGTAAAGCACTGTTCCGTCTTCATTCCGGAAGGTGATGGTGTAGCTGTTAACAACTGCCTGATACTGGGCCGTGTAGGTTTTGTTTGCTGCGGCTGCGGTGATCGCCGGGCTCCAGCCGCTGAACAGATAGCTGTATTGAGCGTCGGGTTCTCTGTAGGGAGTTGCGCCCTCATAAACAGGCGTATCTCCGTTTGCAACCTGTGAAGACTGGAGAACATTTCCGTTGTAGTCAACAAAGGTTATGGTGTAAAGGGTTTTAACCGGGCTGTAGACGCAGTTCTGAACAAATGTCAGCGCTGTGTTGCCTGTTACCTTTGTTATGCCCTTGAGAGGCGAGTAGGGGGTCCAGTCACCGATGACATAATTGGTGTTGGCTTTCGCTGTGGGCACCTGCGCAAGGGTTCCGCTGCCGGCTGCGCTCCATTTGCCGTTTTCATCATAGAGAACAACTGTTTCGGTTCTGTCGTTCTTGCTGCCGCTCTCGGTCCAGGTGCCGTTGGTTATTCTGTAGGTGATGGTCTTTTCAAACTCATCGGGAATGTTATCACCGTTCTTGTCTTCAGACCACTTTGCGGTGTATTTATACTCGTATTCCTCGCCCTGGACTTCGGTCTTCTCCCAACCGGTGAAGATGTAGCCTGTCTTCACAGGGTCTTCAAGGGTCAGGCTGCCGTCAACGGTCTTAACTTCGGTTCCTGTGCCGTTTGCCGGGTCAACAAGTATCTTTGTGCCTTCAACCAAATTGTCTGTGCTGTCTACAAGGATAAGTTGCTCGCCGTCGTTGGTGGTTTTTGCTGCGTCTTTGTAGGTAACGGTAACTGTGCTCTTCTGGGTATAGCTGTAGGTATAAGTGACCTTTCCGGGCTCTGTTACGGTTCCCGGGGTTTCGCTCCAGCTACCTGCCTTGTAGCCTTCATCGGGCTTCTCTCCGGCTGCGGGAACATCTTTTAGCGTTGCGCTGCCTTCTTTGCTCCACTTACCGCTTGTGTCAGTAAGAGTTGCAA
>R03__coassemble_121_pt1 | contig 49044 bp, 47 predicted proteins | sample R03__metabat2_low_PE_030 | metagenome-assembled genome bin R03
GCGTGGTCCCCCTCCCCTTTCAGGGGAGGCTTAGAGCCGCCCTCTCCTTGCAGCTTGGAGCTTGGAGCTTGGAGCTTTTCTGCAGCTTGTAGCTTGGAGCTTGCAGCTCTATTCGCCGTAAAAGCTGAGGAAGGCGGAGGTTGGGCCGGAGGCAATGAATTTTCCTTTTTCAAAATAGAGAGTTTCGTCTGCAAGCCTTTTTGCCTGAGAGAGGGAATGGGTTATGAGAAGCAGGGCGCAGCCGGTTTTTTCACGATAATCCAGAATGAGCTTTTCCGAAAGGAGAGTTGATTCCATGTCCATCGAGGCGGAGGGCTCATCTAAAATAAGAAGCTCATAGTCTCTCATCATGAGCCTGATCAGGGCCATTCGGGCTGTTTCACCGCCGGAGAGTCTGTTTGCCCTTCTTCCCGAAAGAGGGGAGAGCTTCATCTGCTCAATAAGCGCACCGGCCTTCTGCTCATCCTTTTTGTTGAGCAGAAGGTTTTTCTTCAGGCTCATTCTGAAGCCGTAGCTTTTTTGAGGCATGAAGCCTATGGAACAGCGGCTGCAGACCTTTTTGCCGCTGTCAGGCTTTTCAATGCCTGAAACGACCCTTGCAAAGGTGGATTTTCCGCTGCCGTTTGCTCCGATTACGGCGTAAATTTTGCCGGCTTCAAGCTCAACACCGGGAAAGTCAAGAACGGTGTTTCCGTTATAGCTTTTTTTGAAGGCCTCAATTTTCATCTGCTCAGCCTCCCCTGCATTATGCTCACGGTGATGTTGACAATGAGCGAAATTACCATCAGGATGATTCCGAGGGCAATTGCAAGAGAGAAATTGCCCATATTGGTGTATTGCATGATGGCTGTGGTCATAACATTGGTTTTCCAGGCAATGGCTCCGCCCACCATTGAAACAGCGCCCACCTCTGCAATGGCTCTTGCAAAGCCAAGAAGGTAGCTTGAAAAAATCGTGTATGCGCTTTCGTTCACAATGAGAAAAAATATTTTAAAGCCCGAAAGCCCCAGACCCTTTCCCGCTTCCTTCACGGGGGCCGCAATTGAAGAAACATAGGTTTCCATTGAAGAGATTATGATTGGGGTTATGAGAAAAACCTGGGCAATAATCATGATTTTCACTGTGAAAAGAAGCTTCAGATGCCTGAAGGGACCCACTCCCGAGAAAAGAAGATAGAAAAGCAGGCCGCAAACAACGGGGGGCATGCCGGTGAGGGTTCTGTTGAGAACTATAAGGGCTTTCCTGCCGGGGAAATTATAGGCCCCGTAGATTATGCCCACAGGCACGCCGATTAAAAGAGCAATGAGAGAGCTTGAGATACTGACTCTCCCTGTTGTTGAAAGGATATTCAGCAGGCTGCTGTTTCCTTCCAGAATTAATTCAATTGCCTTTTGAAAAGCAGAATTCATTTAAACAGTTCCTTTTAATAAAAAACCTTGGGCCAAAACCCAAGGTTATTTTAGCTTATTCCGGGGATTTAATCAAGCGATAACGCCGCCGTTAGCCTGGAAGGTGAGGAAGGTTGCCTTGTCTGAAAGGATGTAGGCGTGATTCTCCTCAGCCATCACGAGGCAGGCGCCCATTCCGGCATTGGCTGCAACATACCAGTCGGTGTAGTCCTTATAGGATTCTTCCTCAGCTGTTATGCCAAGCTCCTCGGGCCAGAGAGAAAGCTCCTTTGTGTGGGTTCCGGAGCCGTCTGCGCGGGAGATGAACTGGAACTGACCTTCGGCAATTGCAGCAAAGGCTGCTTTAACGGAATCGGCAGCTGCAACGCCTGCAGGGTCTTCTGAAGGTCCGCAGAGAACAAAGTAGTTATACATGTAGGTGTTGCGCTCTGATTCAAGGCCATCTACAATGCGGGCAAAGCCTGCTTCAACAAACTTTTCTTCCTGAGCCTTTGCGTGAACAAGGATCATGTCTGCATTGCCCATTTTTGCATTGGCAATTGCCTTGCCTGTTCCGGCGGAGTAAACCTCAACCTCATAGCCGTATTCTTCCTCGAAAATGGGGAGGAGATAGCCTAAAAGGCCGGAGTCGTTAACGGAAGTGGTGGTTGAAACGCGGATAAGCTTTGTCTCTTCGGTTGCCGCAGGGATTTCGGCAGCGGAAACGGGGCGATTGTCCTTAAGGTAGAACAGATATTCGCCGTATTCTTCATAGCCGTAGTTTGCAGCGGCTTCTTCGCCCTCTTCGCTGAGAAGCCAGTTGATGAGAGCGTCTGCTCCAAGGGTGTTAATGGCAACATCGGAAACAGCATTACCGTCTGCATCAACCCACTCTGCTTCGGGGTTAACGGCAATGACGGTGTAGTTGTTGATCATGTCGTCGTCGGCCTCGTAGAGAATCTTTGTGTTGATGGCAGGAACTTCTTCAACAACCACCTCTTCAACAATCACTTCTTCAACAACGGCCGCTTCGGCAACGGGTTCCGCAGCGGGAGCTTCTGCTGCCTTCTGCCCGCAGGCACAAAGAGCGAAGACCATGCAGAGCGCAAGGACAAGCGCAAGGAATTTTTTCATTTTTTTACCTCCATAAAATTAACAATAAAAAACCTCCCTGCAGGAAACCGCCACAGCAGCGCTGCGGCAATAACCTGAGAAAGAGGCTCGTCCACCACTTTTCAGCAGTATTTATTGTTCGAAAGCATTTTAGCACATAAAGCTTAAAACTTCAATACCCCCGCGCAGTCTGCGCTTCCTTCGGAGAGGAGCATTTCAAGCCCGTGGTCAAGAGCGGGGAGAACCGCTTCAAGATTTTCCCTTGCGGCCTTGGGGCTGCCGGGCAGATTCACAATGAGGCTTCTGCCTCTTATTCCGGCGGCTCCTCTTGAAAGGCAGCCTCTTGGAGTGATCTGAAGGCTTGCATATCTCATTGCCTCGGGAATTCCCCGGGTCTCCCTTTCAACAACGGAGAGAGTTGCCTCGGGAGTGATATCTCTGGGGGAGAAGCCGGTTCCGCCGGTTGTGAGGATGAGATTGAGGCAGCGCTCGTCGCAGCAGAGCTTCAGCTCTGAAGCAATCTGCTCAAATTCATCGGGAACAATTGACTGATGCTCAACGGAATAGCCTGCATTTTCAAGAATTTCTCTGAGCAGGGGGCCGGATTTATCCTCCCGCTGCCCGGCAAAGCCCTTGTCGCTCACGGTTATAATTGCTGCTGAATAATTCATTTTTCGTAATCTCCGTGTATTCCGCCTGTTTTTTTCTTCAGGCAAATTTCCGTAATTTCAATGTCCTTCTGCACGGCCTTGCACATGTCATAAACCGTTAGGGCCGCAGCAGACACGGCGGTGAGAGCCTCCATCTCAACCCCGGTTTTCCCTGAGCAGCTCACGGAGGCTTCAATCTCAACGGAGAGCTCCTCTTCGTTGAGACTGAGCTCAAGGTCAATCCCTTCAAGAGCAATGGGGTGGGCCATCGGGATTATGTCAGGCGTTCTTTTTGCAGCCATCACTCCGGCAACCTGGGCAACCGTGAGCACATCTCCCTTTTTCATGCCCCCGCATTTTATTAACTCAAAGGTGTTGCGGTTAACAAGCACCCTTCCTCCTGCAACGGCGGTTCTTTGAGTCACGGCCTTCTCTCCCACATTAACCATTTTGGCCCTGCCCTGTTCGTTGAAATGGGTAAAATCTTCCATCTTCAGCCTCCGATCTGATTCATGTTTCTTTTGGCATTTGAACGGCTGGAGTAGGAAAGCTCACCGTGCCATTCAGGCTTTGCCCAAATTGCCTTTTCAAAGGCGGAAACCATGCCCTCATAATCAAGACCTCTTATTGGGTATTCCTCGGAGGAGTGGAGGCAGGGCTTCAGCTTTCCGTCTGCAGTGAGACGGATTCTGTTGCAGCTGCTGCAGAAATGGTCTGTTATCGGGCTTATAAGGCCAACATTTCCCTTTGCGCCGGGAAGCTTGAAGAGCTTTGCAACAGAGCCGTCGTCTGCCAGGGGGACAAGCTCCGGGAGAGCTTCGGTTACGACGGAGTAAGGGATGAAGGCTTCAGGGCCGAAATCTCCGCTGTCATACATGGGCATCATCTCAATGAAGCGCACATCCACGCTCCACATTCTCGTAAGCTCAGCAAGAGAAACAATTTCATCATCATTGAAGCCGCCGATGAGAACCGAGTTAAGCTTTATTTTCTCAAAGCCTGCGTCAAAGGCCGCATCAATCCCCTTAAGCACGGCCTCAAGGCTTCCGCCCCGGCTGATATATTCGAATTTTTCGGGAATCAGGGTGTCAAGGCTTATGTTGAGCCTTTTAACTCCTGCTTCCTTAAGGGGCTTTGCAAGGGAGGGGAGAAGGAGGCCGTTTGTCGTAAGGCAGACCTCTTCAATGCCGGGGCAGGAGGCCGCATCGGCGCAGATTTCAACAATCCCTCTTTTAACAAGGGGCTCACCCCCGGTTAAGCGGACCTTTTTAATTCCAAGGGAAGCGGCTGCTTTTATTGCAAGGGAAAGCTCTTCAAGGTCCATCATCTCGCTGGAGTCTCTCTTGCAGACCCCGTCCTCCGGCATGCAGTATCTGCAGCGCAGATTGCAAAGGTCGGTAACGGAAATTCTCAGATATGTTATTTTTCTTTCAAAGCGGTCAAGCATCAGTATTCAATTTCTTCTCCAATGCCTTCTGTAGTGTAGCCCCCCATAAGCTCAAGACGCTGCCTGAATTCCTCGCTTTTCAGAGTTTCAAGAAGCAGCTCAAGCATTTCGGAGCCATAGGCATAATCCGGAATTATGAGATCGTAGTCCTCACTGCAAAGAGGAATAAAATCAAGCTTGTAAAGGGCGGCAGAGGAATAGATTCCCAGGCCTGCGTCTGCGCTGCCTGAGGCTATCTGGGCAGCAACGGAGCTGTGGGTCATTTCCTCCCGTTCATAGCCATAAAGGGAAGAGGGGGAAATTCCCTGCTTTTCAAGGAGATAATCAAGAAGTATACGGGTTCCTGAGCCCTTTTGCCGGTTTACATAACGCAAGGACTTGGAGGCAATGTCTCCCAAAGAGGAAATTTCAAGAGGATTCCCCGGGGCGACCATGAGCCCCTGAGTTCTTTCGACGCAGCGTATAAGCTTCACATTGTGTTTCGGGAAATATTTTCTCATAAAGGAGAGATTGTATTCGCCGGAGGCGGTGTCAAGCAGGTGGCAGCCGGCGGCATGGGATTCGCCCCTTCTCATTGCCATTATGCCTCCCATTGAACCCACATGGGAGGAGGAAAGGGAAAAGGCAGGGTTCTTAAGGTGAACAAGGTCCCCCAGCTCATCCAGCAGGGGATCGTGAGAGCCGATTACAACAAGGTTGTTTTTAAGGGCTTCCGGACTCTTTAAAAGCCTGATTTCAACGGTTTCACCGGCAGCAAAGCCCTCGCAGGACTGGGGAACGGTTAATATTCCGTCGGCCTTCATGAAGGAGGAGACAACGCCTGCTCCCCTTGAAAGGGGGCTTGCAACAGGCCTTCCGTTGACATAGCCCAGCCTTACTCTAACAAATTCTTCATATTTCAGCCCGGAAACGACCGGCCTTGACAAAATTGCCTTAACCTTCGGCTCAGGGGAAGGAGGGGCACTGTACCAGCAGTCTATCAGGGGCTTTAAAAGCTTTTCAACAACAATTATTCCCGAAACCGGATAACCGGGCACGCCTAAAACCGGAACGGGGCCTGCAGAGCCCAGAATTGCAGGCTTTCCGGGCTTTATTGCAATTCCGTGGTAAAGGACCTCGCCGATTTCCTTTATTGCCCGGGAGGAATAGTCGTCTCTGCCGGCAGAGGAGCCCGCATTGAGAATCACCATGTCGCACTCCGCGCAGGCCCTTTCAAGGGCGGCCTTAATGTCTTCAAATTTATCCTTGCAAATGGGGTAGCATATGCCCTCACAGCTCCACTGAGCGAGCATTGAGGAAAAAATTGAGGAATTGAATTCAAGTATATCTCCCGGCTTCGGGTCTGAGCAGGGGAGAACAATTTCGTCCCCGGTGGGGATGATTCCGACCCGGGGCTTTTTTATGACGGACAGCTCCAAAACCCCGCCTGCAATCATTGAGCCTATTGCAGCAGGGGTGATTTTCGTCAGGGAGGGGAGAATCATTTCTCCGGCGCATATATCCTCCCCAATCTGGCGGACATGCTGCCAGGGGGCGGCAGGGGCATGTATTAAAAGGGAGCCGTCTTCGCACTTTACAATGTCCTCAACCATTATAACCGCATCGCAGCCCTCGGGAAGAGGATCCCCCGTGTCAACAACAACGAACTGATTGCTTTCAAGCCTTACGGGCTTTGTTTCGGAGGCGTCAAAGCTGAGCCTTGCCGAAAGAGCAATTCCGTCCATTGCGCAGGCGGCATAGTGAGGAGCGCATATAACGGCTCTCACTGCCTCTGCGGTTATTCTTCCGCAGGAGGCAGAAACCGGAATCGTCTCTCTTTCGGCTGAAAAGCCCCGGGCTTTAACAAACTCAATGTAGTCCTCCCGGGCTTTTTTTAATTCAACATTGGTGAGATATTCAAAGCTCATATATAAACCTCGATTTCCGAGCCCTTTTCAAGGCCCTCGCAGTCTCTTGAAATGCACATATAACCGTCTGCCCCTGCAAGCTGGGTTATGAGCCCGGATTTTGACCTTATGGGGCTTGCAATTCCGTTTTTAAGCTTAACAGCATTATATTGGGCTCTTCCGTGATTTGCGCCAACCCTCTCTCCAAGCACTGCTTTAACGGCAAGAGCCTCCGTTTCTCTTCCGGAAAGCCTGAAGAGAAGGGGGAGAACAAAGGTTTTTGCAACAAAATAGGCCGCTGCAGGGTGCCCCGGAAGGCCGAAGATGGCTTTGTCTCCGCTTTTTCCCAGGATTGTGGGCTTTCCGGGCTTAACGGCTATGCCGTGGAGAAGCAGGGTCCCAAGGGATTCAATAATGTCGTGGGTGGCGTCCTTCAGCCCCACGCTGCTCCCTCCTGAGATGAGAACAACATCGCAAAGGGGCAGAGCCCCGGAAACAGCGGCGCGGAGAAGCTCAGGCTCGTCCTTTACAATGCCGAAGGAGATGACCCGGGCTCCGTTTTCCCTCATGAGGGCGGAAAGGGCTGAGCTGTTAACATCTCTCATCTGCCCGGGAGCGGGAGCCTGAGAGGGGGGGACAAGCTCGTCTCCCGTTGAGATTATGCCCACAACAGGCTTTTTTGAAACCTTCACCTCAGTCTGCCCGATTGCGGCAAAGGCGCCAATGTCTCCCGAGCGGAGAAGCCGGCCTTTGTTAAGAACAATTTTTCCGGGATACACATCGTCTCCCCGGAGGATCATGTTCAGCCCGGGAGCGCCTGATTTCATTATTCCGATTGTCCCGTCCCCATAGTCCTCGGAATATTCAAGCATAACAACGCAGTCTGCCCCTTCGGGAAGGGCTCCCCCGGTGGGAACATAGCAGCAGCTGCCCTTGTCAAGAGTGAAGTCTGCCTGCCGGCCCATTAAAATTTCTTTCTGAAGAGGGAGCTGAGCGGGAATTGCCTCGCTGCAGCCGAAGCTGTCTGCCGCCCGGAGAGCATAGCCGTCAACCGTGGAACGGTTGAAATCAGGCACATATTCCTCTGCGGCAACGTCTTCAAACAGAACTCTGCCCACAGCGTCTTCAAAAAACACCTCTTCCCAAAGCTCAAGGGGAGAGAATTCCTTTTCTATCAGCTCAAGAACCTCAGCCGGAGTTAAAACATTAAGCATTATGGCGCCTCAAAAAACATAATATTTTATAATAGTAACCGAAAATGATTGAATAGACAAGCAAATATGTTATAATTATAGCATATTATTTTGATAACGGAGATTAAAATGGCAAAAATTTCAACATATGTTCCAAGGCCTGACATGAGCAGGGCAGAGGAATATGCTCTGAAGCTGCAGAAAATGGTTCGCTATGAAACCGTTTCCGTGGCCGGGCTGAATCAGAGAGAAAAATTCCTGGGCTTTCACAAGGTCCTTGAGGAGCTTTTCCCCCTTGTTCACAGCAGGCTTGAAAAAACCGAGCTTGACGGGAACCTTCTCTATTTCTGGGAGGGCAGGCAGCACGACAAGCCCCTTCTTCTCATGAGTCACCAGGATGTTGTTCCGGCAGAGGGAAGCTGGCAGCACGAGCCCTTTTCCGGAGATATAGACGAAAAGGGCATTCTCTGGGGCAGAGGCACGGCAGACATTAAGGCCGGGCTCTTCGGCTTTCTGCAGGCTGCAGAGGAAAAGCTTGCGGAGGGCTTTGTTCCGGAGGAGGATATATATCTTGCCTCCTCCTGCACCGAAGAGGTTGGGGGAGACGGAGCGCCGAAAATCGTTGAGGAGCTGAAGAGAAGGGGAGTTAAAATCCACCTTCTCTGCGACGAGGGCGGAGCCATAATAACAGACCCTATGGCAGGAGCAAAGGGAAACTTTGCCATGCTGGGAGTTTTTGAAAAGGGCCAGGGGAATGTTAAATTCATTGCAAAAAGCCCCGGAGGCCATTCCTCAACCCCTGGGAAGAATCTGCCCATAGACCGGCTTGCAGCCTTTGTGAACGAGGTGAAGACTCATGACCCAATGAGGTCTGAAATGAGCGAATATGTTAAGCTGATGTTCAAAACCCTTGGTCCCTACTGCGAAGGGCCTCTCGGCTTTGTCATGAAAAACTGCTCATTGTTCGCTCCGCTGATCAAGAAAATCGTTCCCTCCGTGAGCCCGGCCGCTGCCGCAATGTTCAAAACCACCATAGCCTTCACAAGGATGGAGGGCTCCGGGGCCAACAACGTGATTCCGGCGGAGGCCTGGGTGATTGCCAACATAAGATTCATTCCCCATCAGGGAGTTGACGAAGCCCTTGCTGTTCTGAAGAAGCTGGCAGACGAATATGAGCTTGAGATGGAGGTTCTTGACGCAGAGAATGCAACCGAGCCTGTTGACATAAACGGAGAGGCCTGGAAGAAGGTTACCTCTGCGGTTGAAAGGGTTTTCCCCGGCCTGCCCCACAGCCCCTATGTTGTTGTTGGTGGAACAGACGCCAGATTTTACAGGGACATTGCGGAGACCTCCGTGAGATTTTCCCCGGTGATATTCGGGCCTGCCCAAATGTCCGGCATGCACGGAATTGATGAATGCGTGGATATACGCTGCCTTCCCGGCTGCGTTGACTACTATAAAGAGCTTATGTGAAAAGGAGAAAAGATGACAATTTTAGACAAGCTTAATTCCGGAACCGTCTATGCCCTCTGCGGAAGCGTGATTGCCTTTGTTGCAGTTGTCTGCATCATATTCCTCATCAGGGCCTACAGAGCGGGAAAGGCAATGGGAATTGACGTTGTGAAAATGAAAAGGGTCATAACCTCAAGCGCAACCTTTGCCGTGCTCCCCAGCGTGGGAATACTTCTGGGCGTAATAGCCCTTTCGGGCTCTCTGGGAATTCCTCTTCCCTGGTTCCGTCTTTCGGTTATAGGCGCTCTGCACTATGAAACCCAGGTTGCGGAGGCGGCTGCAGAGCAGGTGGGCATAAGCCTTTCCGCCAGCCAGATGACGGAGCAGGCCTTTGTGACAATTGCGCTGCTCATGGGCTTCTGCATTTGCTGGGGAATGGTTTTCTCCATAATCTTCACGAAGAAATATTCCAAAAAGCTCATGACAGAGGGCAAAAAGGAAGAGAAGACCGAAAAGACAAAGAAATTTTCCATGCAGGCCTTTGGAGACACTGCCATGACAGCCCTTTTCATTGGCCTTGTTTCGGCCTACATAGGCAGCTATGTGGGGCAGATTTTCTCTGAGTCAAACTGGCTTCCCCTTGCGGTTGCAGTTGTGGGCGGGCTTGCAATGGCAGCCTTCATGTTCATAAAAGACAAGGCTAAGGCCGACTGGGTAGACAGCTTTTCGGTTGCCGGCTCAATGATTATTGCAATGGCCTCGGCAATTCTTTTCAATCTGTGGATATAAGGAGCTGAAAGCATGACTGAACTTGAAAGAAAAGCATATTTTGAAAAATACAACAACGGGACCCATGCCATAGGCAGAACCTGCTGCTTCATCTGCCTTGCAATGTTCCTCTGCGTTCCCTTTGAAATCGGAGCATACTTCGGCGTCATGCCTGACATGAAGGCCTTCTTAAGAGGCTTCCTGGCAATCGGCCTTGTATATCTCATCTCCTGCATTGCGGAATACATCATCTATGTTCCCATACTGGGAGGCGGCGGCTCCTATCTGGCCTTCATAACGGGCAACCTTATTAACATGAAGATTCCCTGCGCCATGACCGCCAAGGACATTGTCGGCGTTAAGAGCGGGACGGCGGAAAACGAGATTATTTCAACCCTCTCAATAGCTGTCAGCTCCCTTGTTACAATCCTTGTTCTTGCCCTGGGAGTGCTGCTGCTTCAGCCCCTGCGCCCCTTCCTTGAAAGCCCGGTGCTCACCCCCGCCTTTGACAATGTGGTTCCCGCCCTCTTCGGCGCAATGGCATATAAATATTACAAAAAGAACATGAAAATTGCCTGGATACCCCTCCTCGCAATGACAGTGCTCTTTGTGCTTGTGCCCTCCCTCATGAGCTCCGTGAGCATAATGATAATCCCCAGCGGCGCCGCAGCAATTTTCATTGCCTATCTCTATTTCAAAAAAGAAAACTGATTTTCACCATCCGCTGTTAAGAAAAAATACTTGACAGCGGATACTTTGACTGCTATACTCTGTGAAGCAAAAAAGCTTTACAGGAGGTTTCGGATGGAAAGAGCGGAATGCAGTCTCCTGCTTGACTATTACGGCCCCTTGCTGACAGACCGGCAGCGTGAATGCTGCGAGCTTTACTACAACGAAGATCTCTCCCTTTCCGAGATTGCGGAGCTGAAGGGGATATCCCGCCAGGCCGCGAGAGACAACATAAAAAACGGCAGCGCCCGCATGAAAGACATTGAAGAAAAAACAGGCCTTATTAAAAGGATACAGGAGCTTGAATGGCGTTTGAAAGCTTATCAGACAAACTGAATACCGTTTTTAAAAAGCTCAGAGGCAAGGGCAGGCTCACCGCGGCAGATGTGAAGGAAGGCATGAGAGAGGTCCGCATGGCCCTCTTAGAGGCCGACGTGAGCTACAAGGTGGTTAAGGAATTCACTTCCAGAGTGACTGAGCGGGCCACCGGGGCAGATGTGCTTGAGGCCCTTTCTCCGGCTCAGCAGATAATCAAAATAGTCAACGAAGAGCTCTGCGCCCTCATGGGGAAGGAAAATCAGAAGCTTCTCATCTCCTCCAAATCTCCCAGCGTTGTTATGTTGGTCGGCCTTCAGGGCGCCGGCAAAACCACCAACGGAGCGAAGCTTGCAGCCCACATGAGAAAGCAGGGCAAGCGGCCCCTTTTAGTCGCCTGCGACGTATACAGGCCCGCTGCCATAGCCCAGCTCGAAACCGTCGGCCGCCAGCTTGACATTCCGGTTTTTCAGGCCGGTCAGGGGGATCCCGTTGAAATTGCAAAGCAGGGCATTGCCCACGCTAAGGCCCACGGGAACGACCTTGTTTTAATAGACACTGCCGGCCGCCTCCACATAGACGAGGAGCTTATGGACGAGCTCCGGCGGATAAAAGAAGCAGCGGAGCCGGCGGAAATCCTTCTCACGGTAGACGCAATGACCGGGCAGGACGCAGTCAATGCAGCCACAGCCTTCAACGAGGCTCTGGGGATAACCGGAATAATGCTCACCAAGCTTGACGGTGATGCAAGAGGAGGAGCAGCCCTCTCAATAACCGCGGTTACAGGAAAGCCCATTAAATTCGTCGGCACCGGTGAAAAGCTGGACCAGCTTGAGCCCTTCCACCCTGACAGAAAGGCCTCCCGCAATCACGGCATGGGAGACATGCTCACCCTCATTGAAAAGGCCGAGCAGAGCTTCGACGAGAAGAAGGCTCTTGAAGCGGCTGAAAGGCTGAAGTCAAACAGATTCTCCCTCAACGACTATCTGGAGCAGATGGAGCAGCTGAAAAGCATGGGAGACCTGGGAGACATAGCCGGGATGATCCCCGGGCTTGACGCAAAGGCTCTCAAGGGCGCAAAGATTGACGAAAAGGCAATGGCAAGGCAGAGAGCCGTCATCCAGTCAATGACAATGAAGGAGAGAGAAAATCCTTCAATAATCAACTCCAGCCGAAAAAAGCGCATAGCCGCAGGCTCCGGCACCTCCGTTGTTGAGGTTAACAGGGTGCTGAAGCAGTTTGAAGCCATGCAGCAGATGCTCAAGCAGTTTTCCGGAAAGAAAATGAGGAAAATGCAGAAAAAAATGAGCGCAATGGGAGGCATGGGAGGCTTCCCCGGAGGCTTCGGCTTCTGAACAATTTGTTTATTATTTATTTTTGAAAGGATATATCAAAATGGTTAAAATCAGACTCCGCCGCACAGGCTCCAAGAAAAATGCATTCTACCGCGTTGTTGTTGCCGACTCACGCTCACCCCGTGACGGCCGCTGCATCGAAGAGCTGGGAACCTACAATCCCTCCGCAGAAGGGGAGAGCAAGTTCTCCGTTAACGTTGAGCGCATGAAGTATTGGATTGCAAACGGCGCCCAGCCCACAGACACTGTACGCGGCCTTTTCAATAAGCTGGAAAAGTAATTCAGGGTTTAAACCTGCATGAAAGACTTATTGACCTACATCATACAGAGCCTTGTTGACAATCCTGATGAGGTTTCTGTGACCGAGCGCACAGCCGGTGAGGAGACAATTCTTGAGGTTAAGGTTGCTCCCGGCGAAACGGGCAAGGTGATAGGCCGGCAGGGAAGAATCGTGAAGCAAATTCGCATTCTTATGCGGGCCGTTGCCCAGAGACAGGGAAAAAAGGTCTCTGTCGAAATTTTGGACTGAAGCAGAAAAAGAAATTCCCGGAAGCCTGAAGGCCTCCGGGAATTAAAATTATAAAGGTTTCCGGATTATGCGAGAGCTGCTGTGATGATGGCCATCTGATAGACCTCTTCTGCATTGCAGCCTCTGGACAGATCGTTAATGGGGGCATTGAGACCCTGAAGAATGGGGCCGAAGGCAGCATAGCCGCCGAGACGCTGGGCAATTTTGTAGCCAATGTTTCCGGCAGTGATTTCGGGGAAGATGAAGGTGTTGGCATAGCCTGCAACGGGGCTGCCGGGGAACTTGAGCTGGCCCACAACGGGGGAAACGGCTGCGTCAAACTGCATTTCGCCGTCTATATTAAGCTCGGGATTGGTCTGCTTAACAATGGCTGTTGCCTCTCTTGAGAGGGTGGGCAGCTCGCCCTTGCCGGAGCCCTTGGTGGAATATGACAGCATGGCGATTTTGGGATCCATGCCGAAGGCCTTGGCGGTTCTTGCCGTTTCAACGGCAACCTCTGCAAGCTGCTGGGCAGCTGTGAGAACAACGTTGCCCTCTTTATCAAGCTTGTCTTCATAGCTGATGTTAATGGCGCAGTCGCCCATGCAAAGCATGTCTGCATCTTCTTTAACAAGAATGAAGCAGGAGGAGACCAGGTTTGCGCCCTTGCGGGTTTTAACAAGCTGGAGAGCGGGACGGACCGTGTCTGCAGTGGAGTAGGTTGCGCCGCCCAGGAGAGCGTCTGCCTTGCCGAGCTTAACCAGCATGGTGCCGAAATAGTTGCTCTTGAGGAGGTTTGCCTTGCATTCCTCGGGGCTCATTTTGCCCTTTCTCAGCTCAACCATCGTGCTGACCATTTCGTCCATTCCCTCATAGGTTTCAGGGTCTAAAATTTCAAGGCCTTCAATGTTGAAGCCGCCCTCTGCAGCTGCAGCCTTCACTGCCTCCACATTGCCAACGAGAACGGGGGAGAGGAAGCCGTCTTCATTTAAACGGGCAGCCGCCTCAAGAATTCTTGCGTCTGTTCCCTCGGGGAAGACAATCTTTCTGGGGTTGGCCTTGAGAATTTCAACCAGATTTTCAAACATTTATTATTACCTCCAAATAAAATTTTCAAACATTATTAATCTACCACTTGCCAAGAAGATTTTCAAGAAATATAATAAGATTATTATGAAAGAACAGAAATTAATCCGCAATTTTTCAATAATTGCCCACATTGACCACGGGAAGTCCACCCTGTCAGACAGAATAATAGAAAAGTGCAACGCAGTTGAGCAGAGAATCATGGAAGACCAGATTCTCGACAATATGGAGCTGGAAAAGGAGAGAGGCATAACCATAAAGGCAAGAGCGGTGGGCCTGGAATACCTGTCGCCCGACGGGGAAAGCTACACCTTCAACCTGATTGACACTCCGGGGCATGTGGACTTTAACTATGAGGTCTCCCGTTCCCTCGCTGCCTGCGAGGGGGCGCTGCTGGTTGTTGATGCGTCTCAGGGCGTTGAGGCACAGACCCTTTCAAACACCTACCTTGCCCTCGACGGGAATCTTGAAATTCTCCCGGTTATAAACAAAATAGATCTCCCTGCGGCAAATCCTCAGGCCGTCAAGGAGGAGATTGAGGAGATTATAGGCATACCGGCTCTGGACGCTCCGGAGATAAGCGCAAAGAACGGAATAAATATAGACTCCGTTATGGAGCTTATTGTGAATTCGGTGCCCGCCCCCTCGGGGGACCCTGAGGCGCCCCTGAAGGCCCTCGTGTTCGACAGCCAGTATGACACCTACAGGGGAGTTATTGTTTTCATCCGCCTTATGGACGGAAGGCTGAAAAAGGAGGATGAGGTGCTCCTCCTTTCCACGGGAGCTGTCTACAAGGTTGTTGAGGTGGGTCACATGAGGCCCATAGGCTTTGACCCCTGCGATGAGCTCGCTGCCGGAGATGTGGGCTATTTCACGGCCAGCATAAAAAACGTTGCAGACACCAACGTGGGAGACACGGTGACCCTTGCAGCCAACCCCTGCCGGGAGGCCCTCCCGGGCTACCGCAGCGCAAGACCGATGGTTTACTGCGGAATCTACACGGAGGACGGCTCAAAATACCCTGACCTGAGAGACGCCCTTGAAAAGCTGAAGCTGAACGACGCCTCCCTCTCCTTTGAACCGGAGAGCTCCGTTGCTTTGGGCTTCGGCTTCCGCTGCGGCTTTTTGGGGATGCTCCACATGGAGATTATTCAGGAGCGGCTTGAGCGGGAGTTCGATCTTGACCTTGTAACAACTCTTCCCTCGGTTATATACAAGGTTATAAAAACCGACGGCTCCGTTGTTTTTGTTGACAATCCCCACAATTACCCTGACCCTGCCTCAATTGCAGAGGCCTATGAGCCCTACATGAACGTGAGCATAATAACGCCCAGCGAATATGTGGGCAATATAATGCCCCTCTGCCAGGACAGAAGAGGGGAATATAAAAACATGCAATATCTTGACAGCCGCCTGGTTGAGCTGAAATATGAAATGCCCCTCAACGAAATTATATACGACTTTTTCGACACCTTAAAGGCCAGAACCAAGGGCTATGCCTCCCTTGACTATGAGCTTTCAGACTATAAGCTTTCAGACCTTGTTAAGGTAGACATGCTCCTCAACGGAGACCAGGTTGATGCCCTCAGCTTCATTGCCCACAGAGAGAAGGCCTACGGCATAGCAAGAAAGCTCTGCGAAAAGCTGAAGGACAACATTCCCCGCCAGCTCTTCGAGGTTCCCGTGCAGGCCGCCATAGGGGGAAAGATAATCGCCAGAGAAACGGTTAAGGCAATGAGAAAGGATGTTCTCGCCAAGTGCTACGGAGGAGATATAACCCGAAAGAAGAAGCTCCTTGAAAAACAGAAGGAGGGCAAAAAGAAAATGCGCCAGCTGGGAACGGTTCAGATTCCAACGGATGCATTTCTGGCAGTCCTCAAGCTGGACGAGGAGTAGAAAGCTGCAAGCTACAAGCTGGTTAGAGGCAGATGGCAGAAGGCAGAGGGCAGATGGCAGGAGGTCGGTTTTTGCTCGTAGTGCGTGGTGGGTGGCTGATAAAGAAATGTACAATTGACAATGGACAATTGACAATTTAGGCGAATGCACGAATGCTCTAATGCGCTGTGCTGCGGAGCCTGCTTTTAGAAAATTCCACAATTATTCATTTAAGCACGCAAGTGCAGTTCCGATTTTGAAAGCTAAGATCTCAGATTTTCAGCTTGGGTTTTTCCGTATGAAGAAGAATCCAAGCTGAAAAATTCTTCATCCAAGGCGACGGCAAGCTCTGCAAGCTCTTTTTTACAATCGGGGTATTTTTCCGATACCCTTAAAAGAAAATCTCGGCAGCTTTCATTCTCCCGCCTGCGTCCGTTTCCTTTCATACCGAAAGCATTTATCCATGCAAGCATTCCTCTGCAGCTGTTCCTGAAGGCAAGGGCACAATAAACATATCTGAGCCGTTTGAAAAAGCTGCCTACTATTTCAGAAATGTGTCTTCCGGCAGATTTCCTTCCAACTGTTTTTCTCGGCCCTGAGCTTGCAGAGATTCTTTTGAATTTAACGGAATGAAGTATTCTGTATATAATAAATATGCCGGCTGCCGCAGCGCATAAAATTATTATAATGCGGAGCAGGGCATCGTTTGAAAAAACATCATCCTCCGCAAGCTCAAGGGATGGAAGGGCTTCTGATGCTTCTGATGAAACCGGTGAATATTCTTCCTCAGGAAGAAGCGAAGCTAAAAAGAGGAATATTGCCCTGATTATTCCGGCAATCACCGAAAGAATCAGCCTCAGAGCACCCATAAGAAGGTCTGCAGCTTTTCTTATGGCTCCGCTTCCAAATTTTACAACTGCGAAGGCACCTGCTGCCGGAAGGAGGACAGAGACTGCAGGAAGGGCTCCGTGGGAGCTTCTGCTGAAGGAAAGGGCAAAGAGCAGCAGCGCCATTGCCGCCGGTAAATGAATAATCGCACGGAAGCTATCTTCTTTAATCACCGCTGTGAAGGCTGCAAATATAAGGGCAGCTGCGCAGGCATCAAAAAGGTCTGTGAGCCGCTCGGGCTTAACTCCGTCAAAAAAGCTCTGATAAATCCTGTAATATGAAATTCCCCACAGGAAAATAACAGCAGACGTTCCGACAAAGCTTCCTATATGCCCGCAGAAAATAAAGGTGAGCGCTGCCTGAATGCAGAGGAAAAGCGCTTCTGTTTTTATTGCAGCGGAGGAATCAAGGCTCCTGCGTGACAGCAGAAACAGAAATGCAATGCAGAGTCCTGAACAAAGCAGCCAGAAGGGAGTGAAGGGGCAGGAAAAGCTTCCGTTTTCAGCCGATGAGATTATGGCATAAAAAGAGGAAAAAATTGCAATATCTGCATATGCGCAGGCTATGGTTCCCAATATAAGCTTTCGTTCAGCCATAAGTTCGGTATCCAATCCGAAGGGAGAGTGTGCTGCAGCAGTTCGGAGCTTCCTGATAAGAATAGCTGCGCAGCCTGTTTTTTTCAACAGAGGCAAAGGGAGTCTTCTGCTCCGCTCCGGGGCAGAAGGAGAAAAGGAATATGCTTCCGGAAAGAAGCGCAGCTTCGGTGAAGGCAGCTGTGTCAAATTCAGAAGGCAGCATTCTTCCCGTGAAAACGCCGTCTTCTGTTTTTTCCGGTTTGTGAAGGGGAGCATACCCTGCAAGGCAGGAGAGCAGCAGCTCGGGAGCGCAGCTCTCGCCGGGAGCGAGGCATATGCTCCCGGAACGAAGAGAGAGGGGAAGGCAGAGCCCGCAGGAGCAGCCCTTTTCGAAAAGGCCGAGAGCGCAGGAGGCAATTATCTCAATTGTTTCTTCAAGGGCGGAAGATCCTTCCGAGTCGGCAGGGAAGCTCTCCCCGTCAAGGACAAAGAGAGCGGAATAGGGCTGAAGCTTTTCAAAGCGGTTAACCAGGAGCTCTTCGGAGCCTCTTGCAAGATTTCTCCAGCTCAGATGCTTCCAGCTGTCTCCGGGGGAATAGGCGCCTGTTCCGCGAATAAGGGTCAGGTCTTCACTCAGACCAAACAGTCCGTGGCTGAAGCCGTGACTGAAGCGAAGAAGGGAAGAAATGTCCACCGGGACAATTTTGGGATAAACCGTTATTCTGGGCATATATCCAATCTCAAGGGGAGTTTCAATGCAGGCAAGACCGAAGAAGTCCCCCGAACGCAGCATAAGCTTTTCCGGGGAATATATTCCCCGGTGAATTGCCTTCCAAACAGATGTGAAGGAGACCTCCTCCAGGGGGGATATTCCGGAAAAGCTCCTCCTGTAGGCCTTTCGGAGAGAGCCTGAGGCTTCGCCCGGGCAGTGATAGGAGTAAGACTCAAATTCTTCCCCGGGCGAAACGCAGCCGCCATTATCTGCGTCCTGAGAAAGCTCAAGCCAGAGCAGAGGAAGAAGCTTGCCGTTGTTTATGTTATAGCTGAAGCTGATTTCAGAATCCGGAAAAATGCAGCAGGGCTCGCAGTCTACGGAAATTTCAAGCTTATCTGCCGAATGCTTTGCAAGCAGCCTTGCTGCCAGACCCACTGTTCCAAGAAAGAAAAGTATGCCTGCCGGCACTTCAAAGCCGGCCACATCCGAAACAAATCCCCCTGCAAACCAGATTACTATTGCCGGAACAGAAACCAGTCTGCTTGAATCAGCCGATAAAGAAGCTCTTTTCATTCTTTTTAAAAAATTTCCTTTTGCCCGGGAGGCACAGGCACACTTTCAATAATGCTTTTCAGAATTTTCTCAGGGGTTTTTCCGCTGAGCCTTGCGCTGCTGCTGAGGAGTATCCTGTGGGTCAGCACATAGGAGGCCAGATATTTCACATCGTCAGGGGTAACAAAGCTTCTTCCAAGCATGGCAGCTCTTACCTTAGAAGCCTTAAAAAGCGCTCTGGAGGCTCTTGGACTTGTGCCCATAACAAGCTCCGGCATGCTGCGGCTTGCTGAGGTGAGCGCAACAATATATTCCATAACAGCCTCTGAAACCGACACGGCCGAGGCTTCCTTCCTCAGCCTGATTATTTCCTCAGGCGAGCTGACGGCCTTCAATTGAGGAAAAGGTATGCTGTCTCCCAGCCGAAGAAGCATTTCCTTTTCCTCCTGAGCTGTGGGATAACCCATGCTCAGCTTTATCATGAAGCGGTCCATCTGAGCTGCCGGGAGGCGGAAGGTGCTTTCCGCTTCAACCGGGTTCTGAGTTGCCATAACAATAAAGGGGGAGGGGAGATCAAGAGTTTCTCCGTCAATTGTAACGCTCTGTTCCTCCATTGCCTCAAGAAGAGCGGCCTGAGTCCTGGGTACGGCTCTGTTGATTTCGTCTGCAAGGAGAAGATTTGTGAAAACAGGCCCCTTCATGAGCCTGAAAGCGCCTGAGCCCCTGTCATAAATGTTCATCCCCAAAATGTCATTAGGCATCAGATCGGGGACAAACTGAATTCTCTTTGATTCGCAGCCCAGAACAACAGACAGAGTCTTTACAAGCGTTGTTTTTCCCACTCCCGGCAGATCGTCAAGCAGAACATGCCCTTCGGAGAGCAGCGCAATTAAAATGAGCTCCGTTTTTTCGGCTTTTCCAAGGATTATTTTCCCCGTTTCGGCAACAACCGAAGAGGTGAATTCGGCAATATTCATAATCAGCTCCTAAAATTATTTCTTTAACGGATTATAAACAATTCTGCCCATGAGGTCAATCCGGATATGCAGTAAAAAAATATTTGCCGTGCCTTGAAAAGCCCGTAAATTATGTGATACACTGTATGAAAACATATTGAAAAATCAGGGAGGTAATTAAATGTATTATAACAGCTTTAAGGGGCTTGAGCTTTCTGCGCTGGGCTTCGGAACAATGAGGCTTCCTCTTATACCGGGCGGAAGCGGCAGAGATATCGATCAGGAAAAGCTTGAAGAAATGGTTAAATATGCCCTTGAGCACGGAGTTAACTATTTCGACACAGCCGTGCCCTACCACGAAAGCATGTCGGAAACGGCAGTGGGCAAAGCCCTTTCCAAATATCCGAGAGAAAGCTTCTTCCTTGCCACAAAATACCCGGGGCACCAGATAAGCAGCAGCTACAATCCGGAAGAAACCTTTGAGGAGCAGCTGAAGAACTGCGCAGTTGATTATTTTGATTTTTATCTGATGCACAATATAAACGAAAACTCCGTCAAAACCTATCTTGACCCGAAGTGGGGTATTCACGATTATTTCAAGGCTCAGAAGGAAAATGGCAGAATCCGCCATCTGGGCTTTTCCTGCCACGGGGATGTGCCCTGCATGGAGGAGTTTCTGGAGGTTTACGGAGATGTTGTTGAATTCTGCCAGATTCAGCTGAACTACCTTGACTGGACCCTGCAGGACGCAAAATCAAAGTGCGAATTCCTTAATGAAAGAAAGCTTCCCATCTGGGTTATGGAGTCTGTCAGAGGGGGGAAGCTTGCTCACTTTGACGAGGAAACAGAAGCCGAGATGAAGGCAATGAATCCGGATAAGAGCATAGCCTCCTGGGGCTTCAGATTCCTTCAGGGGATTGAAGGGGTAACGGTTATTCTGAGCGGAATGTCTTCCCTGGAGCAGATGATGGATAACGTTTCAACCTTTGAAAGCCCCAATCCGCTGAACGAGGAAGAAACGGCAGAGGTTTTCAAGGTTGCGGAAAAGGTTAAGAACTCGGTTCCCTGCACCGCCTGCAGGTACTGCTGTGACGGCTGCCCGATGAAGCTGAATATTCCCAGAATAATCTCACTTTACAACGATTTTAAAATTTCCTCCAGCATTAACATTGCAATGCGCCAGGATGCAATGGGTGAGTCGGGCATGCCTTCAAGATGCATAGGCTGCGGCCAATGCTCGGCTGTCTGCCCCCAGAAAATAAATGTCCCCGAGCTTATGGTGACTATGGATGCAGCTTTGAAAACAATACCCTCCTGGGCAGAAGTCTGCCGCCAGAGGGAGGAAGCAAAGCGGCGGAGCCAACATTAAAGCTGCAAGCTGCAGAAGAGCTGCAAGCTCCAAGCTACAAGCTCCAAGGAGACGAGGGCGGAGCGCAGCGGAGCTGCTAAAAGAATAAAGAATATAGAATAAATAATAAATAATAAAAATGGAATTTTCGCGAAGCGAAAACTGTTTAGATAAGCCTCCCCTGAAAGGGGAGGGGGACCGCTTGCGGTGGACGGGTTACGCTCCCTCGCTGCTCGCTGCTAACCCCTCGCCGCTCAGAGCGGAGCTTGCAGCTTTTTTCGAATGGAGGAAGGATTTCATGTCATTGGAAATGCTGAAAGATGAGTGCCGGTATGAAGGCGAATTAAGAGGTGTAGCAAAGGGCCGCATGGAAGGCCGCAAGGAAGGTTTACTTAAGGGCATGTGGTCCTTGGTAAACAGCGGAATAATCAGCAGCGCAGTTGCTGCGCAGCAGTGCAGCATGACGGAGGAAGCTTTCCTCAAAACAAAACCTCAGGCAGTTTAAAACACAATGCACCGGGCCCGGAGAAATCCGGGCTCTTTCTTTTCCTCCTGTATATGATGGTTAAAACGAATACAGGAGGAATTTTTATGTCAGATTATGCATATATCAGAGTTTCAACCAAAGAGCAGAATGTTGACAGGTGGTTTGTTGCCCCGAAAGCCGATAATCCTATAACATCCTTCAATAGAATGACAATAGATAAAAAATTCATTTTTCTGTTGTTCCGGCTTCAAAGTTATGATAGTGGACTTTCCGGTATCCACCCTTGTTGGACGTAAAAAAGCGTAAAGCAATTTTCAAAATAATAAAAACCGCCGGGAGGCGGTTTTTTTAATTGAGAAATATTTGAAAAAATACAATTGATATTTATAATCTTCGGCTTTATAATTCTTATGCCATAAATGATCTGGCAGCAGATTGCTGAATTAAAGAGATTTCGGCAAAGGAGAAATTTTGATGAACAGAGAACAGCAGATTACAAGAACAAGCATAATGAGCATATTGGCAAATATTTTCCTTGCAGCCTTCAAGGCTCTTGCGGGTTTGCTTTCCGGCTCCATTGCGGTTATTCTTGATGCAATAAACAATTTGACGGATGCAATTTCTTCAGTTGTGACAATTGCCGGAGTGAGGCTTGCAAAGAAAAAACCCGATGATGATCATCCCTTTGGTTACGGCAGAATCGAATACTTCAGCGCAATAATTATTGCCTGCATCATTACTGCAACCGGAGTTACATCCTTAATTGAGTCTGTGAAAAAGGTTATACACCCTGAAGCTCCCGACTACGGCGCAGTATCAATTATAATTATAGCAGCGGCCGTGGCAGTTAAGTTTTTCCTGGGCAGATATGTTAAAGCCAAGGGGAACGAGCTTAATTCCGAGGCGCTTTCCGCAAGCGGAGCGGATGCTCTTTTCGACTCGATGATTTCCGGAGCTACCCTTCTCTGCGCCCTCATAATGCTTGTTTTTGACCTTAATTTAGACGGGCTTGTGGGCGCAATCATCTCCTGCTTCATATGCAAGGCCGGAATTGAGATGCTGCTTGAGTCAGTGGGCAGCGTTATGGGCTCCCGCCCTGACAGCGAGCTTACCCTTGGAATTAAAAGCCTTGTAAAAACAATCCCGGGCGTTCACGGAGCTTATGATCTGGTGTTAAATGACTATGGGCCAAGCTTTGCAATTGGTTCCATCCATGTTGAGGTTGACGACACTATGACCGCAAAGGAGCTTCATAAGCTCACAAAACGCATTCAGGCTGCCGTTTTTGCAAAATACAGCGTTATGTTAACCGTGGGATTTTATGCTCATAATACAACAGATCCTGTTAAAGAGACAATGGAGGAGGGCGTGAGAGAGATTGTGCTCTCGAAAGAGGGGGCAATAGGGATGCATGCCTTCTATACCGACGATGAGCTTATGCAGATGAGCTTTGATATTACAATAGACTTCAATGTTAAGAACAGACCTGCTCTCACTCAGGCGGTTGTAAAGGACATAAAAGAAAAATACCCCGGCTACTCCATTGCCATCAATCTCGATGCAAATTACAGTGACTGAAGCCTTAAACCGAAAACAGCGGAGGTGAAAATCCGATGGATAAATTTAAAATTGCATCCTTACAAATGAAAACCGAGGAAGACCTTTCCTCAATGCTCTGCAAAATGAACGGCTTTGTGGAAAAGGCAGCTCTGAATGGGGCTGACGTTGCTGTTCTGCCGGAGATGTGGAGCTGCCCATATGCAACAAAATATTTTGTTAAAGCAGCCCAAAGCGGGCATGAGGCCGTTTTCTCCTCAATGGCTGAGGCTGCCGCAAGAAACGGAATAATCCTTGTGGGCGGTTCTGTTCCGGAATGCAGTGAGGGCAGGCTTTATAACAGCTGCTTTGTTTTTGACAGGAGCGGTGAGCTTTTGGCAAAGCACAGAAAAATTCATCTTTTCGATGTGGATCTGCCGGGGATGCATTTTAAAGAATCGGCAACCTTCACCGCCGGCTCTGTTCCAACGGTTTTCAATACGGAGTTCGGCTGCTTCGGTGTGGCTATTTGCTTTGATGTCCGCTTTCCGGAGCTGTTCCGTCTCATGGCAAACAGGGGAGCTGAAGTGATTTTTCTGCCTGCGCAGTTTAACATGACTACAGGTCCTGCCCATTGGGAAACGACTCTCAGAGCAAGGGCGATTGACAATCAGCTTTTCCTCGCTGCCTGCAGCGCCGCCAGAAACACCGATTTCAGCTATAACTGCTACGGGCATTCAATGACGGTTGACCCCTTCGGGAGAATAATCTCATCCTGCAAAGAGGAGGAGACCATAATATACTCTGAAATTGACAAAGGTATTATCTCTCAAACGAGAAATGCTCTGCCAACCCATCTGCATCTGAGAGATGATATTTATGCCGTTGCGAAATGAAACAGGAGCCGGATAAAACGCCGGCTCCTGTTTTGTGTTGTTAAATTTCTTTATGCGATTGTGAAATGGAGATGATCCTGAGATTCTCTGACCTGAATGTCAAGAGTGAGGTTTTCAAGGTCATAAACCGATGTGTGAATGGTTATCCAGAGGCTGCCCTCCTCCATGTCCTGAGCATTATATTTCTGAATGGTGGATTCAAGAGCAGGAGCAAGGATGCCGGCTTTGGAAATGTCTCCTTTGAGGGCTGCTTCACCGTCGAAAAGGGAGGTGTTGTAGTAGACGGCACCGAGGTTTTCGATATACCAGTTATAGGTCTCTTCACCGAGAATGGCTTTAAGCTCTTCCTCTTCGTAATAATTTGAAAGATTGAAGCCGGAATATTCGGAATACCAGAAGTTTTCTGAATAGAGATCATAAACCTTTGAGTAATAGACCTTCTCCATTAAATCGAAGGTTCCCATAACGGAATTTGCCTGGTCATAGCAGTCGTTCAGAATCTGCCATCTTTCATAGCCCATGCCTGAGCCGATGGATTCCAACGATCCGTCGAAATTGGAAACATTGAAGTTGGTCATGATGGGCTTGTCGTCAACAAAGTTTTCGGTTACGTGCAGTCCGTCCGGGAAGACCTCCAGGACCACTGTTTTTATTGCGCTGTCGGTTTTGCTGGCAGGGCCGGAGAGCATCCAGTGAAGCTCGTTATCTGCGCTCATTTCGGAATGTATATCCTTTTCCAGCAGGAGAGCGATGGCATCCTCAACGGAGTCTGCATAGTCAAGAACATATCTGCTGACCCGGGAGCCGGGGAGATCGTCTTCGGTTGTTTCAGTGTGGTTGAGAGCGCCGTTTTCTCCGCAGGGCATAACATTAACCTGAATGCAAACGCCGGCATCGTTGATTCCGTCCACCGTTACAAAGGGGAGCTTTTCAAGATTAAAGGAACCGTCTTCATTCTGGATGAAGCTCAGGTCCCCAACTGCAACGCTTGCATGGGGGCGGTTATCCGTTACGCTTGTGTGGATTATGCAGAGGTCAGTGTCTGCATAGGTCCAGTCGTAGTTCCTGCCGCGATACTGCCCGTTCTGAACTGCAGAGCAGGAGAAGCCGGACAGCTCGGGGGTTTCAGTGTCTCCCCAGTCATAGTCGGAGGTGTAGCTTGTTTCATAGAGATTATCTGCAATCCTGACAAGCTCCTGTTCCTCTGACTTTTTTGCCCCACTGCCGAAAAGACAGAGGGCAAGAAGGCAGAAGGCCATGACAAGCGCATGCATTCTGCCGGATTTTTTGAAGCTGATTTTAAGCATGATGCAAAGTCCTTTCAAATTGATGTTTTAAATAAAATACTACATATTTAAGAGAAATGCAATTGATAATTTAGGCGCAGCGGAGCTGAGCGCGGCTGCGCCGCTAAAAGAATAAAGAATAAAGAATATTGAATAAAGAAAAAATAAGAGAGGTTGGCAGATGGCAGGGCGCAGAAGGTCGGTTTTTGTTCGTAGTGCGTGGTGGGTGATTCCTGACTCCGAACCAAGAACCACGAATGCACCGCTTAAACCCCTCCACCACTGCGTGGTCCCTTCTCGCTGCGACTCGGTCACCTCGCGGGTCTAACAGCCCACCGGGCTGTTATTCAGCACCGCTCGGCCGCTTCGCTACCCCTTGCAGGGGAGGCTTTTTGAATAGTTTTTGCGAAGCAAAAATTCCTTCCCTCGCTGCTAACCCCTCGCCGCTCGCCCCTTTTTAAATAAGCTTCGACCGTGGCGAATACTGCAATTATTAATTCTTAAGTTTTCAGTATTCATTTGTTCTTTATGTTCACAATCTGTTAACCGTTTCTTTCAGCTTGTTTATATATTAATGCCCTTATAATTGTTTCACACGAAAAGGGAAGGAGCAGTTAAATTGATTGAAGTAAAAAATCTCACAAAGTATTACGGGGAACGCCCGGCGGTGAAGGACCTGAGCTTTAAAATTGAGCCGGGTCATATTTATGGCTTTCTTGGCCCAAACGGAGCCGGAAAATCCACCACCATGAACATTATGACAGGCTGCCTTGCTGCAACCTCAGGAGAGGTTACCATTGGAGGCTATGACATTTTTGACGAGCCCCAGCAGGCAAAGAGACTCATGGGCTATCTGCCTGAGCAGCCTCCGCTGTATCCTGAGCAGACAGTGAGGGAATATCTCAATTTTGCGGCAGAAGCAAAGGGGATAAAAAAGGCTGACAGAGCCGAGGAGATCAGAAAGGTTGCCGAGGAAACCCGCATTGTTGAAGTTCTGGACAGGCTGATTAAGCATCTTTCAAAGGGCTACAGGCAGAGAGTGGGCATTGCCCAGGCGCTCCTCGGAGACCCTGAGGTGGTTATTCTTGACGAACCAACCGTTGGGCTTGACCCGGCCCAGATTATTGAAATAAGGGAGCTGGTGAAGAGCCTGGGCAGCAGCAGAACTGTTATAATATCCTCCCACATACTCTCTGAAATTCAGGCGATCTGCGACATGGTGCTCATAATAAGCAACGGCGAGCTGAAGGCCTTTGACAGCCTTGAGAATATAGCCCGGTCAATGGAGGAGGAGAAGGGAATTGAAATCTGCGCAAATTCCAATGCCGATGCCCTCACTGCAATTTTAGGCGGGCTTGAAGGAGTTGACTCAATTGAGCTTATATCCTCGGTGGGGAATAAATGCGAGATGAAAATAACAACCGGCAGCGCCGATACAGATGAGCTGTGCAAAAGAATATTCAAGGCCTGCTCTGATGCCGACATTATGTTAACCAAGCTTAACGAGAAAAAAGCTGTTCTTGAAGATGTGTTCTTGAATCTGACAGCTGAGAACGGAGAGGAGAAAAAGGAATGAAGGCTGTTTTTCATCATGAGCTTTCAATGTATTACCACAGCATGAGAACCTATGTGTTTGCAGCGTTCCTGCTGATGTTTACAGGGGTAGGCTCCCTCATATATAACATTAACGCATCGGTTGCCAACTTTGAATATGCTCTGGCCTACTGCTCAATTATCTTTGTTGTGCTGGTGCCTCTGCTCACAATGCACATTGTCTCTGAAGAACGCAGGCAGAAAACAGACCAACTGCTCTATTCCCTGCCTATTTCAACAGCAGACATAGTTTTGGGCAAGTTTTTCTCGGTTGCGGTTGTTTTTGCGGTTCCCATGCTGTTTATTTCAACCTATCCGCTGATTTTCGCCAAATTCGGAGATGTATATCTGCCCACCTCCTACGGAACAATTTTTGCATTTTTCCTTTTGGGGCTTGCCCTTATCAGCATAGGCATGTTCATAAGCTGCCTGACTGAGTCTCAGGGAATGGCAGCGGGCATATGCGTTGTTGTTATGCTGCTCTGCTACTTCAACGATACTTTGGCAGACTATGTGTCATCTTCTTCAGCGGGCTCCTTTGTTGGGATTGCCGTGCTGATTATTCTCACAGGGCTCATAGTGAGATTTTTGACTAAATCGGATTTTGCAGGCTTTATAACAGGCGCGCTGCTGATTGCTGCGGTGTTCATTGCCATAATCATCAAACCGGAGCTGCTTGAAAATCTTCTGCCGGAGGTTATGGAGAAAATCAGCCTTTTCGGCCGTTTCAATGTTTTTGTCAATGGGATTTTTGATGTTACAGCCGTGGTATATTTCATAAGCGTGGCGGTGTTTTTCCTGTTTTTGTGTGTACAGGCTCTTGAAAAGCGGAGGTATAACGGATGAATGCGATTAAAGCTTATTTTAAACGAAGCAAAGAAGCTCTGACAACAAAAACCGCAAAGGTTGGAGGCTACAGCTTTGCAGTTACTCTGATTGTTGCGGCAATTCTCATTGCTGTGAATATTGCGGTCTCACTCCTTCCCACCACCTGGACCAGCTTTGACATTTCATCTGCCCAGCTCTATTCCGTGACCTCTTCAACAAAGGTTGTTGTTCAGAATCTGGAAAAGGATGTTACCATATATTGGATAAGCCAGGCAGATGAAGAGGATGCCGTGATTGAAAAGCTTTTGGATGTATACGAGTCTCTCAGCAGCAGGCTTTCTGTTGTGAAAAAGAATCCGGATGTTTATCCCACCTTTGCTGCCCAATATACCGACGCAACCGTGTATAACAATTCTCTCATTGTTGAATGCGGAGATAAATACAGATATATTCCCTATGCCGACATTTATACGGCAGATACCTCAAGCTATTACACAACAGGCTCCGTGGCCTACAGCTTCGACGGTGAGGGTGCCATAACAACGGCCATTGATTATGTTATTTCAGAGGACCTTCCCCAGCTCTACTTGCTTACAGGTCATGGAGAGCAGGAGCTTTCCGATTCCTTCCAGTCTGCCCTGCAGAAGCAGAATATTGAAACCGTAAGCTTCTCACTTCTGAATATTGACGAAATGCCTGAGGATGCAGATGCCGTGATGATTAACTCCCCAACGAGCGACATCTCCGAAGAAGAATGGGATATGCTCTCTGACTATCTTGACAACGGCGGAAAGCTTATTGTGTTCAGCGGCCCTCAGGAGGAGGAAAGACTTGAAAATCTTGAAGAGCTGCTGGATAAATACAACATCAGCGTTAACGACGGAATAGTGATTGAGGGCAACAGAAACAATTATGCCTTCGCAGCGCCCTATGTGCTGCTGCCTGAGCTTGGAGATTCAGACATAACAGCGGAGCTTTCCCAGTCTAAGAGCTATGTGATTACACCGCTCTGCTCAGGACTTTCTGTTTACTCAAGCCCCACGGGCGTTACGGTTACAACTCTTCTTGAAACAAGCAGCGAGGCCTTTTCAAAGCTTGCAGGTTACAGCCTTGATACCTATGAAATGGAGGAGGACGACATTCAGGGTCCCTTTGCCCTTGCGGTGGCGGTTGAAGATTCAGCCTCTGAGGGCGAGCTTATATGGATTGCTTCAGACTGCATGCTGGACGACATGTATAATTCCTATTCAGCCGGAGCCAATACAGACTTTGTTATGAACGCTGTTTCAGCTCTTATAGGAGAGAGTGATGCAATTTCAATAAGGTCAAAATCCCTTGATTACAGCTATCTCACCATAAGCACCTCCCAGGCTTCCTTAATAAAATGGATTCTTATAGGTATAGTGCCGATGATGTTCATTGTTATGGGTGTTGAAGACATGCTTGAAAGGAGACGCAAAGGATGAAGCGCAAACGCAATCTCATTATTCTTGCCGCAATTTTTGTTGCGCTGATCGGCGTTATAACGGCTGAAAAGCTGGTTACCCGCCATGTGGATAAAATTAACACAACAGATGAGATTATACTTTCAATAGATTCCAATGAGCTGAAGTCTGTCAGCTGGGTGTGTGAAGACGGAGAGCTGAGCTTTGAAAACAGGGATGGCTGCTGGTACAGCAGCGAGGATGAGAACTTCCCTGTGAATCAGGAAAAATTTGAAGAATTTCTGAGTAATTTTTCAGAGGTGCATGCCGGCTTTATAATAGATGACATTGAAAATTATTCCCAATACGGCATTGATGAACCCGAATGCACCGTGACCTTCACCGACGACAGCGGGGAGAAGCTTCTGAAGCTGGGCGGTTATTCAACAATGGATTCCAAACGCTATGTATCCGTTGAAGACGGAAGAGTATATCTCATAGACGATGATCTGATGGATTACATAAGCCTTGAGCGGGATGATTTCATGCAGCAGTTTGAAATTCCTGCCTTTGATGAGGTGACCGAGCTGATTGTGAGCGGAAAGAACAGCGCACAGGCGGTTTATGATGAGGAGGGAGTATATTCCCACACCGATGAATATAATTGGTATGAAATATCCACCGGGGAATACAGATATCTCAGAGACAGCAAGGTTGAATCAGCCATCAGCACCCTTAATGGGCTGGCTCTGAGCGATTATGTGAGCTATACTGCATCTTCAGAGCAGCTTTCCGACTACGGACTTGATAATCCGGACCACATAATAACCGTTAAAGGAAGCCTTGAGAATGAAAACGGGGAAGAGGAGAACGCAGAGTATACCGTCTATATAGGAACGGTGACGGTTCCCGCTGAGGATGAAGATGAAGAGGATACCGTTAATGCATATGTTCGCTATGAAGGAAGCGAAATAATCTATAATCTGGGAAGCTCTTCATATGAAACTTTGTCAGAGCTGAGCTACAACAGCCTGAGGCCCTCTGAAATCCTTTCTCTTGACTGGGAAAGCATCACGGAAATTGAAATCAGCATGGATGGTGAAAGCCTTGATGTGAAGCATGAGGTTCCTGCGAAGGAAGAAGAAACAGAGGAGGAAGAGGATGCTGAAGAAGAGGAAGCTGAAGAAGCTGAGCTTCAGTATATGGTTGACGGCAAGGTAATAGATTTCAACGATGCTCTTGCTGCTCTCCAGTTCCTCACAGTTGAAAGCTTCAATGACGAGAAGGCAACAAAGACAGTTGAAATATCCCTTGTTATTCACCTGGATAATGAGGACTACCCTCAGCTTACCCTCAGCTTCTATCGTTTAGACGGTGAATACTGCATTGCTGAATTCAACGGCGAAATTCTCGGCTACACCGAGCGGGCTCAGGTTGCAGACCTGAAGGAAGCGGTTACCTGCATTATTCTCAGCCTGGAGAGCTGAAGGTGAGCTGCAAGCTGCAAGCTGTTAACGCATAAAACCGGATAGGTACAGCTTGGCAGATAAACTTAGAAGTGATAGTATTTGATATCAATTAGTATCAAATACTATCACTTTTTTAGGAGACGCATATGAATGCAGAGCTTTTCGCCGCAATGGTGACGGAAAGGCAATTTCAGCTTTCGTAGCCCATTGGGTTATGGGACTGCCAGTTCCAGCTGTCTCGGCACATGTCCTCAAGGTTATATCTTGCCTTCCAGTTGAGAAGCTGAGCGCTCTTGTCCGGGTCTGCATAGACGGTGGCCACATCGCCGGGGCGGCGGGGAGTTATTTCATAGGGAATCTCCCTGCCGGTGACTCTTTCAAAGGTTTTAACCATGTCTAAAACGGAGTAGCCGGTGCCGGTGCCCAGATTGAAAACATTTTCACCCCTGTGCTCCGCCATATATTCTATGGCTGCAACATGGCCGGCTGCCAGGTCTGAAACATGGATGTAATCTCTCACTCCGGTTCCGTCCGGGGTGGGGTAGTCGTTGCCGAAAACGCTCAGATGGTCTCTCCTGCCAACAGCAACCTGGGAAATGTAGGGCATGAGGTTGTTGGGAATTCCCCGGGGGTCCTCGCCGATGAGACCGGAGGGGTGGGCCCCGATGGGGTTAAAGTAGCGCAGGAGGGACACAGACCAGCCCTCATAGGCCTTTGCGCAGTCTCTGAGGATCTGCTCGGACATATATTTTGTCCAACCGTAGGGGTTGGTGCAGTTTCCGGTTATGCCGCTCTCCTTGAGGGGCATTTTGTTTTCTGAGGAGTAGACGGTTGCGGAGGAGGAGAAGACTATGGAGGAAACACCGTGGTCCTTCATGGCCTCGCAAAGGGTCACGGTTGAGAAAAGATTGTTGTCATAGTATTCAAGGGGCATCACAACCGATTCGCCCACTGCCTTTAAGCCGGCAAAATGGATTACGGCGTCAATTTTTTTTGATTCAAATATGCTGTTGAGCACGGAGCGGTTTCTCACATCCTCTTCATAGAAGGTGAGCGATTTCCCGGTTATCTGCTGAACCCTTTCAAGGGATTTGGCGCTGGAATTAACCAGATTATCTATAACGACCACATCATGGCCCCGTTCAAGAAGCTCAACGCAGGTGTGACTGCCGATATATCCTGCTCCGCCGGTTACAAGTATGTTCATTATGAAGCCTCCCTTCAGTCAAGAAGTGTTTCAGGGTAAATTCCGTTTGCCCGCTTTTCGGCAAGGGCAGAGCTTACGCTTTCAAGATCTTCTTTATAGGTCATCCCATACCAGACCTCGCTGCAGTTTAAAAGGGAAACGCTGGCTGCCTTTTCCTGAATCAGCTCGTTAACAACAAAGGGGAGGAAATATTCGCACTTCAGAGGGTTCTTCTCGAGATTTTCCCTGAGCCAGGGGGAAAATCTGTTATAAAGCTCATTAAGAAGGGAAGGGGAGAAGGCCCAGCAGTTCATGGAAACAAGGGAGTCTCCGTCCAGGCTTTCCCAGCTGTTTCCGCCGTCTTCGGTAAATTCGGCGTGGTCCCCACGCTTTTCAATGTGGGTGCGTTCAACAACATCGGTTAAAAAGCCGTTTTCGCCGCTGCAGATGCCCCTTGCAACATAACCGCTTTCCGTTACGGTGTTCTTAAGAAGATAGGCCACCATTGCATGCTCATTTTCCCCTCTTTCGGAAGAGAGGAAATCGTAGAGGGCTTTGAAGGCGCCGGGGCCGTAGTAATCGTCTGAATTCAGGACGGCGAAGGGGCCTTCTATTATTCCCCGGCAGCACATTACCGCATGGCCCGTGCCCCAGGGCTTTACTCTTCCCTCGGGGACGCTGAAGCCGGCAGGCAGATTGTCAAGCTGCTGGTAGACATAGGTTACATCGAAATACTTTTCCATGCGATTGCCTATGAAGGCCTTGAAATCGTCTTCGATTTCGCGCTTGATTATGAAGGCAACCTTCCTGAAGCCGGCGCGGTAGGCATCGTAGAGGGAGAAATCTATTATGGCATGGCCAAAATCATCCACGGGGGTAATCTGCTTTAAGCCGCCGAAGCGGGAGCCTATTCCTGCAGCAAGCAGGACCAGGGTTGGTTCTGTCATTTTTCAGTCATCGCCTTTCTGCAATAGTAGTTAAGGGTTCTTTCACGGAGAAGGGTGGTCGGGTCCATATGGCCGGGATATACCTCATAATCCCCTTCAAGGGAGCAGATTTTCTTTAAGGAGCAGAGGATTTGGTCAATGTCTCCGCCGGGGAGATCCGTTCTGCCGCAGCTGCCGTGGAAGAGAGTATCCCCGGTGAAAAGAGCGTCTTCACATTTGATGGTTACACCGCCGGGAGTGTGACCCGGGGTTGCCAAAATCTCGAAGGAGAGGCCTGCGGCTTCTATCACATCGCCCTCGTCATAATAACGGGTGTTAGCGGTGGGCCGGTAGGGAAGGTGAGAACGGGGATTATCGGGGCAGCAGTCCTTTTCGTTTATGTATACGGGGAGATTAAGCTCATCCTCAAGGGCGGGGACTGCGCCCACATGGTCAAAATGGCCGTGAGTTATGAAAATTGCGGCGGGCTTCAGGCTGTTGCTCTCAAGATAGTCAAGAATTGTGTTTGACTCGTCGCCCGGGTCTATTATAACGCATTCAAGGCTGCTCTCATTTGTTACGATGCAGCAGTTTGTTTCAAGATGCCCTACGGGCAGAATTTTAATAAGCATTGGCTTGCCTCCGTTTGTTAAAGCTCATCAGTGTCTAAAATTATGGTTACGGGCCCGTCGTTTTGGGAATCCACAAGCATTTCCGCGCCGAACTGCCCGGTTTGAACGTTAAAGCCCTGCTCCCGGCATTTGCTTATTACCAGCTCATAGAGGGGGATTGCCCTTTCGGGCCTTGCGGCAAGGGAGAAGCCGGGCCTTCTTGAGCGGCAGTCTGCAAAGAGGGTGAACTGGCTTATTATGAGCATTTCTGCCCCGGCTGCCCCCGGGTTCAGATTCATTTTTCCGTTTTCGTCTTCAAAAACCCTGAGACCGCAGAGCTTATCTGCAATTTTCAGGGCCTGGGTCTCGGAGTCATCCTTGCGGATGCCTAAAAGAACCAGAAAGCCCTTTTTTATTTCGCCTTTTATCTCTCCGCCTATGGTTACGGAGGCGGAGTTTACTCTTGTTACAACAGCTCTCATTTAGCTTCTCCGTTCCTTTTAACAGATGTTACGGCAGGGATTGAAAGAAGGCGGCTCATTATGTAGTGCAGGTCCCGGGAGGAGTGAACCTCCAGGGTTACGGTTATGAGAGCATCGCCTGCCTGCTCCCTTGCGTTCAGGGTTCTGACCTTTGCATTCACCGCCGCAAGAACAGCGGCAATGTCCATCACGAGGGCGCTCCTGTCCTTTGCGAAAATGAGAATGCTTGTGAGATAGGTTTCGGTTATGGCTTCGCTCCAGCTGCAGTTTATCCAACGGCCCTCGTTTTCGGGATCAAGCCGGGAGCGGATGTAATTTTCGCAGTCTGTCCTGTGGACCGAAACACCCTGACCCCTTGTTATGAAGCCTATTATATCGTCTCCCGGGACGGGGGAGCAGCAGCGGGAGAATTTCACAAGGCAATTGTCTATCCCCTCAACGAGGATTCCGTGAACAGCCTTTCTTGGAGCCTTCTGGGCAGACTGCTCCCTCCTTTCTGCAGCGGCCTCAAGCTTTTCAAGGGGAGTTGCCCTTTCGCTTGCGCTTTTCTTAAGCTCGTCCTTAAGCCGGTTTACAACCCTTACGGTTGCAACCCCTCCGTAGCCTATTGCAGCGAAGAGATCATCCAGGGAATTGAAGGAGAGGCGCTTCATGATGGGGGAATATATCTCTTCCCGCAGAGCCTGCTCCGGCGGAATTCCCTGAGCCTTCAGTTCGTCCTCCAGCATTTCACGGCCTCGGATTATGTTCTCCTCACGGCGTTCCTTTTTGAACCACTGCTTGATCTTCGTTCTGGCGGAGCCGCTTTTTGCAATATTCAGCCAGTCTCTGCTGGGTCCGGGAGCGCTTTTTGAGGTTCTTATCTGGACTATATCTCCGTTTTGGAGGACATAGTCATAGTTCACGATTTTTCCGTTTACCTTTGCGCCAACCATTGAATTGCCAATGTCTGAATGGATCATATAGGCAAAGTCTATGGGAGTTGCTCCTGCAGGAAGGTTTACAACATCTCCCTTCGGAGAGAACACGAAAACCTCATCGGCAAACATGTCAATCTTGAGGTTGTGGAAAAAGTCTGACGCATCGGAATCCTGCTGGGATTCAAGAAGGCGCCTTACCCAGGCAAAACGGTCTTCATCTCCCTGGGAGACCTCGGAGCCTCCCCCGGAGAGCTTATATTTCCAGTGGGCCGCAACACCGTATTCGGCAATTCTGTGCATATCCCAGGTTCTGATCTGAACCTCAAATGGGATGCCCTCGGAGCCTATAACCGTTGTGTGGACTGACTGGTAGCCGTTGGGCTTGGGGGTTGAAATATAGTCCTTAAAGCGGCCGGGGACGGGCTTGAACATGTCGTGAATAATGCCGAGGACATTATAGCAGTCGGGTATTGTGTCTACTATGATGCGGAAGGCGCAAAGGTCGAAAATGCCGTTGATATCAAGCTTCTGGGTATACATCTTGCGATAGATGCTGTATATATGCTTTATGCGGCTGTATATGGGGGCATTTATCCCTTCGGCTTTCAGCCGGGAGCTTATTGCATTCTCCATTGAGGACATGAAGGCCTCCAGCTGAGGCATGCGCTCGTCAAGAACCCGGGTTATCTCCGCGTAGCCCTCAGGGTCAAGATAGCGGAGGGAAAGGTCCTCCAGCTCCCACTTTGCCCGCTGCATACCCAGGCGGTGAGCTATGGGGGCATATATCTCCATTGTTTCAAGGGACTTGCTCCTCTGCTTTTCAGGAGTCTGATAGTCCATTGTGCGCATATTATGGGTTCGGTCAGCAATTTTGATGAGGATAACCCGGATATCATCCGCCATTGCAAGGAGCATTTTCCTCATGTTTTCCATCTGCTCGTCTTCCTTGCTGGTGTATTGCACACGGGAGAGCTTTGTTACCCCTTCAACTATTTTTGCAACTGAGGGACCGAAGTTCTTTCTTATATCTTCGGCGGTTATGCCGGTGTCTTCTATTGTGTCGTGAAGGAGGGCTGCAACAATTGAATCTTCATCAAGGCCCATGTCAACGCAGATGTCTGCCGCTGCTATGCAGTGGGTTATATATTCGTTGCCGTCTTTCCGGAGCTGCCCCTTGTGGGCCTCGCGGGCCATGTTATAGGCAGAACGAAGGCGCTCAAGATCCATCTTGTGGCCTCCTGAGCTTATTTTTTCAAGCATTGCGTTAAATTGTTGGTCCGGATTAATGAGTTCCGTTTTGTTCAGCACCTTTCAGTTTGATCATTATTTCGGTTGCTTCAAGATCTGCCTTGCGGCCAAGCTCGACGCGCTCTCCGCAGAAAACCGAGGAAATGAGCCCCGCCTGCTCAAACTGCTTCATGCAGATGCAGAAGCGGGCAGGGAGCATGTTTTCGGGAGCGATTGAAGAAAGACTATACATGTTATTTGCGGTTGAACCGTGCTGATTGAGATGAGCCTCAAGCCTGCGCCAGACGGCAACGGAATCTGCGCGGGAGGGGATGCAGCGGGCAGCGCGGGAATCGTCATAGCAGCTGCTGAGAATTTCGCTGCAGAGCCGTTCCTCGTCTGCCGGGCGAATTTCTTTCAGCACAAGCTGAACCGAGCGGATGTTGTTATAGTTGTTTATCTGAGGATCAAAGGCAATGTCAACAAGGTCTCCCGCTTTAACGCTCAGTTCCTCCGGCCGGCGGGAGAAAAAGATGCACTCATATTTCTCTTTCCCACGGCTCAGCTCTATTCTGCTGTGCTTCCCGGCAACGGGAATAAGCCTGTCAAGACGGAGCTTCAGCATGGCAAAAACAGGCTTTTCGTTTTCTCCTCCGAAGGGCTCCAGGATTTCAAGAGAAGCAACATTTTCAACGGAGAGCAGGTCTGAGCAGGCTTCGGTTATGAGAAAGTCGCAGGAGATGTCCGCTGCGGAAGCTGTGCCGCGGCCTTCATAGAAGTCTGCAAGCCGCTGCCTGAGAAGGGCTATGTTTTCTTTTTTTATGTTCAATCCGGCGGCCAGAGCATGCCCCCCGAAGGATTCAAGAAGGTCTTCGCAGGAGGAGAGGGCTTCAAAAAGGTTGAAGCCGTTGTAGCTGCGGCAGGAGCCCTTTCCGGATTCTCCGTTAAGGTGAATCATGATTGCAGGGACGCAGTATTTTTCCGCAAGTCGGGAGGCGGCTATTCCTATAACCCCCTGATTCCAGGAGCTGTCTGCCAAAACAATGGGGATGCCGGCAGGGTAGGAGGCCAGCTTTGAGTTTGCATCATCCCAGATTTCCCTTTCGATTCTCTGCCGCTCTTCGTTCATTTTTGAAAGCTCTTCTGCCAGAGAGTGTGCTTCCCTTCCGCTGCTCATGATGAGACGGAAGGCGGTTTCGGCTCTGTCAAGCCGGCCGGCGGCATTGAGCTTGGGGGCAATTGTGAAGCCTATTCCGGAGGAATATATTTTCCCCGTTGATTTTGAGGAGGAGAGGAGGGCCTTTATTCCGGGACGAGGATTGCTGTTGATTTTCTCAAGCCCCAGCTTAACATAGTAACGGTTTTCTCCGGTGAGGGGCATAACATCTGCCACGGTGCCTATTGCAAGCAGGTCACAGTATTTGCGGAGCATTTCCGCTCTCTTGCCTGAAAGAGCCTGAACCAGCTTGAAGGCCATGCCCACTCCGGCAAGCCTTTTGTTTTCATAGCTGTCTCCCGGCTGGCGGCAGTCTATCACGGCGCAGCAGCTGGGAACCTCCCCCTCCTTGCATTCGTGATGGTCTGTTATGACCATGTCTATCCCGATGGATCTTGCATAATCCGCCTCCTTGCGGGCGGTTATGCCGCAGTCTACCGTTATGATGAGGCTTATGCCCATCTCCCTGAAGGAATCTATGGCGCTGATGTTGAGCCCGTAGCCCTCCACGCTGCGGCGGGGAATGTAGGGAGTTACGTCTGCCCCCAGGGAACTCAGATAGTCGGTCAGCAGGGCGGTTGCAGTTATCCCGTCTACATCGTAGTCTCCATAGACGGCAATTTTCTCGCCGCTTTTTATTGCTCTCTCAACCCTTTCAACTGCTTCTGCCATCCCCTTGATCTCAAAAGGATCACCCTCTGAGGGGTTGAGAAAATGCTCGGCATCTTCAACGGAAGAAAGCCCGCGGGAGTTGAGAACCCAGGCGAGCAGGGGAGCATAGCCCACTTTCAGGAGAGCCTCCGGATATTCGGGCAGGGTGTGTTTAATTGTCCACTTTTTAATCTTCACAAACTCTAACTTCAATTCTTAATATTTTTGGTTAATTTTACACCATATTCTTTCTATATGCAAATTTTTTTATTGGTGTTATAATAAAGAAAATTAAATTTTTTTCAGGAGAAGAGCAAATGTCAGTTTTAAAAGTGAGAGAATATCTTGAGCCCAGGGGCTATGGGGAAAAAATCGTTATTCACGAAAAGCCCTGCGACACGGTTGAAAATGCGGCGGTTATAGTCGGAGCAACGGAGGCAGAAATTGCCAAGACCATGTCCTTCCTTGTTGACGAGCAGCCGATTGTTATTGTCACCACCGGGGACACAAAGATTGACAACGCCAAATATAAAGCATATTTTCACAAAAAATGCAAAATGGTTCCCTGGAGCGAGGTTAATGAAATCATTGGGCATGAGCCTGGGGGAGTCTGCGCCTTCGGAGTCAAGGAGGGCGTGAAGCCCTATCTTGACGTTCAGCTGAAGAGATTCCCTGTTGTTCACTCTGCAGCCGGTGCCCCGGAGGCAACAATTTCTCTTTCTCCTGCCGAGCTTGAAATGCTGCTTGCTCCCGTTGAATGGATTGACGTCTGCAAGCCGATTTCCGAATGAGGAATTGAGCGCATGACGGGAGTTATTGTTAATGCGCTGGCGGTTGTGGCCGGGAGCCTTATCGGAATTCTGTTCAAAAAAATTATACCGGAAAAGCTCAATGCCCCCATTATGACGGCTCTCGGGCTCTGCGTTGTATATATTGGCATAAGCGGGGCTCTGTGCGGGGAGAACACTCTCATCCTGGTGGGCTCAATGATTTTGGGAGCCGGAACAGGAACCCTTTTAGACATTGACGGAGCCTTCACCCGCCTGGGGGACAGGCTTGAAAACCGTTTTGCAAAGGGAGAGGGAAGCGGCAGCTTTTCAAAAGGCTTTGTCAGCTCAAGCATAATTTTCTGCGTGGGGGCAATGGCGGTTGTGGGCAGCATAAACGCCGGCCTTTTGGGAGACAACACCGTGCTCTACACCAAATCTCTCCTTGACGGGATATCCTCAATTTTCTTTGCAGCAACAATGGGAATCGGGGTTATGTTCTCGGCTCTGTGCATTTTAATATATCAGGGAGCCATAGCTCTTCTTTCCGGGCTCTTAAACGGGGTTTTAACCGAGAGCGCAATAAACGAGCTTTCCTGCGCCGGCAACCTTATTATTCTTGCAATAGGGCTGAACATGCTTAAGATCACAAAAATCAAAATTGCAGACCTTATGCCGGCTATAATATACGCTCCTGTTATTGCCCTTATTGTTTCAAATTTATAAAAATATACCAAAACAGCAGAAAGCATTCGCTGATAATTTGTGGATTGTGCGAATTTACATGAATAATTATTCAGTGTATAATGCATAACAATGAATAATTAAACAAAAGGAGATTACGAAATGAAAAAGATTGTTGCATTGGCCCTTGCGCTTGTTATGGTTTTCGCCCTCTGCGCCTGCGGAAGCTCCTCAAGCTCGAAGACTTTGGTTGTTGGCACCTCGGCAGACTATCCCCCCTATGAATTCATGTATAAAGACGATTCGGGTGAGATGGTTTACGGCGGGCTTGACCTTTGGTTTGCCGAATTCCTTGCAGAGGAAATGGGCAAGGAGCTGCAGATTGAAAACATGAGCTTTGACTATCTGCTCACCGCTCTTTCCAAAGGCGATTACGACGTTGTTATTGCCGGCATAGAGATCAACGAAGAGCGCCTCCAGGTTGCAGACTTCTCGGATCCTTACTACACAGACATTCCCGCAATGCTTCTTGTTCCGGCAGACAAGGTCGATGCCTACACCACCCTTTCAGACTTTGACGGGCTTTCTGTCGGCGCCCAGACCGCAACCACCAAGGAAGACCTGGTTCAGGAGCTTATGCCCGGCGCAAACCTTGTTTCTGAGGTTAACGTTAACGACCTGGTTAACGAGCTGATTTACGGCAAGATAGACGCCATCCTTCTTGACGGCGCCGTTGCAAAGAGCTTTGCGGAAAAGAACGAGGCTCTCGGCATTGCAGCCGCTTCCGATGAGCTTCCCCAGGCAGAGCCCTACCGCGTTGTTGTTGCCAAGGGCGACCCGAAGGGTCTCCTTGATGACATTAATGCAGCCATCGCAAAGCTGACGGATTCACAGATTGCCGAGTGGTATGAGCTTGCCAATGAGCTGACGGATTCCGGCGAAGCCATTGAAGTCAGCGTTGATGCTCCTGCGGCATAAACCCTTAAGGAATAATCCAGTTACACTGCGTTGCTCCGCTTTAACGGGGCAACGCTCTTATATCTTAAAACCGGTAAAGGACTGATTTTATGTGGACTAAGCTGTTTGCGGGGATGTCTCCGGCGTCCTTCTTTAATTTTTCTTTTGTTCCCAAATACGGAACCTACATGCTCCAGGGCCTGGGCTACACTCTGCTGCTGGCCGTTGTTTCGGTTGCGCTGGCAGTTATTCCGGCACTGCTGCTTGCGGTTATGAGGCTGAACAAAAACAAGCTTATCAAGGGCATTTCCGGGGCATATATTGCAATTTTCCGTTCAACCCCTCTGCTTGTTCAGCTGAGCATAATCTATTTCGGGCTCTTTGGCCTTATTCACATTCCCAGAGTTGTTGTTTTTGGCTTTATAGATCTCTCCCGTTTCATTCCGGGAGTTGTTGCTCTTGCGCTTAACAGCTCTGCTTATGTGGCCGAGATTTTCAGGGCGGGAATTCTTGCGGTTGACATTGGCCAGACTGAGGCAGCCCGTTCTCTGGGGCTTTCCCAGTGGCAGAACATGAAGCTGGTTGTGCTCCCCCAGGCGATTAAAAATGTTCTCCCGGCAATTGCCAACGAGATTGTGACAATGGTTAAGGAGTCTTCAATATGCATGACCCTTGGCATGACCGAGCTTATGTTCTGCTCCAAAACCGTTGCTTCCACAACCTACATAACCCTGGGGCCCTACATCCTTGCAGCTCTCATGTATTTTGCAATAAACTATCCCGCAACAAAGCTTATTGAAAGAATAGAAAGGAATATGCGCCGTGGAGACAAGCAGTAACATCATCATATCCGTTAAAAACCTTTGCAAGGAATATAACGACGGCGCTGTAAAGGCTCTGCAGGACTGCTCTTTAGACATTGAGAGGGGAGAAGTCGTTGCAATTATCGGGCCCTCGGGCTCCGGGAAATCCACTCTTCTTCGTTCTCTCAACATGCTTGAGCAGCCCACCTCCGGCTCAATCATTTTTGAGGGGACAGACATAACCTCTTCCAAAATAGACATCAACCTTCACAGGCAGAAGATGGGCATGGTCTTTCAGCATTTCAATCTTTTCCCCCATAAAACGGTTATTGAAAACATTATCCTTGCTCCTGTTACCCTTAAGCTGAAAAGCGAAAAGGAGGCCCGGAAGGAGGCCTGCGCTCTTCTTGAAAGAGTGGGCCTGCCTGACAAGGAAAATGAATATCCCAACATGCTCTCCGGAGGCCAGAAGCAGAGAATTGCCATTGTGAGAGCCCTTGCCATGCATCCTGATGTTATGCTCTTTGACGAGCCCACCTCCGCCCTTGACCCTGAGATGGTTGGGGAGGTTCTTCAGGTTATGAAGGAGCTGGCAGAAGGGGGAATGACCATGTGCGTTGTGACCCATGAGATGGGCTTTGCAAGAGAGGTTGCAGACAGGGTGATTTTCATGGCCGATGGCAGAATACTTGAGCAGGGCTCACCCTCTCAGGTTTTCGACAGTCCCAAGGATGAAAGACTGAAGGACTTCCTTTCAAAGGTTCTGTAACATGTTTTTTGACACGCATGCACATTACGATGATGCGGCCTTCGAAGAAGACAGGGAGGCCGTATTTTCGCATTTAAAAGAGGCAGGCGTTGAGCTTGTCATAAACCCGGGCTGCAATGAGGAAAGCACGGAAAAAGCTCTCAGGCTCTCTGAGAGCCATGATTTTATTTACTTTGCCGCCGGGCTTCATCCGGAGGACATTTCTTCGGCCTCTGAGGACTGGCTTGAAAACATCAGGTCTGCTGCCCTTCACCCGAAATGTCTTGCGATTGGTGAAATCGGCCTTGATTACTATTGGGACAAGGAGCATAAGCCAGAGATGAAGCAGGTTTTCCGCTGCCAGCTGGAGCTTGCCCGGGAGCTTGGGCTGCCCGTTATCGTTCACGACAGGGAGGCCCACGGAGACTGCCTTGAGCTTGTCTCTGAATTTCCGGAGCTTACAGGGGTTTTTCACTGCTATTCCGGAAGCCGGGAAATGGCGGAAATCCTTCTTGAGAGGGGCTGGTATCTGGGCTTTGACGGGCCGGTAACCTATAAAAACGCAAGAAAAACCCTTGAGGTTCTTGAGATTACTCCCCTTGAAAGAATCCTTCTTGAAACCGACTCCCCCTATCTCTCTCCGGTTCCCATGAGGGGAAAGAGAAATGACTCCTCAAATCTTCTTTACATCGGGGAGAAAATTTCCGAAATAAAAGGAATCGGCTTGAGGGAGCTTGCAGATATAACTCTTAATAACGGAAAAAACTGCTTCAGAATTGACTGAAGCAGTTTTTTTAGAAGCCTGAGCTTTCAATTGCTTTTATAATTCTTGAGGCGGAGAGCTTCAGCAAAGAGAGCTTCAGCTTGCCTGAGGCCAGGGCCGAAACAATGGATAAATAGTCCGTTGACAGGCCGGGCATTAAAAGATCGTTTCCGGAGGCTATGCACTCTGCCGGGTCTGCGCAGCCGGGTATGGTTGAATACCAGTCTGTCATTACAAGGCCTTCAAAGCCCCATTCACAGCGGAGAACGGCAGTGCAGAGATCGGGGCTGTTGGGGGTATATACGCCGTTAATGAGATTATAGCTTGTCATAAGGGCGAGGGGAGAGCCTTCCTTAACGCAGATTTCAAAGCCTCTGAGATATATTTCCCTGAGAGCTCTTTCGCTCAGGCAGCTGTCTGAATGGTTGCGGTTATCCTCGCAGTTGTTACAGGCAAAATGCTTTACGGTTGCATATTTCCCGGGCACCGACTGAACGCCCCTGACTATTGCTGCGGCAATTTTCCCCGTGAGGAGAGGGTCCTCCGAGAGATATTCAAAGTTTCTTCCGCAGAGAGGATTTCTGTGGATATTCATGGCCGGGGCAAGGAAGAAGGAAACCTTATATTCCTCCATCTCAAGGGCAATTGCCCTTCCGACTTCCCGGCAAAGCTCCTGATTCCAGCTTTGGGCAAGGGCTGTTTCAACGGGGAAGGCGGTTGCAAACTGATAGAGCTTTTTGCCCTTAACTCCAAGAGAGGATTCCTTTAAAATGCGCAGGCCGGCAGGACCGTCCGAAAGGTTCAGATTGGGCAGACCCCTGGAGGAGAGAATTCCGCTTGTACGCCCAACGGTTCCCGGGGTATATATGCCTGAGGGATTGGGTATGTGCTCCCGGCCGGCTCCAATGCAGAGCCTGATCAGCTGATTGGTTTTGAGAGAATTTAAAAGGGGAGAGGGGGATAATTCGGGCTCTGAATAATCGTTGACAAGGGCATTAACATCGGCTGAGGTGAAGCTGAGGGAGGGAAGAGAGGGAAAGCTCTTTGCTGCAGCGGGTTTTAGAGAAAGCTGTTGGAAATTCTCCTTCAAGGGGCAGACAGGCCTGCATTTTTCCGTTAAAAGAGCTTCTTCAACCACGAGCTTTGCAGAGGGCATAAGCTCCGAGGCGTTTTTGCCCAGGCAGAAAATGTATTCACCCTTTTCCAAAAGCCATGAAGAGAGCTTCTCGCTGTAGGAGGAGAGATTTTTGAGGGGAACCTTCAGCTCAAGCTCAAAGCTCTCTCCCGGCTTCAGCTCCGGAGTTTTTCCGAAGGCCGCAAGGCGCAGCTTTTCCTTTTCAAGCTCCCCGGAGGGGAGAAGACAGTAGAGCTGGACGGTTTCCTTTCCGGAAAAATTCCCTGTGTTTTTAACGGAAATTTTAAATTCGGCGCCCTCCTGATTTTTTGAAAGGGAGAGAAGCTCCTGCCGGAAGGAGCTGTAGCTCAGACCGAAGCCGAAGGGAAAACGGCAGGGAAGGCCTGCGGTTTCGAAATATCTGTAGCCCACATAGATGCCCTCGCGGTAATATTCCTTGCTGCCGCTGCCCTTTAAATAGCTGTATTCGGAGCCGTAGGGAATGTCTTCATAGCTGAGGGCCCAGCTGTCACTCAGGCGGCCGGAGGGATTTGTTTTGCCGGTTATAATGTCTGCAAGGGCATTGCCTCCCTCGCAGCCCTGCTGACAGAACCAGATCAGAGCGGAAACCCTGTCCTCAAGGCCCTCAAGGTCCATATAGGAGCCGGAATTGATTATCAGGATTGAATTTTTAAAGCCTCTTGAAAGCTTCTCAATGTTTGCCTTTTCAAGGGGACTTAAGTTGAAATCGTGCTTATCAAGGCGCTTGTCCAAAGCCTCTCCGGCCTGGCGGGAAACAACATATATGCCGGTTTCGCAGAAGGAATAGAAAATGTCGTTATCGGTTATGATTCTGCCGAAGGGGATCTGAAAGCCGTCTGCAATGCTGTTGATGAGATTGCGGCCGAGCTTCAGCCTGTGCTTATGGTCATAAAGGGCTTTTTCATATTTAACATCATAATCGTTGAGCCAGGAAAGGCCGGAAATTTCAAAGCCCGCATTAAGAAGCCCGTCATATATATTCACGCTGTAGCGTTCGTTTACGTCTCCTGAGCCGGTTCCTCCCTTAACGGTGTGGCGGGCGCCGGCTCCGAAAAGGGCAATTTTTCCGGGCTTGAGGGGCAGCGCTCCGTTATTTTTGAGCAGCACTATGCCCTCGGCGGCAGCCCTGCGGGCAATCTGCCTGTTTTCAAGCTCAAGGGGAGTTATTTCGTCTGTGAGGTGTGCGCCGGTGATTGTTTTCATTTAATTCTCCTTAATCAGCTCCAGGAGGCATACCAGGAGGAGTAGTCGGCTCCCTCGGAGGCGGCTTCAAAAAGGCCCTGGAGCTTGCTCATGGTTCTTGCATAGCCCTCATTGTCTTCAGAGTAGGGGGTGGGGCAATATTTATTGTAGTTGGCATAGAAATTGTAGTTGGTGTTGTTTGCCTTTGCATTTGCCTCGTCAATGAGATTTGAAACGCAGCAGGGGATGCATTCGAAGCCCTCATAGCTGACGGTTCCGTCAATGTCTCTTTTTATTGTTGCCCGGACTATTGCTGTGTCAGGGTCTGAAGGGGCGGTGTTTCCGCCGAAGACCCAGTTGCCCATTGAATACATTATGAGCTTGCCGTTATATTCCTCAACAGGCTGGAGACAGTGGGTATGGCTGCCGTAAACAATGTCTACCCCCAGCTCGTCTATGCAGCGGTGGGCAAGGGTAACCTGATTGTCGTTGGGAGTGTAATAAAGCTCCTGGCCCCAGTGGAACATGACGATTATCAGCTCCGCTCCGGAAGCTCTCATCTCCTCAACGGCGGATTTCAGACTGTCGAACTTTTCCTCCGGGTGGAAATTGTTGAAGCAGGTGTATATGCCAAGCTTCAGACCGGAGGGGGTTTCAACAATTTTGTGCTCGTTTTCGTTTATGTAGGGAATGCCGGCGGAGTCGAGAGCCTCGCAGGTGTCTGCAAGACCCTGCTCATAAAAGTCCATTGAGTGGTTGTTGGCAGTTGAAACAAAGTCCACCCCGCCCTCGGTGAGTATGTTAACATAGGCAGAGGGAGCCTTGAAATAGAACTGCTCGGCGGAGGACAGGCTTTTGTCTGAAAGGGTGCATTCAAGGTTTGCAATTGTATATTCATCCTCTGTGAAATAGGAAACCGTGTTGCTGAAGGGATAGGCATAATCCTCTCCCACAACAAGGGGAAGGCCGTATTCGCTGTATTGATATTGGAGGGAGGACCAGAGGGTATTGTCTCCTATGAAGGAGAGAGTGAAGTATTCCGGCTCAGGCTCGGGCGAAGAAGAGCTGCAAGCTTCAAGCTCCAAGCTACAAGGAGACGAGGGCGACGGGGAGGCGGAAGGAGAGCTGCAAGCTTCAAGCTCCAAGCTCCAAGGAGACGAGAGTGACGAGGAGGGGGTTGGGGATTGGAGCGGTATTTCAGTGCTTTTTCTTGAAAAGAGTATTACGGAAATAAATATAATTCCGATAAAAGCAGTGAGCAGGATCTTGCCTGCGGAATTTTTGTTCTTTCTTTTTTTCATGGCTTATCAGTGAATGGGCACAAGCTTTCCCAAAACAACAAAGCGGGCATCGTCATATTCATAGGTGCAGGTGGAGAGGGTGAGTATTCTGTCTCCCGCCTTGACATCTGCAGTGGATTCAAATTTTGACTGGCTGACTGCCGACTCAATGTAGGCATTCCAGGAATCATCGTCTCCAAGGGTGATGGTGTATACATCGGAGCTGGCAGAGGTTACGAAGCCGGCAAAAAGCTCAACTCTGTAGTTCATGGTGGGAGTGTTGAGATACATTACGGGGTGCTCATTATAGTAGTCCTGATAGGAGTAATCAATGAGTTTGGCAAACATGGAACCGTCGTTCATGTGGTGGCCGTAGATCATGGTGTTGTCGTCTGAAAAGTCGGATTGGTTGAGGCATTCAACAAAGAGAGTGCCGCCGGAGTTATAGCTTCCGTCCAGCTGGCGGTTGAGATAGTAGCTGTTATCGTCGTATTTGGCAACGGGGTAGTCAATGTTGGTGCCGGGGAGGTAGATCCAGCCCACAATGTCCGGATAGTCTGCAAGGAGAGTGTTCCAATCGGTTGATTTGGGGGAAATCTCAGGGTCAAGCTCAATCGTTTCTTCCGTGGCGGCTGCCGTTGGGGCTGAGGAGGGCTTTGAAACGGAGGTGGAGGTATATTTCTCGGAGAGACCGTTATAAAAGTCTTCCGAGGCCTTGTATTCAAGCTGCTTTGAAATCAGCGTGTAACCGGCGTAACAGAAAACGCCTACGCAGATTATGAGAAGAACGATTATCAGAATTCTAACGGATTTTTTCATTTATAAACCTCAAATAAATTGTTTTTCGCCTATTATACTATCATTTCAGTTTTAATTAAAGACAGTTCGTAAATTTTATTTCACCAATCAGCTTGATTTTGCCGAACGGCTATATTATAATCGGATTCAGAAAAAATTAGCCGTACGCCCTTTTTTAATAATCTTATCACAAAATTTTGCCGAACGGCTTAAAAGGAGCAGCATGAATATAAACAATGCAGAAGAATTCGGAACAGCTCTCAGGAAAAGGAGAAAACAGCTTGGTTATACCCAGTCCTTTCTGGCAGAGGTAAGCGGATTAAGCATAACCTTCATATCAGACCTGGAGCGGGGAAAAAGTACGGCGGAGCTTGGAAAAAGTCTTTTTCTCGCCGGTCTCCTGGGTCTGGACTGCGCGCTGCAGCCGAGAGGCGGTGATTAGTTAAAAAGCCGTAATTCCTGCGCGGTGGGCAGCACCCGGTGCTGCAAATAGTTTCTTTAGAAACTATACACTCTTTACTGGACTAATCTTATCTAATCTATTCTATTCTAATCTATACTAATCTAATCTTATCTTATCTCTGTATACAGTTTGTATACAAGCTGTATACAAGCGTTTCCAACAAGCACTTGCGCGTATGCCGGCGCGCAGCGAGGCATACATATATTTTCGTAGAAAATATATATTCTATTTCTTTCTCTATATCTAACTCTATATCTATATCTAACTCTATATCTATATCTATATCTATGGGACATTTTCCCACCAGTTGGGGGAAATTTTCCCACCACTCGGGGGACATTTCCCCCGCTTTTTATATTTGCAATGCTGTTTGATTAATTTTCCCTTATATGCTATACTTTTTCCGACATGAACGAAGATTCCTGCCGCATTGAAATAACCTGCGGTGAGGCTCCCTACATTGCAAGCCGTTACGACACAACCACCGGAGAGCAAATCCCCATAATGAAGCGTACAGGCCTTTAGACCGCAAATTGTGAATTGTGAGTGGGAAATTACATCTGAGGAAGAAAAATGGCTCAGAGAGGCTCTGAAAGCCATTATGAGCATTTGAGGTCATGAAGCGCTTTGCCTTATGCTAAGGAAGGGAAGCTTACCCAACTGCTTGATGAGCTGTTTGACTGAGCAGACCGCTCTGAGCACTACATGCAGGGCAGCACGCAGTGCTGCAAATAGTTTCTTTAGAAACTATTACCTCTTCTCTATACTATACTAATCTAATCTATTCTATTCTAATCTATACTAATCTATACTGGGTATACCGGGTGGTATACCAGGTGGTATACCAGGTGGTATACCGGACAGCTGAGGTTTCAGAGGGGTCTCTACCACTCTACCACTATTCAGAGCGCATGACATATGTAAGCTGTACAAATGATACTTTGAAGTTATCGTTGGAAGAATTACCACTAAATGATTGGAGAAAAAGCTTGAACAGAACCAAGGTTATATTTCTTGATGTTGACGGGACCGTGGCAGACAATAAACACCGGGTTCCCGAATCTGCGGTTGAGGCAATTTCAGCCGCAGCTGCCGGGGGGCACAGAATATATCTCTGCACCGGAAGAAGCAAAACCGAGCGCTGCGACGAAATTTTGGAGCTTACAGGCGCAGAAGGGCTGATTTGCTCCTATGGGGCTTATGTTGAGGCCTGCGGAGAAATCCTTTTCCACAAAACGATTGACGCTGAGCTGTGCCGGGAAATCTGCACTTATTTTGAGAACAACGGCATTGAGTTCTACACCGAGACCTGCAGCGGCGTTTTTGCCAGCAAAAAGCTTCTTGAGATTGGGGCGCCGATTTTTGCCGCCTATCAGGGAAGGGAATATGCTGCGGAGCGGGCAGAGGAGTATATCGGCATTTTCTTTCCCAAAATGCAGTATGGAGGGCCGGTTGTCTGCGAGGGAGTTGAGAAAATCAACTATGCAATTCAAAAGGGGAGCCTTTTCAACAGGGTTCGGGAAGCCTTTCCCCAGCTGACCCACGGAAGCTGGAACGGTTATGCTCAGGACAATACCTTTGGAGACATAATACCCCAGGGGCTTTCTAAAGCCGATGGCATTGATGCCATTCTTAAACATATTGGCAGGGGAGCGGAGGATGCAATTGCCTTCGGAGACACCGATAATGACATTCACATGTTTAAGAAGGCAGGCTTCGGGGTTGCAATGGGCAACGGAACAGCCGGCGCTAAGGCTGCAGCGGATTATGTTACGGACTCCGTTAACAGCGACGGACTTTATAAGGCCTTTAAACATCTTGAACTGATCTGAAAGAAAAAACCTGCCGTTTTTCACCGGCAGGTTTCAGCGCTAAATTTTACGAGATTATGTAAACAGACTTATGA
>R03__coassemble_125_pt1 | contig 48843 bp, 44 predicted proteins | sample R03__metabat2_low_PE_030 | metagenome-assembled genome bin R03
CATACAATGAGACACAGTCAATCATTGCATTTGTAGCAATTTTAGATGGAGTGCCGGTAAGAAAAATTGCAATGTCAACATCGGATTCATCGCTCTGTGTTCCTCTTGCATAGGAACCATATAGGATGACTTCACTCAGCATATCACCATAGATGCTGCGCAGCTGAGGAATCAAATTTGAAAGAGTCATCATCAATTCCTTGTTTTTATTTAAGATCATCCGTTTTCTCCTGTTGCGATATTTTCCGTCTTTTTCTCTTTTGTCCGGAGGATATGGAGCGTTCCTGGGAATAATCCATTGGTTCCCGACTTTTTGCCCTTCTATCCTGCCCGAAGCAAGAAGCCTTCGAACATTACCGGAATCCTTGCCGTGAATCGTCGCATATTCTGTAACGGACAAATACTCTGTCATGCAATCACCCTCCTCGAAAGAAACAATACCACAAAATCGTGTAAATGTAAACATTTTCAGTATAGCAAAATTTTTCCTGCTATATTGGTTCGGGCAGTCATGATAATCCTTAACTTCCAGAAAAATTCCCACTAAAAGAAAACCTGCCCGTTTCCGGACAGGTAAGGAAGCTGGCGGCTGGTTATTCGGGGTCAGATGACTGCAGGAAGTGCATCCTGCAAGTATGATGCATAGCCTTGCTGTTTATAATTTCCCGATTATCATTACACCAGTCAAGCTGGTCGCTCAAAAGAAAGGCCGCGGAAAATCGCAGCCTTAACAATCAAAACTCCCACTCACAGTAGGGATCACTGCTTTTACAACTTCCACTCACAGTAGGAACCACTGCTGATACAACTCCCACTTAACGGCAGGGACCTCCGCTTTTTACGAGGAAAAACCCCATAACTGTTCAAATTGTAAAGGCTGGCGTTCAGAAAGTCAATGATCAATGTGATGATTTTTTTCGCGAATTTGAGCCTCTTTAGTCCGGGAGTCCCAAATCCGCTTTTATTCTGAGAGCAAGTGCTTCAAATGCCGCATATCTGCTTTCTTTGTTTACATTCCCTTTTTTACATGCTCAGCGCATATTTATATCTTGCGATAACATCCAGCAGCCATTCATATTTGGCTGTTAGAACAAAGCGGTCATCGAGTATGGAATAAATTCTTGCGGCATCCGCACCGGTTATTACCCCGACTACTGCAAGGATTGCGCCTATAACAACCACAATAAGAACAACTGCGCCGACAATTTTCCAGCCTTTTTTCATTTTGCTCCGTCCTCCCTGCTGCAAAGTCTGACTGCCAGATTAATCACTCCGTTAACGAGCTTTGAGCTAAGCCCTATCAAAAGCCGGATAAAGGTCCAGAAGAAAAGCAGGCCTATTGCAAGGGTTATGAAGCCGCAGCCCAGAACAACGAGCACATCTGCAAAAACAGTAAATTCACCAAAGGCTGCAGTAATCACGCTCCAGCCGGCAAAAACCGCCAGCCCGGAAAGAACAAGAAAAGCTGCCGCAAGGAGCAGAATTGCAATTATTCCAAGAGCAGTCAGCGGAATGGCAGCAAGCAGAAACAACGCCAGCGCTCCCCCTGAAAGCTTTTTATTCTCCTCGTAACCCTTGTCTCTTTGCAGCTCTTCGTAACCTTCGTCTCCTTGGAGCTTGCAGCTTGCAGCTTGCAGCTTATCTTCGCTTGCAGCTTGGAGCTTATCCCCGTCCTGTTCTTCCGGAGCTTTTATGGAAAAGTCGTTTATGAACCTGTCTACCCGGTCCCAGCTTTCATCCTGTTCTTCGGTCTCGTCTCCCTCGTCTCCTTGCAGCTTGGAGCTTGGAGCTTGCAGCTCGTCTCCGCGTCCCCCGTCTCCTTGGAGCTTGTAGCTTGCAGCATGTAGCTTATCTTCGCTTGCAGCTTGGAGCTCGTCTCCCTCGTCTCCTTGGAGCTTGCAACTCGTCTCCCTCGTCTCCTTGGAGCTTGCAGCTTGCAGCTTGGAGCTTACTCTCGCTTGCAGCTTCTCCTCGCCCTGATTCTCCTCCATTGCCGCGGAAAACACATCGTTAATGACCGACACAAAAAGCGCAGGCTCAGGAGAGGCTATCCCTGCCTCCTCGTTTCCCTGACCTGAGCTGAGAGAAAGCTTTCTCTCCTTGGCATCGTATGAGCGGGCAATGAGAACTGCCTGCCTGGTGGGCGAAACCAGAGTGTGCAGCAGCGTTTCCTCGTTGGGCACAAGCTCAAACATTTTTTCATACATGGAAAGAGCAAGCTGCCTGTCTTCCTCATACATAAAAATGAGCAGCTTTCCGAGCTCTGTTAAAAATTTCTGTTTGTTTATAATTCTCACCTCGCAGAATTTGCCTGTTTTTTATTATATATTATAGCTTCAAAAAGTTCAAGTTAATTGACAAATACAACCTCAAGATTATATAATACTTCAGTTAGAATCGCGGGAACAGGGGTTCCGGCGCAGAAAGGATATTTGAATTTATTATGGCAAACGACAAAAAGGTTCAGCAGATAACCGACATGGAGCAGGATTTTGCCCAGTGGTTCACCGATGTGTGCACCAAGGCAGAGCTTGTTGACTATTCAGGCGTGAAGGGGTTGTTTATATTGCGCCCCTACGGATATGCAATTTGGGAAAATATTCAGAAAATTCTTGACGGAATGTTCAAGCGGGACGGGCACGAAAACGTTTCAATGCCCTTGCTTATTCCGGAATCCCTCCTCCAGAAGGAGAAGGATCATGTTGAGGGCTTTGCTCCGGAGTGCGCCTGGGTTACCGTGGGCGGGCAGGAGGAGCTTCCTGAAAGGCTCTGCATCCGCCCCACAAGCGAAACTCTCTTCTGCGACCATTGGAGCCACATTCTCCACTCCTGGAGAGACCTCCCCATGCTCTACAATCAGTGGTGCAGCGTCCTCCGCTGGGAAAAAACAACCCGCCCCTTCCTCAGAGGCAGGGAATTCCTCTGGCAGGAGGGTCACACTCTCCACGCAACCGAAGAAGAGGCCAGAAAGGAAACTCTTCAGCAGCTTGAGGTTTATGCAGATCTCTGCGAAAACTATCTGGCCATGCCGGTTATAAGAGGCAACAAGACCGACAAGGAAAAATTTGCCGGCGCAGTCAACACCTACACCATCGAGTGCATGATGCACGACAGGAAGGCTCTCCAGTCAGGCACAAGCCACTTCTTCGGAGACGGCTTTGCCCGCCAGTTCAACATCACCTTCACCGACAAAGACAACACCCTGAAATACCCCTTCCAGACCTCCTGGGGTCTCTCAACAAGAATAATCGGCGGAATAATCATGACCCATGGAGACAATTCCGGTCTCGTTCTGCCCCCGAAAATTGCTCCGGTGCAGGTTATTGTTGTCCCTGTTGCCCAGCACAAGGAGGGCGTTCTTGATGCAGCTGCTGCCCTCTATGAAAGGCTCAAGGCTGCAGGCCTGAGAGTTAAAATGGACGACAGCGAAAATTCTCTCGGCTGGAAATGCGCCCAATATGAAATGAAGGGCGTTCCTCTCAGAGTTGAGCTGGGCCCCAAAGACATTGAAAAGGGCTGCTGCATGGCCGTCCGCAGAGACAACGGAGAAAAAATCTCCGTGGCTCTTGATGAGCTGGAGGCAAAAATTCCCGAGCTTCTTGACGCAGTTCAGAGGGGACTCTATGAAAAGGCAAAGCTCAACCTTGAAACCCACACCTATACAGCCCGCAGTCTGCAGGAGGCCAAGGAGCTTCAGGAGAAGAACGGCGGCTTCATAAAAACAATGTGGTGCGGTGAGCTGGAGTGCGAAATGAAGATGAAGGAAGAGGCAGGAATGTCCTCCCGCTGCATTCCCTTTGAGCAGGAACAGCTTGATGATGTCTGCCCCTGCTGCGGCAAACCTGCAAAGACGATGATTTACTGGGGCGTTGCCTACTGATTCCGGAAGCCGAAATCGATATATTTGCAAAAAGTGAGAAAGGCTGTGATTTTGACAGTCTTTCTCTCCTTTTTCTGCCTGTTTTTCTGCCTTTATTTAGTTATTATTACATATTGTCAAAAAATTAATTATCTGATATAATCCCTCATCGATGGATAAGATATCCAGTAATATATGTAAGGAGAAATGTAATGAAAAAGATTTTAGCACTTGTTCTTGCGCTCTGCATGGTTTTTGCTCTGTGCGCCTGCGGCCAGACAGCAAGCACAACAACAGAAGCAGCTCCCGCAGAGGAAGTTGTTGTCGTGGAAGAAGTAGAAGAAGTAGTAGTAGAAGAAGTTGCAGAGGCTGAATACAAGCTGGGCATGGGCGTTTCCGTGAGCACCGATTCCACTACAGACGGCAATGCGCAGGTTGATGCAACCGTTGCAGCTGTTGTGACAGACGCAGAGGGCGTTATCGTTGCAGTTCGTCTCGACTGCGCCCAGAACAAGATGGATGTTACCGCCGGCACCTGCGACCCGGCAGCCACCTTCCTTTCCAAGATGGAAAAGGGCGACGATTACAACATGAAGACCTACGGCGGCTCTGTCGGCGAGTGGTATGAAGAGGCAATGGGCTTTGAGGCATACTGCGTTGGCAAGACTGCAGAAGAAATTCAGAACATGGAGCTCGAAGTTAACGCAGAGGGCTACAATGTTTCCACAGACCCCGAGCTTCTCGCAACCTGCACCATCAGCATTGATGCTTTCATCGATGCAGTTGTTAAGGCCTGCGGCGATGCATGGGCAGTTTCCTTCACCACAGCAGACGAATTCACTCTCGGCGTTGCCTGCGCAACTTCAGCAGACGAATCCACCGACCCTGATGCAGACAACGACGGTGTCGTTAAGATGTACACCGAGTTCGGCGCAGCAGTTGTTGGAGCAGACGGCGTTGTTCTTGCAGCTCTCAACGATGCAATCCAGCCCCAAATCTCCTTCAATGCAGAAGGCGTTATCGGCGACATTAAGTTCAGCGGCACAAAGCGTGAGCTCGGCGCAAACTACAACATGGTGACCTATGGCAATGCAATTGCAGAGTGGGATGCACAGTCCGCTGCATTCTCCGCATACTGCGTTGGAAAGACCGCAGCTGAGATCTCCGGCCTTGAGACCGAGGTCAACGAAGAGGGCAACCAGGTAACAACCGATGCAGACCTTTTTGCACAGTGCACCATGTCCATCGGCGGAATGATGGCTGTTATCGCTCAGGCTGCAAACTACGCAAGATAATCTTATTTTAATAACAGCAGCTTAACATGAGAGGTTTTCTCAGGCGGTTTATTTGCCTTGCTCTTGCAATTCTCTTCCCGCTCTGCCTCTGCGCATGCGGAGAACAGGCGGAAGAAGCCAAGAGCATCACCCCTCAGGGAAAGGCATATTTCACCTATTTTGACACGGTCTCTTATGTCTACAGCTACGCAGGAGACTCGGCAGAGAGCTTTAACAGCCTCTCTGCCGACGTTTCGCATATATTAAGCGAATACAACATCCTTTTCGACATTTACCACGAGTATTCCGGAGTTAATAATCTCTGCACCGTGAACAAAAATGCCGGCGGAGCCCCCCTTGAGGTTGATGAAAAGCTGATTTCATTTCTGCTTGATGCAGTTGAGCTCTATAACACGACAAAGGGAGAAATGAACATCATGCTGGGGTCTGTCCTCTCTCTCTGGCATGAATGCCGGGAGGACGGGACGAGAATACCAACAGAAGAAGAGCTTCTTGAGGCCTCCGGCCACACCGGCATTTCCCTCCTTGAGATTGACGAAGAGAATTGTACCGTCCGCATTGCAGACGAAAAGGCATCAATAGATGTCGGCGCATTCGGGAAGGGCTATGCAACCGAGAAGGCAGCGGAATACCTTGAGAGCGCCGGAGCTGAGAGCTATGTTCTCAATGTGGGCGGAAACATCAGGATAATAGGCAGCAAGCCTGACGGCAGCGGTTGGAGCACTAAAATCAGAGACCCCTTCGATGAAGCCGGCTGCGCCGCAGCTCTCCTGCTTTCCAACACCTCCTGCGTCACCTCAGGGATATATGAAAGATATTTCACGGTTGACGGAATAAAATATCACCATATAATAGATAAAGACACACTCTATCCCAGCGCCTATTATGCCTCAGTAACGGTTATATGCAAAAACAGCGGCCTTGCAGACGCTCTTTCAACTGCTCTTTTCTGCATGAGCAGCGAAGAAGGCAGCGCTCTTGCAGAAAAGCTTGGGGCTGAGGTTCTCTGGATATATCCTGACGGGTCAAAGGAGTATACCCCCGGTCTGTCGGAGCTTATTTTGGAAATAAATTAATTTATATACAGGAGAAAGATTAAATGAGCAAAAGCATTTCAAACCTGAAGCTGCCCCATCTCAAGAGCACTTCAGGCAAAAATTCAGTTCTTTTGCCGGTTCCCTCTGAAGTGCTTATTCCCCTTTCAATGCATGCAGGAGCCGCTGCGGTTCCCATTGTTGCAGTGGGAGACAGGGTTAAGCTGGGGCAGCTTATTGCCCGGGAGGACGGCAAGGTTTCCTCCCCTGTCCATGCAACGGTTTCCGGTGAGGTTGTTTCCATTGAGGACTACAAGCTCAACACCGGAAGAACCTGCCAGGCAATACGCATTAAGAGCGACGGAGAAATGGCCCTGAGTCCCGAGGTTCAGGTTCCCGACTGCGAAAATATTGACCAGTTTCTTGAAGCCCTCCGCTCAAGCGGAATCGTTGGTCTGGGCGGAGCAGCCTTCCCTGTCTGGAGCAAGTTTGAGGCCTGCCGCAAAACCCACATTCAGACCATACTTGTTAACGGGGCAGAATGCGAGCCCTACATCACCAGCGATGACAGAATGATGGTTGAGCATGCCGACTTAATAGCAGCCGGAATTGAGGCTCTGAAGAAGTTCGTTGCCGCCGATGAATATGTTATAGGAATCGAAGAGAACAAGGCAGAGGCAATTTCCGTTATGGAAAAGACCTTCGCAGCCGACCCTCAGGTTAAAATCAAGCCCCTGAAGAGCGTTTATCCCCAGGGCGCAAAGCAGGTTCTGCTCTATAATGTGACAGGCAAGGTGCAGAAAGAGGGCATGAGACTTGCTGATGTGGGCGCCATAATAATAAACATCAGCTCCCTTGCAAAGGTGGGCGAGTTCATGACAACAGGCATGCCCCTTGTTTCCCGCACTCTCACAATCGACGGAACTGCCGTTAAAAATCCTCAGAATGTAACCGTTCCCATAGGAACCTCCATAAGCTACATTTTGGAGCAGATCGGCGGGCTCAAATGCGATGCAGGGAAGGTCCTCTTCGGCGGGCCCATGATGGGCAAATGCGCAGCCTCTCTTGAGGAATCCGTTGTTAAGGCAACCAATGCCGTGACCATTCTCAGCGCTGAGGACTCCAAGCCTCTGAAAACAACCCCCTGCATCCACTGCGGCAAATGCGCAGCCACCTGCCCGATAGGTCTCAATCCCACCGTTTTTGCAGACGCAATGGAAATTGAGGACGAGAACAAGCGCTATGACGTTCTCAAAGGGGCAGACATTTCCCAGTGCATAGAATGCGGCTGCTGCTCCTATGTTTGTCCTGCCAACAGACCTCTTGCAGACACAAACGGGAAAGCAAAACGCTTTGTTAAAAAAATCAGCTCCGAAAGAAAGGCTGCGGCCGAGGCCGCAAAAGCAGCACAGGAAGGAGAGAAAAAATAATGGCCGAACTAATACGCTCTTCAGCTCCCCACATTCACAGCAAAAATAATTCCCAAAGAATTATGCTGGATGTTATAATTGCTCTCATCCCTGCAGTTGTTGCCTCTGCCCTTATTTTCGGCACAAAGGCACTGCTCCTTGAAGGAGTGTGCATTGCTTCGGCAGTTGCTGCTGAATATGTTTATGACCTGATTGCAAAGCGGGAAAACACAATAAGCGATCTTACTGCCGTTGTTACAGGGCTTCTTCTCGGCCTTAACCTGAGCACAAGAGTTGAGCTGTGGCAGGCTGCTTTGGGAAGCGTTTTTGCAATTGTTGTTGCAAAGTGCATATTCGGGGGACTGGGCAAGAACTTTGCCAACCCCGCAATCACCGGACGCGTTTTCATGCTCATTGTTTTTGCGAGCGTTGCAGGAGGAGCAAACCCCTCTTCCTTTGAGCTTGTGAGCTCTGCAACTCCCCTTGAGCTTGCCTTTGACGCAGGCCGCCCCACTCTCGGCACTCTGCTTCTGGGAATGCACGGAGGCTGCGTTGGAGAAACCTGCGTGATCGCTCTTGTTCTGGGCTATGCCTACCTTGTTGCAAGAGATGTAATCCGCTGGTATGTTCCGGCAACCTTCATTGGAACTGTTTTTGTTCTCTATCTGCTCTTCACGGGAGATGTTTCCCTTGCGCTCTATGAAATTCTTTCAGGCGGACTGTTCCTGGGAGCAATCTTCATGGCAACCGACTATGTGACAACCCCCATAACGAACAAGGGCAAGCTTGTTTTTGCAGCAGGCTGCGGAATTATAACCTTTGTGATCCGCTGCTTCCTCAGCTATCCGGAAGGCGTTTCCTTCTCCATCCTCTTCATGAACCTGCTTGTTCCCGTGATTGAAAAATTCACAAAGAACAAGGTATTGGGAGGTGCCAAATGAAAATTCTGAAAAATGTTCTGATATTTTTTGTTGCGGCAGCGCTTCTTTTCGGCATAAACTCCGTGACTGCTCCCGTTATTGCTGAGAAGGAGGCCTCCTCTCAGTTTGCCTCCCTCATAAGCGTTCTCCCCGGCGCCTCAGATTTTGAGGAGCTGAACCTTGATAACATGCCGGAAACCGTAACTGCCGTTTATTCCGAGAAAAACGGTTTGGGCTATGTGGTCTGCCTTTCAACAACTCAGGGGTACACCGGCGAACCCATTGAATTTGCTCTCGGCGTTAATGCCGACGGAACTGTTGCCGGAAGCGAAATAACCGCTTACCCAGACACAAAGGACTTCGGCGAAGACTTCCCTCTCACCTTCGTTGGCAAGGACTCGGCATTGGAGGGCGTTGAGCTTGTTTCCGGAGCGACCTACTCCTCCTCCGCCTTTAAAAACGCCGTGAGCGACGGGCTTTCCTGCCTCATCTCCGAAGGACTCATTCAGGAGGGCGTTAAGAGCGACGACCAGCTCCTTCTTGAGCTTGTTGCCTCCGTTCTTCCCGGAATGGCAAACTCCCAGGGAATACTCCAGTATGAGGGCGAGGAGCTCATGACTGCTCTCAACGGCAGCTGCGCAGCTGCAATAACAAGCGACGGCAGCAGCTCTTATCTGGTTGTAACAAACACCGCAGGAGATGTTCTCGTTTACGATGCCGAAGGCAATGACGTTACTGCTTCTGCAGCCGATTCCGTTAAGGCGGCAGTGAACGGAGCCTCCCTCAGCGGAACCGGGGCGGAGGATGAAAAGAAAATCACCTCCCTTTCAGAAGAGGGCTCCGAAATTGAAATGCTGAGCGTGCACGGCGTTTACGGCTGCGTCACCAGCGCTTTCAAAATAAGCTCCGGAGACAGCATATTCTACGGCTTCGGCACAAGACCCTATGGCTATGCAAATGAGGTTATGCCTGTTTATTTCATTCTCGATGAAAACGGCGCAATTGTGAAAATCAATGCCCCCGAATTCATTCTTCACGGAGAATATTTCTCCTCCTATGAGCTTGACCAGGCCTCATATAAAGAGGGCTTCGTTGGGCTTGACAGCGGCAGCTTCACAGAGGATACGGCTGTGATTTCAGGAGCGACCATGTCCTCCGATGCGGTTAAATCAGCTGTTTATGCTGTGTTTGAAGCATTCAATCAGCTTAAGGAGGCTTAAAAATGAAGGACAAAATAACAAAGGTCATCATATTCGCTTTTGCGGCTTCCGCAGTAATAATGCTCAGCCATGCCTTTGCCCCCGCCCTCTATGGGGCAATTGCAGCCAAGACCTGGGCTCTTATAGTGTTTGGACTGTCTCTTGTTTTTGCATCTCTTGAGAGCAGTGAAGAAAAATTCTTCGGAGCAAAGGCCATCTTCTCCATGGCTGCTGTTTTTGCAGCAGGCGCAGTGGTTGCTCTGCTTGACGGCTTCATTCTCTCCGGCGCCGGTCTTTCCTGCCTTGCAGCCCTCGTTGCAGCCGTTCTGGGAGCAGCTCTTGCAAAGGCTTTGGGCTGCAGCATATACGGCTGCGCCCTTGTAGCGGGAGCGGCTGCGGCATATCTCTCCGGGGGAGCTCTCGGAGAAATGTATGCCGGCTTCTGCAGCTTTGCAATAGGCTTCGGGCTTTTCACCCTTGTTATGCAGGGGCTTGAGAAAAAGCTGGTGAATCCGGCAGCGAGAATTGCCGCCGCCTTCATAATCTGCCTTGTGAGCTTTGCATTCTAATGAAAAAAGCCGATATAATTTTAATATCGGCTTTGCTTTTTTTAGCTGCGGTTTTGTTTCTTGTTTTCTATGCAGGGAACAGCCGGGGCAGCGAAGCCGTTGTGAGGGTGGACGGGGAGGTTGTTGCCCGTTACCCCCTTTCCGCTGACGGACGCTATTCTCTCAACGGCGGAACAAATATTCTGATTATTTCAGAGGGCTGCGCCTATCTTGAGGATGCCGACTGCCCCGATAAGCTCTGCGTTAAGCAGGGAAAAATAAAGTCCACCGGGCAATGCATAACCTGCCTCCCCAACAGACTCACAGTCACCATAGAAGGCGATGAGCCTGCCGAATACGACCTTATTGTGGGGTGATGGGATGAAAACAAAAAAGCTGGCGCTTCTTTCAATGTGTGTTGCCCTTGCAATGATACTCTCCTTCGTTGAAAGCCAAATTCCCGCGCTCATAGCGGTTCCCGGAGTGAAGGCAGGGCTTGCAAACATCGCTGTTGTTTTTGCTCTCTACAGGCTGGGAGCAAAGGAAGCGGTGTGCATCTCACTGGTGAGAGTGTTTCTCGTGGCTCTGCTCTTCGGCTCGGTAATGAGCCTTTGGTACAGCCTTGCCGGGGCGGTTCTTAGTCTCACGGTCATGATACTTCTGAAAAAATGCGGAAAATTTTCCTGCGTGGCAGTGAGCGTTGCCGGAGGAGTGCTTCATAATATGGGGCAGATTATAATGGCCTGCCTGGTCCTTGAAACCAATATAATCAAATATTACGCTCCCTTCCTTGTTTTGAGCGGAACTCTTTCCGGCATTGCAATAGGCCTTGTTTCCGCGCTTATAATTAAGCGGCTGGACATTAAAATCTGACTCTTCTGCTTCCACGCAGCAAAAAACGCCCGCATAGGGCGTTTTATTGTTTCAGGAGCAGGGCTGTTGCCGCATTCACTGCAGCTGCATCATATTGAGTGCTGCAGGGGGCAATGGCCGGCTTTATTTTGCCGTGAAAATCGCTTCCGGCTGTGACCAAGAGTCCTCTTTTCCTTGCCTGTTCAAAATAGAATTCGTTGGTTTCGCTGCTGTGGTAGCTGCTGAAGGCCTCGAGCCCGTCAATCCCCAGCTCACACAGAGAATCCAAAAGCTCATAACGGCTGCGTATGTTATTGCCCGGGTGAGCAACGACAGCAAAGCCGCCGGCTGAATGAATTCCTTCTATAACCTCTTCGGCAGACGGAAATTCCTTTGGCACATAGCAGAGGGCTCCCATAGTAAAATATTCAAGATAAAAGCCGAAAAGCGGATTTGCCTCATATTTTCCGCCGGGTCTGAAGGGCGCAAGCAGGGGGCTGTCTGCATAATCCGGGTCTTCAAGCAGAGCCTGGCCGAAGCATTCGTGGTAGTATCCGCCCTTCCAATAGCAGTTTTTCGCTATTTCTTCCATGGCAGATTTTTTGGGATTGAGCCCAAGCTTCTGCAGCTTGGCAAGCATTCTGTCTGAGGCTTCCGCATACAGCCTTGCGTAGCTTTTTTCTATGTAATCGAAAAAAGCATTTTTAATATCAACTCCATAGCCGAGTATATGAAAGTCGGTATCCGAGAGCCGGCAGTCAATTTCAATTCCGGTAATAAACCTGAGCCCTGCCTTTTCGGCAGCGGCAGCAGCCTCCGGGACCCCGTGCACCGTGTTATGGTCTGTGAGGGAAATTGTGTCTGCTCCGGCTCTGCAGAATATCTCTGCCAGCTCCGAGGGGGTAAACTCCCCGTCTTCGCTGAAAACACTGTGCATATGAAGATCTGTCATATAAAATCCTCCGGAACGGTTTATATGTTTGAATAATATATTCAGCTCAGGGTTTTGTCAATCAAGGACAGATTTATTTTTTATGCAGCTTACCAACAATAATTTCTCAAAAGCACAGATGTTTTATTGACTTTTACGCAGAATGTTTATAAAATGCAGTTAATTATAATTGCGGAGGCAAAGATAAATGAAAATATACTCTGTATTTGATGAGGAGTTTGCGCCCTACGGCAAAGTCCTTGCCGGATATGACTGCTCAGAGCTTCTTGAAGCCATGAACAGAATTGAGCTTCCTTCCGAAGGCACAAGCTACGAGCCGGGGATTCCTTCTCTTGAGGCATGCGGCATTTTTGAGCAGCTTCAGAACCGGGCTTTCGGAGGTATGCCGATTCAGTTGGGAATGTGCTGGGGGCACAACACAAAGCTCAACTGCCTTGAATACCACAGAGACAGTGAGATCAATATAGGCGCGAGCGATTTCATCCTGCTGCTTGCCAAAGAGGATGAAATTGTTAACGGAGAGCTGAACACTTCAGTTGTGAAGGCCTTCAGAGCCCCTGCCGGAGCTGTTGTTGAGGTTTATGCAACAACGCTTCACTACGCTCCCTGCCATGTTGACAGTTCTGCCGGCTTCAGAACCGCTGTTGTCCTGCCGAAGGGAACCAACACCGCTGCTTCTGAAATTAAGGCTGCAAATTTTGAAGACAGCTGCCTTTGGGCCAGAAACAAGTGGCTCCTTGCCCACCCTGAAAGCAGAGAGGCAAAGCTTGGAGCTTGTGTCTGCCTTAATGGAGAAAACATAGACATAGCATCAATAAACTGAATTATAAAAAGGAGAAAAAATGATTAACATTCCTGAAGTAAAGCTCGGGATAATCGCAGTTTCCAGAAACTGCTTTCCCATCGAGCTCTCAACCGCAAGAAGAGAAGCAATAGCAAACATCTGCGGCTCCGGCCTGTATGACTGCAAAATCACAGTTGAAAACGAAGTTGACGCTGTTAAGGCCGTTGAAGATGTTAAGGCCGCAGGCTGCAATGCCCTTGTTGTTTTTCTCGGCAACTTCGGTCCTGAAACGCCTGAAACCCAGATTGCCCGCATGTTTGACGGGCCGGTTATGTACTGCGCGGCAGCAGAGGGAGACGGAGACCTTATTAACGGCCGCGGCGATGCTTACTGCGGCATGCTTAACTGCTCCTATAATCTCGGAATGCGTCACCTGAAGGCATATATGCCTGAATACCCGGTGCTCACCGCTCAGGAGGCCGCTGAGGAGATTAAGAAGTTCTATCCCATTGCAAGAGCAATTATAGGGCTTAAAAATCTTAAGATTATAACCTTCGGCCCCCGCCCGCAGGACTTCTTCGCCTGCAACGCTCCCATCAAAGGGCTCTATGAGCTGGGCGTTGAGGTGGAGGAAAATTCCGAGCTCGACCTGTTGGCCGCCTACAAAGCCCACGCCGGTGATGAGCGCATTGCAGAAGTGACTGCAGACATGCTGAAGGAAATGGGCGGAGAGGGCTCCATAGACGCCGACCTTCTCGAGCGCATGGCGCAGTTTGAACTCACTCTTGCCGACTGGGCCGAGGAGCACAAGGGCTCCCGGAAGTTTGTTGCCTTTGCAGACAAGTGCTGGCCAGCCTTTGCATATGAGTTTGGTTTTGAACCCTGCTATGTCAACTCCCGCTTTGCGGCAAAGGGAATTCCCGTGGCCTGCGAGGTTGATATTTACGGCGCGCTTTCTGAGTATATAGGCTCATGCATCTCCGGTGATGCGGTTACTCTTCTCGACATTAACAACTCAGTTCCTGCAAAAATGTGGGAGGAGAAGATAAAGGGCAAATTTGACTACAGCCTGAAGGACACCTTCATGGGCTTCCACTGCGGAAATACTCCCAGCTGCAAGCTCTGCAGCGGCTGCGCCGTTAAATATCAGCTCATCAATAACCGGCTTATGGAGGGCGGCGGAAAGCCCGACATTACAAGAGGAACCTTAGAGGGAGACATTGCTCCCGGAGAAATCACATTCTACCGTCTGCAGTGCGACAGCGAGGGAAAGCTCCGCTCTTATATTGCAGAAGGCGAGGTTCTCCCCGTTCCCACCGAGAGCTTCGGCGGAATCGGAATTTTTGCCATTAAGGAAATGGGCCGATTCTACAGATATGTTCTCCTTGAAAAGAGATATCCCCATCACGGCGCAGTTGCCTTCGGTCACTACGGAAGGGAGCTTTTTGAGGTGTTCCGTTATTTCGGAATTGAAGACATTGCCTACAATCAGCCTGCAAGCCTGCCCTATCCGTCAGAGAACCCCTGGGCCTGAGAGAGCAACGCACTGATATGTATTATATAGGCATAGATCTGGGCACCTCCTCCGTGAAGCTCCTTCTGATGGATGAGGAGGGGAGAATACTCAATGTTGTCTCCGGGGAATACCCCCTGAGCTTCCCCTTCCCCGGCTGGTCAGAACAGAATCCGGAGGACTGGGTCAGGCAGACAAAGGCCGGAATAAAGAAGCTTCTTGAAGGCTTTGATTCCTCAAAGGTCAAGGGAATAGGTGCCGGAGGGCAGATGCACGGATTAGTCACCCTTGACGAAAACGACTGCATTATCAGGCCGGCAATTCTCTGGAACGACGGAAGAACAGCCCAAGAGGTTGACATGCTCAACTGCGAAATCGGAAAGGAAAAGCTTGCGCAGTACACGGCTAACATCGCTTTTGCCGGCTTCACCGCTCCCAAGCTTCTCTGGATGAAGAAGAATGAGCCTGAAAATTTTGCAAAAATCAAAAAAATAATGCTCCCCAAGGATTACATCAACTATGTTCTGACAGGAGTTCACTGCACTGATGCTTCCGACGCTTCAGGAACACTCCTTTTTGATGTTGAACACAGGTGCTGGTCTGAGGAAATGCTCAACATATGCGGAATAAGAGAAGAGCAGATGCCCAAAGTGTTTGAAAGCTTCTGCCCTGTGGGAAAGGTTCTTCCGAAAATTGCGGAGGAGCTTGGCCTCGGAGAGGATGTGATCGTTGCAGCAGGCGCCGGAGATAATGCTGCAGCCGCAGTGGGAACGGGCACCGTGGGAGACGGAGCCTGCAACATATCGGTTGGAACCTCGGGCACAATATTCATTTCTGCAGACAGCTTTTCTCCCTGCGGGAACAATGCGGTTCATCTTTTTGACCATGCCGACGGCAGCTATCATCTCATGGGCTGCATGCTTTCAGCTGCCTCCTGCAACAAATGGTGGGTTGAGGAAATTCTGGGGAGCAACGATTTTGCCGCCGAACAGGAAGGCATCAGGCCTGACAGGCTTGGTAAAAATCATGTGTTTTTCCTGCCCTATCTCATGGGCGAGAGATCCCCCATTAACGACACAAATGCCCGGGGTACCTTCATTGGCATGACTATGGACAGCAGCCGCAGCGACATGACTCAGGCCGTGCTGGAGGGGGTTGCCTTCGGCATAAGAGACTCTTTGGAGGTTGCGCGTGATCTCGGGCTTGACATTAAGAAAAGCCGCATTTGCGGAGGCGGCGCAAAAAGCCCTCTCTGGAAGAAAATATTTGCCAATGTATGCAAGCTTGAGATTGAATCAATAGAATCTGAAGAGGGACCGGGCTACGGCGGAGCAATACTTGCAATGGTTGCATGCGGGGCCTTTCCCGATGTTAAAACCGCGGCAAACAAATTTGTTAAAGTGACCGAGGTTGAAAAGCCGGATGCAGAGCTCGCGGCTCTCTATGAGAAAAAATATCAGCAGTTCAGGAAAATTTATCCTGCTGTAAAGGAGCTTTATCCCGAGCTTCTCTGACAGAGTATGGGGATTTACGAAAATAAGTTTCGTAAATCCCCCTCGTCATTTTTAACAAGTTTTCGTTTTGAAAATGTGCATAATCAACAAGATTTTTCTTTTGAAAATATTTACTGTTGATTTTCTGAGAATATGGGGGTAAATTAGTTTCGTAAACGATTAAGTGAGGGTTTTAGCTATGGTTTCAATGAAGGAGATTGCCAGCATCTGCGGTGTCTCTGTGGCAACCGTCAGCAAGGCTCTCAGCGGAAAGAGCGACATTGGCGAGGAAACCAGAGAGCTCATTTGCCGCAAGGCAGAGGAGCTTGGCTATCTTTCCAATGCGGCTGCAAGAGCCCTGAAAACCAACAGGACCTACAATATCGGAGTTCTCTTTACAGACGAGGAAAACTCCGGTCTTACCCACGAATTTTTTAATGCCGTGCTGGACAGCTTCAAGGTTGAGGCTGAATCCTCCGGCTATGACATAACCTTTATTAACAGGAATGTTTCGGGAAAGCAGATGTCATATCTGCAGCACTGCCTTTACAGAGGGGTTGACGGGGCCGTAATAGCCTGTGTCCACTTTCAGGACAGTCAGATCAGGGAGCTGGTTGATTCCGGAATTCCAATTGTGACCATAGACCATGTGTTCAACAACAGGCCCGCTGTTATTTCAGATAATGTTGCGGGGATGGAAGCCCTTGTGAAATATGCCTTTTCTCTTGGGCACAGGAGAATTGCCTATATTCACGGGAACGACTGTTCCGTGACCGAAAACAGACTCAAGGGCTTCTACAGAGCCTGCGAAGAGCTGGGGCTTGAGGTTCCCGAGGGCTATGTGAGAGAGAGCAAATACCGCAACAGGGAATATAGCGAAAGAATCACCGGCGAGCTGCTGTCTCTTGAGGAGCCGCCTGACTGCATCTGTTATTCAGAGGATTATTCCTGTTCCTTTGCTTTGGGTTATCTGAAGAAGCTGGGATATAGAGTGCCGGAGGACATCTCCGTTATTGGCTATGACAACAGCTTTCTTGCTCAGCTCTCCCTCCCCAGGCTCACAACCTACCACCAAAACACAATTGAAATCGGAAAAACCGCAGCAAAAAAGCTTATTGAATACATCGAGCACCCAAAAACAGCTCTGCCGGAGGTTATCACCGTGCACGGGAAGCTTGTTCCCGGCGGCTCCGTTTCAGACATAACAAAGGTGATTTGCGGATAACCGCAAAAATATAAATCACAAAATCTACATGGAGGAAAACACAATGAAAAAAGCATTGGCACTCATGCTTGCATTGGTCATGGTATTTGCTCTGTGCGCCTGCGGCGAAACCGCAGCCACCACAACAGAAGCAGCACCTGCAGCCGAAGCAGCAGCCGAAGCAGCACCTGCAAGCGGTGAAAAAATCACCATTAACGTGATGTCATTCACGGACGAGGTTCCGGGAATGATAGACAAATTCATGGAAGCTCACCCCGAGTATGCTGAGAAGTACGAAGTCAGCACAACCATCATAGCCACCACAGACGGACTTTATCAGCCCGCTCTCGACCAGGCTCTTGCAGCCGGCGGCTCAGATGCGCCTGACATCTACTGCGCAGAATCCGCATTCGTTCTGAAATACTGCCAGGGTGATGCCTGCGAATATGCAGCATCCTATGCAGATCTCGGAATTGATGTTGCTGCCGAAACCGCAGCAGCTGACATTGCCCAGTACACCATCGACATCGGAACCCGTCCCTCCGACGGCGCTCTCGTTGGCCTTGGCTATCAGGCAACCGGCGGCGCATTCATCTACCGCCGTTCCATCGCTCAGGATGTCTGGGGAACAGACGATCCCGAGTTCGTTGCTGAGAAGATCGGCGCCGGCACAAACAGCTGGGATGCCTTCTTTGCAGCAGCTGCAGAGCTGAAGGAAAAGGGCTATGCAATAGTCTCCGGCGACGGTGACATTTGGCACGCAGTTGAAAACAGCTCCCCCACCGGCTGGATTGTTGACGGCAAGCTGAACATTGACCCGGCCCGTGAAGCCTTCCTCGATCTCTCCAAGGAGCTGAAGGACAATGGCTACCATCACGACACTCAGGACTGGACAGAAGCCTGGTATGCTGACATGTCAGCAGACACCGCAGACGGAGTTCTCGGCTTCTATGGTCCTGCATGGCTGATCAACTACACAATAGGCGCTAACTGCGGCGGAAGCGCTGTTGGCGAAGGCACCTATGGTGACTGGGCAGTCTGCACTCCCAACATTGGCTTCTTCTGGGGCGGCACCTGGGTTCTTGCAGGCAAGACCTGCGTCGGAACCGAAAAGCAGGAAGTTGTTGCTGAAATCATCCGCTGGATCACCCTCGACTGCAGCGAGACCGGCCTCCAGTACTACTGGGCAAACGGCACTCTCAACGGCGAAGGCGGCACCAAGGATTCAGTCGCATCCGGAACCGTTATGGCAATGTCCAACGGCGAAATGGACTTCCTCGGTGGGCAGAACATGTTCGACGTGTTCGTTCCTGCAAACCAGTATGCAAACGGCAAGAACCTGACCCAGTATGACGAGACCATCAACTCCTACTGGCGTGATGCTACCCGTCAGTACACCTCAGGCGCAATGACCCGTGACGATGCAATCTCCTACTTCAAGCAGCAGGTTGCAGACAACCTTGATGTTGTTGTTGAGTAATTAAACTCTGCAGAGAAGGAGCAGCTCTGCTGCTCCTTCTCTTCTTTATTATTTTATTGATTGCGTGTTTATATTTCAAATGAAAGCTCCGAATGAAAGCGGATTTTTTGTTTGAAATACAAATACAAGCAAAGGAGAGAAGCGTATGACACTAAAAAAGAAAAGCGCCTTCAGCTACGCAAAATATGGGTATCTTTTCAGCATTCCCTTTGTGCTCGCCTACCTTGTTTTCTCCCTATATCCCACACTTTACACCGTTGTGCTGGGATTTACAGACTGCAAGGGCCTCGGCAACACAAACTGGCATTTCCTGAAGGATGACATTTTTGCAAACTTCAAAACGATTCTTTCAAACGCAACCTTTAAAACCTCGGTCAAGAACACATTTGTTATCTGGATTATGAACTTCATTCCCCAGATTACTCTTGCTCTTGTTCTCACGGCCTGGTTTACAAGCCGCAGAAACCAGATTAAGGGTCAGGGCTTTTTCAAGGTGGTTTTCTACATGCCCAACATCATGACTGCCGCCACAATAGCCATACTTTTCAATGTTCTCTTCGGCTATCCCAAAGGCCCTATTAATGACCTGCTCGTTTCCGCCGGGATTATTGACGAAGCCTTCTACTTTAACAACAGCACCACGGCCTCAAAATGGATTGTTGCGTTTATTCAGTTCTGGATGTGGTATGGCTACACAATGATCATCCTCATTTCCGGCGTTCTGGGCATCAATCCCGAAATATATGAGGCTGCGGAAATTGACGGCGCCAATGAAAGGCAGATTTTCTGGCAGATCACAATTCCCAACATCAGAACAATCCTCATCTATACCCTCGTAACCAGCATGATAGGCGGTTTGAGCATGTATGACATTCCCAAGATGTATAACAACGGAAATCCCGCCAATTCAACGCTTACCGCAAATGTTTTCATCTACAACCAGGCATTTTCCGGCAGCTATATGTATAACAGAGCAGCGGCAGCGAGCATGATTATGTTTGTGCTCATTGCAATACTCTCCGTTATCATATTCTACCTGATGAGAGAAAGAGACTGAGGTGCACCATGACACTTGAAAAGAGAGACGGCAATGTCCTTGTTAAGGCCTTTATTTACATTGTCTGCATTATTCTGGCAGTTATGTGCCTTTTCCCCTTTGTTGTAATGGTTATAAACTCCACAAGGAGCACATCCCAGGTTCAGCAGCATGCCATTTCGCTCATTCCCGGCACAAACCTTGTGAACAACTTTAAGGTTTTCGAGGGTAAAAGCTTCGATCCCTTCGGAGGCATGCTCAACTCCCTGATAATCTCCGTGGGCAGCACTGCCTGCACGATATATTTTTCAACCATGACAGCCTATGCTCTGGTTGCCTACGAATGGAAGCTCAAGAAGCCCTTTTTCACCTTTATTCTCTGCGTTATGATGATCCCGGCGCAGATAACCGCAATAGGCTTCTATCAGTTCATGTATCAGATTCACATGACCAACAACTTCCTTGCCCTAATTCTCCCTGCAATTGCTGCCCCCTCCTCTGTTTTCTTTATGAGGCAGTTCATGATGTCATCTCTGCCGTTAGACATTCTGGACTCGGCCCGAATAGACGGTTCAAGAGAATTCGTAACCTTCAACAAAATTGCGCTTCCCATAATGAAGCCGGCTCTTGCAACTCAGGGCATCTTCTGCTTTGTTTCCAGCTGGAACAATCTCTTCCTTCCCAGCATACTCCTCACGAAGGATGAGGTTAAGACTCTTCCTGTTATGGTTTCAATGCTCAAGGGAGACATTTATAAAACCGAGTACGGCGCCGTTTATCTCGGCCTCACGCTCACGGTTCTGCCCCTGTTTATTGTTTATTTCGCTCTTTCCAAATATATCATCGCGGGCGTGGCCCTTGGCGGTGTGAAGGGATAATATATTTCCAAAATGGATCGCAACAGCTCTCTCAAATCATCACTCGGACGGTTTCTTCACGTTATGTGCGACCTGATGATTCTCAACATTTTTGCCCTTATATGCTCACTGCCGGTTATAACCGCAGGCAGCGCTTTCTCTGCGCTTTATTCCGTGAGTCTGAAGCTTGTGAGGGATGAGGAATCCTTCCCTCTGAAGGATTTCTTCAGGGCATTTAAAGAGAATTTCAGGCAGTCGCTTCTGCTGTGGCTCATAATTATTGCTCTTGCTGCTGTTATTTATGCAGATGTGAGCTTTGCCCTTGCAGCTGAAGGCGGCATCAGAACGCTCTATCTGATTCTGTCCGGTGTTATGGGGGTGCTGTTGCTCATTTTATTCTCATTCAGCATTCCTCTTTCGGCAAGATTCAGCAATTCTCTTAAGGGGCAGATTCTGAACAGCTTCAAGCTTGCTCTGATAGCTCCCGGCAAAATGGTTGGCATGTGGGCTGTTATTGCGGCTTTCATTGCTGCCGCGGTTTTTCTTCCCTTTGAAGCCCTTGCCTATATAGGTTGGTTTTATTTTCTTTTCGGTCTGAGTCTTCCGATTTATATCAACTCCGGCATATTAAACAAAATTTTCCTGAAAATAGAGGATAGTGCAAAAAATGACGCGTGAAAAAGCAAGAGAGCTTGCCAGGGCTCTTGTTGAAAAAATGACAGTTGAGGAAAAAGCCTCTCAGCTCAGATTCGATGCTCCTGCAATTGAAAGGCTCGGAATACCGGCCTACAACTGGTGGAACGAGGCGCTTCACGGCGTTGCACGAGCCGGCACAGCAACTGTTTTTCCCCAGGCAATAGGTCTGGCTGCAATGTTTGACGATGAGCTGCTTGAAAAAATTGCCGATGCAATTTCAACCGAGGCAAGGGCAAGATACAATGCTTTTTCCGCCCTCGGTGACAGGGATATTTATAAGGGACTTACAATGTGGTCCCCCAATGTTAACATATTCAGAGATCCTCGCTGGGGCCGCGGGCATGAGACCTATGGAGAGGATCCCTGCCTCACGGCAAAGCTCGGAAGAGCCTTTGTGAAGGGTCTTCAGGGCAAGGGCGAGTTCCTCAAGGTTGCCGCCTGCGCCAAGCATTTCGCCGTTCACAGCGGGCCGGAGGGTCTGCGGCATCAGTTTGATGCGGTTGTTTCAAAAAAAGACCTGCGTGAAACCTATCTCCCCGCCTTCAAGGCTCTGGTTGAAGAGGATGTTGAAGCAGTTATGGGCGCCTATAACAGAACAAACGGAGAGCCCTGCTGCGGAAGCAAAACTCTCCTTAAGGACATTCTCAGAGATGAATGGGGCTTTGAGGGGCATGTTGTTTCAGACTGTTGGGCAGTGAGAGACTTTCATGAGGGCCATAAGGTCACCTCTGCGCCCATTGAATCCGTTACTCTGGCTCTTTCAAACGGCTGCGACCTGAACTGCGGCTGCACATATCAGCATGTTCTTAATGCCTATAATTCCGGGCTCATCACTGAAGAGCAGATCACCGAATCTGCCGTAAGGCTTTTCACAACAAGGTATATGCTTGGTCTCTTAGGGGAAGGCTCTGAGTATGACAGCATAGCTTTCACAAAGCTTGAGTGTTCTGAGCACCTTGAGCTTGCTCACAGAGCTGCTCTTGAGTCCTGCGTGCTGCTTAAAAACAGCGGCATTCTTCCTCTTGACATTTCCAAATATAACACCATCGGGGTTATAGGGCCCAATGCAAACAGCAGAGCTGCTCTTATGGGAAATTATCACGGTGATTCCTCCCGCTATATAACGGTTCTTGAAGGAATTCAGGATTATGTGGGCGAAAGCGCAAGGGTCCTCTATGCTCAGGGCTGCGACCTCTTTAAAGACAGAGTTGAACCTCTCGCCCAGGCGGGAGACAGACTTTCTGAGGCAGAGACCGTTGCAAAGCACTCAGATTTGGTTATTCTTGTTCTCGGTCTTGATGAAACCCTTGAAGGAGAAGAATTTGACGAGAGCAATGCCTGCGGCTCCGGCGACAAGGCAGATCTCCTGCTCCCCGAAAGCCAGCGAATTCTCGCCGGGAGAATTCTCCGGTCTGGAAAGCCCGTTGTCACAATTCTCATGGCTGGCAGCGCAATAGATATTTCAGACTGCAGCGAGGGCTCCGAGGCAGTGCTGGATGTCTGGTATCCGGGCGCAAGAGGGGGCAGAGCTGTTGCCGAGCTTCTGTTCGGAAACTTTTCTCCTTCCGGCAAGCTGCCCATAACATTTTATAAAAACGAGGCCCTTGAAGAAATAGGAGTCTTCGAAGACTATTCCATGCGCAACCGAACATACCGCTACTACAGCGGAAAGCCTCTTTATCCCTTTGGCTTTGGGCTTACCTATTCCAACACGGAGATTACAGCTTTCCGTGAGGAAGGCGGAAAAATTTTCGCCCTGGCAAGAAACACCGGCTCCCGTGATACTGAGGATGTTATTGAGGTTTTTGTTAAGGACGAGCTGTCTCCCTTTGCGCCGCCCAATCCGAAGCTCTGCGGCTTTAAAAGAGTATTCCTGAGGGCGGGAGAAGAACAGGAATTCGTTATTGAAACCGATGAAAAAACCTTCACCGTAATAAACGATGAAGGCGATGAGATCCCTGGCAGCGGGAAGTATTCTTTCATTGTTACCTTTAACAATCAAGCCTGCTGACATAGCTTAAGGTCTCAAAAGGGGTGTTCTTAAAGCAATCCATCTCTTCTGCAGGAACCGGATCAGACATTTCAAAGCCGGTTACCTCCCGGAAGGTTTCCCAGTCCTCAAGGAGGAAGGCTCTGCTTGTTTTTGCTATAATGTCAAGATCGAGAGCCGAAACAACAGCGCTGTCCTGCCCTTCTGCTCCCAGCTCCAGATGGTAAACCCTGACATCTGCGCTGCCGTAAATCAGGCTGAGGGCTTCCTTCAGGGCCGCAATATCCTCATCGTCATAATATTGGCTTGAGACTATTCCCAGGCAGAAATCCGCCTCGTCTTTTTTTGCCGCCGGAACTACAGAGGCAATTACTATTGCAAGAGCAACAACTGCAATGAGAACATGAAATTTGTGATAATACCAGAAATTTTTCATGTTCTCATTATATAACACAAGGAGTGTATTATGCAATACGGTCATTTTGACAATTTGGCAAAAGAATATGTTATTGAAAACTGCCGTACTCCCCTGCCATGGATAAATTATCTTGGCAGTGACGATTTTTTTACGCTGATTTCCAACACCGCAGGGGGCTACGCCTTCTATAAGGATGCGCGGCTGCGGCGCATAACCAGATATCGCTACAATAATCTTCCCCTTGACCAGGAAGGCTTTCACATTTACATAAACGAAGAGGGCGCCATATGGAATCCCGGCTGGCAGCCCTGCAGAACCGAGCTTGACAGCTATGAATGCCGCCACGGTCTCGGCTACACAATTATCAGCGGCAGCAAAAATTCTCTTTGCGTCAGCCAGGAAATGTATGTTCCCCGGGGCGATAACATTCTTCTCAACAGAGTAACAGCCGTCAACAGCGGCAAAAGCAAAAAAAGCTTTGAGCTTTTCTCCTTCATAGAATTCTGCCTGTGGGATGCGCAGGACGATTCAACCAACTTCCAGAGGAATTATTCAACGGGAGAGGTTGAGGTTGAAAATCCCTGCATTTATCACAAAACGGAATTCAGGGAACGGCGCAATCACTATGGGGTATTTTTTGCCGACAGGCAGGCTGACTCCTTTGATACATCAAGAGATGCTTTCATGGGGCATTATAATTCTGCCTCGGAACCGGCTGCCGTTATTTCCGGCCGCTGTTCCGATTCTATTGCCCACGGCTGGCAGCCCTGCGGAGCCCATCATTTTCATGTTGAGCTTGAGCCCGGGGAGAGCTTCAGCGTGATTTTCGGCCTGGCATACATTGAAAACCCGGAGGAGGAGAAATTCTCTGCTCCTTCGGTAATCAACAAGGAATATTCAAAAGAACTCATAAGCCGCTACAGCAGCAATGCCGGCTTTGATGCAGGCCTGCAGGCTCTCAAAGCCTTCTGGACCGAGCTGCTCTCCGGCTTTGAAGTGAACACGGGCAATGAAAAGCTTGACAGCATGGTGAATATTTGGAACGCATACCAATGCATGGTCACCTTTAACATGTCCCGCTCTGCGTCATATTTTGAATCCGGCATCGGCCGCGGCATGGGCTTCAGAGACTCCTGCCAGGATTTGCTTGGCTTTGTGCATATGATTCCTGCAAAAGCAAGGGCCCGTATACTCGATATTGCCGCAACCCAAAGAGCGGACGGCAGCGCATACCACCAGTATCAGCCGCTGACAAAAAGGGGCAATTCAGACATTGGCAGCGGCTTTAACGACGACCCGCTCTGGCTCATTGCCGCCGTGGAGGCATATCTCAAGGAAACCGGCGATTTCTCAATACTTGAAGAAAGTGTTGATTTCGATAATGATCCGGAGAAGGCCGCTCCCCTTCTTGAACATTTGAGAAGGAGCTTCAACTATACTCTCAACAATCTCGGTCCCCACTCTCTGCCCCTCATAGGCCGGGCAGACTGGAATGACTGCCTCAATCTCAACTGCTTCTCCGCCCATCCGGGAGAGAGCTTCCAGTGCACCGGCCCCAGCGACGGGCCTGTTGCCGAGTCCGTTTTCATTGCGGGAATGTTCGTGAAATACGGCCGGGCCTACTGCGAGCTGCTTGAAAAGCTGGGAGAAAACGAGGAGGCCTTGAAAGCAGCAGAGGCTGTTTCCGCAATGAAAAAGGCTGTTCTCAAAGACGGCTGGGACGGAGAATGGTTTTTGAGAGCCTATGATGCATTCGGAAGCAAGCTTGGTTCCTCGGAATGCGATGAAGGGCAGATATTCATTGAGCCCCAGGGCATGTGTGTTATGGCGGGAATCGGCGTTGAAACAGGGGAGGCAATAAAAGCTCTTGATTCCGTGAAGGAAAGGCTTGAAACCAAATTCGGAATTGTTCTTCTGAACCCCGCATACACCTCCTACCGGCTGAATCTCGGCGAAATCAGCTCCTATCCCCCGGGCTACAAGGAAAATGCAGGAATATTCTGCCACAACAATCCCTGGGTTGTTTTTGCGGAAACCGTTATAGGCAGAGGGGAAAGAGCCTTTGAGCTCTACAAAAAAACCTGCCCGGCATTTCTTGAGGATGTGTCTGAAATAAGAAAAACCGAGCCCTATGTCTACTGCCAGATGATGGCCGGAAAGGATGCTCCCACCTTCGGAGAAGGTAAGAACTCCTGGCTCACCGGCACTGCTGCATGGACCTTTGCAGTCCTCACTCAGGGCATTCTCGGAATCAAGCCTGCATATGAGGGCCTTGTGATTGACCCTTGCATTCCCCCCTATGTGAAGAGCTACAGAGTAAACAGGCTTTTCAGAGGAACAATGTTCAAAATTGAGGTTTTGAATGAGAACGGCAGCGAAAAAGGCGTGAAGCAGCTCTTTGTTGACGGAGCGGAGGCTCCATATGGCCCTGTTTCTCCCGACGGCAAAAAAGAAATTAACGTAAAGGTCATTATGTGAGTGCTATATGAACTACGGCTACTTTGACGATTCAAAAAGAGAGTATGTTATCACCAATCCCCGAACTCCGGAGCCTTGGGTCAACTATCTGGGCTCTCCGGAATACGGAGCAATAATTTCCAACAACGGAGGCGGCTACAGCTTTGTTAAATCCGGCGCTAACGGCAGAATTCTGAGATATCAATTCAACTCCTTTGACGCTCCCGGGCGCTACATTTATCTCCGGGAAAACAGCAGCGGAAGCTATCGGCTGCTGTCAAGATTTCCTGATATATGCAGGCACGGAACCGGCTATACTCTCATGGAAACCGCCTTTTGCGCAGTAAGGGCAGAAATGTGCTTTTTTGTGCCTCTTGGCAGTCGGCATGAGCTCTGGCAGTTGAAGCTCACCAACACAGGAAGCTCTGCTCTTTCGCTGACTCTCAGCGGTTATGCCGAATTTACAAACAACAGCAATTACGAGCAGGACGGAATCAACCTGCAGTATTCTCAGTTCATAACAAAAACCGTTTTTGAAAAGAACCGCATACGGCAGCTTATCCACCCCAATCTGTCTGAGGGCCCCGATTCAGACGGGAAGAGAGTTGAAGAGCGCATATTTGCTCTTCTCGGAGGAAGCGTGAGCTCCTACTGCGGAGACAGAGCAAGATTTCTCGGAAGCTGGGGAGATTATGAGCATCCTCTCGGAGTTGCCCGGGGAAATTTGGGAAATGTTAATTGCTATGGAGGCAACGGCTGCGGAGCCCTCTCCTGTTCCCTTGAGCTTTTGCCCGGGCAGAGCAGAGACTTTGTTTTCCTTCTCTCCGCCTGCGGAGCGAAGGAAGCTGATGAAATATGCGCCGGATATGAAAACATTTCGGAAAGCTGCTCCGTTGAGCTGCAGAAGCTTAAGGCATATTGGTATTCAAGGCTTGAAGGCCTGCAAATAAAAACTCCCTCGAAGGAATTTGATTCCATGGTGAACAGCTGGAATGCCTACAACTGCTTCATCACCTTCACCTGGTCGAGAGCTGCTTCTTTCTTTTATTGCGGACTCAGAAACGGCTATGGCTACAGGGATACCGTTCAGGATATCCAGGGAATTATTCATCTTGACCCCTCTGCTGCAAGGGAGCAGCTTGAATTCATGCTCTCCGCCCAGGCTAAAAACGGCGGCGGTCTGCCTCTTGTTAAATACACCCATACTCCCGGCCGGGAAAACACTCCTGACGACGAAAGTTACCGGCGCGAAACCGGGCATCCCGCCTGGCGGGCAGACGATGCGCTCTGGCTTTTTCCCACAGTTTATAAATATATCTGCGAAACCGGAGATCTGAGCTTTCTTGATGAAAACATCCCCTTTGCAGACAGTGAAGAGGGAAGTGTGTATGAGCACCTTAAAAGGGCTCTGCAGTTTTCCGAGAACAGGCTCGGAGACCACGGCATGCCCGCCGGCCTCTATGCCGACTGGAACGACTGCCTCAGGCTGGGCGCAAAGGGAGAATCAAGCTTTGTTGCAATGCAGTATCTGCTTGCCCTGAGGCTCATGAAGGAATTTGCAGCTCACAAAAGGGATGCAGATTACATTTTGCACATAAGCTCGGAGGAGAGCAGAATCAGGCAGGTCATTGAAAAAAGCTGCTTTGCCGAAGACAGATATATCAGGGGGTATACGGAAGAGGGAAAACAGATCGGAGCCCCGGGGGATGAAACGGCTGCATTCTGGCTCAATCCTCAGACCTGGTCTGTTATAAGCGGAGCGGCAGAGGGAGAACGGGCTGAGCTTGTTATGGACGGAGTTCATGAAAAGCTTAATTCTCCCCACGGCGCTGCCCTCATGATGCCTCCCTTCAGGGCGGACGCCTTTGAGGGAGCTTTGGCAGTTGTTTATAACCCCGGAATGAAGGAGAATGCCGGCATATTTTCACAGACTCAGGGCTGGCTTGTTCTGGCGGAGGCTCTGCTCGGCAGGGGAACAAGGGCTTTTGAATATTACAGCGAAAATTGCCCCGCAATGCAGAACGACAAGGCTGAAACGAGGCAGATGGAGCCCTATGTTTTCGGCCAGTTTACGGAAGGTCCCCTGAGCCCTAATGCAGGCAGGTCTCATGTGCACTGGCTCACAGGAACCGCCTCCACCATGATGGTTGCCTCGGTTGAGGGCATACTCGGGATAAGGCCTGATTTTCACGGTCTGAGATTATCTCCTTCAATTCCCTCCTGCTGGGATGAGCTTGAGATAAAAAAGCGCTTCAGAGGCTGCGCTCTTAATATTAAAATCATTAATCCAAAGCATGCTGAAAGCGGATTTTCCCGCATGCAGGTTAACGGCAGAAGCTTTGACGAGCCCTATATCCCGGCGGAATTCATCACCGAGGAAACCGATATTTTATATGAAATCTGAATAAAGAAAAAAACGGGGGATTCTCACTATAGTTGAAAATCTCCCGTTTTTAAGCTATTTGCAGAGCTCATAGCTGTCATTTATCATGTGGATTATCTCTTTGTCAGGCACGGAGCCGTCCAGTATGATTGAAACCCAGTGCTTCTTGTTCATGTGATATCCGGGCTGAACCGAGGGGAACATGTCTGCCCAGAAAAGGGCCCAGTCCGGCGCAGCTTTAACATTCACCCATATAAGCCCGTCCTTTTTGAATATCCAGGCAAAGCCGCGCCTGCTGTCCTCCCGGCGCATAACTGTCCAATTTATGTCATCAAAGGGATAGTCCTCATATGCTCTTGGCAGTGTGAGGCAATATTCGATTATTTCTCTTCTTTCAGTCATCTGCGGTTATAATAAAAATTTATACATCAGAGCCTGAGCTGGGATTGTCAATGTGAACCGTGTTGAAGGGAATGGTTATTCCGTTTTCATCAAACAGCTTTTTAACCGCAATTCTGACATCACTGCAGGCCTTGAAGGACTTCGAAACATTATCAACATGCATCATGCCCCTCAGCGCAATTCCGCTGTCTCCGAATTCCCGCACAAGGGGAACCACAGCCGGCTCTCCATTCTGCTTCTGTTCATCGGTTCTCAAATCGTGGAAATCAGGATGCTCCGTTATTGCCCTCGCCAGCAGAGCTATTGCCTTTTCAATGTCGTCATCATATGAAATGCTCACATCTATGGGATAGGCAAAATCTTCATTCTGAAAATTACTGTTGTCAACTATGGAGCTGCTCATGATGGAATTAGGGACTATATAGGAGGAATTGGTGTATGTCAGGATCACAGTGTGCCTCAGATTTATTTCCTTGACAATGCCGGTGAGACCGTTTTTCTCCGGAAGAGTAATTCTGTCTCCAATGTCGAAGGGCTTGAAGATTGAAATGAACAGACCGTCTATTATGTTCGTGAGTGACTCCTTGGCCGCAAGAGAAATGCCCAGGGCGAGAATTCCGCTTGAGGCAAGTATGGTGTTCACCGTGCTGCTCACGCCGGAAAATCTGCTTCCTATGGCTGAAAGCGCAAGCAGGATAACAAACAGACGGGCAGCATTATAGAAAAAGCGTTGATGAATGCGAAAGCCTTTTTTCTGCTCGTGTTTCTTCATCATAACGCTTGCTGCCTTCAGCACCGCAAAGGTTAAAAGGATTATAAGCGCAATAAAAAGGGCTGTTTTTGTGTATTCCTTCATGTGTTCTCCTGTTTTAAAAGGCTGCCGGCGGGCAGCCTTTTTGTTTATCTGTATCTGTCTATGCAGAGAGCTTCATCATAGAATATGAGGTCTTCAGCTGCCAGCTTCAATTCCCCGTTTTCCGCCTCAACAATATTGATGCAGCAGTTGTAGGGAACATGGCCGTGCCAGAAATCCTCTTTGTTTTCATAGAGGAAGTTCAGCATGGCCCGCAGAGCGCAGCCGTGGGTTGAAACAAGAACCGTTTCATAATCCTTTTTCGCAAGCTCCTTTAGAAAGCGCTGGGTTCTTTCCATAAGCTGGGAAATGCTCTCTCCTTCGGGGAAGGCGGGGCAGCTGATTGGGTCATAGAGGAAGGCCCTGGCGAGGCTCATATCCACCTCAGGGTCGCCCTTTATAAGCTTTCCTTCATAGCGCCCCATGTTGATTTCTCTTATATCGTCTTCATAAAGCAGGGGGCAGGAGCCGTTTCCGCTCTCCTCAAGAACAATCTGAGCTGTCTGAAGAGCTCTTTTCAGCGGAGATGTTACGCACAAATCAAAGCTCGTGCCCTTAAGGGCCCGGCCCGTCTCTCTTGCAAGCAGAACTCCCATTTCATTAAGGTCCCAGTCTGACCAGCCCTGAAGCCTGCCCTCTCTATTGGCATCGGTTTCTCCGTGCCTGATTATGTATATCTTCAAGCTCTTATTTTGTGCCGAAGATCCTGTCTCCCGCATCTCCCAGACCGGGGACTATGTAGCCGTGCTCATTGAGATGGTCATCCATTGCAGCAACATAAATGTCTACATCGGGGTGATCCTTCTGCAGCTTTTCAACTCCCTCCGGAGCTCCTATAACGCACATGAGCTTTATGTGGGTCACACCGTCGTCCTTGAGGAACTGAATGGCGGCAGAGGCGCTTCCGCCTGTTGCAAGCATCGGGTCAACCACAATAACGTCTCTCTCGGTTATGTCGGGAGGCATTTTGTAGTAATATTTCACGGGCTCCAGCGTCTCAGGGTCGCGGAAAAGCCCTATATGCCCAACCTTGGCATTGGGCATCATGTTAACAACTCCATCAACAAGGCCAAGACCTGCTCTCAGAATGGGAACAATTGCCAGCTTCTTGCCTGCAATCTGCTTGCAGTGGGCAACAGCTACCGGGGTTTCAACCTCAACATCTTCAAGAGGAAGATCTCTCGTTGCCTCATAGCACATAAGCATAGCTATTTCCGAAATCAGCTCTCTGAATTCCTTAACGCTGGTGTCCTTATTTCTGAGGATGGACAGCTTGTGCTGAATAAGCGGATGATCGAATACATAAACTTTGCTCATAGTATTTCTCCTTATATAAATTAAATATTACCTGATTTCATGCGCTCCTGGCGTTCTCTTTCAGCCTGGGAAAGCCTGAGATATACCGGGAGCAGATCTGCAGAGCTGCCGGCCGGCCTTCCTTCGCAGGCTTTGGCAACTCCCCAGGCGGACTGGAGGCGCAGATTCTCCGGCGCAAGCCTGAAGGGGAGCTCCGCCCTTTCAAAGGCCTCCGCTGCAAGCTCTGCCCCGTCTCCCACAAGGAGCAGCTCTCCCTGCAGAGACCTTGCCTCTAAAATGAGCTCTTCAAGGGATATTGCCCTGTCTTTACACAGCCTTGAAAGCTTTCCGTTCTCTGCTTTGAAAAGAGCATTATAAACCTGGCTGCGCCTTGCATCCATCACGGGGCAAATATATCCGCCTCCGAGAGCAACCTGCCATGCCATTGCTTCAAGAGTTGAAACCCCTATGCAGGGCTTTTCAGCAGCCCAGGCAAGGCCTTTCACAGTGGAAACCCCTATTCTTATCCCGGTGAAGGAGCCGGGACCCTGGGCGCAGGCAAAAAGATCTACATCTTCAATTTTTCTGCCGCAGTTTTTAAGCATGTCCTCAGCCATGGGGAGCAGAGTCCTGCTGTGGGTCAGCCCGGAGCACTGCATGCTCTGGGCAACAAGCCTTCCGTCTTCAACAAGAGCGACTGAGGCGGCCTTCGCAGAGGACTCAAAGGCAAGTGTCAGCATATTTCTATCCTCCTTGAAGTATCTCCTGTTTTCTCAATTGTCACACTGAGCTCATCTCCGAAGAATGCATCGGAAACGTTCTCGCTCCACTCAACCGCGCAGACTGCCCCACGGGAGATGTAGTCTTCCCAGCCAATGTCAAACAGCTCGTCGGCGCCGGAGAGCCTGTACATGTCGAAATGGAGGAGGGGCCTTTCTCCCGGGTATTCGTTGACAATTGTGAAGGTGGGGCTTGAGACCCTGCTTTCAATTCCCAATCCCTTTGCCATCCCTCTGACAAAAGCGGTTTTCCCCGCTCCCAGATCTCCATACATTGCAACAACAACGGAGCCTTCCGGCAAAGTTCGGGCAAAGGCTTCTCCTATTTTCTCAGTATCTTCTTCGCAGGAGGAAATATAAACTTTTCTTTCTTTCTTTTCACACATTTTTTACATTATATCACTATTCACCTCGTTGCGTAAACATAAACTTTATGTTAAAATTCAAACATGTTAAAAAAACTTAAACCTTATATAGTCGATTTTTTCCGCCGGGCAGACATGTTCCTTTTCGTCATGTGCACCATATGCGCAATCTACGGGGTTTTCATGGTTCACCGGGCGGCAGTTGTTATGTCCGGCAGTACCTTCCTCCCCTCCAGCCCAATGAAATATGTTTTGGTTCAGGTTTTCTCCATTCTCATTGGCTGGGTCCTCTTCGTTGTTGTTACCGTGGTAGACGATGACCTGCTGGGCAATCAGTGGCGCATTCTTGTGCTTCTGCAGATTCTTCTGCTGGTTGCTCTTGTTGTTCTCGGTGAGGATGACGGCACGGGCAACAAATCCTGGATAAGATTTGCCGGAATAGGAATTCAGCCCTCAGAGGTCATCAAGGTTATCTACATAATAGTTTCCGCAAAGCAGATGGCATATCTAAAGGAATATAAAGACATTAATTCCTTCTCCTCCGTTGTTATGATGGCTGCGCATTTTGCCCTTGTTTTCGGCTCAATAGTTGTTGTTTCCTCAGACCTGGGCTCGGCCTCCATTCTGCTTTTCATCTTTCTGGTCATGTTTTTCTGTGTGGGCGTTAAAATGTATTGGTTTGCATTGGGCGGAGCTGCAGTTGCGGCAATCATCCCCCTGTTCTGGACCCATTTTCTCAAGGATTACCAGAAGCAACGTCTTCTCTCCCCCTACGACTCCTCCATAGACCCTGACGGTTGGGGGATCTCCTGGCAGACGACTCAGAGCAAGCAGTCTTTAATGGCCGGCCGGCTCACCGGCGCTTCAGACTCCCATAGCTACACCATCTTCACCGGCAAGCATACCGACTTCATATTTTCCACCACCGGCGAATCACTGGGCTTCATCGGCTGCATAATTATTATAATTCTTTTAACCATAATAATTGTTCACTGCTTCAGAGTGGGCCTGAGCTGCAGCCGAACCTACGACATGCTCATCTGCATGGGCACAACTGCCGCCCTCGCTGCCCAGACCTTCATTAACATCGGAATGTGCATCGGCATAACCCCCGTCATAGGAATCACCCTCCCCTTCTTCTCCTACGGAGGCTCTTCAATGGTTGCAATGTATGGAGCAGTCGGTCTGGTCTCCGGCGTTAAATTCAAGCCTCGGCCCTATCACGCCGCCCTGTACTGACCATAAATTTCCCCTCTCCGGCAGCGGAGAGGGGAAATTTTATTCTTCGCCGTCCACCAGAATCCAGGAGGTGTTAGATGGCAAATAGTTGATTACCACAGGGACAAACCTGTTGTGGTAATCCCCAATGGTCACGCCCGGCATAATGTCTTCAACATTAAAGGTGTAGGCATACATATCCGTGTCGTAATAAACCCTGTCAAAAAGCTTGAGGAAGAGCCTTCCGTCCTGCCCGGTTGCAGAATCCGCTCCCAAAAGCGCTGTGGGACCGTTAACATATATTGAAAGATACTTTCCCTCGTCCCTGTCTTCAAGCTGACCCGCAACATTAACCGCAAAGCCGCAAACAGCTCCCACCGCCGTGGGCTCGGTTGACATTGACCTTGTGTACATGAAGCTTATGCCGTTTTCATCGGCAGCATTCTCCAAAACCGGGTGAATAACATTATCCAGCACAACTTCATCAAAGCCCATGTCCCAAAGCTCCTCCGCAAGCTGAACCGTGTAGCTCCTCACAAGTTCATTATAAGGGTCCAGATAATAGCCGTTTTCATCGTAGATGCCGGCTCCGTATTGGTCTCTTATTATAACATTTGTGGCATGGGTGGCAAATATATCGTCCCGGCAGACGGAAATTTTTGCCACAAGATATATGTTTCTCTCCTTGCAGGAGGCAATAATATTCTTAAGCGTCTGTGTTGATTCCGTTGAATTCATGTTAAGACCGTAGCTGTAGGCCACGGGGGCTTCGCTGTACCACTGCAGATATCCGTTTGCTGTTTTAACCTCCAGCATGAGAGCGTTGCCTGTTGAAAGCCGGTTGGCGTATTCCTCAATCTTTTCCGAATTTATGTCTCCATACTGAACATATATCCCTCTGACGGCGGGAACATCCTCTCCTGCAACCGCCTCAATCTCCGAGTAGTCCGGCGCATCAAAGCTTATTGTAACATTCGTGCTCTCCGGAACATAATCCGAGTCGGTAACTCCGCTTTCCGACTCATCAGAGGATATAATAGTGCTCCCTCCCAGAATCGGCAGCTCAACCTTAACTCCGTTTTCCGTTATAACGGCATATTTCTGGGTGCTGTAGAAAAGAACCACCGTTAATGTGATGAGGAAGAGTATTATAACAAGGGGGATGATTGCATAATTGCGTTTTTTTCTGGCGCCCTTATAAAATTCGCTCTGCTTTGCCATTTATCCCTCTATTTTTGAGATTCGTCTCATATGTCTCTCTTCTCCGGAGAAGGGAGTGCTCAAAAAAATGTCAACAATTTTCAGGGCTGTTTCTTCGTCAACCGTCTTTGCGCCAAGGGCAAGAACATTTGCGTTATTATGGAGTCTCGTCATTTCGGCGGTATATTCACTGCAGCAAAGGGCGCAGCGAATCCCTCTCACCTTGTTGGCAGTTATGCTCACGCCTATTCCGGTTGTGCAGATGACTATCCCGTTGTTGCACTCCCCGGAGGCAACTGCCTCGGCTGCTGGTCTTGCATAATCGGGGTAATCGCAGCTGTCTTTGGTGAAGCAGCCGAAATCCCTGCATTCAACGCCGATATCTTCAAGATGTTTAATAATTTTGTTTTTCAGTTCAAGTCCGCCGTGATCGCACGCAATAGCAGTCATTTTTCCCTCCAAAGCAATAATAAACATTAAATTATATTATAACCGAGGACAGATGATTATTCAATCGCTTTTATCAAAAAGAGGCAAAAGAAAGAGCCCGGATTTCCGGGCCCGGTGCATTCTGAAAAAGTTGCAAGCCGAATTAACATTTTATACACACAAATTTCATCCATCTTTAATTTTCCCGTTATATCATAGCAACGAAGATTAAGCAGCGAAAAAAATCATAAAGAAGGTTAAAATCATGAATTTTAAAAAGTTTATTTCCGCAGTTTTGGTTCTCGCTCTTGCTTTGGCCCTGTTTACAGGCTGCGGAGCTGCGGCCGAAACCGAAGTCAGCAAGAGCATCCCTCAGTCAGAGCCCGGAGGTGAGCCTGCAGAGGGCCAGACTCCTCCCGACATGCCTGAGGGCCAGAACCCGGGCGGTCAGGGCGGCCCCGGCGGTGAACCGGGCGGTCAGGCCCCGGGGAGCAGCGCTTCCGTTGAATATACATCCGTCATGTCTTTCGACAGTGACACTTCCCTTTCCGCTCAGGAAATAACCTCCACCGGCGCCGACGAAAATGCCCTTCTCGTAACCGACGGAACCGTAACCCTCAGCAATTTAAGCGTTTCCCGCAAATCCTCCTCTTCAACCGGCGGAGACAATTCCAGCTTTTATGGCGTGGGTGCAGCGGTTCTTGCAACCGGCGGAACCGTTGAAATCAGCGATTCCGAAATTGAAACTGATTCAGCAGGCGGAGCAGGCATTTTTGCCTATGGCAGCGGCACCGTCTATGCGACCGACTGCAGCATCTCAACCGAGCAGAATACCTCCGGCGGTATCCATGTTGCAGGCGGCGGCACCCTCTATGCAGATAATGTGACCGCAGTAACTCAGGGCGAATCCTCCGCTGCAGTCCGTTCAGACAGGGGCGGTGGGCTCATGGTCATAACCTCCGGCAGCTACACCTCAAACGGCATCGGCTCCCCGGCTGTATACTGCACTGCAACAATATCTGCAAAAGAGGCAGAGCTTTCAGCAACAGGCTCTGAGGCCGTCTGCATTGAGGGCATGAACAGTCTCTATCTCTATAACTGCACTCTCAGCGGCGCCATGCAGGAAAACGAGCAGAACGACTGCTGCTGGAATGTCATCCTCTATCAGAGTATGTCTGGCGACTCTCAGCTTGGCAACAGCACCTTCCAGATGAGCGGCGGCACATTAACAGCCGAAAACGGCGGCATGTTCTACACAACCAACACCCAGTCAACCTTCATTCTTGACTCTGTTGAAATCATCCCCTCCTCAGGCAACGAATTCTTCCTCAAGGTAACGGGCAACAGCAATGCCAGAGGCTGGGGAGAAACCGGCTCCAACGGAGCAGACTGCAGCTTCACTGCAATCAGCCAGAGCATGGAAGGTGATGTTATCTGGGACTCAATCAGCTCCCTTGATTTCTACATGACCTCCGGCAGCACTCTCACCGGAGCCTTCCTTCAGGATGAGAGCAATGCCGGAAACGGCGGGAGCGGATATGCAAATCTCATAATTTCTGCTGACTCTTCCTGGATTGTCACAGAGGACAGCTGCCTTTCATCCCTTTCCTGCGCCGGAACAATGTTGGATTCAGAGGGCAAAACCGTGACCGTGAAGGGAACTGACGGCTCCGTTTATGTCACCGGAAGCGGCAGCATAACCGTAACGGTTGACAGCTTCAGCACAGAAGCTGATCTGAGCGAAGCCGGAAGCCTTGTTGCCTTTGAAGACGCTCAGGTTAACAACGGCTATCAGACAGAGGACATGGGCGAAATGGGCGGCATGCCCGAGGGACAGGATCCGTTTGGTCAGGGCGGCAACGGTCAGACTCCTCCCGACATGCCCGAAGGCCAGAACCCCGGCGGTCAGGGCGGTCAGGGCGGCCCCGGCGGTGGTCAGGGCGGCAACGGTCAAACCCCTCCCGAAAAGCCTTCTAAATAACAAAGCTGCGCATTAGGTGGCGGAGCAAGCTCCGCTTTAAGCGGCGAGGGGTTAGCAGCTGCGGAGCTTGCTCCGCCTCTCCTTGCAGCTTGCAGCTGCGGTGCAAGCACCGCAGCTGCGTCCTCAAACATTAAACCTGAACAGCGTCACATCGCCGTCGGCCATGACATATTCTTTTCCCTCGCTTCTCACAAGGCCCTTTTCCTTTGCCGCTGTCATGCTGCCGCAGCTTTTAAGGTCTTCAAAGGCGGTTATCTCCGCCCTTATGAAGCCTCTTTCAAAGTCGGAATGTATTTTCCCGGCTGCCTGAGGAGCCTTCGTGCCCTTTTTAATGGTCCAGGCGCGGCATTCATCCTCTCCGCAGGTCAGGAAGGATATGAGCCCCAGAAGCTCATAGGAGCATTTAATCATTCTGTCAAGCCCGGACTCGCTGAGCCCCAGCTCATCTAAGAACATGAGCCTGTCCTCCTCATCCAGCTGGGCAATCTCCTCCTCAATCTTTGCGCAGACAGGCAGAACCTTTGCCCCCTCTTCTTCTGCAATGGCGCAAACCCTTTGATAATAGGGGTTCTGCTCAAAGGCAGCTATTCCCTCTTCGTCGAGATTTGCGGCATATATAACCGGCTTAATGGTGAGCAGATCACTGCCGGCAATAATCTGGGCATCCTCTTCGTCACACTCAAAGGTTCTTGCGCTCTTTCCCTCGTTAAGATGGTCTCTCAGTTCCCTGAGAAGCTCGGCTTCACGGAGATATTTTTTGTCCCCCTTGGCGGCCTTTTCAGCCTTATCGATTCTGCGCTCAATCATCTCCATGTCGGAGAGGATCAGCTCCATGTTGATTATCTCAATGTCTCTTTCAGGGTCTGTTGCTCCTTCAACATGGATTATATTCCCGTCGTCAAAGCAGCGGACAACATGGACTATGGCGTCGGTATTGCGTATGTCTCCCAAAAACTTGTTTCCGAGACCTTCGCCCCTGCTTGCCCCTTTAACAAGGCCCGCTATATCCACAAATTCAATCACCGCTCTGGTCTTCTTTTTCGGGTGATAGAGGTCCGCCAGCCAATCCAGTCTCTCATCGGGCACCGTGACCATTCCCACATTCGGCTCAATTGTGCAGAAGGGGAAATTTGCGCTCTGGGCTCCTGCGTTTGTTATTGCATTAAAAAGTGTTGATTTGCCCACATTGGGCAGTCCGATAATTCCAAGTTTCATAGTTGATTATATCTCCGGTTATTAAAAATCAAAAAGTGTAAGCTGGGATATTTCCGGCATGTCTCCGAGAGCTCCCAGGCTTCTGAGAGCAGCCATGTTTGTTTGGGAAACCTTGGGGCAGTCTCTGCTCAGTTCTTCAACGGATATGTAGTTATTTCCGGATTTTGCCGCCGCAGCCAAGTCCTGGGCTGCGCTCTCTCCAAGCCCCGAAACCGAAACGAAGGGGGGCAGCAGCTTTCCGTCCTCCGTTATGAGGAATTTTGCCGCATCGGAGCCGTAAAGACTCATGGTTGCAAATTCAAAGCCTCTGAGATTGAATTCATAAACAACCTCAAGCGTAGTCAGCAGGTCTTCTTCGTTTGCCGTGAGCTCGCCCTTGCGCCTGAATTCGTTGATCTTCCGGCGCACGGCATCGGTTCCGCCGGTCATCATCTCGGCATCGAAGCCCCCCTTCTGGCTGCGCCTGTAAAAATAGGCGCTGTAGAAAGCCAGAGGCTCATGAACCTTGAACCAGGCAATCCTGAAGGCCATCATAACATAGGCAACGGCATGGGCCTTTGGGAAAAGATAGGCAATTTTGCGGCAGGACTCAATCCACCAGTCCGGAATTCCGAGAGCCCGCATCTGCTCCTCAGCGTCTCCGGGAAAGCTTCCGCTTTTTTTAACCTTTCCCTTTCTCACCTGCTCCATTGTTTTGAAGGCGAGAGAGGGAGCCATTCCCTTTTCTATGAGGGTGAGCATAATGTCGTCTCTGCAGCCCACAGTCTGCTTAACATCGGCTATGCCCCCAGTGACCAGGTCTCTTATATTTCCCGCCCAGACATCCGTGCCGTGGGAAAAGCCCGAAAGCCTCACCAGGGTATCAAATCTGTCAGGCCGGGTATCAACCAGCATCTGTCTTGTGAAGCCGGTTCCGAATTCCGGAACCGCCAGAGAGCCTGTTTTTCCGATTATCGGATCGTCATCAGGGAGACCCAGAGCTGCAGGGGAGGTGAAGATTGACATTGTCTCAGGGTCTGAAAGAGAAATTTTCTTTGCGTCAACCCCCGTCATGTCCTCCATCATTCTTATCATGGTTGGGTCATCATGGCCCAGCTCATCAAGCTTGAGGAGATTGTCTTCCATGCAGTGATATTCAAAATGGGTTGTTATAATTCCTGAGCTGGCATCATCCGCAGGATGCTGAACAGGGCAGAAATCCGTCACATCCTTGTCCTGGGGAATGATTACAAGCCCTCCCGGGTGCTGCCCGGTTGTGCGCTTCACTCCCACAAGGCCCAGAGCCAGCCTGTTTTCCTCTGCCTTGGAGGCATTGATGCCCCTCTCCTCCAGATATTTTTTAACATAGCCATAGGCTGTTTTTTCGGCAAGGGTTCCTATTGTTCCCGCTCTGAAAACATGGTCGGAGCCGAAGAGGGTTTCCGTGTATTTATGGGCATTGGCCTGATATTCTCCGGAGAAGTTAAGGTCTATATCAGGGGTTTTTTCATTTCCGGGAAAGCCCAGGAAGGTTTCAAAGGGGATTGAAAATCCGTCTCTGTTCATGAGGGTTCCGCAGTCGGGGCAGTTTTTCTCAGGCATATCCGCCCCGCAGCCATAGGACCCGTCAGTAATAAACTCACTGCGGCAGCAGTTCGGGCAGACATAATGGGGAGGAAGCGCATTCACCTCCGTTATTCCTGACATGTATGCAACTATGGAAGAACCGACGCTTCCCCTACTGCCAACCAGATAGCCGTGCTCAAGGGAGTTCTGAACCAGCTTCTGGGCAGACATGTAAATAACATCGTAGTTATGCTCAAGTATGGTGTTAAGCTCGGTGTCAACCCGGTTCTGCACGATCTCCGGGGGAGCTTCCCCATATATCCTGTGCATTTTTTCATACACAAGCCGCCTCAGCTCCTGGGCTGAATTTTCTATTTTCGGCGGGAAAAGCTCCTTGGGCAAAAGCTCAATTTCTTCAACCTGCTCCGCTATGGCCGCAGGTGCGTCTATAACCAACTCCTCCGCAATCTCTCTGCCGAAATAATCGAATTCCGCCAGCATTTCTTCGGTGTTTCTGAAATATATGGGGCACTGCCTGTCTGCATCGGAGTACTTCTGAGCCGCCTGAAGTATGTGGCGATACTGCTCATCCTCAGGGTCAAGAAAATGAACGTCGCTTGCCGCAACAACGGGCTTGCCCAGCTTTTTGCCAAGGGCATATATTTTTCTGTTGTAGTCCTGAAGGACGGTTTCATCCTTCACCCGTCCGTCATTTATGAGAAAGCCGTTGTTCGGAATGGGCTGAATTTCCAGATAATCATAGTATGAGGCAATTTTTTCAAGCTCAGCGTCGCTCTCGCCTCTGAGCACGGCTCCGTACAATTGCCCCATTCCGCAGGCCGAGCCCACAATCAGCCCCTCTCTGTGTTTTTCCAGAAGGCTCTTTGGCACAAGAGGATTTCTGTGAAAATATTTCAGATATGACTGTGAAATTATTTCATAGAGATTTTTAAGGCCTGTTCTGTTTTTAACCAGCAGAACCATATGCCAGCTTTTTTCATTTTCCGCTCTTTTTAAGGAGCGGCATATTTTTTCAATGTCGTCAATTGTTTTTGCTCCCCGGAGCTCAAGTCTGGGAAGCAGCTCGCCCATTATGCGCTGAGCCGCCTCAGCATCGTCAAGGGCTCTGTGCTGATTGAATTTCGGCAGACCCAGATGGTCTGAAACCACATCGAGCTTGAATCTTTTCAGCTCAGGCAGAAGGGCCTTTGAAATCTGCAGCGTGTCAAGCACAACAGGGTTATAGATAATTCCGTTTCTGCGGCACACAGCGTCAAGAAAGCTCATGTCGAAATGGGCATTGTGGGCAACTATGGGCCTGCCTCCGGCATATTCAATGAAGGCCTCCACTGCCTCCTTTTCCGAGGGCGCGCTGGAAACATCCGAATCTCTTATGCCTGTGAGCTTTGTTATTTCGGCAGGAATGCGCATCCCCGGGTCAACAAAGCTTGAAAACACCGGGCCGATTTTTTCCCTGCCTCTGAATATGCAGGCGCCTATTTCGGTTAACCTGTCTGTCGTGGCATTGAGCCCGGTTGTCTCCGTGTCAAAGGCAACGTATTCCGAGTCAATCGGGGCCTTGCTTCTGCCGATAACGGCATCGGACCCATCCTCGTCGTTAACAAAATAGCACTCGACGCCGTATATAATCTTAACCCCGTGCTTTTTCCCCGCCTTCCACATGTCAGGAAAGGCCTGAGCAACTCCGTGGTCCGTTACTGCGATTGCGTTCATTCCCCAATATGCGGCTCTTTCAACAACCGCAGCCGGGTCCGTGAGCCCGTCAAGGGCGGAAAAGCGTGTGTGAAGATGGAGCTCCGTCCGCTTCCGGGGGGCATTATCGGGGCGTATTGTTCTTTTTCCCTTGACTATTCCCCTTGGGTCCATAACTATGTCCCCGTCATATTTGGAATAGACAATGTCTCCGTAAACCGTGAGATGGTCCCCCGGATTAACAAGGCCTATTATGCTCTTGTCCTCATCGTTTCGGAGAAAATGGGATATTCTGACAGAGCCTGTTCTGTCGGTAATGTCAAAGCAGAGAACCGCATTTCCCCTCTTCTGCAGCTCCTTGGAGGTAACGGCAAAAACATCCCCCTCAATGGCGCATTTTCCCGTTTCAAGGCTTACGTCCTTCATGGGAATAATCTTAGATTTCGTTGGTTTGCCGAAAATCACCTTGCCGGAGCTCTCGCTCTTCGGCGCTTTGTCAGCTGCCGTTCTTTCCTGCTTCGCCGGTTCAACAGCGTATAAAGCCTGCAGCTCAACGGAGGAGAGGCCATACTGCCGCTTTATCTCCTCTTCAATTGCCGATATTTTGCCTGCAGGCAGAGCTGCAGGGAATCTTGCCTTGAGCTTCAGCTCCTGCTTTTCCCTGCAGACCGTGATTTCCAGAACCTCTGCTCTGTCGCTCCCCTCCGCAATTTTCTCGCAGAAGGGAAATATTTTCAAAAGGGGTGTGTGCTCCATATCCGCCGCTTGGTTCAAACCCCGTCCTGTTCAATCAGATCTGTGAGCCTGTCAAGCAGCTCCGAATAGGGGTACGTGCCCAAAATTTCTCCTTTTTTAATTATGAGTCCCTTATTGACTCCTCCGGCTATGCCGTAGTCAGCCTCCCGGGCTTCTCCCGGCCCGTTAACAACACAGCCCATGGTTGCAATGGTAATGTCTCTGTTAAGGTTTTTGAACCTGTCTTCAACCTGAGCCGCAAGAGCTATAAGGTCAATTTCCGTTCTTCCGCAGGTGGGGCAAGAGACAAATCTCACACCTCCCTGCCTCAGTCCGGCAGCCTTTAAAATCGCTATTCCCGCCCTGACCTCTTTAACCGGGTCTGCCGTGAGGGAAACTCTTATTGTGTTCCCTATGCCCTCATTGAGAATTGTTCCAATGCCCACGGCCGACTGAATCGTTCCGTTATACTCCGTCCCTGTTTCCGTTATGCCCACATGGAGCGGATAGTCAAAGGTTTCCGCTGCCAGACGGTAGCAGGCAACGGTCAGCGGCACGGAGGAGGTTTTAAGAGAGAGGCATATGTCTTCAAAGCCGAACTTTTCCAGCATGGCAATGTGATCCCTGGCGCTCTCAACAAGAGCCTCCGGGCAGGGATGACCGTATTTTTCCAAAAGTCTTTTTTCAAGGCTTCCTGCATTAACGCCTATTCTAATGGGGATATGCTTTGCAATGCAGGCCCTGGCAACCGCCTCCACTCTCTCTTCGCTGCCTATGTTTCCGGGGTTTATCCTGATTTTGTCAATCCCCCGCTCTGCGGCCATGAGAGCCAGCTTATGGTCAAAATGAATGTCTGCCACAAGGGGAATGTCCGTCCCCTCCCTGATTTTCTCAAGAGCCAGCGCAGACTTCTCGTCCGGCACGGCAAGGCGCACTATGTCGCAGCCGGCTGCTCTGAGCTGCCTTATCTGCTCAAGTGTGGCCTCTGCGTCCCAGGTTTTGGTGCTGCACATGCTCTGAACGGTAACAGGGGCATCTCCGCCAATTTCGAGACTGCCTACCCTTATTTTTCTCGTTTTATTCCTTTTATCCATTTAAAAACACCTTAATAATGTCGTGAAACATGACATATGCCATGAGAGCAAGAAGGATTATCATTCCGGCTGTATGTATATATGCCTCATATTTCGGATTAAGCTTTTTCCCGCTTAAAAACTCAATAACGCAGGTCACAAGAAGGAGAAACACTCTGCCGCCGTCAAGGGCGGGAAAGGGCAGCATGTTCATTATGGCCAGATTAACCGCAATGAAGCCTCCAAGATAGAGCAGACTGAAAACCGCATCCGCAGTATCCTCAGCGGCCTCTCCCGTTTCCGCCATAAGGTCAACAATGCCAACCGGCCCGGAAAGGTCGTTAACTCCCGCTTCTCCCGTGAACAGCATGTCAAGCCCGGTCCAGACCAGCTTTACCCATTCCATTGAGGTGTTCCACATATAGCGGATCCTGCTTGAGAAATTTGCCTCCTGATAGCCGAAATAAAAGCCGTATTTCAGCCCTTCCTCCCCCTCATACTGAAGAGGAGTCATGCTGAAGCCCTCAAGGCGAATTCTTCTGCCGTCTCTCCTTATCACGAGATCATAGTCTCCGCCCTCTGAGGTGATATACTCCCCCAAATCGGAATATGACCAGATTCTGTTCCCGTTAATCCTTAAAAACCGGTCACCCACCTGAAGGCCCTCGGCAGACTCATAGGGGCAGCCCTCAGCAAAGCCCACTATGACCGGCTGGGCAAAGGCTCTTGCGCCTATTGTGAGAAGGAGAGCTATGATCAATCCCAAAATGAAATTCATAAAAGAGCCTGCCGAAAGCACAAGCAGCTTCTTCCAGGCCTTCTGGTTAACGAAGGCTCTCGGATCGTCAGACTCTCCGTCGTCCTCGGCCATGGCGCAGTAGCCCCCGAAGGGAACCGCTCTCAGAGCATAAAGAGTCTCTCCCCTCTGCTTCTGAAAAATTGCCGGCCCCATGCCCACCGAAAATTCGTTAACTCTTATGTTGCATGCCTTCGCCGCCGCAAAATGGCCCAGCTCATGAATGCCCACAAGAATTCCGAAGAAAAGTATTCCTATTATAATGTATAATGCTGTTGTCAATTAAAAATTCTCTTTCACAAATGCTCTTGCGGCCCTGTCTGCCTCAAGTATCTCGCCCAGATCCTCTGTTTTTGCCCAGGGGACTGCGTTAACTGCTGCAGCTGCCGCGTCGTAAATTCTGTTGTAGCCCAGCTCTCCCCTGAGGAATTTATGCACGGCAACCTCATTTGCCGCGCTCATCACGCAGGGAGCCGTGCCTCCTTTTTTTGCGCACTCCATTGCCAGGGCAAGGCAGGGCGTTTTTTCAAGATCAGGCGCTTCAAAGCTGAGGCTTCCCAGCTTGGCAAAATCCAGCCTGTCAAACATGGAGGGGCAGCGTTGGGGATAGGTCAGCGCCAGCTGAATTGGCAGACCCATGTCCGGCACTCCAAGCTGAGCAATAACCGTCCCGTCAACAAGCTCCACCATGGAATGAACAACGCTCTGGGGGTGAACAACAACCTGAATATCCTCCGGCTTAACGGCGAAAAGGTGCATGGCCTCAATAAATTCCAGCCCCTTGTTCATCATGGTTGAGCTGTCAATGGTTATTTTGGCGCCCATGCTCCAGGTGGGGTGCCTGAGGGCCTGCTCAGGCGTGATGTTCTCAAGCTCCTCACGGCTCCTTCCCCTGAAGGGTCCTCCGGAGCCGGTGAGCAGTATTTTCCTCAGCTCGCCCTTTTCTCTTCCCATAAGACATTGGAAAATTGCGGAGTGCTCCGAGTCAACAGGGATTATTTCCGCCCCCGTCTTCTCCGCTCTGCCCATAACAAGCTCCCCTGCGCAAACAAGAGTTTCCTTGTTGGCAAGGGCAATTCTCTTCTTTGCCTCAACCGCAGCAAGGGTGGGTTCAAGCCCCACCGAGCCGGAAACCGCGGTTACCACGGTTTCCCCCGCCAGAGCGGCCTCAATGAGCCCCTCCATGCCGGAGAGGACCTTTATGCCCATGTCCGCTGTTCTGATTCTGAATTCTTCGGCAGCCGCCTCATCATATACAGCCACCAAAGAAGGTCTGAATTTTCTTGCTATAGGCTCCAGCTTGTCAAGGCTGCTGTTTGCGCTTATTGCCTCAACTCTCAGCCCCAAGTGCTCCGCAACCCCAAGAGTCTGGGTTCCTATTGAGCCGGTGCAGCCTAAGATTGAAATGCTTTTCCCGCTCATAATCACTTAATCACATCTTTCACGGTTTCGCTGCCGCCCTCTCTGTAGGTCACAACGGAGAAGCCTTCATATTCCAGATTCCCGTCTTCCCCGTCTCCAAGGCAGCTGGGGCTGTATTCCGCAGCGAGGGGCTCCCCGATTTCCGCAACGAGCTCATCAAGGCTCTTTCCAACAAATTTCAGAGCCGTGTTATAGTCCTCATTCTCCTCTTCAGGAGCCGAAAGAGAAGCTCCCGGCAATGTTGACTCCATCCCCGTTGGGGCCTCCTTTGCGCTCTCCTCTTCCTTTTCGGCGCCGCAGGCGCAGAGGCAGAACAGCATTGCTGCCGAAAGCAGCAGGCTTATAATTTTCTTCATTTCAATCCTCCAAACCGTCTTTCCCGCCGGTTATATTCCTCAATGGCCTTTTCAAGCTCCTCCGGAGTGAAATCCGGCCAAAGCACATCCGTGAAATAGAACTCGCTGTAGGCGCACTGCCACAGCAAAAAGTTGGAGATTCTCTTTTCTCCCCCCGGGCGGATGAGAAGGTCAGGGTCGGGAACGCCGGCAGAATACATGTAGCCGGAGAAATCCGCCTCTGTAATGCTGCCGTCGGCTCTTCCCTCTGCAAAATCACGGGCATAGCTCTTTGCCGCATTGAGAATTTCAGCTCTGCCGCCGTAGTTCAGGCAGATATTCGCCTGAAAGCCCTCATATCTTGAGGAAATCTCGTTGGTCTGGGCAATTTCATCCTGCAGAGTCTTTGAAAGGCCTGACACATCCCCGAAAATTCTCATTCTGATTTTGTCCCTCTCCATGGTCTCAATTGCCTCGTGGAGATATCTGTCGAGAAGCTGCATAATCTTCCCAACCTCATCCTCCGGGCGAGACCAGTTCTCGGTGGAAAAGGCATAAACCGTTAGATATTCAACGCCTATGTTCTTGCAGTAGGTTGCAATTTTCCTGAACTGCTCCGAGCCCGCTGCATGGCCTGCCGTTCTGGGGAGGCCTCTTTTCTTTGCCCAGCGGCCGTTGCCATCAAGAATAACGGCAATATGCCGGGGAACATTTCTTTCCATCAGATTTCCGTGAGTTCCTTTTCCTTTTTGGAGAGAATCTCGTCGATCTTCTTTGTGAAATCATCGGTGAGCTTCTGAACATCCTTTTCAATGTTCTTGTAGTCGTCCTCGGTTATTTCGCTGCTCTTCTGCTGCTTCTTGAATTTTTCAATTGCATCTCTTCTGATGTTTCTTATTGCAACCTTGGCCTCTTCGCCGTATTTCTTTGTCTGCTTAACAAGGTCCTTGCGGCGCTCCTCGGTGAGAGGAGGAAATACCAGGCGGATCATTCTCCCGTCGTTCTGGGGATTGATTCCAAGCTCTGAAGCAAGTATTGCCTTTTCAATGGTTTTGAGGATGGATGCATCCCAGGGCTGAATGAGAAGGGAGCGGGGATCCGGAGTTGCAATTGAGGCAACCTGATTAATGGGAGTGGGGCTGCCGTAGTAATCAACCTGGATCTGGTCAAGCACGGCTGCGTTTGCTCTGCCTGCTCTTATGGTTGCGAACTGGGTTTCAAGAGCCTCGCAGGTTTTTTTCATTTTGTTTTCGAATTCCAGATAGTCTGACATGTTTTTATCCTCCGTTTTAAATTATTTTATGAAACAAGTGTGCCGACGGCTTTGCCGGCAAGCACCGAGCTTATGTTTTCAACCTGCGCAAGCGCAAACACAACCACAGGAATATTGTTGTCCATCGCCATGCTGGTGGCTGTTGAGTCCATAACCTGCAGCCGGCGCTCCAGCACCTCACTGTAGGCTATTTCGTTGAATTTATATGCCGTTGGGTCTTTCTTCGGGTCTGCGGAATATACGCCGTCAATATTTTTGGCAAGAAGGATTGCATCTGCGCCGATTTCTGCCGCCCTCAGGGTTGCTGCGGTGTCTGTTGAGAAGAAGGGCATGCCCGTTCCTCCCGCAAAAAGGACGATTTTCCCTTCGCTGAGATATTCTCTTGCCTTTGCGGTGTCATACCTCTCGCCGACTCCCTGAATGTCAACCGAGGTCATAACCTTGGCCTCTGCTCCGATCTGAGCGAACGCATCGGCAACGGCAAGGCAGTTCATGCAGGTTGCCAGCATTCCCATCCTGTCTGCGCTCACTCTCTCAACCTTTCCGGCTCCGTCCTTAACTCCTCTCCAGAAATTTCCGCCGCCTATAACAAGGCCGATTTCAGTGCCGTTTTCGGAGCAGGTCTTGATTTCCCGGCATACCTTTTCAACAAAATCAAAATCGAAGCCGGTGTGCTTCTCTCCGGCAAGAGCCTCTCCGCTTATTTTAATGAGCACTCTTTTAAATTTCATATGTCCAATACCCCCAAAATTATAATTCCCAAAACAACAATTGCTATGCAGGCATAGTGCTTCCCCGAAAGCTTCTCCTTAAGAAACAGCCTGCTCCACAAAACCGATGCCACACAATATGAAGAAATCACCGGCGCGGAAAGGGCGACGTGGGCACTGTCTGAAAGGGCGTTAATATAGAAGAACTGCCCTGCCGTTTCAAAAGCTGCAGCAGTATACTTGGGAAGCTCCTGTTTGAAGCTCAGCTTCTGCTTCTTCACCCCAATAACATATAGCCCGCACATAATGCCCACTGCAAAAAATGTCAGCTCATAGGCTGCGTTGGCGCTGTTCTCATCCATTGTTTCAAGAACAACGCTGTCTGCAAAGGTGCCCAGGGCATCCAGCAGACAATATATAACGGGAATGAGAATTGCAATCAGGCTTTTTGAATACTGCCTTTCCGACTGGCGTTTCTGCCTGAGCTCCTCATCCTCCCGCGCCTCTGTTATTCCCAGCCCCGCAACTCCAATGCACACAAGCCCAACCGCCGCAAGAGAAATTGCGGGAATTTCTTCGCTTATGCCGTAAACCCCAATGGTCAGCGCTGCAACTATCGCCCCTGATGAATTGCATATGGGCGAGGAGATTGAAAGCTCAATATACCTGAGGCCGAGATAGCCTATTGCCATTGAAAGAATATAAAGGCAGGAAACCGGAAGATATTCAAGAATAATCTCTCCGTTTATTTCCGCTCCGTTAAACAGCAGCTCCCAGGCAGCATGAAGCCCCATCACTGTGCCCACGGCCATGAGCATCTTGAGGTGACTGAGCCTGTCCTCCTCGCAGCCGCAGCCTATTTTGGAAAACAGGTCTGACCCGCTCCAGCACAGCAGAGCCAATATAGAAAACAAAAGCCAACTTTTCCCAATCATACCGAATCTATTATATAAAAAAAGCCGCTGTTTTTCAATAGCGGCTTTGTTTCGTGTTTATTAATATTTCTCAGGTTGAGCTGGTGTAGTTGGGGGCTTCCTTGGTTTAGTATCCGCCTTTTGTATTGGCAAACGCAATAATCTCTCTGCAAATATCGCTGACCACAGTTAACTTCAATTCAGTATATT
>R03__coassemble_171_pt1 | contig 41531 bp, 36 predicted proteins | sample R03__metabat2_low_PE_030 | metagenome-assembled genome bin R03
GCCGTTACATAAACGATTTCGGGAGTGGCCGTGGGTTCGGCAGTGGGCTCGGCAGTTGCAGCAGGCTCGGCAGCTGCTTCAACCGCTGCAGCCTCCTCGGCTTGCTTTCCGCAGGCGCAGAGAGAAAGAACAAGAATTAGAACGAGAATTAAATAGACTGATTTTTTCATTTGTTATCACCTCGGAGACTATTTTAGCATTTTTATTCTGTTTTGTATATCTCAAATTAAAATAAAATTTACATAATGTTGAAATAAAGCTCTGAATGCTGTATAATATCGGCAATATATTACCCTGCAACAGGGTGGAAAGGAAATAACATGAAAGCAAAAGAAATCAGACAGAGAGCATGGAACGCTCTTAAGGGTCGCTACTGGTGGGCAGTTCTGGCAGCGCTTATATCATGGCTTTTCGGAGTCATATCCTTCGGAGCCTCATCTCAGGCTGTTGAAGAAGGGGGAGACGTTGCAAACGGAAGCTCTGAGGCACTGCAGGCAGTTGAGTCGGCTCTCAACTCTCTTTCAGACGGGGCAATTGCGGCAATTGTTTTTGCGGTTCTTGCAGCGCTTCTCATTGGAGTGGCAATGAGCATAATCGGCGGCGCAATAAAGCTGGGCTACTGCAGGTTTAACATGGACCTGTTCACCGATGTTGAAAAGCCCACAATGAACCTTCTCTTCTCCCGTTTGGGGATAATCTGGAAGGCATTCTGGCTTGGAATTCTCAAAGGTCTGGTTATCAGCTTGGGATATATGGTGTTTGTGGTTCCGGGGGTGATTCTCCACCTCGCATATTCCCAGTCTGAATATATTATGGCAGAGAATCCGGAGCTTAAGGCAAAGGAGGCCATGAAGCAGTCACGGGAGCTGATGAAGGGCAACAAATGGAGCTACTGCTGCCTGGTTCTCAGCTTTATAGGCTGGTTCCTTCTGGCGGGGATAGTGCCCGCAGGCAATCTCCTTCTCACGCCCTACACGGAAGCAGCTGACGCAGCCTTCTATCTTGACCGCACAGGCAGGCTTTCAGACGGGGCAAAAGACCTTGGCGAAATTGAAAATAAAGCCTGAAAACACAGGAAAAAACCGATAATTTCCCCCTGAGCGGCCGGCGCAGCAGCATTTGGCCGCTCAGAGGGAATACTCTTTAAAAACGGGGGAAAGAAATGAAAAGAATAATTTCATTGTTTATGGCGCTCGTGATGCTGCTGGGAACGGCGGCCTATGCCCTTGCCGCAGAAATTCAGAGCGGAGAAAATGATGAAAACGTTATACACATTTCCAACAGGGAGGAATTGCTTGCCTTTGCAGACAGCTGCCGGCTTGACAGCTGGTCTGAAGGGAAGGTTGTTTATCTTGAGGAAGATATTGAGCTGAAGGCTGCAATTGATCCCATCCCCTCGTTTTCCGGCCTGTTTTACGGCAACGGGCACACGATAAGCGGCTTCAAACTCAACGGGAAGCACGGCAGGTCAGGCCTTTTCGGAATTATAACGGAAAGCGGCCTTGTTCAGGGGCTGAATGTTGAAGGAAATCTCAAGCCCAAGGGTGAGCTTGAATACACAGGGGGCATAGCAGCTCTCAATCTGGGAAGAATTGTTGAATGCAGCTTCTCGGGAACCGTTGAGGGAGAGGAAAACACCGGCGGAATTACCGGCCTCAACCGGGGCACCGTTAAAAACTGCAGCGTCAGCGGAACAGTTGAAGGAGAGGAAAACACCGGTGGAATTGTGGGCTGCAACGAAGGGAGAATACTCTCCTGCCAAAGCAGCGCCTCCGTTAATACCATTGGGGGAGACGGCAAGCCCTGGTTTAAGGCCATTGTCGGAGAACTCAAGGAAGGAGACCTGGGAGACAAGGTCCGCACGCTGATGAATTATGATCAGGCAGGCGGAAGAACGGATACCGGAGGAATAGCAGGCTATTCCAGCGGCTCCATAGAGAGCTGCAGCAGCAGCGGCGCAGTGGGCAGGGAAGGCTCGGGCTTTAATGTTGGAGGAATTGCAGGAAGAAACTGCGGCTGCATTGTTGAAAGCTCCAACACGGGCAGCGTTTCCGGAAAGGAATGCGTTGGCGGAATTACAGGCCTTGCAGAGCCTGCGGTGGCCGTTATTAAAACCGGAGACATGATTGAGCCCGTGAGAACGGAGTTTGAAACCTTTATCGGCCTGATTGAAGACTTCACCTATGACCTTGAGGACTGCGCAGAGGACCTGACAACGCAGATTTCTGAGTTGGCGGAATCGGTTGCAGTTATAACAGACTCTCTTGCGGACTTTGAAAAAGAGATTGCAGGCCTTGTTAACGACAAAATATATGAAGTCAACCAGATTAAGGGCCTGGCGGGAGACGCAATGGCAGAGGTTGCCAAGGTTACAGACAAGATAAAGGATCTGTCAAGCGATGCAAGCCTTATTGTTTGGACGGGGACAAGCCTTATAAATCTGAAAAACGAGCTTATCCCTGAGGTTAAGGGCTCTGAGCTGACGGGAGAGTATGTTGCCATTGAGGCCGGCTCCGAATCTGCAAGATATTGGGCTGAATTTTTTGAAATTACCCCCTACACCGGCGAAGAAGAGGACAAGGCCAGATTCATTAACGACATGAACGGAGGCTATGTTGGGCAGATTGAAGAGGAACTGAAAACTCTGACAACAGACATTGGAAACATTGCCGACGGAGTTCATAATGTTATCAGCAGCATTGCGGGCATACAGTCCCTGGGGGATTTCGCCCTCATAAAGGAGAGCTTCTCAACGGGCTTTGCCAATCTCATGAAGTCTGTGAGAGGGACAATGGAGGAAATTGAGGACCTGAGCGACTCGATTAACAGCCTCCTGGATGTTATGACTGCCACAATAAGAACCATTACCGGAGAAATAAGCTATCTGGGGAACACCGTCCTTGATGCGGTTTATGATTTCTCGGAAGGAAGCTTTACTCTCAGGCGCTTCTGCTACGGCAACGGAGACTATAAAGAATCTGAGATAAGCGGCAACGGAATTATTTCCGCCTGCGTTAACAGCGGACTTGTTAAGGGAAGCGCGAAGGTTGGGGGAATTGCCGGTTCCCAGGATCTCACAGGCATTCCCGACATTATCACGAAAACCACAGAAGGCATCACAATCGCAAGCTTCTGCTACACAAACCTTCTGCAGCACTGCACAAACGAAGGAACCATAGTTGCCCAGGGGGACTGCGTGGGCCTTATCACCGGCAGCGAAGAGCTTGGAACCATATATGACTGCCGGGGCTACGGAAGCGCTTTTTCGAGAAACGGAAACTATGCCGGAGGAATTGCGGGCAGCTGCAACGGAGTTGTTGATTCAAGCTTCGTTAAGGGAAGCATAGGCGCCGCAGACTATGCCGGAGGAATAACCGGCAGCGGCCAGGAGGCCACAGCGGTTAAGGGAAGCAGAATTATTAACTGCTTCGCAGAGGTGAGCATATATTCAGAGGGGCAGTTTACGGGAGGAATTTCCGGAACCGAGGCCGGAGAGTTTGAAGGCAACTACTTTGTTGGCAGCGGGCTCAACGGAGTTGATGACATGAGCCTTGAAGGCAAGGCCCAGCCCGGGAAGCCGGAAGCGCTGGAGCTGCCGGAGGACTTTGAGGGCCACAGCTGCGCCGAAGAGAGCGCAGTGAAGAAACTGGCAGGTTCTGCTCCGATTAAAATCAATTTCAAGCTCATACTCATAATCGAGCTGATTGGAGCGCTGCTTCTCCTTTCGATTTTTGTTAAATACGCGACTTTCTTCATGGTCAGAAAGCTTCGCAAACAGCAGGTTTAAGGCAGGGCATTTTATGATTGAATTTGAAAATTACATGTCTCCCGGCAGAAGGGGGCACTTAATAGGAATTGGCGGAGTTTCCATGTCGTCTCTGGCGGAGGTGCTTGCAGACATGGGGCTGAGCATATCCGGCTCCGACACAAGCGAGAGCAAAAACGTTTTGGAGCTGAGGGAAAACGGGATTGAGGTTTTCATAGGGCACAGCGCAGAAAACATCACCGATGATGTGGAATTTGTTGTTCGCACGGCAGCTGTCCACGACGATAACCCCGAAATTGTGGCTGCAAGAGAGAAGGATATCCCCGTTTTCGAAAGAACCCAGGCCTGGGGCGCAATATCCAGGGATTATTCAAATGCTTTGTGCATTTCCGGAACCCACGGGAAAACCACCACCACCTCCATGTGCACCCACATTCTCATGGCAGCAGAAAAGGACCCGACGGTTATGATCGGCGGAACTCTGCCTCTGCTCAATGCGGGCCACAGAATAGGCCGGGGAAACACAATTATTATGGAGAGCTGCGAATATTATAATTCCTTTCTCAGCTTTTATCCCACCATTGCCGTTGTGCTCAACATTGAGGCAGACCATCTGGATTTCTTCAAGGACCTTGAGGAGCTGAAGCGCTCCTTCAGGATTTTTGCCTCCAAGGTTCCTGAGGACGGAGGCTGCATTGTTGCAAACCTTGATGACGAAAACACGATGGCTGCAATCAGCGGGCTTAAGAGAAAGGTTATGACCTTCGGCCTTACGGAGGAGGCGGATGTTTTTGCAAAGAACATCAGATATTCCGGCACAAACACCACCTTTGACATTTATTATAAGAAAAGACTTTTCACCGATGTAACCCTTCATGTTCCCGGGCAGCACAATGTTAAAAACGCTCTTGCGGCAACCGCTGCATCAATCTGCCTGGGAATAAGGCCTGTTGCCGTTAAATATGGCCTGGCAGGCTTTAACGGAGCGGGAAGAAGATTTGAGTTTAAGGGGAAGTTTAACGGGGCAGATGTGTATGACGATTATGCTCACCATCCCGGAGAGCTGAAGGCTCTGCTGGATTCCCTGGAGACTCTTGATTATGAAAGAAACATAATTGTGTTCCAGCCCCACACCTACTCCCGCACAAAGGCACTCTTTGAGGATTTCATCACTCAGCTGGGGCGGCCGGATGTTGTTCTCCTGGCGGAGATATACGCGGCAAGGGAGCAGAACACAATAGGCATTTCGTCTGCAGATCTTGCAAAACGGCTTCCCAATGCCTCCTTCTACCCTGATTTTGAGTCACTTGAAAAGACTCTCCGGGCAATAACAAGGCCGGGTGATGTTATTTTCACCGTTGGCGCGGGAGACATTTATAAAATAGGAGAGAGGCTGGTTAAAGAGAACTGAAGAGTTCAAACTGCTTTGGAGGAAGAATATGAACATTGCCGCAGTAAAGGAAAAGCTTGAAAAATATGGGCAGGAGCAGCTGCTGCGCTTCTATGATGAACTGAATGAGGCGGAAAGGGAGGAGCTCTGCGCCCAAATTATGGAGGCTGATTTCGATCTGCTGGAAGGAATTAAGCATCTGGGCAATCAGGAAAGGGGAGTTATTTCTCCCATTGACTCCATGGAGCTTGAGGAGATTGACAGGCGCCGTGAGGAATTTGAAAAAATCGGCCTTGAGTCAATCAGGAAGGGCGAGCTTATGGCCGTTCTCCTTGCGGGGGGAATGGGCACCCGTCTGGGCGCTGACGGGCCGAAGGGAATATATGACATTGGCATAACAAAGCCGGTGTACATCTTCCAGCGGCTCATTGAAAATCTTTTGGAGGTTGTTGAAAAGGCGGAGGCATGGGTTCCTCTTTGCATCATGACCTCAGACAAAAACCATGAGATAACAGTAAGCTTTCTTGAGCAGCACAATTACTTCGGCTATAACGGGGAATATGTTTATTTCTTCAAGCAGAAAACGGCCCCTGCCTCAGACTATCAGGGGAAGATATACCTTGAGGAAAAGGGAAAGCTGTCTCTCTCGCCCAACGGCAGCGCAGGCTGGTATGAGTCCATGAGTGAATGCGGCCTGGCAGCTGAACTGAAGGCAAAGGGAGTTAAATGGGCCAACATCTTCTCGGTTGACAATGTGCTCCAGAGAATAGCAGACCCGGTGTTTCTGGGAGCTGTGCTTGAAGGGGGCTTCGTTTCCGGCTCAAAGGTTGTTCGCAAGGCATCAAGAGACGAAAGAGTGGGAGCAATGTGCCTTGAAGACGGAAGGCCTTCAATAATTGAGTATTATGAAATGACGGAAGAGCTGAAGGACGCCGTTAATGAAAAGGGAGACCCCGCCTATAATTTCGGAGTTATTCTCAACTATCTTTTCAGGATTGACTGGCTGGATAAAACGGTTGGTAACAGGCTTATGCTCCACGTGGTGGAGAAAAAAATCCCCTATATAAACGAAGAGGGCGAACATATTAAGCCGGAAAAGCCCAACGGCTACAAGTTTGAGCAGCTTGTGCTTGACATGGTGCATCAGATGGAGAACAATCTGCCCTTTGAGGTCAGAAGGGAATATGAGTTTGCGCCCATCAAAAACCGCTTCGGAACCGATTCGGTTGATTCGGCAAGGGAAATGTGCAGAGCGATAGGGATTGAGCTGTGAAAAGAAACAGCTCTGTTGACCTGCTCAGAATTATTGCCTGCTTTTTCGTGATTTCAACCCATGTATGCGCCGACTGCAAATATTCTCTCCCGGAGGGTTCTGTCCCATGGCTTGCGGCAATGGGTTTCACATTTTTGGGGAAGGGGGCGCCAATGCTCTTTTTCCTCCTTTCCGGCGCCTTTAATCACGACAGAGCTATTAAAACCGGATTGAAAAAGGGGATATATTATCTGGCGGTTTTCTTTGTATCTGCGCTTTTCTATTCGTTAATCGACGCTCTGAGGGAGGGAAGCCTTTCCCTCTCTTCACTTCTTTATGGAATTTATAATTTCAAATATCATCTCTGGTTTTTAACGGCCTTTGCAGGAGTCTGCTTTGCTGCGCCCCTGCTCAATTCCCTTGGGGAGAGGGAGGAGAGCTTCGCTCTGGGGGTTTTAATGTTTTTCTGCGTTCTCCTTCCCGGCACGGCAGCCCTCTTCCCGGGAATTGAAACACTCGGCCAGCTTGCTGAGCTGATGCAGGGAGCCGTTCCAGCCGGCTGCGTTTATGCCGGCTACTATCTTCTTGGAAGGCAGCTTTCAAAGCTCGGCTTTTCAAAAAGAACAAGGGCTTTGGCGTCATTTGCATTTGCAGCGGTTTTTGCGGCTGCGCTCCTTCTTGAAAAGCAGGGGAGGGAGCTTTCCGGAAACAGCAGCATATTCATTCTTTTGCAGTCGGTTTTTGCATACATGGTTTTCAAAGGAGAAAAGCCCGGAGAAAAAAGCTCAAGGCTGCTTGAGCTGACTGTTCCTTGCGTTTTCGGGATATATGTTGTTCATGTGTTCTTCGTTGAGCTGCTGTCTGAGTTGGGCTTCGGAAGCCTGAGCCTGGGGGAGGGCTATGCCCTGATTCTCTGCATAATATTAAAATCCGCGCTGGTGTTTCTGCTTTCCCTCGTCGTGAGCATACCTCTTAAAAATGTCAGAAGGTTAATCGCTTGATTGATATATCGGTAAACAATTTAGTAAAGTCCTTTGAAATCGGAAGCAATGTTCTTGACGGACTCAGCTTCAGCGTGAATGAAGGAGAGCGGGTTGCTGTTCTTGGTGCGAACGGCTGCGGAAAAACCACCCTTTTCAGAATCCTGACCGGTGAGCTGGACTATGATGAGGGAAGCGTTTCTCTCGGGAGCGGGAAAAGGATTGGGCTCATTTCCCAGATTCCTGTTTTTCCTGAGGGCTGGAGCGTTGAAGATGTGCTCTGCTCGGGGCAGAGGGAGCTCAACAGGCTTGAAAGGCGCATGCGCGAGCTGGAAAGCGAGCTCACAGGGGAAAAGCTTGCCGAGTATGACAGGCTGATTTCAAGATTTGAGAACATGGGGGGATATGCCGCAGAGGCCACACGCAGCAGAGTTGCAAAGGGCCTGGCAATTGATGACTCCATGAGGAGCCGCCCCTTTGAAACCCTTTCCGGAGGGGAAAAAACAAGGGTTAACCTTGCAAGGCTCATCCTTGAAGACACAGACATTCTCCTTCTTGACGAGCCCACCAACCATCTCGATCTGAATGCGGTTATATGGCTTGAGGATTACATTTCCCGCTTCAAGGGAAGCGTGCTTGCAATTTCCCACGACAGATATTTTCTTGATAAGGTTGCTCAGCGGTGCATTGAGATTTCCTCGGGGAAGGCCGAATTCTACAGCGGAAACTATTCCTTCTTTGTTGAGGAGAAGCAGCGCCGCTTCAATGAGCGGATGAAGCAATATGAGAGAGACAGCGCAAAGGCCGCCCAGCTTCAGAAGGCTGCCGAGCAGATGCATCTCTGGGCCTTTATGGGGATGGACAAGCTGCATAAGCGGGCCTTTTCCATGGAGAAGCGCATTGAAAAGCTGAAAATGAGCGAAAAACCCACAGAGGCAAGAAAGCTGAGCGCAAAGTTTAAGGAGGCCTCCTTCACGGGAGACGAGGTTCTTGATGTTGTTGGGCTTTCAAAGAGCTATGGGGATAAGGAGCTTTTTAAAGCTTTGAGCTTTGAAATAACAGGCAGCGAAAGCATTGCCGTTATAGGAGACAACGGCAGCGGGAAATCAACGCTTATTAAAATAATAATGGGCGAGGAGCTGCCGGATTCCGGCTTTGTGAGAATTGCGCCCCAGGTTAAGGCCGCATATCTTCCCCAGCAGGTGGGCTTTGAAAACGAGGACCGCTCCATGTATGACACCGTGCTCTATGAAACAAAGGCAACTCCACAGCAGGCAAGGGATGAGCTGGCCGCCTTCGGTTTCAGGGGAGAAAAGGTCTTCACCCCGGTTTCCGCCCTCTCCGGAGGAGAGAGAAGCAGACTCAAGCTCTGCATGCTCATGCGCAGCGATGTTAATCTTCTCATACTTGACGAGCCCACAAACCATCTTGACATTGCCTCCAGGGAATGGATTGAGTCTGCCCTTTCAGACTATGAGGGAACCCTTATCTTCGTTTCCCATGACAGATATTTCATTAAGCAGTTTGCAACCAGAGTAATTTCCTTTGACGGCGGCTGCAGCATAACGGATTATACGGGCAGCTATGGGGATTATCTTGAATATATCTCAAGAAAAAGCGCCTATGCAAAAGCCTCAACCGAGAAAAAAAGCTCCCCTCCCAAGGAAAAAAAGGAGAGGAGAGCCCCTTCGGGCACGGCTAAAACCGAGAGGGAAATTGAAAAGCTTGAGGCGCAGCTGAGAGAGCTGGAGGAACAGGCAGAGGAAAACTCCTCGGATTACCTTAAGCTCATGGAGCTTGAGGAGGAGAAGGGAAAGCTTACAGCCCGTCTTGATGAGCTATATGAGCTGTGGCTTGCTTAGCTTGGCGCGCAGGCCTTCAAGGGCACTGTCAAGCTCAAGGCCGAATTCGCGGGCGGAGACCCTTATAACTCCGCTGCGGAGAGCTCCCAGCTGAACCATTGAATCGCTGGAAACAACCCGCACGCTTTCGTTTTTTCCGATCTCATCAATAAGCTTCTCAATGTAGGCATCCGCGGTTTCGCCTTCCTTCGTGTAGACAACATGAAGGGAGGCGTCGGTATATTTTTCGCCGGTTCCGGGGTGCTTCATGTAAGCGTCGAAAACAAGGACGGTTTCATTGCCCGTGAAGGAGGAATAGTTCACCAGCAGGTTTATGAGCTTTTCCCTTGCCAGGTCAAGATTGTCTGCAGCAAGGGCCTTGAGGTCCTCCCGTGAGTAGATGAAATTATATCCGTCAACAAGTATTTTTGAAGGCTTAAGAGCAACGGGCCCCGGCTGGGGAGCAACCGTCTTTGCCTCGGAATACTTTTTTCTTTTTATTGGCCCGAATTCCCGGAGCATTATTTCCTCAAGCTCCGCATCTTCAATTGAATAACGGTCGGGAGCATAGCGCTGAGGGGAGCTTTTCCCTGCGGGAGGGATGTGGCAATAGTCATCAACCTGGTCCCAGGGGACATTGAAGCCCGCACCGTGGGAGCAGAACACGCTTCCGGGAGGATTTTCAAGATCTGAAAGAGGATTATAGCCGAATTCGGAAATGATTTTTTCGGAATCTGCGCAGGGCTCATAGCCGCCGTTTCTGAGACTGAGCCTGCCTTTGCCGGAGCTGTAGGACCGGAGGACATCCCCGTAATCCGAGAGAAAACGGACGGGGCAGCGCCCTCTTATCACGGAAAACCCGCCGATTGTGAAGGGAGCTTCCGGCTCCCCGGGCATTGAATGAAGATCTGAAAGTGCCCTTCCCAGGCACTCGTTGGGAACCTCCAGGCGGAAATCATAGTAGGGCTCAAGAAGAATGCTTTGAGCCTTCATAAGCCCCTGGCGGAGGGCTCTGTAGGTTGCCTGGCGGAAGTCTCCCCCCTCGGTGTGCTTTAAGTGGGCTTTCCCGGCTGTGAGGGTTATTCTCATGTCGGTTATGGGGGAGCCGGTCAGAACGCCGGGATGCTGCCTTTCCTGAAGATGGGTTAAAATAAGGCGCTGCCAGTTTATATCCAACTCATCGGAGGACAGGGCTGAGGCGAATTCAAGACCGCTGCCCCGGGGAAGAGGCTCAAGGAGAAGGTGAACCTCGGCATAGTGCTTTAACGGCTCATAATGCCCGCAGCCCTCAACGGGGGAGGCTATGGTTTCAAGATAGATTACTCTGCCGCTGCTGAATTCAACCTCTGTTGAAAAACGGTTTTTGATTTCCTCTTTTAATATCTCGGTCTGAATTTTGCCCATGAGACGAAGGCGTATGTTGCCGCTGCGGCTTTCCCAAAAAACGGAGAGAAGAGGGTCCTCGTCTTCAAGCTCCTTCACCTTGGGCAAAAATGAAACGGGGCTGACCGAAGGGGGAAGAAGGAGACTGTAATCCAGCACGGGGGAGATCAGGCTTTCTTCTCTTCCCTCCTGGCAGCCTAAAAGCTGCCCGGGCCTTGTTAAAAGGGGGCCGGCAACCGAGACAAGATCTCCCGCAGCTGCCCTTTCTATGCTTTTGTATTTAAGACCGGAGTAAAGCCGTATTTCGTTGATTTTTTCTCCGTTGAGCTCCTCCTTAACGGAGAGGGAGCCGCCGGTGAGCTTTATGTGGGTGAGGCGCCTGCCCTTTGAATCTCTGCTTATTTTGAACACCTTCCCTGCAAAGCTCTCCTTTGCCGGGGGCTCGGGGAAAAACTCAGCTATCCCGTCAAGAAGGCTTTCAACGCCTTCAAGCTTCAGCCCGGAGCCAAAGTAGACGGGGAAAACCTTCCTTTCCCCAATAAGCCTTCCCACATCTTCGGAGGAAGCGGAGCCGGAAATCACCTTTTCAAGAAAACACTCATCACAGAGGGCAAGCTCTTCCCTGTCAGGCGCCGGGGAGAAGCTTACGCAGCGGTCGGAAAGCTTCTCCTTCAGCTCGGAAAGAAGCTCTTCGCGGCTCTTTTTCGAAACATCCATTTTGGTCACGAAAATGAAGAGGGGAAGCCTGTATTCCTCGATTAAGGAGATGAGTGTGTCTGTGTGGGCCTGAATTCCGTCAGTCCCGGAGATAACGAGTATAACGCAGTCTGAAACGGAGAGGGCGCGCTCCGCCTCTCCGGAAAAATCCGCATGACCCGGAGTGTCCAGCAGAGTTATGAGACTGTTCTTCCAGGGGACGAGGGCCTGCTTTGAAAAAATTGTTATTCCACGCCGCCGTTCCTGATCTGCGGTGTCTAAAAAGGTGCTGCGCCGGTCTACTCTGCCGGGGGCTCTGATTTCCCCGGAAAGATAGAGCATGGCCTCGCTCAGGGTTGTTTTGCCCGAGTCAACATGGGCTGCAATTGAAACTGTAAGCTTTTTCATGGAGCTATTATAACAGCTTTGCGGGCAGTTGTTCAAGCAAATAATGCTTGCTACGGGACTGTTTTGATATTATAATAGCTGTGTATGAAATCCCGTTCGGTAAGATATAATTTCATAATGAGAAGCATATCCAATGCGGCAACAATTCTGGTTCCCCTGCTTGTATATCCCCATGTGAGCAGGGTGCTCTGCCCGGAAGGAATCGGAAGGGTGAATTTTGCCCAGTCGGTTGTTTATTATTTCGTCATGCTTGCCCAGTTAGGCGTTCCCACCTACGGAATCAGGGAATGCGCCCGCCTCAGGGGAGACAGACTGCTTCTTGAAAAAACCGCGGGAGAGATTCTTTTCATAAACATAATCAGCTGTTGCATTTCCTATGCCCTTTTCCTTGCGTGCCTTTTTGCAATTCCCCGGCTCCGGGAGGACAGGCTGCTGTTTCTCATAATGTCCCTTTCAATTTTTCTCAACAGCTTTTCGATTGAATGGCTGTATGGAGCCTTGGAGGACTATGGAAGCCCGGCTGTCTGGTCTCTTGTGTTTAAGCTTCTTATGGTTGCGGGCTGTTTCCTCTTTGTTAAAACAGGGGAGGATGTCTGCGCATACGGAGGAATGCTCGTCCTCGGGACGGCGGGCTACGGCGCAGCAACCATTCTGTTTTCTCCCGTGAAGCTCAGGCTTAATTTTAACAGGAAGCATATAAAGCCGGTCCTTGTGTTTTTTGCAATGTCCTTTGCAACAACGATCTACACTCAGATGGATTCCGTTATGCTGGGCTTCATGAAGGGTACCCTTCAAAACGGCTACTACGACGCAGCCGTTAAGGTTAAGCTCATGCTGGTTGCCCTGATAAGCTCTATGGGCACTGTGCTCATGCCCAGGGCAGCGGCCTTCCTGAAGGAGGGAGACGAAAAAAGCTTCCTGGAAATTTCGGAAAAAGCCTTCAGCTTTGTTTTTGCCCTGGCCCTTCCTCTCTGCGTTTATTTCATAATGTATTCAAAGGATGCTGTTCTGTTTCTTTCCGGAGAGAGCTTTCTTCCCTCTGTTATGCCCATGAGGCTCATAATGCCCACCTTGGTGTTTATTGGAATCACGAACATAAGCGGAATTCAGATTATGGTTCCCCTGGGCAGAGAAAAGCAGGTGCTCTTTTCCGAAATTGCGGGAGCTCTTGTTAATCTTGTTGCCAACGCGCTGCTGATTCCGGAATACGGAGCCTCGGGGGCCGCTGTGGGCACGGTGCTTGCAGAGCTTGCGGTTATGGCCGTGCAGCTTTACTGCGTGAAAGACCTGCTGCCCGGGCTCATAGGCGCTGTTCCGAAGGGAAGAATATCCGCAGCTCTTTTAATTTCCGCAGCTGCGGCAGCTCTGCCGGGCATGACGGAGCTGGGGAGCTTTCTGAAGCTTCTTGTTTCGGCGGCAGTTTTCTTTGGCATATATTTCGGGCTCGTTGCGCCCTGCTATAAAGAGGTGTTGAAAAAATGAAGTTTTTTATAACGGGTTATTCCGGCCAGCTGGGTTATGATGTTGCGCTTGAGTGCGAAAGAAGGGGCCATGAATTCAGGGGCGTTTCTTCAAAGGAGCTTGACATCTGCGATCCTGAAGCGGTTTTAAAGCAGATAAGTGAATATGGGCCGGATGTTGTTGTGCACTGCGCGGCATATACTGCGGTTGACAAAGCGGAGGAAGAGAGGGAACGCTGCTTCGCTGTTAACGCCGAAGGCACCGAAAATATAGCCTCTGCCTGCGGAAAAACGGGCTGCAAGCTCATATATATTTCAACAGATTATGTTTTTTCCGGAGAGGGAACCGAGCCCTGGAAGCCGGACTGCAGGGATTTTGCGCCTCTCAATGCATACGGAGCAGCCAAGCTGGAGGGCGAAAGGGCGGTTGAGAGGCTGGTTGAAAAATTTTTCATTGTGCGTATAGCCTGGGTTTTCGGCCTGAACGGGAAAAATTTCGTTAAAACCATGCTGAATGTTGGAAGAGGCCGGGAACAGGTCAGAGTTGTGAGCGACCAGGTCGGCACGCCCACCTATACTGCAGATTTAGCAAGATTACTTGCAGATATGGCAGAAACCGAGAAATACGGCTTCTATCATGCAACCAACGAGGGAGGCTATATAAGCTGGTGTGATTTCTGCCGTGAAATATATGCGCAGGCAGGTCTTGAAACAGAGGTGATCCCTGTGACAACGGAGGAATACGGGCTTTCAAAGGCAAAACGCCCCTATAACAGTCGGCTTGACAAAAGCAAGCTCAGGGAACAGGGCTTCCGGCCTTTGCCCGCTTGGAAGGATGCGCTTTCAAGATATTTAAGAGAGACAGGAGAAATATAAATGAGCAAGATTAAAGTCACAAAATGCGAAATTGAGGGACTTTATGAAATTGAGCCCAAGCTGTTTCCTGATGCAAGAGGCTACTTCATGGAGACCTATAATCAGAATGATTTTGCGGAGCACGGCCTTAATATGATTTTCGTGCAGGACAATCAGAGCTGCTCCGTCAAGGGCGTTTTAAGGGGCCTTCATTTCCAGAAGCAATTCCCCCAGGGCAAGCTGGTTAGAGTTATAAAGGGAGAGGTTTTCGATGTGGCTGTGGATCTGCGGCCCGGGAGCGAAACCTTTGGAAAATGGCACGGGGTATATCTTTCGGCGGAAAATCTCAAGCAGTTTTATATTTCACCGGGCTTTGCCCACGGCTTCATTGTTCTGAGCGATGTGGCGGAGTTCTGCTATAAATGCACCGATTTCTATCACCCGGGTGATGAGGGCGGCCTTATATATAACGACCCGGATGTTGCAGTTGACTGGCCGGAGGTAGACTGCCCGCTGCTTCTTTCTGAAAAGGACAGGGTGCAGCCCACGCTTAAAGAGCTTTTCCCCGATGCGTCGCTTTGAAGTAACGGGCATGAGCTGCGCTGCCTGCGCAGCAAGGGTTGAGAAGGCGGCGGGAGCCGTTGAGGGCGTTGAAAGCTGCGCAGTAAACCTGCTGATGAATGAGCTGGGTGTTGAAGGCTCGGCAGACAGCGCGGAAATAATTGCAGCGGTTGAGTCTGTAGGCTACGGCTGCAGGGAAAACAACGGAGAATCCGAAAAAGAAGAGGACCCCTTCAGGGACAGGGAGACTCCGAAGCTCTTTACCCGATTTTGCCTGTCTCTCGGGCTGTTGGGGCTTCTGCTGCTCTTCATGAAAAAGGGAATGAAGCTGCCCCAGATTCTGCTTTGCCTTGCAGTTATGGGAATAAACTGCCGCTTCTTCATAAACGGCATTAAGGGGGCAGTAAGGCTTTCCCCAAACATGGATACTCTGGTTTCAATGGGTTCTCTTGCAGCTTTTATCTATGGCTACTATGACAGCGCTGCAATGATACTCACTCTCATAACAATCGGCAAAACCCTTGAAGCCCGCTCAAAAGGAAAAACAACCAACGCAATCAAGGCTCTTGTGAGCATGTCTCCGAAGACGGCAACCCTAATAAGAAACGGGGCTGAAATAACGGTTGGCGTTGAAAGACTTGCTTTGGGAGACCGCTTCCTTGTTTACCCCGGAAATGCCTTCCCTGTTGACGGCATCGTTGAAGAGGGGGAGAGCTTTGCAGACGAGTCAATGCTCACGGGAGAGAGCGAGCTCATAAAAAAGAGCCCCGGCAGCCCGGTTTCCGCCGGAACAATAAACAAATCCAAAAGGCTTCTCTGCACTGCCACAGCTCTGGGGGAAGACACAACCCTTTCCCGCATAATCCGCCTGGTTTCCGATACCGCCGCAACGAAGGCTCCCATAGCCCGCCTGGCAGATAAGGTTTCGGCGGTGTTTGTTCCTGCGGTTATGGGAATTGCCCTTGTTACCTTTGCTGCCTGGCTGCTGCTGGGGGAGGATGTGGGCTTTGCCCTTGCAAGAGGAATTTCCGTTTTGGTCATATCCTGCCCCTGCGCTTTAGGGCTTGCAACTCCGGTTGCAATAATGGTTTCAACCGGAAAGGGAGCGAGGAACGGCATACTTTTTAAAAATGCTGCCGCAATTGAAGAGACGGGGAGAATTTCCGCCCTTGCCTTCGACAAAACAGGTACCCTCACCTTCGGCTCCAGAGCTGTGACCGATGTTAAATCTCTTGAGGCTCTCTCCGCTGAAGAAAGCGCTCTTGCAAATACTCTTCGGCCCGATGCAAAAAGCTGCATCAATCAGCTCAAGGCCATGGGCATGAGGGTTTTCATGATAAGCGGAGACAGAAAAGAAAAGGCAGAGGCCATTGCGACCGAGTGCGGAATTGAAAATGTGGTTTCGGAGGTGCTTCCGGGAGAAAAGAATGAGGCCGTGAAGAAAATTCAGGCCGGAGGCTCCGTGAAAACAGCAATGGTGGGAGACGGAATAAATGATGCTCCTGCACTGACTCAGGCTGATGTGGGCATTGCTTTGGGCTCGGGAACGGATGTTGCAATAGACAGCGCAGATATCGTGATTCTTCGGAGCGATCTCACTGCGGTTGCGGATGCGGTGAAGCTTTCAAAGGCCACACTTAAAAACATACGGCAGAACCTGTTCTGGGCATTTTTCTATAATGCAATAGGAATTCCGGTGGCAGCGGGAGTGTTTGCCTCAAAGGGAATTCTGCTGAGCCCCTCCCTGGGGGCAGCCTGCATGAGCCTTTCAAGCTTCTGCGTTGTAACAAATGCGCTCCGGCTCAATCTCATTAAGCTTAACGGAAAAAATGAAAATATCACAAAGGAAATTAAGGAGGAACCAAAGGAAATGGAAAAAACATTTAAGGTCTCGGGTATGATGTGCCCCCACTGCGAGGCGAGAGTCAAAGCAGCGGTGGAGGCTGTTCCGGGAGTTGTTTCGGCCCTGCCTTCACACAGCGAGGGAAGCCTTAAGGTTTGCTGCGAGGGCTTGGTTGAAGACGAAAAAATAATTGCAGCCGTAACGGCTGCAGGATATGAGGTGCTGTGATGGAAGAAAATACTCTTGAGAAAAAAATTGACAAAATGATTGCCCGCCAGAAAAGGATTGAAGTGTTTCTGATTATAATTCTGGTTCTCATCCTTGCTGCGGCAGTGAGCGGAATTATGCTGGCACCGAAGCTTATGAATGTCGTCAATGCGGCAAACGAGATCGTTGAGCAGTATGAAAGCCTTGATCTGAGTGGCCTGTTCTCCGCTCTTGACATGCTTAACAACACAGACCTCAGCGGAGTTCAAAAGGGAATTGAGACCATAGACGAGATTGATTTCGACATGATTAAAAGCTCCCTTGAAACCATCAGCACGATAGACTTTGATGCCATTGCCAAAATGGCTCAGGACATAACGGAGCTTTACTCAAAGATTTCCGGCTTTTTCAATTAATACTTGCAAGTTTTCTCCGGCTGTTGTATAATACTCGGGCATTTCCGGGTGTAGCGCAGCTGGTAGCGCGCGTGGTTTGGGACCATGAGGCCGCAGGTTCGATCCCTGTCACTCGGACCAAGAAACACCGCAAGGCGGTGTTTCTTTCACTATTATCGGTATATATGATGTTTAAGTGTGAGAATCCGGCTCTGCATTGAGCAGATCAGCCATATTCCTGGAGCTTACTCTGGGCCCATCCTGATATTTTCCCACCGGTGACCTGCTCAAGCTCGTCGTCGGCAAGCTGTCTGTGTTCCTCGTTGTTTGCTTCAACCTTTTCCTTCAGCTCCTGAAGTTCTTTTTCTGTTTTCATGATGACATGTCCTTTCATGTTTTTAATTTATTGCTTACATATATTAATACGCAAAAACAGGGAAAATGCAACAAGGAATTTTCACCCCGATATTTTTACCTGATGCTATAATTGAGTCAATAATCGCGCAGGATAACCGTGCGTTCCCCACAGATTCCGCCGGCCGATTGGTTTCAGCTACGAGACATGCGCAGGACGAATTCCTTCAGATGTTTGTTTTCAAGCTTCCATATGTGACCGTAGCCGAGATGGGCATGATAGCTCTGCAGCACCTGCTTAATTTCTTCTAATTCCATATTTTTGGAGTAGTACAATGTAATTAGAGTCGCAAAGACCCCAAAATCTGTTATAGTAATAATCAACAGATATGGAGGTCAAGGAAATGACGACTTATAGTAAAGAATTCAGAGAAGAAGCGTAAGCGTCTACTTGCATAACTGCACAGCAGCTTTGATACAATGCGTATCTGGGTTGCTGTGCAGTTTTATTTTTTGAAAAGCAGCAAATATATAATTGTAAATTCAACTTTTATTTTTTATGATGACCGGTAAATCACGTTTGCCATATAAGATACGTACAATAGATACGCAGCCTGATGCGTCATCCACGACATAGAAAATGATGAAGTTATCCACCGGCATCTGCCGCATTTCGCATCTTGCCCAGGGTTCCCACTCAACAGCCTTATACCGTCGTGGAAACGCATCTAAGGTCCTGATTTCATTGCAAATATGTTTAATTTTAGTAGCAGCGGTTTTTGGTTCTTTCAGAGTAATGGAAATATAGTCGTGGATATCCCGCAAATCCTGTAAAGCCTCATCTGAATAATTTACAAGATAATTTTCCATCAGATTCCAAACTCCTTGTGTAGAACATAATCTACTTCATCCGCAGAATAAAGGCGACCGTACTGAATGGAATCGTAACCCTTTTGCAGCTCAGCATTAAGCTGCTCCATGGTTAGTTCATTGACAGAAAGAGGTGTACGGGCAGGGAGTTTAATTTCAAAGGGAATGCTTTTTGTCAGCTTAATTTGACTATAGAGCATTTGAACGACGGCAGACGGCGTGACCCCAAGCTGTGAAAGAATTCCTTCAACCTCGTTTTTTAAGTCAGGCTCAATACGGGCATAAACGGCTGCAGTGTTTGCCATATAACGACCTCCTCATTTTGTGATGATATTTCTGAAAATATTTCTGAAATCCAAAATCTTCAATGATGTTATTATATCTCCGATGCCTGGAAAGTGTCAAGCAATTTGCACACATTAGCAAGCAATATGACATTCTTTTTTAAATTAATTAAGCCTGTCTCTGAGGAGAATGAGGGCGGCGCCGGCAAGAATGATGAATATTCCTGCAAGCTTAGCGGTTGTGAGCAGCTCATTGAGCAAAAATACACCAATAAACAGGCTGCAGACCGGAATTAACAGCAGATAGAGCTTGACGATCCAAACCTCCCGGGACCTGAGATTTCTGTAATAAAAATAGTAGACTCCGGTTTGGGCAAGGCCGCCTAAAAGGATGAGAGGAAGAAGACCGACAGCGCTTTTGAGAGCGGGGACCGCTGCGCCGGATACAGCTGCCCCGGCGAAGGAAAGGCTCATTACGAGAAGGTTGTTGTAATATGAAATTATGTCTGTGTCGATGGAGGCATCGTTCTGGGCAGACTTCACAACAAAGGCATTAGCGGTGAGCGCGGCGGCGCTGAGGATGAAGAACAGGTCTCCTGCCCGGAAGCTCATGCCGCTGAAGCTTGTTCCCATAACCAGCAACACACCCAAAAGCATCAGAAGCGTTCCGGCCCAGTCTGAAGGATAGAGCTTCTTTTTGTAAAGAATGACCGTTACAAGGTTTGCCATTATAACATCGGTTTTGAGGAGAGCCGTGCCGGTGCTCAGATTGCCTGAGGCATAGCCTAAATTGGCAAATATATCCTGGGAAAAACCAAGCAGACCCACAAGCAGCAGAATCCAAATCCCTTTGCCGCAGGTAAACAGCTTCTTTAGCTTTCCTGCGGCAGCAAGCTGCAGCGTGAGAAATATGAAGGCTGCGCTTCGCAAAAGAAAGCCGCCTGCGAAAGCGGATCCGCAGGCGTTTACAACTACCTTTGACACAGCGTAATAAACCGACCATGAAATTATCATGGAGGCTATGAGAAACACCGAATAAAGACGCTCTTTCATTTTTTCAGATTCAAAAACATTTCTTTGAGCATGTCCTCGCTCAGCTTTACGGGATTGTTCTTCATGAGGGCATGGGATGCGCAGTCACTGCAAAGCTTCTCAAGCCGGACCTCGCCAAGGTCCTCAAGAGTCATTTTAAGGCCGGCTGCAGCCTTTAGAGAGTGTATTCTTTCTGCAAGCTCCTCGGAACCGGAAAGCCCCGCCCTGCGTGAGAGATATTCAAGCCGTTCATCATTATTGATTTTTACAAGGCTGTCAAGCGTGAAGGCGCAGGCCTCACCGTGGGGAAGATGATAATCCTCGGAAAGGGGATAGGAGCAGGCATGGCTTGCAGCAGTCTTGGGCAGGGCAAAGGAAAGCCCTCCCAGCAGCGAGGCAAAGGCCATGTTGGTTCTGGCTTCAAGATCGGAGCCCTTATTATATGCCTTTTCCAGATTCTCAAGAATCAGCCTGACGGCTTCAATTGCCATAAGGTCTGATATGGGCTGGTGATTTATGCTCCAGTAGCCCTCAAGGGCATGGGCCATTGCGTCAAGGCCGGTGTTCATTGTTGTTTTGGGAGGGACGGAAACCGTCAGCAATGGGTCAACAACGGCAGCCGTCGGCATGAAAACAGGATTGTTAATGGTTCTTTTTTCCTTTTCGTTGCTGATAACGCTGACCTGGGTAACCTCGCTTCCGGTGCCGGCAGTTGTGGGTATTGCGATTATTTTGAGCCTTTCAGAGGGGAAGGGAAGCTCTCCCCTGTAATAGGCAAGGGCAGGCTGACTGCCCTTTGCAATGGCAGCGGCGAATTTCGCCGTGTCAATGGAGCTGCCGCCTCCTATTCCTATAATTGCCTCTGCTTCCACAGCTGCTGCAAGAGCAGCCGTTTCTTCTGCGCCCGAAAGCTGAGGATTTGGCTCAACCCGGCAGAAGCAGCCCTTGATGGCGGGAATTTCGGCAACGAGCTTTTCCGCCTGAGGGGCAAAGTGCTTTCCGCAGGCAATTACAGCGCTGCCGATTCCAAGCTCATTAAGAATGCCTTCGAGCCCGGAAAATCTGCCCTGCCCGAAATATATTTTAACCGGCTGGGAATAGATGAAATTATCCATATATACTGTCCTCAATGGCGGACAGCTGCTTTGCAAATTTGTGCATATTTTCAGCCCGCCAGTCCTCAAGGTCCTGGCACCACTCAGTGCTGAGGAAGACCTTTGTCATCTCAATGGCCAGCTCCGGACCAACAATCCAGCCACCCATGCAAAGGATGTTTGCATTGTTTATGGCCCTTGCCATTTTAGCGGAATACACGCCCTCGCAGGCAACCGCATAAACGCCCTTGAATTTGTTGGAAACAACGCACATACCGGCGCCCGTTCCGCATATGAGAATTGCCCTGTCGTATGCGCCGCTCTGAACAAGAGGCGCAACCTCTCCTGCAACTCTGTAGTAGGGGTGAATCTCCTGAAGGTCTGTTGTACCCAGGTCGTCGAATTCGAAGCCTGAGTCTGCAAGGAAGGCTTTAACGGCTTCCTTAACGGCAAAGCCGGATTTATCACTGCCGATTGCTATTTTCATTTTCATCAGCCTTTCTTAAGCTCTATTGCCCGCTTTGCCTGGAAGGAAATGTCTTCTGCGGTGAGGCCTATAACCTTTTTCAGATAATCAAGCTTACCGACCTCTCCGAACCTGTCTTTAAAGCCGATGCAGGTAACGGGAACAGGGTCCTCTGAAATTGCTTCGCAGACTGCGCTGTAGAGCCCGCCCATCACATTGTGGTTTTCAACGGTTACAATGCAGCCGGTCTTTTTTGCAGAGGCCATTACGGTTTCTCTGTCTATGGGCTTTATGGTGTGAACATTAATAACCTCAGCGCTTATGCCCTCTTCTTCAAGGGACTTTGCAGCCTCAAGAGCATCCTTAAGAGAGAAGCCTGTTGCAAGAATCGTGACATCGGAGCCTTCTTTAAGCAGGTCCGCCTTGAAAAGGTCGAATTTATAATTTTCGTCAAATATGTCAGGCAGCTCCTTGCGGAACATTCTGATGTATGTGATGCCATCATAGTCGTTTATTACGGGGATGGCAGCTCTGAGCTGAACGCCGTCTACAGGCTCGAAAATCACGATTCCGGGAATGGAGCGGAGAACGGCTATGTCCATCATTCCCATGTGGGTCCCGCCGTTAACCTCGGCGGAAACTCCCGGGTCTGTGCCCACGATTTTAACGTTCATTCCGGCATATGCAATGGATATTGCGGCCTGATCGCAGATTCTGCGGCTGGCAAAGGGGGCAAAGCTCTCAATCCAGGGCTTGAAGCCGTAGCTCGCAAGGCCTGCTGCGGTTGAGGCCATGTTTGCTTCCTGAACTCCGCAGTCGAACATCTGATTGGGGAATTGCTCATACAGCTTTCTTGTGCCGCTGGCCTTTGAAAGGTCTGCATCGAGGATGCAGACATGCCTGTCCTTCGTCATTAATTCTGCCATGCACTGGGCATAAATAGCTCTCATTTCCATGTTTCAGTTCCCCCTAATCTCATTAATTGCGGCCTGAGCCTGTTCCATGTTGATCTTCAGATTGTGGTTTGCAGCGCCCTGCTCCTCGATCCACTTCACGCCCTTGCCCTTGACGGTGTTGAGAATTACCATTGTGGGTTTTCCGCTGCCCCTGAAGCCCTTTGCGCTGCGGACTGCGGAGAGCACCTCGACAATATCATTTCCGTCTTCAACCTCGATAACATTCCAGCCGAAGGCAGCCCACTTGTTTGCCAGAGGAGCAATATCATTCACGTTTGCAACGGAATCGTCAATCTGATATTTGTTATAGTCGGTGAAGGCAACGAGATTGTCAAGCCCCTTTGCGGCGCCGAAAAGCGCTGCTTCCCAGATCTGCCCCTCCTGGGATTCACCGTCTCCGATTATGGTGTATATTGTTGCCCCGTCGTTTTCAAGCTTTGAGCCGAGAGCAACGCCCATTGCGCAGGAAAAGCCCTGACCGAGGGAGCCGGTCGTCATGTCTATTCCGGTGGTGAGCTTCATGTCGCAATGGCTGGGGAGGTGAGTTCCGCCCTTGTTCAGAGTGAGCAGCTCCTCCTTGGGGAAATAACCTCTGTTTGCCAGGGCTGCATATACTGCCGGGCCGGCGTGACCCTTTGAACAGACCAGCCTGTCTCTCCCGGGCATTTTGGGATTCTGCGGGTCTATATTCATTTCGGAAAAATAGAGCGCAGCAAGAACCTCAACAATTGAAAGGCTGCCCCCTATGTGCCCCACACCGAGAGTTCCGATGCAGGTCATAATGTCGCAGCGAATATCTTTGCATACTTCCTTAAGATTGTATTCCAATTTAAGTTTCCTCCGTTTAAATTATTTAATCACTAAGGGAATATTAATACCGGATTGAGGCTTTGTCAATGTTTCAATTGACAAACTTTTCCTTTGGGGATTAAGATATGTAAAACAGATTTAAAACTCACCCGGAGGTTTAGAATGGCAGAATTTAAAGCATTATACATACCGGCAGCCACAGGCACCTTCCACATGGAAACAGCTGAAGACCAGTTCAGAAAAAGCGTGACTGCCCTGAAAAGCATCTCGGATAACATAATATGTCCGGAGGAAAAGCTGATCGGCTCGGATGCCGTTAAGGAGTTTGTTAAGGGCAGGAAGGCGGAGCTTGTCATCTTCCAGAATCTGACCTTTGCAAACGGAGCCTTCATTTCAGAGGTGCTCAAAGAGCTGCCCCGCTGCCCGGTGCTTTTGTGGACCTTGCGGGAGCCTGTTATCGACGGGGGCAGGCTGCGCCTTAATTCCCTGACCGGGGCCTACAGCGCTGCAAACACCATGATGAATTTTTCCCGGGGCAGCTTCCGCTATGTGTTCGGCAGCCCGGAAGAGGAGCAGACTCTTAAAGAGATTAAAGCGGCAGTCAGAGCAGCGGAGCTGATTCACGAAATGAGGAGCCTGAGGCTGTCCGCCATAGGGCAAACGCCTCAGGGCTTCGGCTTCGGCAGGGCTCTGGATGCGGAGCTGCTGGCGAATTTCGGAGTTGAGCTTGAGGCAATTGAAGCGCGGCAGCTTATAGGCAGAGCAAGGGAATATTCCGACCAGGAGATTATGCCCTACCTTGAAAAAACCGCCTGTGCAACCTGCGGCCTTGAAGCAATTCCCCTGAAGAACAGAATGGACCACGCCCGCCTCTACAAGGCCTATGCCGAATATATTGAACAAAACAATATAGGAGCCCTTGCAAGCCGCTGCTGGCCTGATTTCTTCACGGAGTTCGGAACTCCGGTTTGCACTGTGCTTTCAATGCTTAATGACGACGGGATTGCTTCTGCCTGCGAGTGCGATGTTTACGGAGCCCTCTCCATGTGGATGGGCATGAAGCTTTCAGGCTCTCCCGTTTTCTTCGGAGATCCCGTTTCGCTTGACGAAGCTGAGAATTCAATCACCTTCTGGCACTGCGGCGCTGCAGCCTGCTCCCTTGCAAGAAAGGATACGGGGGCAGAGGTGGGGGTTCATCCAAACCGTAAAATTGGCCCTGCCATGAATTTCGGCTGCGAACAGTGTGAGGAGGCAACAATCTTCAGAATTGGCAGAAGGCCCGACGGCAGCTTCAGGTTCTTCATTGAAGAGGGCAGAATACTTGACAGGCCCCGGCAGTTTACAGGGACCTCTCTTGTTGTTGAAACGGCAGGAAACGCCCGCTTGATTGTGGAAAACAGCGTGAAGGCGGGCTTCGAGCCCCATTTCGCAGTTATTAAGGGGCACTGCAAAGCCGAGCTGGAGGCAGTTTATGAAATGCTCAAAAATAACTGAAGGTCTTTCCTTTTTTGCGGGAAACGGCAGCGAAAGCGTTAAAATGCACCGGGGAAATTTTGACATTTCAGACTCCCTGAGCTTCAAAAAAGCGGGAGAGGGTCTCCTTGAGATTTCCGTTGAAGAGCAGGGGAAGCTCAGCTGCGTCAGCATTAAAGCCCTCCGGGAAGACATTAACAGAATATTCATTCGAATTCCTTCAGACGGCTCCGAGCATGTTGTTGGCGGAGGAGAGCAGTTTTCCTGCCTGGATCTGAAGGGGCGCAGCTTCCCCATCTGGACGAGGGAACAGGGTGTTGGCAGGAACAAGGCAACGGAGATAACCAGGCTTGCAGATGAGCTTGACGGCTCCGGGGGCGACTATCACACAACCTTCTATCCCCAGCCAAGCTTCATGTCTTCAAAAATGTATTTTATCCATGTTTTCAACAGGGAGTATTCTGTCCTCAATTTCGAAAATGAGGCTTATCATGAAATATGCATATGGGCTTCTGAAGCGAGGCTTGCAATCTGCCAGGGAGAAAGCTATGAAGAGCTGCTTTTTGAGCTCACAAAGCTTTTAGGCAGACAGAAGGCTCTTCCCGACTGGGCAGTGCATGGAATGTGGTTAGGCGTTCAGGGGGGCACTGAGCGGGCTCTTGACTGCCTTAAAAGCTGCAGAGACGGGGGAATGGATGTTTCAGCCCTGTGGATTCAGGACTGGGAAGGGAAGAGAATAACCTCCTTCGGCAAGCGCCTGCAATGGGACTGGCGCTGGAACACTCAGCTCTATCCCGGGCTTGACAGAGTGATAGCTGAAGATAAATCCCTCAGATGGATGGGATATATAAATCCTGCCCTGGTGAAGGGGGGAGCACTCTTTAAAGAGGCGGAGGAAAAGGGCTATTTTGTTAAAAACAGCGAGGGCAGCGATTATCTTTTTGACTTCGGAGAATTTGACTGCTGCCTGGTGGACCTGACCCTTGAAGAGGCCTTTGAATGGTATAAGCAGGTTATAAAAAACAATATCCTTGCTCTGGGAATGAAAGGCTATATGGCGGATTTCGGGGAATATCTTCCCTATGATGCCGAAGCTCACGGAGGCAGCGGAAAAGAGCTTCATAATCTCTGGCCCGTGCTCTGGGCAAAATGCAACAGGGAGGCCGTTGCCGAGGCAGGGCTTGAGGGAGACTGCGTTTTCTTCATGAGATCAGGCGGCAGCGGCAGCGGAAAATACTCCCTTCTCTGCTGGGCGGGGGACCAGAATGTGGACTTTTCCCCTGATGACGGCCTGCCCTCGGTTATAACCGCCGCTATCACCCTTGGAATGAGCGGCTTCGGCCTTCACACAAGCGACATCGGAGGCTACACAACCCTTTTTCACCTCAAACGGACAGAGGAGCTCATGGAGCGCTGGCTGGAATATGCAGCCTTCACTCCCGTTATGAGAACCCACGAGGGCAACCGGCCTGATGTGAATGTTCAGCTGTATTCCAACGAGAAAATGATTGCTGCAGGGGCCCGATGGGTGAGAGTTCACAACTCCCTTGCGCCCTACATAACAGAGCTGATGAAAATTAATGAGGAGAGGGGACTGCCTGTGCAGCGGGGGCTCTTTATGGAGGAGCCCGAAAATGCCGGGTTTTACAGAACGGAGCTTTTTGAATATATGCTGGGGGAGGATATGCTTGTTGCCCCTGTGGTTGAGGAAAAAGCCGAGAGCCGAAAAGTCAGCCTTCCGAAGGGCGAATGGATAGACCTGAACACCGGCGAGTCACATTCCGGAGGCAGCTTTGAAGCAGCTGCGCCTCTTGGCACAATTCCGGTTTTCTATCGCGCAGGAAGCCCATATACAGAGCTGTTCCGCCGCACAGGCGCCATAATGAGAGAAAAACAGCCCGAAAGCGTTTAAGCTTTCGGACTGCGCTTTTTTATGCTTCTGCCTGAGCCTTATACATTTTTTCCTTTTCAAGCTGGAGCTGTTCGATTTCCTTTTTGCCCAGGGGATAAACAAATCTCAAAAACAGGAACACCAGCAGGAAGAGAATTGCCGGAATGAGAACGGAGTCTGAATACATTTTTTTCAATGTTGCGGCATTTATGTTTGCCGTGTTCAGAACATTGTCTGTGTAGCCTATGCGGATTAAGGAGACATTCACCAGTATGGCTTCTATGGTCTGCCCCAGCTTTCTCATGAAGGTGTAGCAGGCATAGGAGGTGGCCTCGTCGTGGATTCCGTATTTTACGGCGTTATAGTCTATTGCATCTGTTGCAAGAGACCAGAGAAGAAGGAACATGAATGCCGTGCCGATGCCGGAGGCAAGGCAGACCGCAAGAAACGCCCAAACATTCTTCACCCCTGCAATGTAAAGGAGAAGATAGCAGAGCCCGGCAAACAATATGCCATAGGAACAGACCTCGCGCCTTCCGAATTTGTTTCCCATTTTGCCTGCGAAAAACATTATCACGGCAACAGGCAGATACTGGCAGACCGTGGGGAGCATGGTCAGCCCGGGAGCCTCAAAGTAGTAATCAAAAAGATAGGAATTATATGCCTGGGCAAACATCTGGGCCGCAAGAAACAGCATGCTTGCAATGCACACTGCAACATAGGGGCGGCTTCTGAAGAGCTTCAGAATGACATTGAAGGTTTTGCCTGCATCTCCCTTGGGGGCAGGCTTTGTTTCAACTCTTTCCTTTGTGAAGCGGTATGTCAGATAGAAGGCGCCCACTGCCAGAACAGCAATGATTATGCTGCCAATCAGCGTTTTGGAGGCGGACATATGCCTCTCCCCGTTGACTGTGACATAGCAGAAGCTTATTAAAACCATTGCAGGCATTGCGCCGAAGGTTGAGCCCACTGAACGGAACACGGAGAGGGAAGCCCTTTCCCTGTCGTCTGAGCTGATGACCTGGGCGAGGGAGCCGTAGGGAATGTTTATGCAGGTGTAGAGCATTCCGAAGAGAATATAGGTAACATAGGCATAGACAAGATAACCGCGCTGACTTAAGCCCGGAATTTTCACGAACATAAGCACTGCGGAAACCGCAACAGGTACTGCAAAAATCTTTATCCAATGGCGATAACGGCCGTCTGCATGGAGAGGGGCCTTGTCAATAATTCCGCCCCAGATAGGGTCGTTAATTGCGTCCCACACCCGGGCAATTATCATCATAACCATTATGCTGACGATGCCGAGCTGCAGAACATCGGTGTAGTATTTCTGGAGAATGGACTGGACAAGGCCGAAAAGCAGACAGGAGCCGAAATCCCCCATTGCATAGCCGAACTTATCCTTTGCTTTTATTCCGCTCGTGCGGCTGATATAAGTCTGTTCCATGATTTTACCGTCCTTTAATTTTAATTCAGAAGGGGCCTCTTTCAAAGACTGAGCATCTTATAAGCTCTCCCAGGCAGTCCTTCATTTTAACATATTTTTTTCCTTCGGTGTTGAAGCGGCGGAACTTTTTGTCCTTCAGGGTGAAGGCATCCCAGCCCGGGTCATCCTCCCGGATGAATTTTGCCACAGAGTCAATCATCTCGTCTTTGAGACTGTAATCATCCTCTCCGAAGGGGCGCCAGCATTTGTCCATGTTGCCGAACATATACCAAAGGTCGCTTGCGTGGTAAGAGCGGTAAAGCTTTCCGGGCAGCACCCTGTCAAAATAATAGCAGAAAACCTTTTCCCGTCCCCTCCTGCAGGACCAGACGGCAAAGTCCCTTGCCATCTTAAAAACATAGAGAGAGAAAATCATATCCTGGCCGGTGACGCCAACCATGAGGGGAATGTCAAGCATTCTTCCGCTTTTTTTGATCTCTGCCTGGGAGCAGGGGATGAGCTCCCCGTCAATTCCCGGCTGCAGCAGATGGATGTTATCCTTCCTCTGCTTGGTTTCCCACCAGGCTCTCCAGAGCTTCTCAGTGCTCACGGCTTTAAGCTCCTCGTCACTGCAGCAGCCGGCCTCCTGCATAACCGCATCCCAAAACCGTTTTCCGCCCTTTTCTGTGTAGCCGTCGGCAAAAAAGGGGAGGAAGCCTGCGCCTGACATCATGATTGCCCGCTTAACGATTCCCTTCAGTGCGTCTGTGTAGAGAAGGCGGAACACGCTCATTGCTCCGGCAGACTGGCCGATCAGGCTGATGTTGCCCGGGTCTCCGCCAAAGTCGGAAATGTTTCTCTCAACCCATTTAACAGCTGCAAGCTGGTCCTTCAGAAAGAAGTTTTTAGACCTGTAAAGCCCGAAAACATTGAGCCTGTAGGAAACGGAAACCAGAATTATGCCCCGCTTCGCATATTCAAGGCTGGTGCCTGCAGGCTGCTCGCTCTGCTTTCCGGTGAAAAAACCGCCTCCGTGAATGTAAATGAGAACCGGGCAGCCCTCTGCGTTTTTGGGAGTCATGATGTTGAGAGTGAGGGGGGTTTCGGCATATTCAAAGCTTTCGCCTCTTCTGAATTCCTTGGTGTAGAAGCGTTGGGAATCGTCGGTATAGGTGTTTAACTGGGGAAATTCAAGGGGCTTTTTCGTCCCGTCAAAGTCGCCTTCAAAGCTCTCAACCAAAACAGGGTCTTCAAATCTTTTGGCGGTGGCATAGGGAATGCCCTGAAAGACATAGCCCTCCGGCATTTCAAGCCCGGTAACTCCTCCGCATCCGGTGTTTATTTTCACGGTATTCATTTTCAAAACCTGCTGAAATAGTTTTCCGCCGCTTCGAGCCCTTCAAGCAGAACCTCCCTGCTGCAGGCATAGCCTATGCGGAAGCAGCGCTCCAGTTCAAAGCAGGCTCCGGGGGTCACGAAGGCCCCGGTGCTGTTATACATGTCAATGCAGAGCTCATAGGAGGGCATGTCAACATCATAGAAAATCAAGGCGGTGGTTCCGGCTGCCGGCTTCACATAGCGAAGATGCTTCTGCCGGGCCATCCAGGAGTCAAGAACGGAGAGGTTTTCTCTGACTATTCCTCTGTTGCGCTCAAGAAGCTTGCCTGCATTGGAAAGGGCCAGTGAGGCAACGGCCTCGTCGAACATGCCGCAGCTGATGTGGTTATAATCCCTGTGGTTGAGGCAGTCTTCAATGAAGGAGGAGTCTCTGCAGGCAATCCAACCCAGACGGAGCCCTGCCAGGGAGAAAACCTTGCTCATGCTTGAAACGGATATGCCCTTTTCGTAAAGATCTGCTGCTGAGGCACTCCAGCTGTCCTCCTGAGTGAGGTGGCGGTAGGTTTCGTCGCAGAGGAGCCAGCTGCCGCTTTCCCGGGCAATTTCAACAATTTTCTCCAGCATATCCAAGGGAATCAGAGCGCCTGTGGGGTTGTTGGGATTGTTCAGGCAGATGAGCTTTGCCCCCTGAGCAAGCTCTCTGAGCTTTTCAAGGTCAGGAAGGAAGGAATCCTCCTCTCTGAGAGGGAGAGTAATCACCTCAGCGCCGAAGCTTTCGGGAATGGAATAGAGCTGCTGATAGGTGGGAGTCAGGGAAATCACACTGTCTCCCGGGTTTATGAGGGTGTAAAAAACATGGTGATTAGCCCCGGCTGCGCCGTGGGTTACAACTATGTCTTCGGGCTTTATTTCTTTATAGAGCGCAGCTATGCCCTCTTTGAATTCGGGAAGCCCGGTTATGTCTCCGTAGGTGAGCCGGCGGGAACAGAATTCGGAAAGGAAGCTTTCCCTGTCGGCCCCGGTGATTTCAAAAAGCTCGTTGAGAGACACGCTGTCAACGCAGGTTTCAGCAATGTTGAAGGGAGCATTGTCTTCATATTCGTTCATCCACTGCTCAACCTTGAAATTCTCAATTTTCATGCGCGCCGTTTCCTTCCATTTCTATTATTTTGCGGAACTGGGTTTCATAAAGCTCCCTGTAGATTCCGCCCTTTTCCAGCAGCTCCTCATGGGTTCCCTGCTCCGCAACCACGCCCCCGCTTATAACCAGAATGCTGTCTGCCTTGAGAATGGTTGAGAGTCTGTGGGCAATAACGATGCTGGTGCGCCCCTGCATGAGAACATCGAGGGCAGCCTGAATGGCATTTTCCGAAATCGAGTCGAGAGCGGAGGTGGCCTCGTCAAGAATGAGTATTTTCGGGTCCTTGAGTATTACCCTGGCAATTGAAATCCTCTGCTTTTCGCCTCCTGAGAGCTTCAGCCCCCTGTTGCCGACATAGGTATCATACCCGTCGGGCTGAGACATGATGAAATCGTGAATGTTGGCAATTTTACAGGCGTTTTCAATTTCCTCCCTTGTGGCATTCTCCTTGGCATAGAGCAGATTGTCCATTATGCTGCCGTTGAAAAGATAGGTTTCCTGAGTCACAAGACCGATCTGATCCCGGAGATATTCAAGATTGTATGCCGCAACATTCACATGCCCAATGGAGACGGCGCCGGAGTCAGGGTCATACAGGCGGGGAAGAAGATTTACGATTGTGGATTTGCCGGAGCCGGAGGGACCGACTATTGCAAACATTTTTCCTGAGGGAACGGTGAAGCTTACATCCTTGAGAATCTGCTTTTCCGGATTATATGAAAATGCCACATGGCTGAACTTCACATCGGTGTTTGCCATGTTGGGCTTTTCTCCAATGCTGGGCTCTCTTATGGGATTGACCATGTCGAAATAGTCGAATATCCGGGTGAAAAGAGCGAGGGAGCGGGTGAAGTCAACTCCTATGTTAAGAAGGGATTCCACGGGGCGGTAGAGCCTGTTTATGAGGGAAACGGTGGCCGTGATGGTGCCCACGGTGAGGGCAGTGTCCATTTCACGGATTATGAAATATCCGCCGGCGAAATATATGAGCAGCGGGCCCACCTGAGTGAACATTCCCATAACAACCTTGAACCAGGAGCCGCTTCTCTGCTCCTTCATGCTAATCTGGGTGAGCTGTTCGTTGCAGTCAACAAATTTGTCATACTCCTGCTTTTCCCTTGTAAACAGCTTCACCAGCAGCGAGCCTGAAACAGAGAGAGTCTCGTTTATCATCTGGTTCATTTCGTCGTTCTTTTCCTGGCTCTCGGAAAGCAGCTTCCAGCGGGTCTTGCCGACTGTTTTTGTTGGCAATACCAACAGGGGAATAACCACAATTCCAACGATTGCCAGCCTCCAGCTCATGGTGAACAGGGCAACCAGGGTTGTTACAACCGTTGCAATATTACTCACGATGCTGGAAAGAGTCCCGGAAATAACCGTGGAGACACCGGAAATGTCTGTGTTCATGCGGGTTATAATGTCTCCCTGCTTTTCGCTTGTGAAGAAGGAATGGGGCATGTGAAGCAGATGGTCATACATCTGGTTCTTCATGTCGAAAATAATCCGCTGTGAAATCCAAGCATTGATATAGCTCTCCACAACGCCTATAACCTGGGAAAAGGTGAGCGTTACGAAGGCGGCGACAAGCAGCTTTATGAGAAGCGCCATGTCCTTGCCGACAAGGGCATCGTCAACAATTCTTCCGGTGATGATTGAGGGCAGCAGCCCCACCACTGCCGAAACCAATATCGTGATGAAAACAAGCAGAAACTGAAGCCAATAGGGCTTGAGATATGACAGTATTCTTAAAAGAAGCTCCTTAGTTACCTTCGGCATGCTCTGCTTCTCTTCTTCGGTTAAAAAACCGCGGGCACCTCTGGGCCCAAGTCCTCCCGGGGGCATATTCATCCTTCTTTCATTATTTGATATTATGTGATATAATAATTAAATTACATAAGACTTGATTTGTCAACCGAAAAAAGGAAGAACGGAACACGGAAAATCTGCTTGTTGGAACAAGTAAATATGGAGTGATAATTCTTTCCCTCTGCATTCTCCTGCGCTGCCTCAGATCTATGCTTTCAGGAAGATATGAGCAGGAGGTCTGGGCATATCTCCGCGTGGGGGAGGATTTTCTCCCGGTGCATCACTGGGAAAACATAATCGGCAGGGGAGCCTCTGCAGACCTCAGAGTTTTCGGAAGCGGAATTGCCAGGACCCATGCAATTCTCTCAAGAGATGATAAGGGCCGCTGGAAAATTCAGGATGTTTTTTCAAGAGGCGGAGTTTGGGTGAATTCCGAGCGGGTTGCCGGCTATGGAGAGCGCCTCCATGACGGAGACCTGATAAATCTGGGAGGAAGCTGCCTCAAATTCCGGCTCATGAAAAGAGCGGACAAGGCCGAAATGGAACGGGAGAGGACTGCTGCCGGCAGAAGAGTGAACCCGGCGGTTACTCTTATTGAGCTGAGCCTTATGCAGCTGCTTCTGCTCCTGCAGCACTGCTTCAGCGCCGAAAAAGAGTATGTTGGAGGAATTGCTCTTGCCTTCATTTCACTCATTGGAATTGAGTGGCTTCTTTTCGCTCTCATGAAGCTCATGAGGAAAAACGGCTTTGAAATTGAAACCCTGGCCTTTTTCCTCACCGGCTTGGGCATGTCGGTTGCGGCAAGCTCCACTCCGGAGGACATGCTCAAGCAGCTCATATTGACCGCAGCCTCCGTTGCCCTGTTTTTGGCAGGTGGGCTTTGGCTCAGAAGCCTTAAAAGAAGCTCTGCCTTCAGAATTCCGATTGCGGTTTTCTCGATGGGGCTGCTGGCGCTGAATGTTTTGGCAGGCTCAAGCACCTACGGAGCCTCAAACTGGCTCAGCTTCGGAGGCTATTCCTTCCAGCCCTCTGAAATTGTGAAGGTGTGCTATGTCTACGCAGGCTCTGCCGCAATGGATACTCTTTACAAAAGAAACAACCTTTTTGCCTTCATAGGCTTTTCGGCCCTCTGCGTTGTTGCCCTTGCCCTCATAGGGGACTTCGGCACCGCTCTCATATTTTTCGTGAGCTTCCTGGTTATATCCTTCATGCGCTCAGGTTCAATAGCAACCGTGCTTCTGGCAGTCAGCGGAGCCGGGCTGGCAGGCTTTCTGGCAGTGAGCGTGAAGCCCTATATAAAGCAGCGCTTTGCCAGCTGGGGGCATGTGTGGGAGGATGTGTATGACACGGGCTATCAGCAGACAAGAGCAATGTCTGCCGCAGCTTCAGGAGGAGTTGTTGGCAAGGGAGCAGGAAACGGCTGGCTTAAAGATGTTTTCGCCGCCAATACAGACATGGTGTTTGCAATGGAATGCGAAGAGCTGGGGCTTGCAGTGGCGGTGTGCATGGTTCTGGCAGTTGTGCTCATGGCGTTTTTTGCCGTTAGAGAGACGAAGCGCTGCCGCAGTGCCTACAACGGAATCGCTGCCTGCGCAGCCATGAGCATGCTGCTTTGCCAGCTGGGGCTGAATGTTTTCGGCTCGCTGGATATTCTCCCCTTCACCGGGGTGACCTTTCCCTTTGTTTCAAGGGGAGGTACCTCACTGATTTCCTGCTGGATGCTCATGGCCTTCTTAAAAAGCGCAGACAACAGGAGAGGGTCCAGCTTTGCCGTTGCCGAAGGCAACCGGGAGGCAGACTGCTTCGAAGAGCCCCCCGAGGACTACAGCGAAGAGGACTATTCCGCCTGGGAGGTCCATCCGGTGATTAATCTTCTTGACGAGGAGGAGAGAGAGGAATGAGAAAGCTTTCAAAAAGAGCCTTTTCGGTTCTCCTCCTGGCTTTTATGGTCATTGCAGGGCTCTGCCTTTTCATCTACCGGGACTATACAAGCGGCAAAGACTGGGCGGAATATTTTTCGGCCTATAACTCCCTCTCCGAGGGGGAGATAACAGACAGGGAGGGCTATGTCCTTGCCTATTTTAAGGGAGCGAAAACCAGTTATGCCGGAGATCCCCTAACCAGAACCGCAAACTATCATGTCACGGGAGACTTTTGGGGAAGAACCGGAACAGGCCTCATAACAAAATTCTATCAGGAAACTCAGGATTTTAATTTTTTCACCGGCACAACCGAAACAGAATCTGTCATTCTGAAGCTTTCCATAGACTCTCAGCTTAATAACGAGGCTTACCGCCTTCTCCGCAGCAACGGAAACGGCTGCATCATGCTCATGAACTACAGAACCGGGGAAGTGCTCTGCATGGTTTCCTCCCCCTCAACGGACCCTGAAGACAGTGATGCCGAGCTGGAGGACGGAACATATATAAACCGCTGCATATCCGCCTCCTTCGTGCCCGGTTCCACATTTAAGCTCATAACTGCCGCAGCCGCAATTGAAAACATTCCTGACATATATGAAAGAAAGTTCACCTGCTGCGGAGAAAGTGAAATTGCCGGCGTGCCCATAACCTGCACTGCGGCCCACGGGGAGCAGAGCTTTGAAGAGGCTCTTGCCAACTCCTGCAACTGTGCCTTTGCAGACATAACCGTTGAGCTGGGGCAGGAGACAATGGTTAAATATGTGAAGGATTACGGCTTCCTTTCCTCCGGCAGCTTGGAGGGCATAACCACTGCTTCCGGAACCTACCCGGAGGAATTCGTGGGAGACCCGGAGCTTGCCTGGAGCGGAATCGGACAGAGCACAGACAGCGTGTGCCCCTACACAATGCTCTGCTATGTGGCGGCGATAGCCAACGGGGGAGAGCTGGCCCGGCCCACTCTTTTGGCAGAGCCCTCCGAAATTGAGACCGACCCCCTTGTGAAGGAGGAGACGGCTGCAAAAATGCAGGCTCTCATGCGCAATAATGTTGTTACCCATTATGAGGGAGAGGTGAATTTCCCCAATCTTCCACTCTGCGCAAAAACCGGAACTGCTGAGCTGGGAGACGGCACAAGCCATTCCTGGTTTACAGGCTTCCTGCTTGACGAGGAACATCCCTATGCCTTCGTGGCGCTGGTGGAAAGGGGAGGCTACGGGCTCTGGACTGCGGGGCTCATGATGAATGAATTACTTCAAACGGTGGTGAACGGATGAAAAATTGCTATATCGCGTGCGCAATCCTTGTGTTTTTTGCCCTGGGATTTGGAGTTTCGGGAATGAAGGGCTATCTTTATATGAGCGCAGCTCTTCTTTTCGCGGCAGCTCTCCTGCTCATATTCAATCTGGGCAGCGAGAGCCTGAAAAGGGCCGTTGCTCTGATAACAGCCATAGGGCTGATATATTTCTGTCTGCTTGAAATTCCCATTGTGGGGAACGCCCGAACCGATAAAAACCCGGAGAGAGGCTATCTGATTGTTTTGGGAGCGGGAGTTAGAGGGACCGAGCCCACACTTTCCCTGATCCACAGGCTGCAGGCAGCCCAGAGCTATCTCACAACCTACCCTGACAGTAAGGCCGTTCTCTCCGGCGGGAAGGGAGACGGGGAAGACATTTCCGAGGCTCAGTGCATGTTTAATTGGCTGACTGAGCGGGGGATTGAACCGGAGCGTCTTTTCATTGAGGACAAATCCTCCTCAACAATGGAAAATCTGGAATTTTCAAAGAAAATAATTGAGGAAAACGGAGGCTCCGCTGCCGATACAGCCATTGTTTCAAGCCCCTACCACCTTTACAGGGCGAAGCTGATGGCGGAGAAGCTTGGATATGAAAGCCCTGCGGGAGTTGCCTGCGTTCACGGCTACCCTATCTATTCCCTGAGCATGTATATAAGAGAAGCCTTCGGCGTTACCCATCTGATTGTGTTTGGAGACTGAAATGGAAGAAAATTACGGAACATTATATATAGTAGCAACCCCCATAGGGAATTCAAAAGACATGAGCCCCCGGGGGAAACAGATTCTCACCGAGGCAGATGTGATAGCTGCCGAGGATACGAGGCGCTCAATGGTCCTACTCAACAAGCTGGAGATCAGAAACAAGCTGATTTCAAACCACAAGTTCAATGAGCACGGCAAGGCCGCCTACTTCATTGAGCTCATGAAATCGGGAAAATCAGTTGCCGTGATAACAGACGCCGGTACTCCCTGCATTTCAGATCCGGGCAACGAGCTTATTAAGGCAGCCTATGAGGAGGGAATCAGGGTCGTTGGCGTGCCGGGCTGCTGCGCAGCGGTTAATGCCCTTGCCGTTTCCGGCTTTGATCTTTCAAGCTTCCTTTTCTACGGCTTTTTCCCCCGGGAGAATGCAGACAGGAAAAAGCTTCTTGAAAAAATGCGCACGGCTTCAACCAAAACCTTCGCCTTTTATGAAAGCCCCCTGAGAATTATGAGCCTTGTGGAGTTTTTCATTGAAAACGAAGCTGATGTGAGGCTCTGCCTCTGCAACGACATGACCAAGCTCCACGAGCTCACCTTCCGGGGCAGCCCTGAAGAGGTGAGAGAGCAGCTGCTTGCCAAGGGGAATTACGACAAGGGAGAGTATGCAATAGTCCTTGAGCTGGCGGAGGAATATATGTTCACAAAAACCGAGCACATACATTCCCCCGAAGCCATGCTGACAGACAGAATGGTGAAGGGTCTGAGCGCTAAGGAGGCCATTGCCGAGCTTCTTGCCGATGAAAACAATTCATATTCCAAAAACGAGCTTAAGGCAGCCGCGCTTAATCTTAAAAAGCTTTTTGCCTGAACGGGAAAAAGGTGCTATAATAGCAAGGAAAATAAAATTTATATAAGGGGATAAAAATTATGAGCGAAAACTGCAACCACGACTGCTCAAACTGCGCCGAGAAATGCTCAAAGCCGGAGGATTTCCGGAAATATCTGCATGAAGGCGCGTCAGTCAAAAAGGTTATAGGCGTTGTCTCGGGAAAGGGAGGCGTTGGTAAAAGCCTTGTAACCTGCATGATGGCTGCCGAGATGCAGCGCAGGGGCTTCAACACCGCCGTTTTAGATGCAGACATAACCGGTCCCTCCGTTCCCAAAAGCTTCGGAGTGATTGAGCATGCCAGCGGGACAGATGAATATCTCTTCCCTGTCTGCACCCACACCGGCGTTCAGCTGATGTCCATCAACCTGATTTTAGAAAACGAGACGGAGCCCGTTGTCTGGAGGGGTCCGGTGATTGCCGGCGCCGTCACCCAATTCTGGACCGATGTTCTCTGGCAGGATGTTGACTACATGTTTGTAGACATGCCTCCCGGAACGGGAGATGTTCCTCTCACGGTTTTCCAGTCTCTGCCGGTGGACGGAATTGTTATTGTAACCAGCCCTCAGGACCTGGTGGGAATGATAGTTGCAAAGGCAATGAACATGGCCAATCTAATGAACATTCCGGTTCTGGGAATCGTTGAGAACATGTCATATTTCAAATGCCCGGAATGCGGCGCCGAGCATGAAATCTTCGGCAGCAGCAAGGTGAAGGCAATCTGCGAGGAATTCGGAATTAAGCACTTTGCAAGGCTCCCCATAGACTCTGTTATCAGCACCATGATAGATGCCGGAGAGGTTGAGAGCATAGACGGCAGCTATCTCGGCGAATTTCTTGACAATATTACAAAGGAGATTGAAAAATGAAAATTGCAATTGCATATGACAACGGAGAAATAGGTCAGCATTTCGGCCATGCCCAGTGCTTTGCCCTCTACAACTACACCGGAGCAGATGTTGACCAGTGCGAAAAAACCCTGCTTGATGTTTCCGACCTCCACGGCCATCAGCAGATGGCTGATGCCATGCGGGAAAACGGAGTTGATGCGGTAATGTCCCAGCAGATGGGCGGCGAGGCAAAGGCCCTCCTTCTCAGCTACGGCATAGTCCCCGTTGTGGGCTACCAGGGTGATGCAGACACTGCCTCAGACCTTCTGGTCACAGGCCAGCTCCCCATCATAGACGCAGGAAGCTGCGGCGGAGGCTGCGGCGGCTGCGGAGGAAGCTGCAGCCACGATGAAAACGGCAACTGCGAATGCGGCTGCGAAGGCCACTGCCACTGATAAATCCATTAAAAGGGTAATTTCTCTTTCATTAATACTGGCCCTCTGCCTTTCCTTTTCCGCCTGTTCCGGGGCGAAAGAGAATGAGCTGCAGGAGCAGGAGGAGGCTCCCGCCCCGAGATACAGCTTTGAGAGCAGCAGCGCCGAAATCGGTGCGCCTGATTATAACCTGAGCCCGCTTTTTTATTCGGGCTCGGGTTTTTATGCTTTCGGAATGGAAAAAACCGGAGAAAACATACCTGAGGAGGTTGTGAAGGCGGCGGAAAAAGAAGGCGAAGACCCTGTGAACGACGGGCGCTACAATGTTTATGAGCCCCGGCTCTGCTTCATAAACAGCAGCGGGGAAACAGAACGGCTGCCTGCATATGAGCCCCTTCCAAGCTCTGAAGGGGAAAGCACCGGCATAGATGCCCTGTGCCTCAATTCAAAGGGGGAAATATGCCTTCTTGAACACATTTTTTCATCTGGTAAAAATGAAGAGGAGGAAAACATCTTTGAAAGACGCTTCTACCTCCGCGTTTTGGGGGAGAAGGGGGAAGAGCTTTCAAAAACGGAAATCGGAAAGGGTCTTGAACTTACAGGAGCGGGAAGAGAGCTTTTTTGCCTTGAGGACGGGAATTTTGTATTTCTCGCCGAAATCGGAGAGGAAAGGGCTGTTGTTACCCTCTCGGAGAATGGAGAACTCATTTCGCTTGAAAAATGCTCAGAAAATGCCTCAAAACTGATTCTCCTCTCAACAGGAGAGCTTGAGGCAAGGGAAGCGGATTGCTTTTCCGGAGCTCTCGGTTATCTGTTCCTTGTTTCAGATTCCTCCGGGCTTTACGGCTGCAATGAAGCAGGAGAGCGGGAAAAGCTCTTCAGCTGGAGCAGCATAAATGTCTTTCCCCGGAGCATCTGTTCCGAAATATATGGAGACGAAGCAGCTCTCTGCTTCATGCTGAGCGGGGGCGAAATCATCAGCCTTAAGGCAGTGCCCTATGACGAAGGCCTTGAAAAAACCGTTTTAACCCTTGCCGTTTCGGACCCTGATCAGGAGCTGACTGCCGCTGTGGCGGAATTCAACCGAAGCAGCAGGGAATGCCGCATTGAATTCGTTGAGCCGGAATACAGCTCCGACTCCCCCTTGCCTGACATTCTGGATGTGTCAGAGCTTTCATATGCCTCAATGGCGGCTGACGGTCTTCTTGAAGACCTCTATCCCTTCATTGATTCCGACAGGGAAATTTCAAGAGAGGATTATTTTGAAAACATACTGGCCGCCTGCGAAACCGGAGGAAAGCTTTGCTTTGTCTGCGCAGGCTTCACAGTGAACACGGTGCTGGGGGAAAGCTCCCTTTTCGGCGATGAACCGGGGCTGAGCTTTGAGGAGTATTATGAGGCCCTTGGGAGCATGCCGGAGGGAGGCAGGGCTCTGGAGCTGTTTGCAACTCAAAGCAGCGTCCTTCAAAGCATGCTGGAGCTTGAAATCTCCGGCTTTGTAGACTTTGAAACGGGAGAATGCTCCTTCGACTGCGCTGAATTTGAGGAGCTCCTTGAATTCTGCGCCTCCTTCCCCGAATATTTTGACTATGAGCACCACGGCTGGTCTGAGAGCGACAGCACCGATCTCAGCATAAAAAACGGCACTCAGATGCTTCTTCCCCTCACAATCTATGGCTTTGAAGATGCCCTCTATGCCGGCTTTGAGTTTGATGCTCCGGTGACCTTTGTGGGCTATCCCGTTGCCTCAGGAACCGGAAACTCCATAACCCCCATGACCTGCAGCTCAGGCTGCCTCCTGGCCATGTCCTCCTCCTGCAGCAACAAGGAGGAAGCATGGAGCTTTCTGCGCAGCTTCCTTGAAAAGGAAAGCCAGAGGAAGCTGGAGGTTTTCCCCTCGAACATGGAGGTTTTCAATGAAAAGCTGGAGGAGGCCATGGAGTTTGAATATATACTCGACAGGAAGGGTAACCCCCTGATAGACAGTGAAACCGGAGAAAAGCGGATCTATGCCCTGGGCACAATGTATCTCAGCGACTACACCCCTGTGAAATACTATCCTCTCTCCGAAGAGCGGGCAGAAAAGCTTGAAAAGCTTGTAACAACAACCACCAGGCGCGCATATCTCGATGAAGACATTTTCAGAATAATAAAAAACTGCGCTGAGCCCTATTTCAGAGGTGAAATAAGCGCCTCGGCGGCAGCAGTGGAGCTACAAGCTGCAAGCTCCAAGCTGCAAGGGGACGGGGGTAACGAAGAGCTACAAGCTGCAAAGGCGGCGCAAGCACCGCAGCTACAAGCTACGGAAACTGTTGAAGAAATAGTTGAAGAACCGGTGGAAAAACCGGTGGAAGAGGAGGAGCCTGAGGAAGAGGAGCCCGAAGAGGCGCTTGAAGAAGAACCTCAGGCGGTTGGCTTTTCACTTGAACCAACAGCAGTTCCTAACTAAACCTGAGTCTGCCGCTTCAAGAACAGGCTCCGTAAGCGGAATAACAAAATATCAGGCATCGCTGATTCTGGGTTCAGAAACCTCCGTGAAGTTCTATCTCACGGGAAGCGTTGAAGGCCTAACATTCAAGGTTGGAGAAAAGGATTATATCCCGGTCCAGGGCAGCGACGGCAGATATTCAATAACAGTTTCAGGCATAAAGTCCTATGAGCTTAATAAAGCTGTTGAACTTGTTATAACGAGCGGGACTGAAACTGCAACCATAAGCTATTCTCCCTATGTCTATGCGGCAAATTACTGGGAGAACGAGGAAATAGGCAAGCTCTGCCAGGCCCTCGTTGCCTACGGCGATTTGGCCAACACTTATTTCAACAACAATTAAAGGAGGAATAAACATGAATTTTGAAGAAGCAATGATGGAAGTCATCCTTTTCGACGATACGGATGTTATAAGCACCAGTGGTGAGAAGGAACAAGGCGAAACCGGATACGAAGACGAGCTTAAATAGCTTGAAAAATTAAATCCCTCCCGCATTTTGCGGGAGGGAATGGATTTATAAAAAAATAAAACCGGGAACTTAAGCAGCGCAGGTACACTTTGAAGCGGCGAGGGGAAATGAGCTACAAGCTGCAAGCTGCAAGGAGAAGGCGGTGCTTGCACCGCTTGCTGCTCGGGAGTTATCACACCGGCTTTAGTTATAGTCTGCAGTCTCCTCTTGGAATTTGAGCACTTGGGCTTCGGTTAAACCGGTATATTTTGAAATAAGGCTTATCGGCATATTGTCTGCGATCATGCTTTTTGCGGTCTCATAGCTAAATTCCCTACGGCCTTCTCTACGGCCTCTTGCCTCGCCCTCTTTGCGGCCTTCCATGCGGCCTCTTGCTTCAATCTTATCAAGAATTTCACTCATTTTCTTTTTCTCTCCTTTCACCGCTTCGTTCTGAACTTCTTCAAAACGCTTGTCGTCCGTCAGCGCAGCCATAAGCTGCAGCACTTCTTCCACATGATCCAGCTCTTCCTTTGAAGGAATGT
>R03__coassemble_177_pt1 | contig 39924 bp, 15 predicted proteins | sample R03__metabat2_low_PE_030 | metagenome-assembled genome bin R03
GCCATCTGCCATCAGCCATCCGCCATCAGCCAACATCTTTTATTTATTATTTATTCTATTTTGAATTCGCATGAGCTCTTCGGCTATGACGACAGCGTGAACGACCGCCGGTTTTAGAAGAACCCCTGAGAATTAACTCAGGGGTTCTTTTTATCGGTTTTTTTACCACCAGTATACGGTCGGCGTGGGGTTGGGATTCTCCGCCCAGCTCACCTCGCCGTTGTCCTCCATGCCGGGTTCAAGCTTTATGAAGGTATACTGCCAGGGGGGAAGCTCAATGTCCTCCCCAACGGACCAGTCGAAAATGCCGTATTTATAGGCGTTAACCGAAATTGTGTTGTGCTGCTTTTCGGCGCAGGCAACAAGATAGGTTTCAATTCCGCTTTCAACGAAGAGCCTGATTTCTTCAACGTTCATGCCCGTGTCCGCCTGTTCGAAAAGGTAGAACACGGTGCCCGCTTCGGCAATTTTCAGGCACTCCTCCTCGTTCAGGTTGGCAGGGTCAATCCATTCCATACCGGTGTCAAGGGTTACAACGCAGACTGCAGCCAGCTCATGGTTTACATAAAACTGATATGCGGCCTTCAAAGCGGTGAAGCAGCCCTGACTGGAGCCCACAAGGGAAAGATCGTGGAGAGTGATTCCCAGCTCCTTTGCCACCTGGCTGAGCAGCTTGTAGCAGGACTCGTTTTTGCCCTTCAGAATGTCGTAGCCGGAGTTGTTGCAGAAAAGCATTACCGCGTTGGGGGAATAGTCTTCAAAATAGGGGTAGAGCCCCTTGTAGTAAAGATAGTCCTCCGCGCCGCCTCCGCCGGAGTGGTAGAGCATGAAGCCTGTGCTGCTGTCAACCTCGTTGGGGACATAGAGGGGCCCGTATTTGCAGTAGTAGAGAATTCCGCCCTCATAAACCTCTGAGATTGACTGCTCGTTAAGGATTGGGTATAAAACCTCCTCATCCTCTTCAAGCAATTTTTCGCAGCGCCGCAGCAGAGCCTCGCTGCTCTCATAGTCTTTCAGGGAGGTGAATTTCTCGATTGCCTGCTCAAACTGCCTTGTGTTCATGAGCTCCAAAGCCTCTTCATATTCGGCAATCCGGGGATCTGCCGTTGGAGAGGGAGTGGGGGAAGAGCTGCAAGCTTCAAGCTCCAAGCTCCAAGGAGACGGGGAACCTGACTCTGAATTGTCAATTGTCAATTGTCCATTGTCAACTGAGTTCGCACATGCAGAAAAGATGATGCAGCAAATTATTAAGATTAGGGAAAGTCTTTTAGCCAACGGAAGCTATATACTCCCGCATTTCGTCAAGGTGGAGCATCATGTCTTTAAAGAGGGCAAGCTGGGCCCTTGCGCGAACCAGATTGTGCTCCGGATAGTCGATTCTGAAATATTTGTCTCCCGTGAGATAGTCGTCAAGGAAGCGGGAGGCAAGCTCCAGAGTTATAATGGGGGCCCCCAGATACATGGTTTCCTTCTCTTTCTCCGTGAGAATTGAGCCCACCGTGCCAATGAAGCCCTCTGCATAGGCTTTGAAAAGCTCCATGTCAAGCTTCATTTTTGAGGTGTCAGGCTCGTCCTCGTCTGCAGTGCAGGCAGCGAAACGGATTGTGTCTCCAAAGTCGTTGCAGGCAAGGCCGGGCATGCAGGTGTCAAGGTCTATTACAACGAGGGGGTCGAGAGTAAGCTTGTCGAAAAGGATGTTATTCGTCTTAGTGTCGTTATGGGTGACTCTTATGGGGAGCTCGCCCCTGTCAACCATTTCGCAGAGAGTTGAGGCAAATTCCCTGTTGGCCCTTATTGTTTCAATCTCTTCCTTCGCGGAGGCGGCCCTGCCCTCAGAGTCCTTCTCAACGTCTGCAAAGAAGGTTTCAAGGCGGCGCCGGGTATCGTGGAAATGGGGAATGGATTCAACCAGCTGGGATGCGTCAAAGTCTTCAAGCTGGGCCATGAAGCGGCCGAAGGCCTTGCCCGACATTCTGAGAACCTCGGGATTTCCCCCTGCGGTTTCGAAGGAGACGGAGCTTTCAACGAAATTGTAGAGCCGCCAGAACTCTTTGTCTTCCCCCTCGCCCATGATGAGATAGTTATTGCCCTCGTCGGTGTGGTGGAAGTGGAGACGGCGGCGCCGTTCCAGGGTTTTTTCCTTTGCCATTATGTGCTGAGTTATAAGATCGATATTATGCATCATGGAGACAGGGTCTTTAAAAACATACCAGTTCACCTTCTGAATGAGGAACTGCCTTACCTCCTTCCCGTCGAAAAGGGCAACATAGTAGGCCGTGTTGATGTGCCCTGCGGGAATGTAGCGGTAGATAATGAGCTCTCCCGGGAGTCTGAAGCGCTTGCAGATGTATGCAAGCTTTTCCTTAAGCTCCTTGTCCGGTGTGAGGCTTTTTATGTCAAAATTATCCATATTTTTCCTCCTGAAAAAAATGCTTTAAGATTATAGCACAATATTTCCTTCTGCACAACAAAAAACTCACTGAGCCCCGGATACGCCTGAGGGATATTCGGAAATGTCCCAGCGGTAGGAGCTCCACATCTGTTCGTCTGTCATCATGAAGCCGGAGACTCCTCCTGTGTTTTCATACTCCCCCGGCACAACGTGATACCAGCTGCCCTCAATTTCAACAAGATTCCAGCAGTAGTCATTCCAGTTGAGCTGGCCGTATATAATGGCGCACTCAAGGCCCGCCTCCCTGCAGAGGGCGGCATAGCCCAGAGCCATGCCCTCATAGCCCGAGCTTTTGCCCACCAGGGCCTCATAAACATTTCCCCCGGCAAGCTCCGGATCATATTCAAAGTCCTCAAGGAGTATTTCAAGGGCTGCCAATGCCCTTTCGGTCTCAGTTCCCCTGAGGCGGGGGGCTGCGGAGGCAATGAAGGCGGAAAGCTCCTCCCTGCGCTGCAGCAGGGTATCCTCGCTCATATGGTAGCTTAAAGTGAGCTCATAGAGCTTGCGGCTGCCGCTGCCGCTGAAGAGCTTCACCGTTACGGTGGGCTCCTCCGGAGCAATGGCGGGATTTTCCCTGTAAAGCTCATTTGCAAGGGTCTTAATGTCTGCAGAGGAGTAAACCGTTCTTTCAACCAGCACGGCCAGCTTCTTTGCCCCGCCGGCCACGGCTTCCTCTATAAGCTCAGACATTCCCGCCGAATACTGAAGCCGCTTAATTTCCTCAAAGGGCACAACCGAGGAGGAATAGCTTATGCGAAGCTCCGCCTCCCTGAGACTCAGAAGCTGAGTGCTTTCATAGGAAATGTTTTCAACGCAGTAGGCGCAGAGGGCGTCCCCTGTTCTCACCTGCCAGCAGGCGCTTGCCAGGTCCTCGCTTATGTTGCCGGAATAATCCTCGGCAAAAAGAATTTTCCCCTGGGTTTTCCCCTCGTCAACCAGGGCCTGAAGGGCGGATTTCAGCTCCGTTATGTCCCCTATCCTGACATCTTCATTTTCCGTCTCGTTCTGGGAGGGAAAAACATAGTCCTCCACGGAAACATATTCCCTGTCATATATTGAGGAGCAGGCAGTGAGCAGGAGACTCAGAAGCAGCGCTGCCGCCGTTACCGAAGCTCTTTTCACAGCAGACTCAGCTGCTCCATGCCCGCATCCTCCGGCCGCAGCAGGGCTCCGGCTGCAGGAAGGCTTCTTGCCCTGTAGCGGGAAACATTTTTCAGTTCCATCTCGCCCAGAGGCACCGCTCCAATAAGGGTTTTCTGTTTTTTAAGGCTCATGCACTTAACTCCTGCGGCATTTCTTGTTTCCTTTGTCTGCATCAGGGAGCTGTTGAACACCAGCACCCTCCCGTCTGAGGAGCTGAGGGCAATGTCCTTCTCCTCCTCAAGAAGAATTGCTGCAATGAGGGGGGACTTGTCAGAATAGGCACCGGTCAGCTTCTTCCTGTTGGTTTTGGTTTGGAAGGAGGCGAGCTTCACCTTTGCCCCGTTGCCGTTTTCAAAGAGGAAGAGCAGTTGCTTTCCGTAATCCCCCGGGTCGATCACGAAGAGGACCCTTTCCCCCTGATCCATTTTCAGGGCTGTGGGCAGATAAACTCCCAGGGAGGAGGCCTTCATGTCTTCAAAATCCGAAACCCTGGTTTTATAAACCTGGCAGCTGTCTGTGAAAACAAGGAGCTCTGCCCTGTTGCGGCTTTCGAAGGAGGCGCTCAGGCTGTCTCCCTCCTTGAATTTCTGCTCTCCTGCCATACGCAGGCTCTGGTCGTTAAGCTTTTTGAAATAGCCCTCCTTTGAGATGAAGAGAGTTGCATGGTAGTCCTCAATCTCTTCCTCGGCTTCCACTGTCTCCGCCTCGGAGGGGTATACCATGCCGCTGCGCCGGGGCGTTTCATATTTTTCGCAGACTCTTTTCAGGTCAGCTATTATAAGGGCCTTGATTTTTCTGCTGCTGCTGAGAGTCTGTTCCAGCTCCTCAACATCCTTAAGAAGCTGATTGATCTCGGAAACCCGGTTCATAATATATTCCCGGTTGATGTTTCTCAGCTTAATCTCAGCCACGAAGTTTGCCTGCAGCTCATCTATCCCGAAGCCCACCATGAGATTGGGCACAACGTCACTCTCCCGCTCGGTGCTTCTTATGATGGCAATGGCCTTGTCAATGTCTAAGAGGATTTTGCCCAGGCCCTGGAGAAGATGGAGCTTTTCCTGCTTCTTCTGAAGGTCATAGCTTATGCGCCTTTTAATCGACTCCGTTCTCCAGGCAGTCCATTCCCGGAGAATTTCCCTCACGCCCAGAACCCTGGGATAGTCATTAACCAGAACATTGAAATTGCAGGGGAAGGGGTCCTGAAGGGTGGTTGATTTGAAGAGCTTGGCCATGAGCTTCTCCGGGTCTGTTCCCCGTTTCAGGTCTATGGCTATGCGGAGGCCCCCCAGGTCGGTCTCGTCTCTGATGTCGCTGACCTCCTTAAGCTTCCCTGCCTTGCTCAGCTCAACTATTCTGTCTATTATTATGTCTGTTGTGGTGGTGTAGGGGATTTCGTAGATTTCAATTATGTTCTCCCCGGGGACGAATCTCCACCTGGCTCTCACGTCAAAGCTTCCCCTGCCGGTTTTATATATGGTTTCAAGCTTTGCCCTGTCATATATAATCTCGCCGCCGGTGGGAAAATCCGGCGCGGGAAGGGTTTCAAAAAGATCGCAGTCAGGGTCCTTTATGTAATTAATTGCAGTGCGGCAAACCTCCCCAAGATTGAAGCCGCATATCATGCTGGCCATGCCAACCGCAATTCCGGAGTTGGCTGAAACCAGAATGTTGGGGAAGCTTGTGGGCAGGAGCCGGGGCTCCTTCAAAGAGCCGTCATAATTGTCAACCATGTCAACGGTGTTTTTGTCTATGTCGGCAAAAATTTCGGCGCAGATTTTCGAAAGCTTCGCCTCGGTGTAGCGGCTGGCGGCGTAGCTCATGTCTCTGGAGTAGACCTTTCCGAAGTTGCCCTTGGAATCAACAAAGGGGGCAAGCAGGGCCTCATGGCCTGCGGAAAGGCGAACCATCGTGTCATATATGGCGGCGTCTCCGTGGGGATTGAGCTTCATGGTCTGGCCCACGATGTTTGCGCTTTTTGTTCTCGCTCCGTTGAGCAGACCCATTTTATACATTGTGTAAAGCAGCTTCCTGTGGGAAGGCTTGAAGCCGTCAATCTCGGGAATGGCCCGGGAAACTATCACGCTCATTGCATAGGGCATGTAGTTAAGCTCAAGGGTCTCTGTTATGGGCTGCTCCAAAACCCGGGCGCGGAGACCTATTACATTCGGGTCGTTAAAATTCTTTTTTTCGTTTTCTTTTTTCTTTTTAGCCATGCTTCACCTCAGCTAACGTCCGCCATGTCCATATACAAATGGCCCTGCTCGGCAATGTGCTGCTTTCTTCCTTCAAGATTGTCCCCCAGCAGCAGCTCAAAGATCTCGTTCATTTTTTCAACATCCTCAGGCATAACCTTTATAAGGCGCCTGGTCTCCGGGTTCATGGTGGTGAGCCACATCATCCCCGGGTCGTTTTCGCCAAGACCCTTTGAGCGGTTTATGGCGCATTTTGCCCCGTTGAAGCTATCAACAATCTCCTGCTTCTCTTTGTCTGAATAGGCAAAATAGGTTTTTTCTCCTTTGGTGATTTCATAGAGGGGAGATTCCGCAATGTAAACATAGCCCTCGTTTATGAGAGTCGGAACCAGCCTGTAGAGCATGGTGAGTATGAGGGTTCTGATCTGGAAGCCGTCAACATCGGCGTCGGTGCAGATTATAACCTTGTTCCAGCGGAGGCTTGAAAGGGAGAAGGTGTTAAGGTCTTTAGTGTGCCTGTCTTTAACCTCAACTCCGCAGCCCAGCACCTTCAGCAGATCCGTTATTATTTCGCTTTTGAAGATTCTCACATAGTCCGCCTTCAGGCAGTTGAGTATCTTCCCTCTGACTGGCATAACCCCCTGAAATTCAGCGTCTCTGCTCTGGCGGCAGGCTCCCGCTGCGGAGTCTCCCTCAACAATGTAGAGCTCCCGGCGGTCTGTGTCCCGGCTGCGGCAGTCTATGAACTTCTGAACCCGGTTTGCCATGCCTATCTGCTCGGTCAGCTTTTTCTTCATGCCCTGCCGGGCCTTTTCCGCGTTTTCACGGCTGCGCTTGTTTATGAGGACTTGGTCTGCAATTTTGTCTGCCTCGGCCTTGTTCTCAATGAAATAGACCTCCAGCTGCTGCTTGAAAAACTCTGTCATGGCCTGCTGAATGAATTTGTTGGTTATGCTCTTCTTCGTCTGGTTTTCATAGCTGGCCTGGGTTGAGAAGCAGTTGGTGACCAGAATGAGGCAGTCCTCAACATCCTGCCATTTCACGCTGTCCTCATTCTTGTTGTATTTCCCCTGCTGCTTAATGTAGGCATCTATGGCGGAGGGGAAAGCGAGCCTTGCGGCCTTGTCGGGAGAGCCTCCGTTTTCAAGGAAGGAGGAGTTATGGTAGTATTCGTGGAGCTGCCGTTTGTTGGAAAAGCAGAAGCAGGCCGAAATTTTCAGCTGATAGTCGTTAAGGTCTGCCCTGTCTCTGCCCCGGCGGTCTGCCGCAATGAAATGGGGCTCCGTTAAGCTCTGGCCGTCTGCAATTTCAGCAACATAATCCTGAATGCCGTTTTCATAGAGATATTCGGTGGTTTCGAATTTGCCGCCCTTCTCAATTCTCAGCCTGAAGGTGACCCCCGCGTTCACAACCGCCTGCCTGTGGAGCATTTCCTTGAAATACTCCTGGGGAATGTCTATGTCTGTGAAAACCTCAAGGTCCGGCCGCCATCTGATGACTGTGCCGGTTTTCTTCCGGTCTGTGGGTTCAACCGTCAGCTCCTTGCCCTTTTTGCCGCAGACCTTGCCCTTTTTGAAGCTTATTGAATATTTGTTCCCGTCTCTTCTCACGGTCACGTTCATATATTCCGAGGCATACTGGGTTGCGCAGGAGCCCAGGCCGTTGGTCCCCAGAGAGAAACCGTAGTCCCCTCCGGCATCGTTTTTATATTTTCCGCCGGCATAGAGCTCGCAGAAAACCAGCTCCCAGTTCCAGCGTTTCTCCTTTTCGTTCCAGCCCATGGGGCAGCCTCTGCCGAAGTCTTCAACCTCAATGCTTTTGTCCTCATAATATGTCATGATGACAAGATTGCCGTAGCCCTCCCGGGCCTCGTCTATGGAGTTGGAGACAATTTCAAAAGCCGCATGCTCGCAGCCCTCCAGCCCGTCTGAGCCGAAGATAACCGCCGGCCTGAGTCTGACTCTCTCTTCATCCTTTAAAAGCTCAATGCTTTCGTTTCCGTAATCTGCTGTTTTCTTCGCCATAAGTTCCTCTGTTTTATTATTTATTATTTATTATTTATTATTTATTATTTATTCTTTATCACCCTGTATATAAGCTGCGGTCTCTCAACGGGAGCCTCCGAAAGCTCCACCGCTGCCCTGATCTCCTCCTCGGCTCTGAGAGCCTCCTCTTCGCAGCGGGCATGGATTGTGAAGAAGGGAGTGTTTTCCTCAAGGCGGTCTCCTATGCGGGCATGCATAACAAAGCCAACGGAGTAGTCAAGCTCATCTCCCAGCTCCTTTCTTCCCGCTCCCAGATTCTGGGCAGCCAGCCCAAGGGCGGTTGTGTTCATTTTCCCCACATAGGCAGAGCAGCCCGCCTTGATTTCTTTAATAACGGGGGCCTGAGGCAGAAGGGACGTGTCGTCGCAGACGGCGGGATTTCCTCCCTGGGCCTCAATCATCTGCCTGAGCTTTTCAAGCCCCGCTCCGCTCCTGAGAGCATTTTCCATGAGTCTCTCCCCCTCCTCAGGGCTGTCCGCCTTTTCGGCAAGGGCCAGCATGTGGCCGCCCAGAGCAAGAGAAAGGGTGAGAAGGTCTCCCCCTGTTCTGCCGGAGAGTATGTCTATCGCCTCTTTAACCTCAAGGGCATTGCCCACATGGGTTCCAAGAGGCTGGTTCATGTCTGTCACCAGGGCAGAAACCTTCTTTCCCGCAAGCTTCCCAATGTTCACCATTGTCTCTGCAAGGAGAATTGAATCCTCAAGGCTGTTCATAACGGCGCCGCTGCCGCTTTTCACATCAAGAAGAATCCCGTCTGCTCCCCCGGCAAGCTTCTTGCTCATTATTGAGGAGGCGACAAGGGGTATGCTGTCAACCGTGGAGGTAACGTCCCTAAGGGAATAGAGGATCTTGTCTGCCGGGGCAAGATTCTTCGTCTGCCCCATAACGGCAATGCCGATTTCCTTAACCTGGGCAATGAATTCCTCCTCGTCCATTTCAACCCTCATCCCGGGGATTGACTCAAGCTTGTCAATCGTTCCCCCGGTGTGACCCAGGCCTCTGCCGCTGAGCTTTGGAATGGGCACTCCGCAGGCCGCCGCCAAAGGAGCAAGAACAAGGGTAACCGTGTCTCCCACGCCCCCTGTTGAGTGCTTATCCACCTTTATTCCCGGGATGGAGGACATGTCTGCAGCGTCTCCGCTGTCTCTCATGGCAAGGGTCAGGCAGGTTGTTTCACTGTCCTTCATGCCCACAAATCTGATTGCCATGAGCATGGCCGCCGTCTGATAGTCAGGAACGGTTTTTTCCGTCACGCCCTTAACAAAGGCCTCAATTTCCTCCTTCGAAAGCTCTCCTCCCAGCTTTTTCTTTGTTATGAGAGAGAGCATGTCAGGCTTATATTCCGCCATTTTTCAATCCTCCGCATCAGAATCTGAAGTAAATAAAGGGGTTGTAGGAACCCAGCATAAGGGAAATAACGCTCAAAAGGAACACTGCCCCAAGAAAAAGGTCTCCGGCGGCGCTGCCCTTGGGGGAGAGCAGCTTCTCCTTCAGCCTTGCGCCGGCAGCAGCGCTCAGCAGAACCCCTGCGGCAAAGGCAATTATGAAGAGCATGTTGAAATCGGACTGCTGCAGAAGGGTCACCGCATTTATGCTGCCGCTGCCAAGGAAGCCGTAGGCCCCGAACATGGCCTTCGTTGTTTCTGCAATTTCGGCAAGGCTCTCCCTTGAGAATATCACCCAGCCGTAAACAATCAGCAGCAGAGACCAAAGATGCCCCAAAAGGCGGCTCTTTTTCAGGATTTTTCCCATGAACAGCTTTTCAGCAACGAGTATAAGCCCGTAATAAAGGCCCCAGAGAACGAAATTCCAGGAGGCTCCGTGCCAAAGCCCCGTCAGGAACCAGACAGTGAAAAGGTTTAAAAGCCATCTTGGGCGGCTCACCCTGTTTCCCCCCATGGGGATATAAACATAGTCCCGGAAGAAGCTTGAAAGGGATATGTGCCACCTCCGCCAGAAATCCGTTATTGAGGAGGCGCAGTAGGGACTGTTGAAGTTTTCAAGGTAGCTGAAGCCCAGCATCCTGCCAAGGCCAATGGCCATGTCCGAATAACCGGAAAAGTCAAAATATATCTGAAGAGTGAAGGCCAGAACCGAAATCCAGCTTCCCAGAGCCCCTATATTCCGGCTGCCGTAGGCTGCAAGAGCGTCTGCCGTTGCTGCCATTGTGTTTGCAATGAGAGTTTTCTTCCCCAGGCCGATCAGGAAGCGCCTGATTCCCCAAGCTATGTCCTCCTCCCGGGGTTTGCGGCTGTCTATCTGGGGGGCAACTGTCTCATAGCGGACAATGGGCCCTGCTATAAGCTGGGGAAACATTGAGATGTATGCCCCGAAGCTAATGATGCTCCTCTGGGCCTTAACCTCCCCCCTGCAAACATCAACCACATAGGAAAGGGCCTGGAAGGTGTAGAAGGAAATCCCGATGGGCAGGGCAATCTCCGGAACCGCGAGCCCCAGCCCGCTCAGGGAATTGAGTGAGGAAACAAAGAGCCCTGAATATTTGAAAACAATTATCAGCGAAAGATTAACCGCTGCCGCAAGGGCAAGAACCCCCCTTTTCCTCTTCGCCCGCTCCGCAAGAAGCCCGAAGCCATAGTTCGCGCAGATTGAAAACAGCATGAGAAGAACATAAACCGGCTCTCCCCAGGCATAGAAGAAAAGAGAGAAAAGGAGCAGGGCAAGGTTCATCCCTCTTATTCCGAAAAGCTTCCCCGAAAGAAAATAAACCAGGAAGAAAACAGGCAGGAAGGCAAAGAGAAAGGTTAAGCTTGAAAAAACCATCAGCTCTCCTCCCCCCGGCTTATTTCCAGAAAGGCCAGGCTGTCTTTATAACAGTCATATATTGCTCTGTCGCTCATTTCAAGAACCATAACGTCCGTCACTCCCAGATCCACATAATACTGAAGGTCAACATTGGGGGGAGTGTACTGCTGGGTTCCCATGTAGCGGAGATAGGTTTTGTCAAAATGGGAGGCGATTGCCGCCTGCAGGGCGGGAGAATAGGAATCGCAGATGAGCAGGAGGTTTCTCCCTGTGCTGTTTTCCGGATAGCTGATTTCATGGGCTATGGGGAAAAACTGCATGTAGTGATTATAGGTCTGGAAGCGGGGATAATTTCCCGCAAGATAAATTTCAAGGTTTTCAGAGGCGGGAACCTGGCTGCAGCTCTCTATGGAGCGCTCCCTGCTGAATTCATGCTCCGGCAGGTCATAAAGGGTCACGGCGAAGGAATCCGCCAGGGAATAGTTGGAAAGGGCAATTGCATAGGAGCCGTAAAAATCCACATCCTCAAAAACATATTCCCTTCCCTGCCTGGGCTCAATGTCTCCGTAATTTTCATTCAGCATGGAAACGATTTTTTCATAGGCCTCGGCATAGCCGGTGTTGTTCCAGTGTATGTCGGTTGCCCAGAATTTGTCTGCATAGTCCTTGACGGAGTCAATGTCGGTGCAGGCGGCCTTAATGTCTTCATCAAGGAGAGTGAAGAACTCAAGGAACATCTCGCGCTGGGCAACGCTGGGGATCAGCTGCTGGCAGGAGGCAGTGTCGTGGAAGGTGGTGGCGGCGTAAATGTAGAGATTAACCGGGTAGTTTTCGCTTATGGCGTTATATTTTTCAACGTGGTTCAGCATTCTCTCCCGGAGAGACTCCGTTGTGTCCAGTATGATGCGAACATAGAACTCAACGCTCTCCTCCCCCTCGGGGGCGGAAATTATGCGGTAGTAATTATATCTGTCGTCATTTTTCAGATATGAAACCTGAGCCACCCCATCGTAATCGATGATTTCAGCTGCCGGTGACTCGTTGCTCGTTTCTCGTTGCTCGTTGCTCGTTTCTCGTTGCTCAGTCTCCGGCTCTCCGGTTCTCCGGCTCTCCGGCTCACTGTCACCTGTCACCTGTAACCTGTCACCTGTAACCTCCTCAGCTTGCAGCTCTTCTTCGTAACCCCCGTCTCCTTGCAGCTTGGAGCTTGCAGCTTGCAGCTTCTCCCGGGCAATCTCATTCCCCTTTTCAAAGAGGAAGGCCTGCAGGGGTCTGTTCACTGCCTCTTCAGCGGAGTTGACTATTGTTGCCGTTTCAACATAGAAGGGAAAGTAGTTTGTGTATATGTCTTTAAGGTCTCTTTTGAACTCCTCAAAGCCGTTAAGGAGGGAGGCCCCTGGGCTTCCCTCTTCATAAACCTTTTCAAGCTCAATAACATTGCCCACATTGGTGTTTCTCATTATTCCCAGCTCGCAGAGGGCATACTTCTCCAGAGGGCTGGCAAAGGCAAGGGCAAGAACTATGCAGCTTATAATGATCAGGCTTCTGTTTCGCAAGCTTCTTCTCCTTTTTTCTCGGTTTTTTTCTTTCCTTCAGCAAGCAGCAGCGCGGCTGCCAAAAGAACTGCCACTCCTCCGCAGACATACAGGGGAGTGTAGTCAGTGTGGCTGCAGAAAACCGCGAAGCTGAAGCTTTCTCCGGAGGCGTCGAAGGAAATATAGCTCCCCTTCTCCTCGGTTTCCAGCTTTTCAAGGCTGCAGTCTTCATTTATCCTGTAAATCTTCGTTTCAGAGACTTCATAGCCCTCCGGGACCAGGAAGCGGAGCTGCAGCTCTTCTCCCGGGCTCCCCCCGGAAAGCTCCACGGTCCAGCATTCAGCTGCGCCCTCAACAGGCAGCTGCCATTTTTCAAGCTTCAGACTGCATTCGCTGCCGAAGTCTCCGCAGGCAAGGGCAAGGGGCAGGTTCTTCCCCTCTCTCAGCTCCTCTGTTTCAACGGCGGTGACGAAGGGGGAATATTCTGCCTCAACAAATCTGCTGAAGCAAAGACCGCTGCGTTCAAATTCCTGCCAGCTGCCTGAGCAGCCCGCCTTCTGGGGAACCTCCGGAATTTCAGCCTCGGAAATCTCTCCGCCATAGGTGAAATAAACCTCTTTAACGGTTTTTCCCTCGGCTCTGAAGGTCAGCTTAAGCTGTTTCATTTCCTCAGGCAGGCCCTCCAGCCGGGAAAATTCCGAAAATTCCATTGGCTCTGCAATGCCCAGATAGCTTATCCCGTCAAGAGCGCCCCAGCTGCCAACATAGAAGTTGCCGCTGATTTTTTCTTCGTCGATTTCGCTGACATAGCCTGCAATTGCACCGAAGGCTGCAGTTGCCCCCTCCATGTCCACAAGAGAATAATTGCTCTCAAGCTCGGTGCCGTAGCCCGCAATGCCCCCGCAGTACTCCCCTGCCAGAATTTTGCTCATGGCAGAGCAGCTCTTGATTGAGGCATTGCTTCTGCCGGCAATGCCCCCTGCAAGGCTGTCTCCCGCGGAGACAGCTCCGTAGTTTTCGCAGAGATTTATTATGCCCGCGTCCTGATAGCCGCAGATTCCTCCGCAGCATTTCTTTTTTGCATCTGCCGCGCCCTCGTTCACATTTGAAGAGCAGAGGCAGCTGCTCAGGTATTTAACCGTTTCAATGGTCCCTGAGGTGCTCTCTCTGAAGGCATCAAGGAGGGTTCCCTCCATGTCAAACTCAAGCTCAACTGCCATTGACCCGGCAATCCCGCCAACGTTTTCGTCTCCCTCAACGGCGCCTGCATTGCTGCAGCCGTAAACGCAGCCCCTGCTGCCTGAGGTTGCGGTTGAATCGGTCACGTCCTCATAAAACTCGCTTGTCATGTTTCCGGAGAGGGCTGAGGCAAGAAGATTAAGAACTGCCTGTGCGCAGACGTTCACGTTTGCAAAGTCTCCCGCCGCCCCGGCAATGGTTTCGTTAAGATTGGCGTTTATAATCCCCATGTCGGAGCTGATGCTGTTAAGATATTCATGGAGCTGTTCGTCCTCTCCCCATTCAATGGAGGAGGGGTCTCTCTCCCCTGTTTCCGGGTCATAGCCCGTGATGTAATCAAAAACCTCTGAGGCGGTGCCGTTCACGGAATCCATGGCCTGCCTCAGCTCATCTGAGCCTGCCCCCAAGTTTGAAAGGGCATAGGCCGTTGCTCCGCCCAGGGCCGAGATGGCGTCTGCAATGGTTTGTCTGTCGGAAATGATCAGATAGGGCTCCATCTGCCCGCAGATTCCTCCAACATCCTTCCTGCCCAGAATTTCCCCGCTGTTTTCGCAGCGATATATGCTGCCCGACTGCCTTCCGGCAATCCCGCCCACATTATAGCCGTAGTGACTGTAGCCCGCATTGCCCCTGTTGGTGCAATAGGATATGGCGCCCTGGCTGAAGCCCGCAATCCCGCCGCTGTCTGAAACAATGTCTTCGTCCTGAACGCTCACAAGATTGAGAGTTTTAAGGGCGTTGGTTATGTTCAGGCTGTCAACCGAAATTCCGCCCTCGCTTATTTCCGTGTTGATTGAGGCCGTGTTGGTGCAGAGAGTTATTGAGGCATCTGTGGAATTGTAGCCTGCAATTCCTCCCGTGAAGCGCTTGCCCTCCGCAGTGCCGGAGAAGCTACAGCCTGTTATGCTTCCGTTATTGACTCCCGCAATTCCCCCAACATAGTTAAGGCCGGAAACCCTTCCTTTAAAGCTGCAGAAGCTTATTTCGCCGTTATTGACCCCCGCAATTCCCCCAACCTGGCAGCGGCTTCCCTCGGGAGCGATGCTGCCGCTGAGCCTGAGAGAATGGACATAAGCCCCCTCCTCCAGATATCTGAAAAAGCCCTGGTGGGAGCCGTCGGTTGCAAGGGTAAGGTTTGAGATTGTGTGGTTGTTGCCGTTAAATTCCCCGGAAAAGCTGGGAATGGGTGAAAAGGCCTCGGAAAGAGCAATGTCGTTATCCAGCTCAACCGTCAGCCCCAAAGAGAAGGAATCAAGGGCGCAGTCAGCCGCAAGCTCTTTTAAATCCTGCTCTGTTTTAATGTGTATAACTCTCTCCTCCTGCTCCTCCTGGGCAAAGGCGGGAGCCGAGAGGGAGAGGGCAAGGAGAAGGGCAAGAAGGCCTGAGATTATTCTTCTATTCATTCTCTTCCTCCTCTGCGCTGCCCATGGTCACAATTCCGTTAAGCTCTCCCCTGAGGACGCCGTGAATTTCGGCGTCAACAAAGCCGTTTATGCTGCCTCTCACTCTTCCGTCTATCCTGACGCTTCCTGTTTTGCGCTGAAGCTGAACCGGCAGAGCTATTGAGAAGCTGGTTTTTCTGATGATTATGTCTCCAAGCAGGAGCATCTGGGGCAGCACGCACATAACCAGGAAAATCGAAATCAGGGTGCCCTGGCCAAGGAACATTCCAATGGTGGCAATTGTCTTTTCAGAGCAGAGATAGCCTATTATAAAGCCCGCCGAGGCAAGCATGGTTCCCGAGGTTATGATGGTTGGGAAGGCAAAGTTCAGGGTTTCAATCATGGCCTCCTTAAGAGGCATTCTGCCCTTCAGCTCCATATATCTTGAGGAAATGACAATGGCATAATCTATGTTTGCGCCCATCTGAATTGAAGAAACAATAAGATAGGTCATGAAAAACAGCCTGCTGCCCTGAATATACGGAATCGAAAAATTGACCCAGATGGAGCCCTGAATGATTGCAATAAGCAAAATTGGCAGACCCACGGATTTGAACGTGAATATGAGCACGAGAATAACGAAAACAACCGTGAGAATCGAGATGAGAACATTGTCTGTTTCAAAGGAGTCTGAAAGGTCACGGCAGGAGGTGATGTTCCCGGTTATATAAGACTCGCTGTAATACCTGCCCACAATTCCGTGGAGCACTTCAAGATAGCGAAAGCTCTCCTCCCCCTCGCTGGGCAGCTCGGTTTCAACAACCATCCGGCTGTAGCCGTTGTTGAGCAGCTGCAGCCTGGCATCCTTCAGCTGGTCCTCCAGATCTTCAAGGAGCTCCTTTGTGTCTTCATCCAGGGAGATGGAAACCTCCTTCTCCTTTTCGATGAGATAATCAAATATGTCTATAAGGGGGATGGTATAGCTGTCTATCCCGGTTATGGCCCTGGCATAATCGTCGTCATTAACGCTGTAGGCAAAATAAAGGGCCTCGGCCACCTCGTAATCCAGGCCGGTAAGTTCTGAAAACTGCCTGGGGTTCAGGGAATCCGCAACGCAGTAGCCATCCATTGCCTCAATGTTTGCAAGGCCCATGGCGGATTTGGTTTCCTCAAGAGACTCAATCTCCTCCAGCATTTTCTTTTCCTTTGCATAGTCCCCGGAGGGAACCATAACTGCAATCTGAGTTGTTGAGCCGAAGGTCTCCTCAATGCGCTCCTCGGCCAGCTGGGTTTCGTTCTGCTTGTGGGCAAAAACGGAGTCCTCCGAATAGGCATAATCGGTTTTGTGGGAAAAAATGCAGCCGGCAACAAGAACCCCCAGAAAGAGTGCCGGCATGATGAAACGGGTTGCGTAATCCGCCCTGCCCAAAAAGTCTATTTTCGGAACGAAATTTTTGTGGGGCGTTTTGTCTATCCAGTCTGAGAAAACAACCAGCAGACCCGGCATCAGGAAGAACACCGAGACCATGCTGAGGAAAATGGCCTTTATAAGCACAATTCCCATGTCCGGCCCCAGCTTGAACTGCATGAGGCACATGGCAGCAAGGCCTGCAATGGTGGTGAGAGAGGAGGCGGAAATCTCCGTCAGGGCCCTTGTCAGAGCTGCAACGGCTGCATCCCTCTTGTTCTTCGTCTCCCTCTGCTCCTGGAAATGGTGGAGCATTATTATTGCATAGTCAATTGCAAGGGCAAGCTGAAGGACAATGGCAATGGAGTTGGTAACGAAGGAAATCGTCCCCATTAAGAAGTTGGTTCCCATGTTAAGAACGGCGGCGGCGCCGAAGGTCAGCAGGAGAACGGGGATTTCTGCATAGGTTTTTGAGGTCAGCAGCAGCACGGAAACAACAATGAAAACCGCAATAATGTCAACAATGAGCATCTCGCTGTTCACAATGTCCTTAAGGGGGTTGCCTATTTCGCTGCTGACATAGATATCGTGGGGAGCAAGCTTCTCCTTGATTTCCTCAAGGGTCTCCTTGCAGCTCTCGTCTTCCTCAAAGCCGTCAAAGGTGACGGTGAAAAGGGCTGAGGCGTCTGCATAATGGGCAGAGCTGTCGTCAAAGGAAACGGATTTCACTCCCTCCGTCTCCTCAATTTCCTCAAGCAGCTCCTCTGCCGTTTCATAGGAAACATTCTCAACCATTATTTTTGCGCTTGCAAAGGTTGAGAAGCAGTCCTCCATAACGGTGAGCCCCCGGCGGGTCTCCGTGTCCTGGGGGAGATAGGCGGTAATGTCGTTGCAGACGGAAACCCAGCTTCTGGAAAAAGCGCAGAAAATCGAAAGGGCAATAAACAGGAAGAACATAATGTTCCTCTTGTCAACAATAAAGGCGGCTATGCCTGATATTATTGAATTTTGATTTCTGTTTTCTTCCATAATTTATTATTATACTCCATTGGCAAAAAACCGTCAATTTTAAATTGCTTAATCCTTGGAATCGGTATATAATCTTAACAGTTTATTAAATTTGGAGATGCACATGAAAGCAATTGAAGAAAGACTCAAAGCCCTGCGCTCAGCCATGAAGGAGGAAGGCTGCAGCGCATACATAATCCCCTCAAGCGATCCTCACTCCGGGGAATATGCCCCTGCTCACTTCACCTCCTGGGAATATTTCACAGGCTTTTCCTGCGAAAATGCCACCTTCATCATAACTGCCGACAGGGCAGCCCTCTGGATTGACGGCCGCTTTTTCGGCGCAGCGGACGCTGCCCTTGAGGGCACGGGCATAGCAAGCATGCACATGAAGGAAAAGGGAGTTCCCGAGCCGGAGGACTGGCTTTTTGAAGCCCTTGAAGCCGGCTCCGTTCTGGGCTACACGGCGGAGAACATGCCCCTTGAAAAGCTGCGCAAGCTGGAGAAAAGGCTCTCCGGAAAGGTTTCCCTGAAGCCCTGCTCCTGCGATTCCTCCGCCTGGGGGGAGGACAGGCCCCCTCTCCCTTCGAGCGAGGTCTGGCTTCTTGAAGAGGAATTTTCAGGGGCGGGCATTTCGGAAAAGCTCTCTCTTTTCAGAGAAAAGCTGGAGGAAGCGGACGCTGCGGTTATAAACGAGCTCGATTCCATCGCCTGGCTTTTCAATCTCCGGGCTGCAGACATTAACTGCACTCCCTATGCCCTTGCCTTCTCCTATGTTTCAAAGACCGAGGCAGTCCTTTTCATTGATTTCTCAAGAATTCCCGCCTCAGAGCGCAGCTGCCTTGAAAAAAACGGCGTGGCGCTTGAGAGCTATTCTGCCCTCCCCGCCTTCCTTGCGGGCATTGGGGAAAAGGCAAAAATACTCATAGACCCGGAAACCATCAACGCCTCCCTTTTCAATGCCCTTAAAGGCAGCGACAAGCTTGAGATTGTTGAAAAAACCAATCCCGTTTCGCTTCTTAAGGCGGTTAAAAACGAAACAGAAATTGCCTGCACGAAAAAGGCCCATTTAAACGACGGCGCCGCCGTTGTCCGCTTCATGCTTGAGCTTGAGCAGCGCCTTGCAGCGGGAGAAGCTCTCCGTGAAACCGACATCGGAAAAATTCTTCTCAGATACCGCTCTGCAGACCCGCTTTTCCTTGAGGAAAGCTTTCCCACCATTGCGGCCTACGGGGCAAACGCCGCCATGATGCACTATGCCCCTGTCGAAGGAAGAGACGCCCTCATCGAGCGAAAGGGCTTCCTCCTTGTTGACTGCGGCGGAACCTATCGCAACGGCACAACAGACATAACCAGAACCATTCCCTGCGGCCCTGTAACGGAGCTTGAGAAAAAGATGTATACTCTCACTCTGAAAAGCCACATAGACATGGCCTCCGCCCTCTGGAAGGAGGGCATGAAGGGGGGTCAGCTTGATATGCTGGCCCGTCAGCCCTTCTGGAAAATGATGCTGGACTATCGCTGCGGAACAGGCCACGGAGTTGCCCATGTGGGCTCTGTCCACGAGGGGCCCCAGAATCTCAGAGTGCAGGACGAAACCGTTTTTCTCCCCGGCATGGTAATAACCGATGAGCCCGGCTATTATGAAGAGGGCCTCATGGGAATAAGAATTGAAAACGAGCTCCTCTGCGTTGAGGCGGGAGAGAGCGAATACGGAAAATTCCTGAAATTCGAGCCCCTCACCTTCGTGCCCATAGAGCTTTCCTGCGTTCTGAAGGAGGAGCTCACCGAAGAGGAGGTTTCCTGGCTCAACTGCTATCACCGCCTTGTTTATGCAAAGCTCAGTCCCCTTCTCGAGGAAGCTGAGAGAAAATGGCTTGAAAGAGCCTGCCGTCCTCTCTGAACTGACGGAACCTACAAAAATAACCCCCAATAATTATAAATTTTGACTATTTACAGAATTGCTCAAAAATGTTATCATAGAGCATGTCAGATTGTAAAAAATAATTTTTCAGGAGGAATATAATGAAAAAATTATGCAAGACCCTGGCAATCCTTCTGGCTGTCCTCAGCGGTGTGGGCGCAGTGCTCTACCTCTTCAAGGACAAACTGAAGGACACATTCTTCAACAGTCAGTATGAAGACGAGCTCTTCAAGCTTCTGGACATTGGCCGTCTCGCATGGGACCTGGTCAGATGGCCGGTTGACTATGTCAGAGCTCTTCTCCCCTGATCAGAGCGGAAAACAGAAAGAAAGGTGTTAAAACATGAACAAAGCTTATGAACCTTTATTTACTCCGTTCAAAATCGGAGACGTTGAAATCCCCAACCGCATAGTTCAGTGCTCCATGGGCGGAACCTCCCTCTTCGGATGGCTGGAGCCCTCCCACTTTGACCTGGAAGCAGCAGACTTCCTTCTCAAGAGAGCAAAAGACGGTGTTGGCCTTGTCCTCCCCGGCATGCAGGTTATCCGCGACACAATGGGAAGAAAATGGCTCGACAGCAACAAGCAGATGTACCGCGTCCTCAAGCCCTATATGGACGAATACCACAAGACCGGCGGTAAGCTCTTCATTCAGCTGGCAGGCGGCTTCGGTCGTTCCATGGCCGTTACAGACTGGATGACCGCTCTTGCCAAGAACGACGTTCTCAACAAGATTGCCAGCCCCTTCATCGATGTTCAGTATGCCTGCGCATCCGCTTCCGCAACTCCCAACCGCTGGGCAGACTTTGACTCCCGTCCCTTCACCGTTGAAGAGATTCAGGAAATGGTCTACCACTTCGGTCTCACTGCAAAGAAGCTCCGCGAAGCCGGCCTCGACGGCGTTGAAATCCACGCTGTCCACGAGGGCTACAACCTCGACCAGTTTGCAATTGCAAACATGAACTTCCGTAACGACCAGTACGGTGGCTCCCTTGAGAACCGTCTCCGCTTCGCAACAGAAATCGTTCAGAGCATCCACGAGCATGCCGGCGACGACTTCCCCGTATCCCTCCGTTACTCCGTCGTCTCCAAGACAAAGGGCTGGAGACAGGGCGCAATGCCGGGAGAAGACTTTGTTGAATTCGGCCGTGACATGGCTGAGTCCGAGAAGGTCGTTAAGATCCTTGAGGATGCAGGCTACGCCTTCCTCAACTGCGACAACGGAACCTACGACGCATGGTATTGGGCACATCCGCCTCAGTACATGCCCGACAACTGCAACCTTGCAGATGTCGAACACATCAAGAATTTCTGCAACATTCCTGTTGCCTGCGCAGGCCGTATGGAGCCTGTTGACGCTGCCCGCGAAATCGCTGCCGGCCGTCTCGATGCAATGGCAATTGCCCGCCAGAACCTGGTTGATGAAAACTGGATCACCAAGATCAAGGCCGGCAAGGAAGACGATATCCGTCCCTGCATCCGCTGCCACAACGGCTGCTTCAACTTTGCAAAGTTCGAAGGCACCGAAAACATCCAGGCCCTGGGCGACTCTCTGCACCTCGGCCGCTGCGCTCTCAACCCGCCCACCATGCAGCACAAGCGCTACAAAATCGTCCCCACAAAGAACCCGAAGAAGGTTGCTATTGTCGGTGGCGGCGTAGGCGGTATGGAATGCGCTCTCGTTCTCAAGAAGAGGGGCCACAACCCTGTTCTCTTCGAGAAAGACAGTGTCCTCGGCGGTCTGTTCCTCACAGCCTCCGCAATGACCTTCAAAGAGCACGACAAGCAGCTCCTCAAGTGGTACGAGAAGCAGCTTAAGGACTACGACATCGATGTTCGTCTCAACACCGAGATCAAAGACCTTGAAGCCCTCAAGAAGGACTACGACGAGATCATCGTCTGCACCGGCTCCACTCCCAGAAAGATGGACAAGATCCCCGGCTTCGACAAGACCGTTAACTTCACCGAGCTCCTTCGCTACAAGAAGGATGTCGGAGACAAGGTTGTCTTCCTGGGCGGCGGTCAGTCCTCCTGCGAAGCAGCTTACGACATGGTCCTTGCCGGCAAGACTCCTGTCATCGTTGAATACGGTGTAGACCTTGTTGCAGCTCAGGCAACCTGCCTTGCAAACACCTCCTTCCTGAGAGATGCCATGAAGTATCACAACGTTCCTGTATACCTCCACAGCACCATCACCGAAATCGGCGACGGGTACTGCATCATCAAGACTCCTGACGGAGAGTTCAAGCAGGAATGCACCGCTGTTATCAACGGCGTAGGCTTCATCCCCACTCCTCTGGGCGAGAAGGCTCCTCATGTTCACAGAGTCGGTGACTGCGTTGCAATCGGCAACCTGCGCACCGTCATCTGGAGAGCATGGGACATTTGCATGAGAATATAGTAGTTCCCATCTCAATAAAAACAGCAGCCTCCCGGCTGCTGTTTTTATTATTTATTATTTATTCTTTATTCTTTATTCTTTTAGCAGCGAGGGGTTAGCAGCGAGCAGTGAGAGAAGGAATTTTTGCTTCGCAAAAACTATTTAAATAGCCTCCCCTGCAAGGGGTAGCGAACTGCCAAAGCCTCCCTTGCATGGGGTGGGGTACCGTTGGGGGTGTTGGGGTTTAAGCGGTGCATTCGTGGTTCGTGGTTCGGAGTCAGGAACCACCCACCCCGCACTACGAACTTCATCTTTCGTCCTCTACTACAGACTCCCAACCTCCAACCTCCAATTCTCTGCCCTCTGCCCTCTGCCATCTGCCTTCTGCCCTCTAACACGCTTGCAGCTTATTTCCCTTGACATGTTGTACTTTTAATTGTACAATATATATCACATTAACTGCATTTGTAGAGGTGCCATATGATTGCTGCAAATTATTCAGCCGTAAGGGAAAATTTAAAATCCTATTGTGACAGTGTATCAGACTTTCATGAAACAGTGATCATAACAAGAAAAGACGATAAGAATGTTGTCATGATCAGCCTGAATGAATGGAATTCTCTCACAAAAGCCGCAAGAAATGCGGAATATCTATCTTCTTTAGACAGGTCCTTTGAACAGCTCCGTTCCGGCAGAGCTGCGGCTCATGACCTGATTGAGGAAAACTAATGTGAACAAGCTTTGGTCCGACAAAGCCTGGGATGACTATCTCTATTGGCAGCTTCAAGACAAGAAAACTCTAAAGAGAATTAACGATCTCATAAAAGATATCGAAAGAAACGGAGCTTCCTCAGGAATAGGAAAGCCCGAGCACCTGCGTTATAGAGAGGGCTGGAGTCGCCGCATAGATGAAATGAACCGCCTTGTTTACGACATAGACTCCGAAGGAAATCTTCTCATTGCTGCCTGCAAAGGCCATTATGAATATTAAGAAAAATCAGGGACGGTACTGCTGTAACCGTCCCTTTATCGATATTGGTTTCGTTGCTCGCTGTTTCGTTGCTCGTTGCTCGAAGTCGGTTTTTACCGTTTAAACCTCATCCACCGCAAGCAGTCCCCCTTCCCCGACCCGAGGAAGGCTTATCAAAACAGTTTTTGCGGAGCAAAAATTCCGCATTTATTATTTATTATTTATTCTATATTCTTTATTCTTTTAGCAGCGAAGCTGCGCTTCGCCCTCACTGCTAACCCCTCGCCGCTCGCCCCTCGTTCCGTCTCCTTGCAGCTTGTAGCTTGTAGCTTGAAGCTCGTTTTCTCCATCCGGCATCAGGCTTCCGCCATCCGGCTCAATAACTTCATTGTCCATTGTCAACTGTCCATTTCTTCTTAAAAAAAGCTGGGTGTTGGATACTCCTTCCGGGTATCCACCCCAGCTTTTTGCATAGAACCTATTGTTTTTGGCTTTCCCCTCAGGGAGAGGGCTTTCGCCCTCCCCTTTGGGGATTGTTTTGAATCACATCAGGCTGCGAGCATTTTCCAGCTGTCGTTAAGGCACTGAAGATAATAGTCATAGGCCTTTGTGTAATTCAGAACAGTTACAATGTTATCTGCGCTGAGACCGAGTTCGTTCAGAGTCTCTTCTGTCACGATTGCTATATTGGAATCGTCGTCAATGTCAAGACCATTGACCTCGAACACCGCATAGCCGTTACGGATGAAGCCCTTGAGAACCTCGACCTTGCCGTCTCTGCTGTAGATTCCGTAGACAACTTCTCTGTCTTCCGTATCCTCGGCCCGGAGCATCAGGATTGCATAACCGTTGTACAGCTTTCCGCTCGGGAGTTCAATCCGTACATTATATCCTGTCAGGAATCCGTCTGCATTCATGGCCTTTGTGAGGAGCTCGGTTTCGGAGCCGTTCTCTGCAGGTTTGAGAGCAGAAACAATGAGTTTGGAACCAATCGGGAAGTAACCCAGGGCACCGGCCTCTGCATTGACCTCTGCGGTCATGATGAAGTTCATGCCTGCATCAAGAACAGATACATTGGTCAAACCGTAAACGGTTCTCACAGTGAACTTGCCGGGTACCTTGAAGCCTTCAAAGGGAGTTCCAACGTTGCCAAGAGCATAAATCTCAACAGGTACGCCGTTCAGCACATTGCTTGAACCGGGAACCAGGTTGCCGGCAGCGGTGATGGAAATGCCGTTGGGTCCGCTGACGGAGACATGGGAATTGGGATTGATGCTGTGGAGATTTGCGCTGCTGCCGGATACGTTGAGATTGTCCGCATTGACTGTGATAGCGCCATTCTTCTTGGTGATATCAACGGGAGTCGTAATCTTCGTGTTCTCTGCGTATACGGCTGTGGCTTCGGAGCTGTCATTGGCTTTTCCGACTTCGCCGTTGGCCTTGAGATTGAGAGTTTCCGCTGCGAGAACAGCATCCTTGCTCTGGCTCACGCCGCCGTTGAAGGTCAGATTTGCGGTGCCGTTAACGGTCAGGCTGCCGAGTTCAGTGTTGCCGCTGTTGGAATTGTTGACATTCATGTTGTCAGCCGTTCCGCTCAGTCCGGTTGCATTGATATTCAGCGCCTTTCCGCTGCCGACATTGTGGGTTCCGTCGCTCTCTGCGCCGCTGATGGCGTTAAGCGCAACGTCCGTGCCGCTGATCATGGTTCCGTTGCCTTCGGCAACATTCTTGATTTCACCAATGGTGGTGAGAGATACGCTGTTTGTACCGAGCGCTTCAGCAACCTTCAGATCCTTCGTGGAGCTGAGACCAATCTGTCCGCCGTCTGCGACAGCTTCATTTGTGCCGGCCTTCAGATCGATGGTTCCGCCAACTTCAATACCCAGCGGGTTATTCGCTTCGCCGAAGTCTCCGCCTGCGTTGATAAGGGCATTGCCGTTAACCTTCAGGTTGGAGTTCTCAGCGGTGTTGCGGTTAGCGCGGTCTGTGGTGTTGAGATTGGGAGCGGCTTCTGCGCGGGTATCGCTCTGTTTTTCACTCAGTCCGGGCGTCTTGGTGTTCTGCTCGTCCTTGGCATCGTTAACAGCCTTCTGAGTTTCCGCAGCCTTGTCTTTCAGGGCTTTGATGGCTGCTTCGTTCTTTGTCTGAGCAGCTTCAACGTCCTCAAGGGCTGTGCGGGCCTCAGAATAAGCATAGAGTGTGTCGTAGACACCTTCCAGCAGTTCGAGAACTTCCTTCTCGGTAACCTTGGAGTCTTCCTTGAAGCGTTCTTTCAGCTGCTCTGCATAAACACCGAGCTCATCCTTACTGATTGTTGTGGGTTCATAACCGGAGCCAATGCTGTTCTTGAGATTCTGGAGGTCAGTAATAGCGCTGTCATCCAAAAGATCTGCATTACGCTGCGCATCGACTACATCGATAAGAGCCTGGATTGCGGCCTTTGCCTTAGCTGCGGCCTGGTTAAGCGCATTGGTCTTTGCCGTATTTTCTTCGGCAAGGGCTGCTTTTTCTTTCTCTGCTGCGCTGAGATCTGCAAGCCGCTTATCCTCCGCTGCAATCGCTTCGTTGGTCTTATCGGTTGCATCGACGATTCCTGACTTGGTCTCTTTCACTTCAGTGGCATTGTTGCGGACTGTCTGCTGTTTCGCAAGTTCTGCTTCTGCGTTGGTAACAGCGGTATTCGCATTGATCAGACGGAGATATGCGTCTCTGATCTTTTCACTGCCCTGAGCATCGCTGTAGAGATTCTGGAGTTTTTCGGGATCGAGTTCTCCTTCGCCTTCGTCGAGTCTGTAGGCTTTGGTAACCTTCTTCCACTCTTCTTCGGCTTCGGATTTCTCTTTCTTGGCTTCTTCAAGCTTCTGCTCTGCCTTGATCAGTTCCTGCTCTTCCTTATAGGCTTCGCTCATGGAATTGACAAGATCTTTGCCTGCGTGGAGAGATGTCTCGGCCTGTTCCGTGTGCGTCTTGTCTGACGCGTCGGAGAGGAGTTCAACAGCTTCCAGCTGAGCCAGAGCCTGTTTCTGCTGTTTTGCAACCGCTGCAAGCTTGTCGCTCTCGGAAGAATCGCTGCTCAGTCCGTTCTGGCGGGCATAGGCTTCATCTCCGTTGGTGAGATAATTGTTGCCCAGCTCGACCATGGCCTGAATCTGCTTTGCTTCTTCAAGAACTGCCTTTGCCGCAGTTGTGTCTTCGCCTGCATCAGTCAGTTTCTTGACCAGTGCCGTTGCGGACTCCACATAGCGGGCCGCTTCAGCGGTGTTCCGGTCGATCTCTGCCTGATTTGCAGCATCGGCTGCCTTCTGCTGCGCTGCCTGATCCTCCGGATGCTCCTTGGCGTAGTTTGCGGCGTCTTCCTTTGCGATTTCGGATTTCTGAGCCGCTGCTTCTGCATCGTTCAGAGCATCCTGCGCTTCAACCAGTGCCTTCTGAGCTTCCAGTTTCTTCGCTGCTTCAGCCTTTACTGCTTCCGCGGCTGCGACCTTTTCGTCAACATACTTCAGCAGTTCACCGAGTTCGCCCTCAAGAGCGGTCTTGTCACTTTCTGCAGTGGCAAGGGTCTTATTGGCCTCATTGACTGCGGCAGCAGCTTCGTCAACAGCCTTCTGGGCCGCTTCCTTCTGCTCCTCTGTTGCAGCAGGATCATCCAAAATCTTACCTAAGGCTTCATTTGCCTTCTCCAGCTTCGTCTGAGCGTCAGCGAGCTCGGCCTTTGCGTCATCGATACGCTGCTGCGCAGCCTCGAGTTCCCGCTTGCTGTAATCATCCGTGCCGTCCCAGTAGGTCTGGGCATTGCTGAGTTCAGTCTCGGCTTTTGCAAGTTCATTTGCCTTGGTGTTGGCAGCATTCACAGCTTCCTGATAGGCTTCCTGTGCCTTTTCAAGGGCTTCTTCGCGGGTTACCAGTTCCTTCAGCATAGCTTCATCGGCGGTTTTGTCCTTGACAGCCTGTTTGTAGGTTTCCTGATACTCCTTGAAGCTCTCTTCAGCAGTCTTTACATCTGCAAGCTTGTCTGCAGCTGCCTGCTTGCTGGCTTCGAGAGCCTGACTGGCCTCTTCAACAGCCTTGGTTGCAGCCTTGACATTTTCCTCTGCTGAAATGTTGTCAACGCTTGCCTTCAGAGCTTTGGCCTTGTCAAGGTCGTTTTCGGCCTTGTTGTAGGCTTCCTGCTTCTCCAGCAGTTCGTTAATAAGATCGGTATACTTTGTGTCATCCGTGCCGTTATTGCGGTTGAGGACGTCGCCGGTGTTGTTCAGAACGAGCTCACCGTCCGCAACGCACTCGTTGAGAGCGATGTTGTTGGGTTTGCCGTCTTCACGCTTGCCGTCGATGTAGGTGTTCTTTCCCTGGAAGGAAACAATACCGACAAGCTCGTCCGCCACAGTATTGGCAATGATGAAGTGCTCGTCCGCAGTGCCGATGTCGCCGCGGGTCTTGATGGTCACGTTGCCCTGAGACTTGGTGTATCCGGTGAGAACCTTGGTTTCCTTGTTCATGTCAACGAGAGTGATGCTGCCTTTTCCTTCTATGGTTTCGATGGTGTCAATCTCATAGTGGGAAGTGGGGCAGTAGCCGTTGAGCTTCAGGTCGCCCTTGCTCTTGAGATACATGCTGCCTTCGCCGACCGTCAGGTTAAGTGTTCCGCCAACCTGAACTGTCATACGATTGTCAGAGGTGCTCACGTAACCGGGGATATTCACAGTTGCATCTTTGCCGGCCTCAATGCTGCCGCCATTGATGCTGCCCTTGTACTCGTTCAGCCAAAGCTCGCCATCCTCTGCGGCAATGTTGAGTTTGCCTGCGGATTCAACGTCATTGGTGCGGATCCAGTCGTGACGTACTGCAACCTCAAGGCCCCAGGTACGGATCACATTTCCGGACTCGTCAGTGAACGTGTACTCCTTCAGCTGAATTTCGGGTTTGCCGTAGCTCTCGCTTGCATCTGCGGTCTTCTCCACCTTCTGGCCGTTCAGGGCAGCAACCAGGCTGTCGGAACCTGCAAGGAGGATTTCGGTAAGACGCTGTGCATCAAGAACATACTTTCCTTCGAGGGCAGTTGCGAGCTGGTCTTTAATGTAGTTCGAACGGAGCAGACCAAAGGACTCGGAATAGTTCTTCATGAGCTGGTCGTAGATATCCGTCTTATACACGTCATAACGCCAGTAGGCATTGTCCGCATCGAAGGGCTTCATATCAACTGTGTAGTTTGCTACCTTTGTAGCTGTGGTTGCGTGGGATTCTGTGAGAATGACATTGTCCTTGGTTCCGAGATTCTTCTTGGCAATAAGAGTAATGTCGTTGCCGTAAACATGTACGTTCTCGAAGTTCTTGACCAGGCTGCTCTGGAATTCTTCCTTGGTGCCTGCAAACCAGTTGCGGGTCATTGCGGAATCCCAGGAGGGAGCGTCAATCGCTGTCTCATTGCCATTGACATCAGACTTATACCACTGATTATCGGTTCTGTCATAGCGGTAGTAATAGTCTTTTCCGTCGTTGCGGTAGATCCACTCATACACATTCGTTTCGTCGTCGCTCTTAATATTTTCAAGATTAACGCCGTAGATGCTGCCGCCCTTGTTAATGACGGATACATCGCCGTTTTCGGAACGGATGTTGGAAATTGTGATGTCGCTGGTGTGTCCGGTGTAATCAACAGTGATCTTGCCTTCTTCAGCCCGCTTCTGCACGCTGTCATACAGTGTGGTGCCTGCCTTAGCCGGGTCAACCGTGATGCTGATGTCACCGGTGTTGTAGAGATTGGCTTCGCCGTAGATCTCTCCGATTGTCACGGAGAAGGAGCGGCTCTGCTGATCGTAATGGGTATTTGCAAGGGTGTAGACTTCGGTGTAGAGCTGGGTGTAAGTCTTAACTGCAGTGTTGTATGCAGCAAGAGCTCTGTCCATGCGCTCCTTAGCCTCTGTCTGTGCTTCGCCGTAGGAGGCAGCAGTCAGGTCTTGGTAAGCCTTTCTTGCATTCTCCAGTTCTGCCTTTGCATCGGACAGTGCGCCAACCGCAGTATCCCACTTGCCGCCGTCCTTGAGGATCTCTTCGAGTTCCTTGGCAATCTCAGCGGTGGTCTTTTCGGTCTGGTAGCTGTCGTTGACTTCTGCCAGACGCTGTGTCAGTGCCCGGTCGCTGTCATTGAGGCTTTCCAGAGCCGCGAGGGCGGCGTCATTGGCTGCCTTTGCTTCGGCATATCCCTTGGCGAGGTTTGCGAGGGTATTAACGCTGGTACCGGATGCCACATTGGGTCTGTAATCCGTGTAGGTCTTGGAAAGCTCTGTGAATTCCTCATTGAGTTCCTTCTTCAGCTCTGCCATTGCCGTTGCCTTGGTCTGCTCATCCCCGTCTTTGACAGCTTCAACATACTTGTTGACGCTTTCAATGACATTGGAGTAAACAGCCGCATAAGCTTCGTCAGTGGGAAGCTTCTTGGTGCCCTCAGGATCCTTCACAGACTCGCTGAGTTTGATGCCGTTGGAAATGGTCTGGTGGATGCTGTCAAGAAGATTGGTCTGCTCCGCATATGCTGCGTCGTAGGTCTTCTGGGCAGTTTCACGGGCTGCATCGTTTGCGTCCTTTGCCGCCTGTGCCTTCTCCGGATTCTTTCCGGATTCCTGTGTGGCTTCAAGATAAAGGTTCATCAGCTCTGCTTCATAGGTGGAGCTGGTCTTGAAGAGGTAGTTCACAAGGTTGGTGAGAGAACTGTCATAGGTGACAAGTCCGCTGTCCAGCATTGCAACGAGGACCTTTTTGGCTTCCGCGGTGGAAACTCCATCCTCATTTTCAAGATCCTTAATGAACTGATCCTTCAGGAATTTAACCGCCTCGGCATCGGTCATGGGTTCAAGCTTTTCCTCCTGCCTTCTCTGAACCTCTGCCTGATACTCGGTATTCAGGCGTGTGGAGAATTCTGCGGAAACAGAGGACAGCTTGGTAATTGCGTTCTGTACATCCGAAACTGTGAGGTCCCCGTCCTTCTTGTCAATCAGGGTACGGAGCGCTGTCTCAAGATCAACATACTTGTAGTAGGAGTTCTTGGAGTTGTTTACCTTCTCGTCATCGGCATGGGTCATGATCCACTCTGCGAGCTTGCTGTTGTCCTCCAGATCCATGAGGCTCCGGAAGTAAGTGACATCACTGTAGCTCAGGTAATCAACCGCTGTGCCGGTGGTAAGCTCGGTGTACTGGTCAAAGCCGATGTTCAACTTCTCCACGGCATAGCCGGAGGTGACCCAGTATTTGTAGAGTTCCCAGTCAAGGACACTCTGTGCCTGCGCGTCAATGTAGAAGTTGGTGACGACTTCAATGTTGGGGATAACATCAGAGGGAACATCAATGTAGATCCAACGGTCACTGCGCCCGATATTCATTCCCGCTCTGAGAGTCAGAGTGGATTCGAGATCGATGGGGTTGCCGTCCTTATCCAGGATGGTTGCAGTTGTCTTTGTGCCGTCGTAACGCTCTCCTTCATAGGCCCGGTCTTCAAGGTGGATCACTGCGTGATTGTCCTTGCCGTCAACCTTGTCATGGAGAACATCGATGTTTTCTGCTGCTGCGACGGTAACATTACTGTGGGCGTCGATCCTGTCGAAATACACGTTCTTTTCAGTGGATTCGAGGCTCACGATACCCTTATTCAGATTAACCTTGCTGAGAACAATGTCTCCGGCGACCTGAATTATAACCGAGGAATTTTCCACGGGCAGGATTCTGTTGTCCGCCTGATAGATTTCAAGGTTCTTCCCGTCATCAGCGGTAATGAGAGACTTGCCGTCGCTGCCGTAGGCATAGCTGCCGTAGAAGCCGCCGTTGGTGCTGTTGAGCTTCACGACTGCGCCGTCCTTAGCAGTGAGGGGCTCGTTCATACCCTCTGTGCCGGTAGCTGTGGCCTGGCTGAGAATGATGTCGCCGCAGATCGTGGCGGTGAGGGCAGAGCCTTCTCCTTCCACGCTGATGGTGTCGACCTTCAGCATTCCCTGATGAACGACCTTGTCGCCATCGGTCCAGGAATAAGTGGTAATGTCAACATTCGCTTTTGAAAGAACTGCGAGCCTGTCAATGATGATGTCATTGACGGAATCCAGCTGGAGAGCCGAAGACTTTTTGCCTGTGGTGCCGGTTTTCTGGCCGACGGTGGTGGTTCCCTTCAGTTCAATGTTCTTGCCGTCTGTAACCGCGCTGAAGGTGACATCTGCGCCCTCTTCAACTGTGAGGTCGGTTAAGATAATGTTGCCGTCTTCAAAGATCAGAGTGTATTTGCATCCGTCTTTGAATGTTGCATTCTCCAGAACAAAGTCCTTGCCGCTCTGGCTGGTTTTCTGATACTGGACATCTGTGAAGACATTCTTGATTGAGTCATCCTTGATATTCAGCATGAGAACTTCGCCCTTGTTCTCTTTGTTCGGATTCATGCCGACAGGATTAGCTTCAGTGCCGATGGTGGCTGAACTGTTCTCGTCAGCAGGATCCTGGTAATACTGGTAGATATTGCGCTTGCTGGTCAGGTTATAGGTTTCTTCGCTGTCTTTCATCTGTTTGAGCGTGATCTTGCCTTCTCTGAAGCGGAGGTAGATCTCTGCCTCGCAGAGAGCTGCGCCTTCTGCCAGGCCGCTGCCGCTCTCAACAGTGCCGACCGCATAGGAACCTGCACCGTCATCAACGTAGCGCGCGTACATTGTCTTCGAGATTGTAAACAGAGCCTTGGAATCAACGATTGCGCTTGTGATGCCGTTTTCATCCGCTTTGTTGGCCATCTGGATCACATACAAGCCCTTCTGATTCTCATCATAGGTCGTGTAGATGACACTGTACGCATTGTCATAGGCTTTTGAAGGATCTTCGTCTTCCTTCGTGTAAGTGGTAACCTTGAATTTCAGCACGAGTTTGCCGTCGTATCTCACTTCAACCTCGCCTGCGGCATTGGTGGAAGCTGTGGCTGCGTTCCAGACGCCGTCGCCAACGTAGTAGTAATACTTTCCGTCTGCGGTTCTGGCAACCTTGTTGGTCAGCATCTCATATTGCAGCTCTCTGTTGTTCAGAGTCACTGTAACAGCGGTGCTTTCCTCATCCTTGCCGTCGAAGGTAATGGTGGAGCCGTCAACAAATCTATACTGGAAATAGTTAATTGCGGGGTCGCTTGTTACGAGAGTGTAGCTTCCGGTCTTCTTGTCAGCCACTGTCTTAACTGCAAATTTTCCGTCTGTGGTCAGGGAAGTGTTCTCGGTGATAGCGTAGGAATTGTTCCGTGCTTTCAGCTGGATGGAGAACGGCTTGTAGGCAGCAGCGCCGTCTGCATCGGTTGCGGAGGTCCTGCAAATATCCACGGTGGCGCCGGTAATATTATAGGGCTCTTCCTCGTTTCTGATCACATTGACATCGTAGAGCTCGTCTACTCCGTCATTTGCATTGTAATAGCGGTAGTAATAAGCTGAGCCGGTATTGTAGCGGTAGTAGTACTGAGTCCTGGTCACTCCCCATTCCTCATATGTTCTGGAAACGGAGATATACGAAGCCTCTTCGTCGCTTACTGTAAAGCTCTCCTGGGCGACCTTTGTGCCGCTGCTGCTGACACTGGGATAGTACTTATTCTCGACTTCCTCTTCTGTCCGCTCACGGAGGGGGTTGTCTATTCCCCTGCTTGTCTTAGTGAACACACCAAGGAACTCGGTATTGTCATAGAGTGCAATGAAAACATCATTATTACCATTGACATTTCCGGTTTTTGTTGTGCTTTCGCCGGTTTCGGAATCCGTAACGGTTACTTCACCGAGATCGTTGTTCAGGTAATAGAACTTCACTTTTGACTTGAGAGCTGTGTCGGTGTTGTAATCGCCGAAGGCTCCCTTCTCAAGTGCGGCCCGGACATAGTCGGATCCAAAGAGGGTATTGAGAGTATCGGTGTCTGTAACCTCCAGCAACTCATAGTTGCGATTCTCGTCGCCGAGAACAGTAACTGCAGTCCACTTGCCGTCAACATAACGCTCAAGATCGACTATTGTTGCTTCCCTCACGACGTCGGAAATAAACTGGCCGTTTACATAGTCGATGTAGATGGTGTAGGTTCCGGAGTAACCGGCCTCCACGACTACCTTTCCTTCGGAGGTGATGTAAACATAGTGGATATTTCCGTCATTGTCTGTTTCGGAGGCAAGGATGAAGTTTCCGGAGGAGTTCTTTTCTGCCATCGTCTCGGTGTCGAGTCTGATGAACCTGCCGGTCTCTGCGTCGAGATAGATATTGGTTCCGTCAGGAAGCTCATATCTCTTCACGCCGTCGCTTGTCTCGGCATAGTAGTATTCAAGACCCTTTTCGTCGAGGGTGACAGATCCCTTCCCTGTGTTGGGCAGGTAAACGGGAGCGCTGTAGGTTGAGTCAAATGAAACTCCGTCTGCGCCGGGCATGTAGTTGACCTGCATGTTCTTTGTCAGGCTGAGGTCCACAAGACCGCTTGTAACAATGGATTTCAGGTTCACTTCCCCTGTGGGAGCGGTATTGGCCGCCTTCAGATCGTAGGAACGGACGAAGCTTGTGAGAACGGGCTCAAGGTAGATATTGCCTGTTGCCTTAATCTCAATAACAGCGTCATTCGCCATAAGAACCTGAACATAGGAGTTGTTTGCTACCGGAGCAGTAACTGCGTTATCCTTCTCCGCTTCGGCGTAATTCGTCTTGCTCTCTCCGATGTTGCGCACATTGCGGATCTCCAGATATTCGGTCCAGAGGCCGCCGATGCTTGCAATCTCGTTTTCATATCCGGCTTCGGGCTTGGTGCTGATCATGTAATAGCAGATGTCACCGGCTGCACCGTCATTGCCTTCTTCATCGAGCCATGCGATGTAGGTCTTGCCGGTCTCGTTGCAGATCACGCTGCTGAACATGATGTTGCCGCCGCTGCGAACCAGGATGTTGATAAGCGTGGAATAGGGGAGATTGAAGCTGCTGAAGTTCACGTATTGAAGCGTGCAGTTGTTTGCATTCACACGGGGATTACCGTGCTCGCTCCGGGACTTGCTCATGTCCATTCCGGGGAGACCGACTGTGCCCTCGAAGTAGCTCTCGAAATCCAACACGTAAGCGGCATCGTCATAGACGGTAACACCGCTCAGGCTGATTCCGGGGGCCATCAGGGAACCGGCGCCCAGAGGAGTGAGCTTTCCGCCGATGATAACCTCTTTGTCGGTTTTGCTGCTGGTGACAATGCTTGTTGCAGAACCGGTGTAATGGGAATCACCGTTCACATCCACTTCAGCGCGGATGCCCATGGCGCCGCCGGAAATGTGGATGACCGTGTCGGATGCAACGCTTGCGCCGTTGTTCCTGACAAGGTTGTTTGTGGCTTTCTTATCAAGAACAGGAGTGATGGAAACGCAGAATGCAGAGGAATCAACGCTCATGGTGCCGTTGAATCCGGTGTTGCTGAGGGATACGTTGTAACCGCGGATCTCGCTTGCGCCGCTGATCTTCAGATTGCTGTTCACGGTGCCGTTCAGGGTTGCATGTGAATGGGCTCCGCCTACGAGTGAATAGTAGCTGGCGGAAGTGTTCACATTGACATGGGTCCCGTTGCTGGTGGGCGTTGCGTTGGTCCAGAGGTTAACATTGTTGTATGCCTGGATCTGGCTGCCGCTGATTGTGACGTTGGTGTCGAGATTGAGCTCTGTCTGGGCCTTGGATGTGACCACAGAGCCTGCGCCGCCGGCCTTCGAGTATGCCGTGACATTGATGGAAAGCTCCTTGGCTTCCGCAGCAATGTCAGTGTTGGTTCCGCGAATGAGGGCATTCGTCACTTTAACATTGGCTTTCAGATTTGCTATGGTCTTGTGACTTTCGGTCCAGGTAGTTGTGTTGGGAGATGCGACTGCGCCGCCTGCGTTATACTTACCGTTTGTGTTAAGGGACTTCTCTGCGACGATAGCCTTTACACTAACAGTTCCGAAATCCGCATATAGGTGTGAGTCGTCACCTGCTTCCGTGTCTACATTGCTGGTAATACTGGTGGAGACAGATGCGCCGCCAATACCGGAAAGTCCTGCGGCGGAGCCTTCCGCCCTGGTGGAAATGCTGTCATTGCGTCCGGCTTCAGCCTGAAGGATCAGGTTGCCGTAGCGGGCGCGGACAGTGGATTTTTTGCCTGCCTTTGCAGAAACGGTTCTTGTGATCACAGTGTGGGAATTCAGCGCTCCGGCTGCGAAGAGACCGCCTGTATTAGCCTCGGTGTAGGTGACGACATTGTCGTTGGAGATTGCCTGGATATTGACATTGTTCTTGCCGATTACCATGGCGCCTTCGCCGACTTCTGCCCTGACCCTCTGATCGAGATAGTTCAGAGATGCCTTCACATCCGCACTGAGAGCAACACCTATGCTGTTGCCGTTAACGAGGGCATCGGCATCGACATAGTCATTCGCTGAAATCGTAACACTGCCCTTTGTGCTTTCAACACTTGAATTTGTTCCCACATAAGCCTCGGTAAGGAGCCAGGACTTTGTAGTAACATTTCCGGTAGAAATGTTGAGCAGGTTGACCTTGAGTCCTTCCGTCATGCGGGCCTTGACTGTGGCCTGGTTATCGGCGGTCACATTGATGTTGCCTTCAGCGGTAAGCTTGACATTATCGTTAATATAGGCTTTGACAGTCTGAGGATTGCTCTCACTGAGACCTACATAGGAAATAACGTCGCCGCCGGATGCGCTTGCGAGACCTACCGATGCGCCGGAAGCAAATTCAGTGTAGGAATTTGTTTCGCCGTCTGCCGTGACATTGACATTACCACCGGCTGTAATTTCAACGGTGTTGCCGCTGCCGATATATGCCTCGGTATTGTCGGCCGTTCTTGCCTCTGCGTAGTTGACTGCAATACTGTAGGCGCTTGCCGAGAAGGGTTTAAGGGCAACCGCGTTGGAACGGGTACTGCTGTTTGCCCTAACAAGTATATCTTTCGTAACGGAAATCTTGCCGTTTCCGCCGAGATATGCCTTGTTGGTAAGCAGAGCTTTTGCGTATGCAATGTTGGTGCCCACTGCCACGAAGGAGATGGAAACACCGCTCTTCTGACCGACAGAGGAGTCCGCTCCGGTGGTGGAGCAGTCGAAATCGGAGATAACGGAAATGTTGCCTCCAACCGTTACTTCGCCGCCGATGTCGGTGTATGCAGTCTGCTGGGCGTTGAGATTGGAATCAAGGTGAGTAACCGCCACAGATACAAGCGATACGCTTACTGTCGGGGTGTTTACACGGGTATAGGCATTGCCGGTACCGAGAGCCTTCACTGCGAGATTACCGGAAATCTTTGCGCCGCCGCTGCCCTTTACATACGCGCTGGATTTACTCTGGGTATTTGCTTTACCGATGTTGACCTTTACATCCAAGAGACCTGCCGCAATACCGAAGTTTCCGGATACGGTATAAGCCTTGGTGTTGCATGCGGTAATCACATCAACGTTTGCCGCTTCAATGGAGGCATTCTTATTGCTGCCACTGTCAATACCGGCTTCATAGACGCCGCAGGCATCGCTGTAAAGGTAGTTAACTGCCGCGCTCAGTCCGCTTATATCAATAGTGGGCGCTGCTACGGTAGCTTCGGCATAGGAGGTGGCGGTGGTGTTGACATAAGCGTTGCCGCTAAGCTTAATTGCCGCGTCACCGATAATTGCTTTGACTGTGGAATTTGATTTTGCGAATGCAAGGTTTGCCTTAATGCTGACCAAACTGCCTGAAGCAAGAGACGCACCGACACTTGCGATTGCACCCTTGCTGTCATTGATAGCAGGCGTGGTCTCAAGTGCGTTGTTGGCATTATAAACAGACTTCACATTCAGGCTGCCGCCTGTGAGATTGACACCCTTTATGTATGCCGTCTGTTCAGCCTCGAGTCTGGAATATACAAGGCTTACCGCAACCGATACGGCTGAAACATCAATTTTGCCTGCACATACTTCAGAATCGGAAACCGCAGTGCCATTGGCGGTAACATTGACAGCAGATGAGCCGGCATTGATGGTGCCGCTGCCTTCAATTCCCGCATTGGCCTTGGTCCTGACCTTGGCAAGGGCGAGGTTAATCTTGATATTGGCTACGCCGCCGGAGGCAGGCTTAACGCGAGTATAACCATCGGCAACATAATTTGCAGAGACATCGACACCACCTTTTGCAGTGAGAATGCCGTGGCTTGCAACTATTGCTTCGACGGTGCCGTTTGCATAGGCAAATGCCACCATTGCGCCGCCGCTTATCGCGCTGGCACCAAATTCATCGCTGGTTGCTTTGGCATTGGTGTTTGCGAGAGCAGAGACCGCAAGTCTTCCTTCACCGTCTGTACCGATTGAGAGATTTGCCGCATCAACCTTTGCGCGGCATGTGGCATCAGCTAATGCTATGACCACATTGCAGCCGGCACTGACTGCGCCGATCTTAACATTGAAGATAAGAGCCTGGGCCATCTTTTCAAAGGTGAAAACAAGTTCTCCAAGGCTGTAATCCGTGCCAAGGACTTTGATCGTGCCGAAGGAAAGTCTGAATTCCTTGTTAGGCTCGGTGGTATTCTGGGTGGAGGAAACGCTGAGGCTTCCGATTGCCATCTCGGCATCACCGGTAACCAGAGCCTGCTGAGTCGCTCTGAGAAGAGCTATTGCAACGCCTGCGCTGACCGCAACGCCGCCTGCTGATGCAGTTGCGATTACGGAATCGGCATAAGCATTGCCGTTCATTTCGAGTTTCACGCTGTCAGCTGTGAGCTTGCCATTGGCATTGCCTGTGAGCTGAGAGGTGAAGACTGCCTTGTTGATTGCAAGAGCCAGATTAACCGAACCTGCGATACCGCCGGCCGTAACAGAAATTTCGGTTACGAAGACCTTGGATGCGCAGTTGGACTTGCCTATCGTGACGCTGCCGGCAATAATCTCACAGTCGGAAACATCAAGAAGGGCTGTGCTGACCGCACTGACCTTTGCAATAACTACGGAAGCGCCAAGGCTGACTCCGCCTGCCACAAGGCTGGTGCTGGTGATATTGGCATCGCCATAGGTGTTGGAATCAACTGTTATAGAGTTTGTCTTTTCTCCGTTATAGGAAATGTTCGCGCCGCGGATTGCCGCTACACTGACAACATCATTGCGGCAAACTGCCACTATGCCGTTGCCTGCTACTGCGCCGGCTGAAATGCCGAAGCCGAAGTCGGTGAGTTCGCCGGTAATCACATTTTCAACGTTTACATTCTTTGCGGAGATATTTGCCGGGGCGTTTATCCCTTCACCGGGCTTTGTGCCGATGTAGTTATAAACAATGAGAGAATTGGAAACCACGGAAACTGCTGCGCCGATTCCTGCCGTACCGCCGATTGCTACGGAGATTATGAAGGCACGGGCTGCACCGTCAAATTCGGTTTTAACGAGAACATCGTCTGTAACCGTGACATTTGCTCCGCCGAGAATGGCGTTTTTAACAACGCTGCGGTTGAAAACGAGAGCGACGCCTGCTGCACCTCCGCCTGCTCCGCCTGCTGCAAGAGAGGCAGCGGCTGCGGTGGCTGCGGTGGTTCCGGTGGTCTTTACATTGAGATTCTTAGCCATAATCTCTGCTGTGGATGCAACGGTGTTGTTTACAGTGCCGCTGTAGTTCACATAGCCGAAGCTGCCGGCAATGCCTACACCGCCTGATCCCGCAACACCGAGAACAACGGCGATAACCTCACCATACTCCATATCGCTGAGAACAGACACTGTTTCAACTGCATTTATCTCGCCTGCAACATTTGCCTTGACATCGGTATAGACATTCATCACAGCAACTGCTGCGCTGATGGCAGCTGTGCCGCCGGCTGATACGGAGAGGGAGATAACGCGGATGGTTGCACTGTCGGAATCGGAGACCTTCTGGCTCTTACCGTCCTTGTCATCCTTGATTTTATTGTTTGCATCCTCGCGGTTGGACCTGGCTTCTGCGCCGCCCTTACTCATGGAAGAATACGGATCGGAGCTGATATCGTGCTCATTGGAACCGGAGGAAGCCCTTACTGTGACGCTGCCGCCTGCAGTAAGAACGGAGTTCTCACAGGTTTCAGCGGAAACATTGCTGCTGAGGACTGCAACCGTTACACCGATGCCGATACCTGCTGTGCCGCCTAAGCCCACGCTGCCGGAGAGAATGTCGGCATTGAGAACATCATAGGCAAGGACATTGATATCAGCGCCTGCGGTTACGGTGGTAAGAGATGAGATATAAGCTGCCGCTGCATCGCTGCGTCCCTGAGCCGAGGGTTTTGCGATAGTAAGGGAAGCAATATCGTCGCCCTCAACGCCCTTGGTAGGATCGGTATCCACATCTCCTGCATCGGTGCTTTCGCTGGGATTTTCTATATCCAGGTCTTTTGCACCGCCGGAATAGTCATTACCGTTCTGGCCGTAGGAGTTCCAGCCGCCTTCGGGTTTGGTGTCTTCAGCCTTAGCGCCCTCGGGAGTGAGGTCTGATTTGAGACTGGTGCTGCCGACACCGGATTCCTTGGCTGCGGCGTTTGCGGAGAGACCCTTGTCAAGGCAGTTGCCAAGATTGAAACTGCCCTCGTTGATCACATCGGAAGCATCCTTATTGAGGGCTGATCCTGCAATGACAACATTGACTGCGGGAGCTGCACCCGCGGTGCCGCCTGCTGAGGCGCTGGCAGAGTAGGAATTGATGTCTCTGAGGGTATCGGCCTTGACAGTTACATTGCTGCCTGCCTTGACAGTATTGCCTGTGCCGAGGAAGGCGCTGACATTGTTGTATGCAAGGCTTACGATAACGCCGAGAGAGATTCCGGTTGTGCCGCTTGCAGCTGCGGAGATAACTACTGCAAGAAGTGTATAGCGGTCTGTTGCAATAACATTCACGCTGCCGTCTGTTGCAGTGAGCTTGACGCTGGATTCGGTATAGGCTCTGGTTGTGACCTTGCTGATAATTACATCAACAGTTCCGGCTATTGCTGCGCCGCCGCCGGAGAGTCCCATGCCGCCTGCATCGGGGGAAGTGTTTTCAACGGAATTTGCGAGTATGCTGACATTATTCTTGGCTGTGAGAGAAGCGTCTGCTCTGACTATAGCCTCAGTTGTGCCGATAAAGTAGGTGAACACAACAACTGCCGTTGCAGCTGCAGATGTTCCGGAACCTGCAAGACCGACGCCAATAAGCTGGAGCCTGCTATTACTGTCAGCTTTGACGACGATGTCTTTTCCTGCGGTTATGCTGCCGTTGGCAATAGCCCTGACAGTGTTCTGGAATATAACCGCGTTGACATCACCGGCAATGCCGCTGCCTGTTGCTCCGACAGAGCATGCAATGGTAAGGAGCCAGATGTCATCACTGCCGTTTGCAAGAATCTTTGCATCGGAAGCAGAGCGGAGAACAGCGCCGGAACCGAGCTCTGTTACAACATTCTTCATGTAAACAAGAGCCAGGATGGTTGCGCCCTTTGCGCCCTTGCCGCTGATGGAGAGACCGCCTGCAAAATCT